>BFBZ01000008.1_pt269 | contig 11447 bp, 9 predicted proteins | sample 1888401 | NCBI WGS metagenome assembly BFBZ01 (sample SAMD00112614, study PRJDB3348) | symbiont metagenome | host: Chara braunii | reverse complement strand
ATCAACAGCTTAGCTGGATGTCTGGATATCTCGGTAGAGCGGGTCCGCCTGCCAAATCGGCGTCCGCGCGAGTGCGACCTTCTACCCGCTTGGTCCGGGGCTTGGCAAGCATTGATGGCGGGGATGGACCCTGAAAATCGCGAATCCCGTGAACTGTCGCCATCACGGCATCGAGGGTGGATTAACCCGGTGCAATCCACCATGGTTTCGCGCGCGTGGTCCTGGGTGTTGCGGTAGAGGTTTGAGGTGATGGACGAAATTCTCTATGCCCGCGAAGCGTCGATCGGCGTCGACGAGTTCATCGAGGTGCTGCGCCAGTCGGGACTAGGCGAGCGGCGTCCGCTGGCCGACACCGACCGGATGGCGCGTATGATCGCCAATGCCAATCTGATCGTGACGGCGCGGAAGGCGGGCCAACTTGTCGGCGTCTCGCGCGCGCTGACGGATTTCGCCTATTGCTGCTACCTGTCGGACCTTGCGGTCGATCGCCGGCACCAGGGACATGGCATCGGCAAGCGGCTGATCGCGGAAACCCGGCGCCTGGCCGGACCTCAGTCGATGTGCCTGCTACTGTCGGCGCCCGACTCGATCGGGTTCTACAAGTCGATCGGCATGCCGCAGCCGGACAACGCGTTTCTCTACAAGCGCGAGCAATAGCGCGACGGCACGACCGGCTTCGCCGCGGCCACCCTTCATTCGTCGAGAATTGATTTCCTCGGTCCTGGCCGTAGCCCTACGTTGCCGCTGCAACCGAAGGAGCGAGCGATGGCGCAGGGGATCCATTATACGTCGTTGATCAACGGTCACACGTTGTTCAAGTCCGAGCTCGGCGGCGTCACGCGCGTAAGTGCGAAGGAGCTGCCGATCCTCAATCGGCTCTCCATCAAGCGGCTGGTGCTGGCGGCCGGATCGATCCGCGCGCCGCACTGGCACGCGAACTGCGCCGAACTCGGCTACTGCGTATCCGGCCGGGCGTTGGTCTCGATCCTCGGCAATGGCAGCACCTTCTCCGCATTCCAGGTCGGTGCCGGGCAGATGTTTCTGGTCGAGAGCGGGGCGCTGCATGCAATCGAGAACATTGGCGACGGCGACGCGGAGTTCATCCTGGCGTTCCGTCACGAGCAGCCGGAGGATTTCTCGCTCGCGGGGGCCTTCGGCGCGATGACAGATGCCGTGCTCGGCAACGCGTACGGTATGCCGGCGTCCGTGTTTGCCGCGATACCACGAACCACCAACGGCGCCTATCTGCTGCGTCGAGAGGGGCCACCGGTGATCCCGGCCTCGGCCGATCTGGGCAACCCGCACAAATTCGACGTCGAGCGCCAGTCGGCGCCGGTCGAACTCGGCTACGGCTCGGCGCGACTGGCGCGCGACCAGTTCTGGCCCGCGCTCAAGGACATCTCGATGTACTCGTTACGCATCACAGCCGACGGCATGCGCGAGCCGCATTGGCACCCCGAGACGGCCGAGATGGGCTACGTGCAGAGCGGGCACGCGAAGATGACCATTCAAAATCCAGACGGCGCGATCGATAGCTGGGAGCTGGCGCCGGGCGACGTCTACTTCATCCCGCGCGCTTATCCGCATCACATCGAGGTGCTGGACAATGACGAGATCCACTTCCTGATCTTCTTCGACCAGCCGACGCCGGGCGACGTCGGATTCCGCGCCTCGACCTCGGCGTTCTCGGCGCCGGTGCTGGCCGCGATGCTTGGTGTGCCGGTCGGCCGGCTGCCGCAATTCCCGCGCACCGTCGCCGATCCGCTGATCGTGCAGCGCGTCAATCCGGAAGGACATTTCGACCGGGGGTGAGCGGCGCGACACGTTCGACCCGCGGCTGACGGCTACGCCGCGGGAGGCGATATATCCGTCATCGAACGGCGCTACCGTGCCGTATGAATTTCGGACGTTGCATTTTCATGCCCTGCATTGCCTGCCGCTTCATTGTCATGCGGGCCGGCCTTTGCTGGCTGTTGCTGATCGTCTTCGTCAGCATCGGGGTCGGCGCCGAATCCGGCGCGACGGTGCCCCTGCGCGTCGCGATCTACGATGTCGAGCCATATGGCGGAAAGGGCCGCGACGGCTTGTTCGATGGCGCAAGCGTCGAGCTTTGGCGGCGCGTGGCGGAGGATTGTCACTGGCCGTATCAGCTCACGCTGATCTCGCGGCTCGATGATCTGCTGTCGGGACTGGAAGCGCGCCGCTACGATGTCGGGATCGGCGCCATCACGATTACGCCCGAGCGTCTGGCGCGGGTCGACTTCTCGTATCCGACGCATCGGTCCGGCGTGGCTGCCGTGTTCGCGAAAAAGACCGGAGCCATGTCCGCGTTCCATGACTATGGCACGGCCGCGGGCGAGCTCGGGATCCTGATCGGCGCCATCCTTATCCTGCTTGCGGTCATCGGCGTGCTGATGTGGTGGTTCGAGCGGCCGCATGCCGGCAAGGGAGGTTCGACGGAGACCGCGTCATCGGTAACGTCGTGGCACGAGGGCGTGTACTGGGCGGTGGTGACGATGACGACGGTCGGGTACGGCGACAAGACGCCGAAGACCCATCTTGGCCGCGCGCTTGCTGTGCTCTGGATGGTTGGAAGCCTGGTACTGGTATCGCTGCTGACGACCAACCTGATCGCGCGGATCACCGTCAGCCGCGTCGAAGGCATCATCGCCAACCGCACCGGCGATCTGACCGGCAAGCGGCTCGTCGCGGTGTCGGGTTCGTCCGGTGCCGAATATCTCGATGACCAGCGCCTTGCCTATCAGAAGTTCGACAATCTTCCGGACGCGCTCGGGGCGGTCGCCTCCGGCAAGGCGGATGCCGTGGTCAATAGCATCGGCGCCCTGCAATATCTGGTCAGAACGCGCTTTGCCGACAGCCTTGATCCGCCGCACGGCGTGCTGGCGCCTGCCTATATGGCATTTGCGTTGCCGGTGAATTCCGAGCTGAAGCGGCCGCTGGATCGCGCCCTGACCGTCGTCTCCGCGAGCCCCGAGTGGCGGTCGGTCGAGGATACCTATTTTGGTCCGTGAGAAGGCTCGCTGCGCGCGCACCGAGGCGCGCGAGGCCGGTACTACGCCATCTCCGCCTTCAGCAGCAGCAGCAAGCAATGGGCCAGCCGCGTCTCGATTTCCTTGTCGCGCAGCGAGAGCGGGCCCGGATCGTTGAGGATCTCTCTTATACACATCTAGATGTGTATAAGAGGCCGGTACTACGCCATCTCCGCCTTCAGCAGCAGCAGCAAGCAATGGGCCAGCCGCGTCTCGATTTCCTTGTCGCGCAGCGAGAGCGGGCCCGGATCGTTGAGGATCGCGTTGACGAGCGTGCCGAGCACGACCTGGAAACCGAAGGCGATCGCGCGGGTCTTCGCCGCCTTGCGGCCCTTGCCCATCGCACGCAACAGCAGGGGAGTGGCGTGTTCGGTGGTCGCACGCGCGAGGCCCTTGAATGTCGTCCACCTGTCCGGCCTTGTGTCGTCGTGCTGAAGCGCCGCGCGCAGCACGCCTTCATGGGCGCGGATCCAGCCGACCACGCCTGACACGACGCGGCGGCAGAGCTCGTCGAGCGCGACATCACCCGCGCGACTGTCCATCCGAGCCAGATGCCGCGCGCCGTCCTGCGCGGCGAGCGCAATCAGCGCGTTGAAATAGGCGTCCTTGCTCTCGAAGCGGCTGTAGAAGGCGCCGACGGTTGCGCCAACCTTGCCGCACAAGGCTTCAATCGACAGCTCCGCGAGGCTCCGGGTCCGCAACAGTTCCGCGCCTGCCTGAAGCAGCGCCAGCGTTGTCTCGCGGCTGCGCTGCTGGCGCGAAGGGGTGACGCCGGGAAGGTCGAACTGCTCCGAAAGCCGCGGCATTCGCGCTTGCATCTCCTAGTTTCAATAATCATAATTCGGATTATGATTTGAGGCAATCCGGCTGGGTCGCGTCGGAACGAAGGGCGGGGCAACCGCCGATGTCAGCGAGGACAGGGAGAGCGCTATGAGCGAGCATCGGAAGCCGTCGTTCGGCGGCAGCATCGGCAAGACGGTCGCGACCTCGAAGCCATGGTGGCCCGACGCCCGCCAGCCACCGGCCGGTGCGCCGAACATCCTGGTCGTGCTGTTCGACGATGTCGGGTTCTCCGATCTCGGCTGCTACGGCTCGCCGATCAGGACACCGACCATCGACCGGCTCGCTGCCGAGGGCCTGTGCTACAGCGGCTTCCACACCACCGCGATGTGCTCGACCACGCGCGCGGCGCTGCTCACCGGGCGCAACCATCATTCGGTCGGCGTCGGCTGTCTCGCCAATTTCGATTCTGGTTATCCGGGCTATCGCGGCAAGATCGCGCGCGAGGCGGGAACGCTTGCCGAGATGCTGCGCCAGCACGGCTACCGCAACTACATGGTCGGCAAATGGCATGTGACGCCGCTGACCGAGAGCGGTGCCACCGGGCCGTTCGACGGCTGGCCGCTCGGTCGTGGCTTCGATCGCTTCTACGGCTTCCTCGACGCGGAGACAGACCAATACGCACCGGAGCTGGTCTCGGACAACACGCATGTTGATCCGCCGGGCACTTACGAGACCGGCTACCATCTCACGTCCGACCTGGTCGACCAGTCGATCCGCTTCATCGCCGATCACGTGGCCGACCGTCCCGATCTGCCGTGGCTGACCTGGCTTGCACTCGGCGCCTGCCACGCGCCGCACCAGGCGCCCGCGGACATCATCAAGAGCTATGACGCGACCTTTGCCCATGGCTGGGACGTCGAGCGCGAGCAGCGGATGGCGCGGCAGAAGGCGATGGGATTGGTGCCGGAAGCCACCAGGATGCCGGCGCGAAACGATGGCGTGAAGGCCTGGGAGGAGCATTCCGCTGACGAGCGGCGCGTGTTCACGCGATTGCAGGCGGCTTATGCCGGCATGCTCGACCATGCCGACCAGCATCTGGCGCGGCTGATCGGATTTCTCGACAAGGCCGGCATCCGTGACAACACGCTTGTGATCGTGATGTCGGACAATGGCGCGAGCCAGGAGGGCGGACCGCTCGGCTTCGTCAATGCGATGGGGCCATATAATTTCCGGCCCGAGCCGCTGCCGGTGAAATTGCAGCGGATCGACGACATCGGCGGGCCGGACACGCATTCCAATTTCCCGCACGGCTGGGCGATGGCCTCGAACACGCCGTTGCGGCGCTACAAGCAGAACACCCATGGCGGCGGCATCCGCGATCCCTTCGTGATGAGTTGGCCGAGGCGCATCACAGCCAAGGGCGAACTGCGCCATCAGTTCGTCCATGCCTGCGACCTGACGCCGACGCTGCTCGATCTGATCGGCATCTCAGCGCCGGCCGAGATCGGTGGCTGCCCGCAGATGCCGCTCGAAGGCGAGAGTTTTGCCGGCTCCATCGATGACGCGTCGGCGCCGTCGAAGGCGTCGGCACAATATTTCGAGATGTTCGGCCATCGCGGGCTCTGGAAGGATGGCTGGAAGGCGGTGTCGTTCCATCCCTCGGGCACGCCGTTCGAGAACGACAAATGGGAGCTGTTCCACCTCGATCAGGATTTTTCGGAGGTGGATGACCTCGCGACCACGGAGCCTCAGCGTCTGGAGCAGATGATCAAATTGTGGTGGAGCGAGGCGGAGACGCACAACGTGTTGCCGCTCGACGATCGTTTTGGACCGCGCTTTGCCGAGAATGCGGCGCGCTTCCACGGCGCGCGGACCAAGTTCACCTTCCATGCCGGCATGGGGCATGTGCCGACCGACGTCGCACCCGACGTGCGCAGCCGCAGCTACAGCATCGAAGCGCATGTCGAGATCGGGGACGGCGGCGCCGAGGGTGTCCTGATCGCGCATGGCGACGCTACTTCGGGCTACAGCCTCTACATCAAGGACGGCTTTCTGGTGCACGATCTGAATGTCGGCGGCGGCCACGAACTGCTGACCTCAAGCCGCAAGGTGCCCGCGGGCGCGCACCGGCTCGGCGTGCATGTCGAGCGGCTGCTGCGCAAGGAGCCGCCGGCCAAAGGCGCGCGGACCGGTGTCAGCGAGTACACACTGACCATCGACGGTGAGCCGGCGGGATCGATGCAGACCCAGCTTGGCTTCCACAATTTCATCTCATGGTCCGGGCTCGACATCGGGCGCGATCGCGGCAGCCCGGTGTCTCGCTACGAGGCGCCGTTCGAGTTCACCGGCAGGCTGTTGCAGGTAACGGTCGTCATGCACGACGACCAGAAGCTCGACGGCGACGGTGTGGGCAGCGCGCAGATGGCGCGGCAGTGAGCGACGACCCACCTGCGTCATTGCGAGCGGAGCGAAGCAATCCAAGGTGTCGCGGCGGAAGCGTGGATTGCTTCGTCGCTTCGCTCCTCGCAATGACGGAAGAAGGTCCGACCTTCCTTACTTGATCTTGTCGTAGACCGTCGCGAAATCGGTCAGCGGCATCGGGATGTTGATGGTTTCCTTGCCGAGATTCTGGAACGAGACCTTGAGCTGCTTGCCGGATTTCAACTGGGTCAGGACATCGGCGGCGATCGGCGCGTTGATGTAGCAGCCGCGCGCCTCGCAGGTCTGGATCGGCACATCGACGACCTTGCCGTCGTCTACCTGCAGCTTGGCGCCAGCCGGCAGGTTCAGCCCAAGCGGCAGCTGGATCAGCGCGACCGGCGTGCGGGTGTCGCCGGGGACGCGGATATTGACCAGCACGATGAGCTGGCCGGTCTTGGTGAGCACGGCAGTCTGCTCCATGGCGCATTCGAGCGGCGCGTCGCGGCTCGCGCTGGTGCAGCGCGCAACCCAGCCGGTATTGTTGCCGGATGCATCGCCTTGAGCAGCGGGGGGAGCGGCCGCCGGAACCGGGGCGGCCGCATTCTTGCCTTTGGGTGCCTGGGCATGACCGGGGCCGGCTGCGGCGAACACGGTCAACAGGACGGCGAACGACTTTGCTACAATCTTCACGATACCGGCTCCGACATGGACATCTTTCGGATGTGCCGGGAAGCGGGCAAAGTCAAGTCACTCGGCGGCCTGCTTGACCGATCCGTCTTCGCCATCGTCGGCGTCGTGGTCGGCGCGCGGCGAGCGGCCCCAATTGGCAAAGGCGTTGGAGAGCTGGTCGAGATAGAGATAGACGACCGGCGTCGTGAACAACGTCAGTGCCTGGCTGACGATCAGTCCGCCGACCATGGCGTAGCCCAGCGGCTGGCGGATTTCCGAGCCGGTGCCGGTTCCCAGCATCAGCGGCACGCCGCCGAGCATCGCCGCCATCGTCGTCATCATGATCGGCCGGAAGCGGAGCAGGGCGGCCTGGCGGATCGCCGCCACCGGCTCCATGTGCTGATCGCGCTCGGCGGCGATCGCGAAGTCGACCATCATGATGCCGTTCTTCTTCACGATGCCGATCAAGAGGATGATGCCGATCAGCGCGATCAGCGAGAAGTCGAAGCCGGCCGCCATCAGGATCGCCAGCGCGCCGACGCCGGCCGAAGGCAGCGTCGACAGGATGGTGATCGGGTGGATGTAGCTCTCGTAGAGGATGCCGAGGATCAGGTAGACCACCACGAGCGCCGCCAGGATCAGCAGCGGAACGGTCGACAGCGACTGCTGGAACGCCTGCGCCGTGCCCTGGAAGCTCGAGCTCAGGGTCGGTGGTGCGCCAAGGTCGACCATCGCCTTCTGCACGGCGTCCGTCGCCTGGCCGAGCGCGACACCCTGGGCCAGGTTGAACGAGATGGTGATCGCCGGGAACTGGCCCTGGTGGCTGATCGACAGCGGCCGGACCGGCGCGGTGGTCCACTTCGCAAAGGTCGACAGCGGCACCTGTTCGCCGGTCAGCGGCGACTTGACGTAGATGTTGTTCAGCGTGTCGACCGAGCCCTGCAACTCGGGCAGCACTTCGAGGATGACGTGGTAGCTGTTGAGCTGGGTGAAATACTGCGTCACCTGGCGCTGGCCGAACGCGTCATAGAGCGTATCGTCGATCAACTGCGGCTGGATGCCATAGCGTGAGGCGGTGTCACGGTTGATCTTCAGCTCGAGCGTGGTGCCGCTGCTCTGCTGGTCGGTCGCCACGTCGCGCAGCTGCGGCAGCGTCTGCATCTTGCTGAGGATCTTGGGCGCCCATTCGTTCAGCTCGGTGAGGTTGGCGTCCTGCAGTGTGAACTCGAACTGGGTGCGGGTCGGGCGGCCGCCGAGGCGAACGTCCTGCGCGGCCTGCATGAACAGCCGGGCGCCCAGCACCTTCTCCAGCTTCGGCCGGAGGCGGGCAATGATCTGCTGCGCGTTGGCGTCGCGCTCGTTCAGCGGCTTCAGCGTGATGAACATGTTGCCGTTGTTGCCGGCGCGTCCGCTGCCACCGATCGCCATCGCCACCGTCGCCACGCCGGGATCCTGCATAACGATCTTGCTGAGCTCTTCCTGCTTGCCTTTCATGTCGGCGAACGAAATGTCCTGGCCGGCTTCCGAGGTTGCCGAGATCAGGCCGACGTCCTGCTGCGGGAAGAAGCCTTTCGGGATGATGACGAACATGTAGATCGACAGCGCCAGTGTCGCGAAGAAGATCAGCAGTGTCGTGCGCTTCCAGCTCAAGGCGATGTCGAGCACGGTCTCATAGCCGCGCAGCATCGCGTCGAAGCCGCGCTCGCTGAGCTTGTAGAGACGGCCGTGCCGTTCCTCATTGTGGGCGCGCAGGAAGCGCGAGGCCATCATCGGGGTCAGCGTCAACGACACGAACATCGAGACGAAGATCGTCATCGCCAGCACAACTGCGAATTCGCGGAACAGGCGGCCGATGATGCCGCCCATCAGCAGCAGGGGGATCAGCACCGCGACCAGCGAGATGCTGATCGACACGATGGTGAAGCCGATCTCGCTCGAGCCCTTGAAGGCGGCCGCCATCGGCTTCTCACCTTCCTCGATGTAGCGGCTGATGTTCTCCAGCATCACAATGGCGTCGTCGACGACGAAGCCGACCGCGATCGTCAGCGCCATCAGCGACAGATTGTCCAGCGTGTAGCCGAACACCCACATCAGCGCGCAGGCGCCGAGCAGCGCCAATGGCACCGTCACGGCAGGGATCACGGTCGCCCAGAAGCTGCGCAGGAAGACGAAGATCACCATCACGACCAGGAAGATGGTCAGCAGCAGGGTGAACTGGACGTCCTCCACCGCGGCGCGGATCGTGGTGGTGCGGTCGGAGATCACCTCGATCTTGACCGCCGGCGGAATCGCCGCGACCAGGCGGGGCAACGCCGCCTTGATCTTGTCGACGGTGTCGATGACGTTGGCGCCGGGCTGCTTGAAGACGACGAGGAACACGCCGCGCTTGCCGTTGGCCCAGGCGGCCTGCTTGGCATCCTCCGGCCCGGTGACGGCCTGGCCGATGTCACGGATGCGCAGCGGCCCGCCATTGCGGTAGGCGATGATGACGTCGTTCCAGGGCTCCGCCGTGAGCAACTGGTCGTTGGCATAGATGGTGTAGGCGCGGGTGGCGCCGTCGATATTGCCCTTCGGGCTGTCGACGGTGGCGATGTTGATCGCGGCGCGGACGTCTTCCAGCGACAGCCCCTTGGCGACGAGCTTGGCCGGGTCGATCTGGACCCGGACCGACGGCTTCTGCTGGCCGCCGATGATGACCTGCGCGACGCCGGAAATCTGGCTGATCTGCTGGGCAAGCTGGGCGTCSACGGCGTCGCTGACCGTGGTCAGCGGCAGCGTSTCCGAGGTTGCCGACAKSAKSAKGATCGGSGMGTCMGCCGGGTTSACCTTGCGATAGGTCGGCGGCGAGGGRAGGCTCTTCGGCAATTGGCCGCTGGCGGCGTTGATGGCGGCCTGGACGTCGTTGGCGGCGCCGTCGATSGWGCGGTTGAGGTCGAACTGGATCGTGACCGACGCGGTGCCCAGATAGCTCGTCGATGTCATCTGCGCGATGCCGGGGATCTGCGCGAACTGGCGTTCCAGCGGCTGGGCGACCGACGTTGCCATCGTCTCCGGGCTGCCGCCCGGGAGCGTCGCGGTGATCTGGATGGTCGGGAAGTCGACCTGCGGCAGCGGCGCGACCGGCAGCAGCGGATAGGCCACGAGACCGACGAACAGGATGCCGGCCATCAGCAGCGAGGTGCCGATCGGGAAGCGGATGAATGGTGCGGAAATTCCGTCGCTCATTCCTGCGTAACCTTCGACTGGGACGGATCCGAACTCGCTACCGCCGTGGTCACCAGGGTTCCCGGCGAGACCTTGTATTGGCCCGCGGTGATCACCTGCTGCCCCGGCGACAGGCCCTCGTCGATCACCGACTTGCCGTCGATCGACTGGCTGACCTTGATCTTGCGAAGCTCGGCCTTGTTCTCCTGATTGACTGAATACGCGTAGAGGCCGTCGGTGCCATGCTGCACCGCATCATCGGGAACGACGGTAGCATCCTTCAAGGTTCTGACCAGCAGCCGGGTCGCGACCGACTGGCCGGGCCACAGCGCATGGTCCTTGTTATCAAACACCGCCTTCAGCCGAACAGTCCCGCTTGTGGTGTCGACCTGGTTGTTGATCAGCGCCAGCGCTCCGGTGGACAGCACCCGCTTGCCGTCGGTGGTCAGGGCGATGGTCTTGGGCGGCTCCACCGCCAGGGCAGCCTTGATATCGGGCAGCTGGTCCTCCGGGGCGGTGAAGATCACGGTAATGGGCTCGATCTGGGTGATCGTCACGATGCCGGTCTGGGCCGAGGCGTTGACGATGTTGCCGATATCGACCAGTCGCAGGCCGACGATGCCGTCGATCGGCGACTTCACGGTGGCATAGTCGAGCTGGGTCTGGGCGTTGAAGATGGCGGCGTCATCGGCCGCGATCTGGGCGGTGAGCTGGGCCACCGTGGAGCGCTGGGTGTCGAGCTGCTGGCGGGTCGCGAACTCGCCGAGCTTGGTGTAGCGCTGCAAATCGAGGTTGGCGTTGGCGATGTTGGCCTCGTCCTGGGCCTTCTTGGCCTTGGCCTGATCGAGCGTCGCCTGGTAGGGCCGCGGATCGATCTCGACCAGGGTGTCGCCGGCCTTGACGAACTGGCCTTCCTTGAAGGCGATCTTGATGATCTGGCCATCGACCCGGGTGCGGACCTGGACGGTGTTGAAGGCCTGCACCGTGCCGAGACCGGTCAGGTAGACCGGGAAATCGGCTTTCTCGACCGGAGAGATCTTGACCGGAACCGCCGGTCGCTGGGCGGACCGCTTCTGTGCAGCTTCGGCCGCCCGCTGGTTGTCCGTGTACTTCTGCCAGCCGAAATAACCGGCCGCGCCAAGCGCCGCGATCACTAAAACCCAACCGATGGTGCGTGACTTTGACATGCGGACTCTTGGGTTCGACGTAACAATAAAGGGTGATTGAAACGGTTCACAGAGCTTGCGGATATAATATGCGTGCACTTAATGTGTAAACACACCAAGGCTTGAGAATCCTAAACATTTGGAAAGGTTTAGG
>BFBZ01002134.1_pt1 | contig 11449 bp, 10 predicted proteins | sample 1888401 | NCBI WGS metagenome assembly BFBZ01 (sample SAMD00112614, study PRJDB3348) | symbiont metagenome | host: Chara braunii | reverse complement strand
TGCAGGAAACAGATGTTGCAGGTGTCGAGCTGTTTCTTTAGCAGGTCTGTATCCTGTGTGAAGCGATAGCCCAGGTGTTGCAGCACATCCGATGATCCGCTGATGGAAGACACACCGTAATTACCATGCTTGGCAACCGGGATGCCGCAGCCCGCCACTACCAGGGCCGCCAGGGTGGAGATGTTGAACGTGTTTTTGCCGTCGCCGCCTGTGCCGCACACGTCCATCACCGGCCGGTCGAAATGGACAGGGATCGCGAGGTCCAGCAGGGCATCTGCAAATCCCCGGAGCTCCCCGGTACCGATGGGCCGCATGAGGTAGGCCGTGATGAACGAGGCGACCTGGCTTTGGTTGACCTGCCCCTGCGACAGCAGGTGCATGGCTCCGAACGCTTCGTCGTAGCTGAGCGATTGATAATTGTATAGTTTTTCCAGGTAGGTCTTCATGGTATTCATATTTGAATTAAAATAAGAGAGCAGGGCGTAGCAGGGCCTGTACCGGCAACAGTTGCCGGAGGGCTTGGTATGAGGGAGAAAGTTTTAATCAGGCCTGAAGCCAATTGCGGAGCATGGTTTCACCATGTTCGGAAAGGATAGACTCCGGGTGAAACTGAACGCCACGTACATCCAGTGTGCGGTGCGTGAACGACATGATATTGTTCTCATCGTCAACCGATGTGATGTCCAGTACGGATGGAAAGCCGCTTCTGCCAACAACCCATGAATGGTAGCGCCCAACGGCAAACGTTTCCGGGCAGTCTTTAAAAAGCAGGTCGTCTTTGATGATGTGGATCGGTGTTCGGATTCCGTGAAATACATTCGGCAGGTTTTCGAGCGTGCCGCCGAAGGCTTCACCGATAGCCTGTAATCCAAGACACACGCCAAGGATGCTTTTGTGCGGCGCGTATGTCCTGATCACATCTGCCAGGATGCCCGCTTCCGAAGGAATGCCAGGGCCCGGTGAAAGCAGGATCTTATCGTAGGCCGAAATAGCGTCGAGAGCGATCTCGTCATTGCGGAACACATCCACCTGGTAGTCGCTTGTTTTTTCAACGATGTGTACCAGGTTGTACGTGAAACTGTCGTAGTTATCAAATACCAGCAACTTTTTCATGGGCTGTGTGTTTATGGGTTTCTAAATTAGTGGATTTATCTGCATGTTGAATAGCCAGTCGCAAAGCCCCGATTTTATGGGCAACCTCTTGTAGTTCGTTTTCGGGGACTGAACCGGTAACGATGCCTGCCCCGGCCTGGTAATGCAGCACATGGTCTTTGCTGAGCATGGTCCGGATCATAATAGCATGTTGCAGGTTGCYTTWAAAAYCCATCAYCCCAACGCAGCCGCCGTAAAAATGCCGGGCTTCCGTTTCGGTGTTGTGGATCAGCTGGATGGCCTTGTGTTTGGGAGCGCCCGATAAAGTTCCCGCCGGAAAGCTGTCCATCATCACCTCGTAATGAAACCGGCCCGGCTTCAATGTGCCGCATACCTCCGAAACCAGGTGAATGACGTGTGAGAAATGATGCAGCTGCTTGTAATAATTGAGGCGCACGTTGTGGCAATGCCTGCTGAGGTCGTTCCGGGCCAGGTCAACAAGCATCACGTGCTCGGCCTGTTCCTTGGGGTCCTGCACCAGTTTCTCGGCCATCAGCCTATCGGTGGCTTCGTCGCCGCTGCGTTTTACTGTGCCGGCAATAGGATGCAGGATCGCTTCTCCCTGACGTATGATCAGCTGCGATTCTGGCGAAGACCCGAATAAGCGGAAACTGCCGTAATCGAAATAGAACAGGTAGGGCGAAGGGTTGATCTGCCGCAGCTGACGGTATACCTGGAAATCGTCGCCCCTGAAAGATTGCCTGAAGGCCCTGGAAAGTACGAGCTGGAATACATCTCCGCGCTGGCAGTGTTCCTTAGCTTTACCTGCCATTCGCAGGTATTCGGCTTCGCTGGTGCTGCTGACCTCGTTACCTTCCCGTTGAAACTGAAAGACGGGGGCCTGCTTGCATTCGATCAGCGTTACAAGCTGGCTGAGCGCTTCACCAAGCCCTGCGCCTGATGTATCGTGGCAGAATACATGCAGCGTGTTGTGGTAATGATCAAACACCAGTACTTTCCTGTACAGGGCATAGTATACATCTGGGATAGAGATGCCGGGCGCTTTTGTGAACGATATCTGCTGGTGATGCCTGAGGCCATTGTATGCCGTGTAGCCAAACAGGCCCTGGCAGGTAAACGGGAAGTTTAATTGCGTGGGCTCGTAACGCTCCATGAACTGACGGATATAATCATGCGCTTTCAGCATACCATCGAGCGTGAAAACATCCTGGTCCATGCGGCATTGATTCCCGCTGATAGTGATTGTTGCCAGCGGGTCGCAGCAGATGTATGACCATTGCCGGCCCGGCAGGTGCTGATCGTAGCTTTCGAGCATGATGGGGTTGCTGAACGTGTCACGGATCTTCAGGTACACATGCACAGGAGTCAGCATGTCGGCCTGGAGTGTTTGGTGTGCGCTGTATATTTTTTTCTTTGTCATGGTTAAGGACTACGGTTGGAAATAAAACAAAAAGCCCGCTGTTGAGTGAACAGCGGGCTTTTGAATATGCCTGGATTTAAATAACGATCTTAACTGTTCACATCATATGTTGCGAACCACCACCAATTGTTATTTAAAAATTGTTTTTTCATAAGAGCGATGCAAATGTATAGCTTTTCATTTCATACTTCCAAATTTTTTTGTTACGCCCTCTCACAGGGTTAGAAAATATCGGGCCGGAAGGCGCTGCCGGCTTACATTTTAAGCCTTATATTTGCTCCGTAAAAAAAGTGTATGATTTCGTTCGATAATACCGAAAATGCTTTTAAAGCGAAGAGTGATAAAGAGCTGCGCAGGTCTTACTGGCTGTTTAAACTGATCGGCAGCCAGGCCCTGGTGAAATTTGGCGCGGGCACAGCCCCTCTTGCCTTGTCGCTCGGTTTCAAAGGCCTTTTCAAGGCTACTATTTTCAGGCAGTTTGTGGGTGGGGAGGATATAGACGATTGCAGCAGGACCATTGCCGACCTGGGTAAATTCCATATAGGGACCATTCTCGATTACAGCGTGGAAGGCAAGGAGAGCGAAGCTGATTTTGACCATTGCCTGCAGGAAACCATTGCTACTATCCATAAAGCCAAGAACGATCCCCATATTCCTTTTTGCGTGTTCAAGGTTACCGGCCTGGCCCGTTTTGCCCTGCTGGAGAAAGTGAGTGGCCGGCATGTGCTGAGCACCTCGGAGGACGCGGAATATGCCAGGGTGAAAGCACGCGTGAACCGTATTTGCAGCGAAGCCTACGAAGCCGGTAAGCCTGTGTTCATAGACGCCGAGGAAACCTGGATCCAGGTGGCTATCGACGACCTGGCCGAAGAGAACATGACTCGCTATAACAAGCAAAAAGCCATTGTGTACAATACCTTCCAGATGTACCGCAAAGCCAGCCTGGGCTACCTGAAACAGGAAATAGAAAAGGCCGTTGCCGGGGGGTATTATGTGGGAGCTAAGCTGGTGCGTGGCGCCTATATGGAAAAAGAGCGGGTTCGCGCCAGGGAGCAGCACTACCCCTCACCGATACAGGATACCAAGGAGGATACCGACCAGGATTACAATGCCGCCTTATCATATTGCATCGCCCACCTCGACAGGGTGGCTATTTGTGCCGGTACCCACAATGAGCATAGCTGCGAGAGGCTTATTGAGATGATGTCTGAAAAAAAACTGGACAACCACCACCCGCACATCTGCTTTTCACAACTTTTGGGTATGAGCGACCACCTGAGCTATAACCTGGCCATTGCCGGCTATAACGTAGCTAAGTATGTGCCTTATGGTCCTATTAATGATGTTTTACCCTACCTGATCCGCCGGGCCCAGGAAAATACGAGCGTGAAAGGCCAGACCGGCCGTGAGCTGGGCCTGATCATGAAAGAGCTGGAAAGGCGTAAAAAACAGCGGGTGCTTTAACAAAAATTGCGCATATAGTGTTAATTTTCAATTATTTGCACAATAATTGTTTATAACTTGATTCTTAGATACCAGCTATACTTTTCTCTGTTTTTTTTCGTTACCTTTGCAGTTGCTTTTAATGACTAAACACACACATGGATCATCACAACACGATTAGGTTTAATAATACTAACCGGTCATTTTATATGACAGCCCGCAAAAGGGTAGACGAATATTTTAAATCCCAGAACCTTTCAAGATATGGCAATTACAGGATGGTTTTTAAAACCGTATTTATGTTTGCCCTCTATTTTACCCCATTTATCTTGCTGTTAACCAATGCGTTCTCTAACCCCTGGATTCTGGTGGCCCTTACCGTGATAATGGGCTTTGGCATGAGCGGCATTGGCCTTTCGGTGATGCACGACGCCTGCCATAGCAGTTATTCTAAACACCACTGGATCAATGAAATCATGTCGTACAGTATGCATGTGATCGGCGGCAGCCCCCTCAACTGGCAGCTCCAGCACAATAACCTGCACCATACTTTTACCAACATCGATGGCCACGACGAAGACATTGCTCCCCTGGGTTTCCTTAGGTTCTCTCCCCATGCGCCTCACAAAAAAATGCATAAGTTCCAGTTCCTCTACGCCTGGTTCTTCTATGGCCTCATGACCCTGATGTGGGCCACTACCAAGGATTTTTCGCAGCTAAAGCGTTATAACCAGATGGGAATGCTGGCCGGGCATAAAACAACTTACCCTAAGGAATTGTTTAAGCTCACTGTTGCCAAGATCTTTTACCTGGCTTATATGGTTGTTCTGCCGATGATCTTTATCCATGTAGCCTGGTGGCAGGTGCTTATTGGTTTTTGCATCATGCATTTTACCTGCGGACTCATCCTTGCCCTTATTTTCCAGCCGGCCCACGTGGTGGAAATGACCGAATACCCGCTCCCTAATGAAACCGGGAATATGGAAGACGACTGGGCGGCACACCAGCTCAGGACCACTGCCAATTTCGCACAGCGCAGCTGGCTGTTCTCATGGTTTGTAGGCGGCCTCAATTTCCAGGTAGAGCACCACCTGTTCCCGAATATTTGCCATGTACATTATAAAAAAATTGCGCCGATCATCAGGCAAACCGCCGGCGAATTCAACCTGCCTTACCACAGCAAGCGCACATTTGCCGGTGCGGTGGCTTCCCATGCCAGGTTACTGTACCTTTTGGGTAAACCCAGCTTCGCTTAATTGTAAACAAAATGTTGTTGTAAATGCAGGTCTTCGCGCCTGCATTTTTTATGAAATATACTTTACTTAGTACCTTAAAAAAATCAGGCACATGCGTGTACATTTAATTGCCATCGGGGGAAGTGCTATGCACAACATGGCCCTGGCCCTGCACCAGAAAGGATTTGCGGTAACGGGCAGCGACGATGAGATCAACGAGCCATCGAGGAGCCGTCTCGACAAGGCCGGGCTGCTGCCTGCGGAAATGGGCTGGTTCCCTTCCAGGATTGAACCCGGCATAGATGCAGTGATCCTGGGGATGCACGCGCGGGAAGATAACCCCGAGCTCATCAGGGCAAAGGAACTGGGACTGAAAATATATTCCTACCCCGAGTATGTATACGAGGCCACAAAAGACAAAACGCGCGTGGTGATCGGTGGAAGCCATGGTAAAACCACCATCACAGCCATGATCCTGCATGTGCTGAGGTACCACCACCTTGATGCCGACTACCTGGTGGGCGCCCAGCTCGAAGGCTTCGATACCATGGTGAAGCTCACCAAAGAGGCACCTGTTGCGGTGATAGAGGGCGATGAATACCTGGCCTCGCCCATAGACAGGCGCCCGAAATTTCACCTGTACAGGCCCAATATTGCCCTGCTGAGCGGCATTGCCTGGGACCATATCAACGTGTTTCCCACATTCGATATTTATGTGAGCCAGTTCGAAACATTCATCAACCTCATAGAGCCAGGCGGCACCCTTATTTATTGCAGTGAAGATAAAGAGCTGCAACAGGTGGTTGACAGGGCCGGCCGGCAAAATAACATAGAGAAGATCGGCTACAGCATTCCCGGGCACGAGATCGGGAACGGCACAACTTACCTGGTGCACGATGGACAAAAGCTGCCACTGCAGGTCTTCGGCAACCACAACCTGATGAACCTGGAAGGTGCCCGTTTGGTGTGCGGCAAACTGGGCATTAGCGATGCACAATTCTACGAAGCTATAGGGTCGTTTAAAGGCGCGGCCAAACGCCTGGAGCTGGTGATGAGAACGGAGCATTTTTCTTTTTACAAGGATTTTGCCCATTCACCTTCCAAGCTCAGGGCTACTACCCAATCGGTGAAACAGCAGTTTACCGGCCGTTACCTGGTGGCTTGCATGGAGCTTCATACCTTCAGCAGCCTCAACGAAACATTCCTGGCTGAGTATAGCGGTGCTATGGACGCGGCCGATGAGGCCATTGTGTATTTCAACCCGCATACCATCGCTCACAAAAAGCTCAAGCCGATCACCGAGGAGCAGGTGCTAGTTTATTTTAACCGCAAAGACCTCAGGGTGTTTACAGACAGCAACCAGCTGGTGGAATACCTCCGTACCATCAGGTGGAGCAATAAAGTACTGCTGATGATGAGCTCCGGTAATTTCGATGGCATCGATTTCAAGGTGATGGGCAACAAACTCGAAATGTCTTAAACGCCGCCTTTTAAAATAGCTTATCCAAAGTTTTAAACTCCGGATAAGCTATGTCAAAATTTTGAAAATACTTAAGCTTTAAGCCTTAGTGAGGCTGTAGCAGCCTGCTTCTATGCGGCGGATGTCGAGTTGCAGCTGCGTGAAGTTGCGGAGCACTACACACAGCGGCGTATGGTAAAAATGATTTACCTCCCAGCTCGCTATACCATCCGTGTGTTCGCCGGGCTTATCGGCAATATCTATTAAAGCGATCTGTTGCTTAAACCTGTTCTGGATCATCTCGTTCAGCTCCCGCAATTGTCTTTTAATATCCAGCATGGGCGGTGTCGGTTGGGGTTGCGCATCATAACCAAACAAGATGGCGGTGGGTTCATCGTAATTGCCAGACCTGTAGAGCGAGGTGAAGTGAAGCTCCTTCATGGGGGTATCTTCTGTTCTTCTCGCAATGGTGAGCTTCAGCGAATCGATCTGTGTACAAAGGCTGCGGCAGTGGTCGCCGAGCCCGGCAATACCAGACCTGGCAGCGGCGCTGTCTTTGAGCACCGCCTGGTGCATCGCATCATTCTGCCTCGATACCTGCTCGTAGGTGTTCAGCAGGTCTTCATCAGCCAGCATGCTGGTATGTTCGATGCTGCTGCTTGGCCGGGCATTGAGCAGCGTCAGGAACAGCCCGGTTCCTATCACCATCAGTATAGACGTTACAATGGTGTCGGCCTTCTTTTCGGGCTTACGGATGCCCGTGAAAAAATAAACCGGGATGAACACTACCATGATGGCAATAGCAATCCCGCCCAGCACGTTGGCGCCCGGCCAGTGCATTATTTTAAAGAGGGTGCCCATGGAGATGAAAATGGCAGGAATAGCCCCCACGCCCGTCATCATTTTGTCCCGCACATCCTGCTTTTCCCTCACCTTGAGGATAAAGAATAATGGCAGGAACACCAGGCTGATGACGGGGATGGACAGCACCAGCATGACCGCTGCGCCCGGCCAGTGCATGAACTTAAAGATGATCCCCGCGATCATCAGGAACGAAGCGGACATGCCGCTCACATACATTATTTTTTTCATAGAGTAATAGTGTTTAAAGGTTAATAATAGGATGGTCTCTTCTTCCACCTCCCATAGCTCGTGCTTGTAGAACTTCGGAATGGTCTCACGGTAGAAGTCCTCGAAATTTCCACCCGGTTCGAGGTTTTGCTCGATGATGCAGCAGATGTGGTCCAGGAGGTTATACTGCAGGTCCTCCATGTCAACGCCACGTGCACGTATGTCGTTGAGGATAAAATCTACCTGGCTCTCATTAAGGCGGTACATTGTTTTTCGTTATTTGATCACTTCGTCCGGCAGATCGGTTTTGATCAGCGTGGCTGTGATGTTGTCACCGTTTATTTTTCCTGAAAGGATCTTTTGATCGCCTTGTCCTGAGAACCGGAAGACCGTTGTATCATTCTCCCGCACAGGGTAGCGCCACCGTACTTTTAAAGTCCCGCTGTTTGCGTCATACAAGGCCCCGCCAATCTTAAGATGGTGGTAGTTATTGTACCGCAGCATGCAGGTTTCGTTCTGGTCAAAGTATACTGCCGTCAGCAGGCTGTCATTATTCATGTCCATTGGTATTTGTTTGCTGTTCACCTTCAGCGAGGTGATGCTGTATTTGCCCAGGATCGTGGCATTGCTCACAGGCTTAATGGCCGGCACCAGCACCAGGCAGGGAATGCCAAGTGTTGAGAGGCGGGCCAGGKTCTTTAACACAAGGCTTTTAAAATGAAAGGCCGGCATGGCGCTCTCTGTATAAAAGAAGAAACGCAGCAGTTTTTCCCGCTCCTGGAACAATAAATACACCAGCCCCAGTAATAGTGTGGTTGCCAACAGGGTGACGTGCCCTATGTTGTACAGAACATCTATGCATACGATGTTCACAATAATAGGCAGCAGGATAAAGATGCCAAGCAGCCTTGTTCTCCTGAACAGTAGCGTAGCCGCTCCGCTTAATTGCAGCCAGCCGATGATGAGCTTGAACAGCGGCGCCCTCCCGAAAAAGTAATCCACCAGGTGATAACCCGAGATCGCGTCACCGGGCAGATCGCCGAGGATGAGCGAAGAGGTCATGTGCAATCCGAAGAGCTTCAGCAGCCCGAACTTGAAGAATACAAGCGCCACAACATAAATGATGATCCCCTGCCAGAAAGCGAGTATGCGCGATGAATTGACTATTCCTTTGCGCTCACGGATCTGCCATACGGGAATGTAAAGAATAGAAATGGTAACAAAGCCCACGCAAAGCACGAGAATACATTTACCAAGCCAGTCGGGGATATGATGGTTGAGATCACCCTGCAGGCCAAAAAAGAATATGAACCCGGCCAGGCAGCAAACGATGGCCTTATGGATGAAGCTTATTTTCATAGTGCGTTATTTAGAGGGTTGCTGATTTTATTTCCAGCAAATGTTTCATGGTATCCATAAAGGCCATCAGCTCATTTACTTTTTCTTTAGACCTCGCTTTGCCTTCTTTGCTCAGCGAGTAATATTTGCGTACCCGCTTGCCGATGAACTCGGTTTCCGTGCTCAGCAGTCCTTCCGCTTCGAGCGCATGCAGGCTCGGGTACAAAGCGCCTTCCGTGAGTTGGATCCTGTTCCTGGTGAGCTCCTTTACCTTTTGCGTGATCTCGTAACCATACATACGCTTGTTATCCGACAACATCTTTAAGATGATGGTTTTGAGCGTGCCTTTGATAAGTTCCGATGAATAAATCATACCGTTATAATGGGTGGTTTAAAACAAAGATACATAATTTACATATACATAAGAAAATTATGTATTTAAAAAATATAAAACCCTGGTAATGAGAATTAAAAAATGAATGAAGACTGAAAATCTCAGAGACCCATTGAGCTCATGTAATCCTGGAGCAGGATGGTGGCGCTTACCATATCCACGGTGCCTTTATTGGCCCGGTCTTTCTTTTTAAGCCCGCCCATGAGCATGGCCTGTTGCGCCATTTTGGAAGTGAAGCGCTCGTCGAAGCGCTCAATTTTAATAGCCGGGAATTTTTTGCGGAGATGCGCCACAAACGGTTCTATATAACGGGCGCTGTCTGACGGCTCATTGGCAAGGGTTTTGGGTTCGCCCACCACAATGCATTCAACCGCTTCCCTGGCAAAGTAATCTTCCAGGAATTTGATGAGCTCCTGCGAGTGCACCGTGGTGAGCCCGCTGGCAATCAGCTTCAGGGGATCTGTGGCGGCAATGCCCACGCGCTTGCTCCCATAGTCTATGGCAATGATCCTTGGCATTTAGTTTTTCCGGGTGTTTTTACAATCAGGAAAAAGCACGATCTCGCAAAGATCAGGCAGGTTCTGCAGGTGCCCGTCTTTATCGGCAGCCACTATTTTAATGAGGCAAACCTTGGTGGCCGTTTTTCTTTTTTTTGTAAAAAAATGAATAGTTCTTTCAGGGAAGGTATTGCCTTTGACAGGCGCTTCATAAATACTTTTCCCTTCGCCGTAGGTGATCACAAAAGACTGGATAGCGTCTTCATGAGGATTGCCGTACCTGTCGAGCGCCACCACTTTGTAATTGGTTTCGTCAAACTCGGCTTTTAAAAAAGGCTCCTGTTTTTGAACCTTAATGGTTTCGGGCTCCTGTGCACACAGGTGCGGCATGTTCAGCATGCCCAGCAGCCAGCCGGCTATATAAAGGATCCACTTGCTATGGACATGCCTGATCATGTTATCTTTTGGCCAGCACCTTGCCGTATAATTTTTCTCTTTGTTCCTGTACAGAAGGGTTGGCCAGGTACTCATCGTAGGTGCAGGCCTTATCAATGATGCCGTTTGGCGTGAGCTCAATGATCCGGTTGGCCACGGTCTGCATGAGCTCGTGGTCATGGCTGGCAAATAAAATAGTGCCTGTAAAATCCTTTAAGGCATCGTTGTAGGCAATGATGCTCTCAAGGTCGAGGTGATTAGTAGGTTCATCCAGGATCAGCAGGTTGGGGTTAAACTGCATCATGCGGCTGGTCATGCAGCGTACTTTTTCGCCACCCGACAGCACCGTACATTTTTTAAGCACTTCTTCGCCGCTGAAAAGCATTTTGCCCAGGAACCCACGCACATAGCTCTCGTCCTTATCCGTAGAGTATTGCCTCAGCCAGTCGATGAGGTTGTAATCGCCCTTGAAATATTTGGCGTTGTCGTTTGGCAGGTAGCCTTTGTGAATGGTGGTGCCGAACCTGTACTCGCCGCCGTCGGCTTTCTCTTCCTCGTTAATGATATCGAACAGGGCCGTGATGGCCAGGTGATTTTTGGCAATGAAAGCGATCTTATCGCCTTTGTTCACATTGATGTTCACTTTGCTGAACAGGAGCCCGTCTGCATTGGATTTCGACAGGTTCTCGATGTGCAGGATCTGGTCGCCCGCTTCCCGTTCCTGTTTAAAAATGATGCCCGGGTAACGACGCGTGCTTGGTGGGATCTCGTCGATCACGAGCTTATCCAGTAACTTTTTACGCGAGGTAGCCTGGCTCGATTTGCTGGCGTTGGCGCTGAACCGTCTCACAAACTCCTGTAATTCGGCACGCTTGTCCTCGATCTTTTTATTCTGGTCGCTGCGCTGTTTCAGGGCCAGCTGGCTCATGTGATACCAGAAACTGTAGTTACCTGTATAGGTTTTGAGCTTGCCATAATCGATATCGCAGGTGTGGGTACATACCGCGTCGAGGAAATGGCGGTCGTGGCTGATGACGATCACGG
>BFBZ01000018.1_pt77 | contig 11455 bp, 12 predicted proteins | sample 1888401 | NCBI WGS metagenome assembly BFBZ01 (sample SAMD00112614, study PRJDB3348) | symbiont metagenome | host: Chara braunii | reverse complement strand
ACGCAATGCGCCGTCGCCGCATGCGGCTGCCGGCTCGACAGCGCGGAGCTCGCCGCCTCCGTCAGCACCGTGGCGCAATCCGGCGACACGGCTGCGACGGCGATGTCCCATCGCTCGTCCTGCAGCCAATGCTGGACATAACGGCCGCTGCGCGAGATCTCCAGCACGCCACCGTCATTCTTCAACACCGCGATGTGATCGGCGAGACGACCGAGGCTGCCGAGCATCACGTCCTCATAGCGCGGCAATGTCTGGCCCGGCTTCAACGCCGCCTGCCATTTGCGCTTGAGCACCGGGATATCGTCGAAGAGATCGTTGCTGATCTTTTCTGACATCGTCTTGGCGGCACTCATTGCATTCCTCACGTCTTCAGTACGATCCGCCCTGCAGACGGTTCCTGCGTACCCATGCGTCGAGTGCGTCTAATGAGTTGTAAAGGCGGGGTGCGTTCTGCAGGCCACGCGCAACTATGACAGTTTTAAGTGTTTCCATGGTTAGTGCGCGTTAGCGACTATGACRACACGACGCAYTACGCCCCCCGAACTCAGGCGGCTCGCTCCTGACCTATGGCGAGGCCTATGTCGCGTTTGTGCGGGCCAACCCCGCGCTCTACAGGCTGATGTTCGGCGAGGGCTTCCCGGCCGTCTCGCAGCACAGCCCAGCGATCCGAGCGCTGCGGACGCGCRGCTACGAGATCATGAAGGTAAGCCTCGCATCCCGGCTGCCCGCTGCCGAGCTGCCGATTGCGGGATTGTTTCTGTGGGCGCTCGTGCATGGACTCGGATTGCTTCTCGTTGACGGCCAGATCGTCCGCGGTGACGATCGGAATGACGTCATCCGCCGGGTTCTGACGCTGGCAGGAACGGGCCTGATGCAGGGCCAAGGACGTGTCGATGGACCTCCAGCCCGGCCGCCGTCGCGCCCTAAGCCGAAGCCGAAAGCACAGCCGGTTCGCTGAGCGACAACGGTGACCGTGGTCTCGCGCGMGAGAGAGCGCGCGAGACGGCGGCGCCGCGCTGTCGCTGATCCCGGCGCCCGCGCGCTCCTGATATTTTCGTTTGGCAAGGTCCGGCCGGCGGTGTTAGCCTGACGATTGTGACGGCCATGTCGCACATCTCTTTTCATGTTACGTCTTTTCACGTCACGAAGACCATTATTGTGAGCGGTCCAGGTGGATACAGGTCCGGCGGACGGCCGGCTCATTGCAGTCATTGAATCGATCTATGACGCGGCATCGGATCCGCTGCGCTGGCCACAGGCGCTGAAGGCAATCGCCGACCAGTTCGGCGATGCCGGCGCCCTGCTGATGTGGCGCCGAGCCGACAATTCCTACGCCACGATCGTGTCACCTGATCTCGTCGAGGCTCAGCGGGACTACGAAGCCAACGGCTGGATGATGCGCGACACGGGCGCGTTGCGGGCCACCGAGCGCGGCTATTTTTTCAGCGGACATCCCTACGCGACCCGCCACCTTTGCTCGGAGCAGGAAATCGACACCGATTCGTTCTTCGTGCAGTTCAGGATCAGGCATGGTCTCGGCCCCTTYGCCGGCGTGGCGGTGTCGCCCGATGCCGAGATCGGCGTGCTGCTCAGCCTGCAAGGCAAGGTGGGCCGGCGCGACTATTCGGATGCGGAGCTCGATTTGCTCAGCCGCATCGGACRGCATGTCGAGAAATCACTTCGCCTCACCATCCGGCTGATCGATGCGGAGCTTGCCAAGTTCGGGCTCGGCGATGCGCTGGCGCGGCTCGGCATCGGCGTGTTCGTGCTCGATTCCCTKGGCCGCGTCGTRTTCTGCAATCCTGCCGGACAGGCTCTGCTGGGGGGCGACCTGCAGATCGCGCGCGATCGGCTGCGCATCCGAACCGGWGCGWCAGGCGCGGCGATCGACGACATGATCGCCCTTGCCGCGCGCGACGATCACCGTCATGTCGTTGCCGACCCCAAGCCGATCCTYGTCAGTTCCGGCACGACGAGCCGGCTCGTCGTGTATCTGTTGCCGATCTCGCCGCAAGCGAGCCCGGCCCAGATGTTGTTCTCCGATGCGCGCACCATGGTGCTCGCGATCCAGCAGAAGCTCGATGAGCCGGCGGATCCGGCCGTCRTCCGCGACGTCCTCGGATTGACGCTGGGCGAGGCCCGGGTCGCCGCCCTGGTCGGCGCCGGACTGCCGCCGAGGGATGCCGCCAACCGGCTGGGCATCGCCGAAGACACGGCGCGCAACGTGCTCAAGCGGGTGTTCCAGAAGGTCGGCATTTCCCGGCAGAGCGAGCTGGTGGGTCTGCTGGCAAGGCTGGTGCTGCGCTAGAGCATGATCCGGAAAAGTGGAAACCGGTTTTCCGAGAAGATCATGCGCAAGGAAAGATCATCGGCAAGACGTTCGTGCCCGAAGGCAGGTCATGCCAGAGGGTCGAGAGCGACCTCGACGAGCAGCGTCAGCCCGGTGGCATCGCGCGCGATCCTCAGCCCGCACAGGTCGAAGCCGGCTTCTGCGACCAGCCGCGCGATGTCGGCCTCGGACCTGTGGATCAGGTGCCAGTTCGCAATCGCCTCCATCCAGCACCGGAACGGGTTGCCTTCGGCGATATTGGTGAACAGAACCGATCCCCTGAAGGTGAGCAGGCGCTCCCGGATGTCCTTGAGCAGCACGACGATCATGCGATCGTCCAGATAGTCGAACAMCCCGCCGCACACGACGCGTTCGAACGGGCCGTCGTCCTGAGCCTTGCGCAGCCCCCTGCGGACGTCTGCGCAGATGGTRCGAACGTCGCAATATCGCCGGAGCCGATCCTCGGCGAGCAGCAACGCGTCCTGATCCAGGTCGAGGAGCACGATGTGCGACCGTTCGAACCGATGCGGGCCAAGGTTGAAATCAGCGCCGCCGCCGCAGCCCAGCGCAAGGATGTTGGCCGGCGTGACGGCGCTCATCCGCTGATACTGCCACCAGATCTTGTTGCGGTGCTGTTGGCCGATCACAGTGTTCAGCGCATACCAATCGATCCARCTGCGGGGGTCGGCGCCGGTGGGAAGCTCGGCTCCTTGGACGAGRAGCTCTATSGTCTCGAAATCGCCAGGATAGCCCCGCGGCCATTCGCGCAGGCGGCGCACGAAGGGCGATGCGGCCTGCAGCCTGATCGCAGCCTGCAGCACGTCCTGGATGTCGCGCGATCGCCACAGCTCCCGCGGATGCCGCGCCAGCGCGGCGCAGAGCGCGTGCATGTGTGACACGGTGCCGTGCAKCGCCTCCGCCGGATTCGTCGGCATCGACGCGAAAAACCGGCAGAACGCGGCAACCTCGCGCTCCAGATCCGAAAGGTCCAGCCTGTCCAAGATATCGCTCTTCCCAGCCCACCGACGAGCTTGAGCAGTGCCACCGCCGGCGTGATCCGGCATGACCCAAATGGGCTAAGAGCGCGACGGGATGAGCGGCTCTGCGGGCTACGGCACCTGCGCGCTCAGCGCGCCAGGACCTCGACTTCGCCGTCGACGCCGTTGACGACGCTGAAGGAGCGCTCGAACACCTTGCCTTCGTTCTTGGCGATGGCGCGGTAGTCGCCTTCGGACAGCACGACCTTCGGGAAGGCGCCGATCGATTCCTTGATCACGTCGCCGCCGGGGTTGATGACCGACCAGGCGGTRTTGGCGAGCGCCTCGCCGCCTTTGTCGGAGACGAGCTTCAAGGTGATCACGGCGGCGCGGTGGGTGACGGTGACGTCCGTCAGCTTGCTGGCCTGGACGCGAATGTCGGAGCGCACCACCGAGTTGGCGTCGCCATAATTGGAGACGATGTAGTAGGTGCCCTCGGGCAGCATCAGCACGTCGCCGGCCGCGACGTTGGGAACGATCGGCGCCCGCTCGCGGCCGTCGAACTGGCTGCCCTTGTAGATGGCGAAGGAGATCTGGTTCGGCGGGATCTTGCTGGTTCCCACCCGCCCTTCGAGCCGCAATCCGCCGGCCGGCAGCACGAACGACTCGCGATCGGTTTCCGCCTTCAGGTTCACCGCCCTGACGGCGCTGACGAGACCGAGGGCGACATGAACGACGTAATTGCCGGGCGGCAGCACGATATTGGGCGTCGCGCCACGATCCTCGCGCAGCATCTTGAAGGCGCCGCTCTCGTCCGGCCGGTCGGCGAAGACGCGCCAGACGAGACCGCCATTGATGTTCGGCAGATCCTTGCCGTAGCGCGCCGACAGCGACAAGACGCCCTGGTTGGGCGCCGCCGGCGGCGGGGCTGCGACYGGCGGCGGTCCAGCCGGCGCGCCCGGTGGAATCGCGGCGACMGGCGGCCCCGGCAAGGCCTGCGGCACGGCTGGTGGAGGCGCGACAGGACCRGCACCGGGRCCAGAAGGCGGCGCCAGATTGATCGCCGGCCCGGGRTCGGGCACCGACGCGGGCGGAACCGGCGGCGGCCGATCACTGAACAGCTGGGCTGCGGCGGGCGATATCGCRAGGCCGGTGAGCGGGCACGACAARGCGAGCACCAGCCAAAGCCGCCCGCTGCGCCGGAATCTGGAGAACCCGCGACCTGTCGTCATCATCCTGCTTTTGACCGAAAACGCGGCAAATTCAAGCCTCTACTGAGCGCACCCGGAGACCCCCCGCCGCGCATCCCCGCTCGCGCCTGTTGTCAGCTYGCGCGGCCGCTCATTGCGGCAACATCAAATCGGCGGCATCTCGTAGCGCCGTCAACCGGTATAAAACGTGCTTCTGGTAGGATTGGSTTGAGACTCGGTGACGATGTGCCGCGGGCCGGTTCCTCGTCCCCGAATGGCGTATGCGTGGAGATGACCGTGCTGGACATGTTGATGGGACGCCGCCAGAGCGGAGCAGAGGAGAACAATGTCGGTCTTGGCACGATTCGCAAGCCGGTGATCGGCCTCGCCCTTGGCGGCGGCGCAGCCCGCGGCTTCGCCCATATCGGGGTGATCCGGACTCTGATGGCGCATGGCATCGTGCCCGATGTCGTCGTCGGAACCTCCATCGGTGCCGTGGTCGGCGGGGCCTATGCGGCCGGCCAGCTCGACACGCTCGAGGAATGGGCGCGCAGCCTGCAGATGCGCAACGTGCTCGGCTATCTCGACATCCGTCTCAACGGCTCCGGCCTGATCGGCGGCGAGAAGCTCGCCGCCCAGCTCGAGGCGTCGCTCGGGCGGGTCGCCATCGAAGAACTGCCCATGAAGGTCGCCACGGTCGCGACCGAGATTCGCACCGGACATGAGATCTGGCTGACCCATGGCAGCCTGGTGGACGCGATGCGCGCCTCCTATGCCCTGCCCGGCATCTTTGCGCCGGTGCTGATCGGCGACCGCTGGCTGGTCGACGGCGCCATGGTCAATCCGGTGCCGGTGTCGGCCGCGCGCGCGCTCGGCGCCGAGATCGTGATCGCCGCCAACCTGTCGAGCGACGTGTTCACGCATTCGACCACGATCTATTCGCATGGCCAGCCGGTCGAGGTGCCGGAGACAGTGATGGAGAGCGCGCCGCCGCGGCGCCGCTTCGGCAAGCTGTTCTCGCCCGAGCGCGCGGTGAAGCGGCAGTTCTTCGGCGGCGGCGGCCGGCCGGGCATCTCCTCGGTGATGGTGGACGCCTTCAACATCATGCAGGACCGCATCACCCGTGCCCGCCTCGCCGGCGACCCGCCGGACCTGTTGATCTCGCCACGCGTCGGCCAGATCGGCTGGTTCGATTTTCATCGCGCAGCCGATCTGATCGCGTTCGGCACCAGGGCGGCCGAACGTGCGCTGGATTCGATCCAGGAGGCGATCGGCCAGCCGACCGGAGCCGCGGCGCCGACCGGCAGCGGGGCTACGCCGTCTTGATGTACTGACGCAGCGCTTCCTGCTCGGCCTCATATTCCTGGACGCGCCATTTCACGACGTCGCCGATCGAGATCAGCCCGACCACCAGTCCGCCGTCGATGACCGGCAGATGGCGGAACTTGCCGGTGGTCATCGTCTCCATGATCGACGCAACCGTGTCGGCCGGCCGGCAGCTGACGACGCGGCGCGTCATCACGCCGGATACGGGCTCGGTGAGAACCGCGGCACCGCGCTCGCCGAGCGAGCGCACAATGTCGCGCTCGGARAGGATGCCCTCCATCCGCGAGCCCGACATCACCARCACCGCGCCGATCTTGCGGTCGGCGAGCAGCTTGGCGGCGTCGGCAAGTGTGGTCTGGGGCTCGACGCTCTCGACCTGATGGCCCTTGATGTCGAGGATCGCACGTACTGTCATTGCTCGTCTCCTTGGAAGGCCGGTGCGCCCTTCTCATCGAGGCGTCGTGACGGCCGATGCTTGCAGCAGATTTCAGTCAGCGAGTCTTGAGGTAGCGAGTCTTACTCTTGAGGCAGCGAGTCTTAGAGAAGTTGGTCTTAGAGAAGTTGGTCGACGACGTGGYTGCGAGCCGCACCATGCGTCTCGGACCGMATCTCACGCAGCGTCCATCGAGAGTCTGCGTCCATCGACAGTCTGGCAATGCACCAGTCGCGCTCTGGTTGMATCGCGCCGGCAGGCCGCATYATGACCTCATGAAAACAGCCCGCTCTGTTCGCCCGGAGTCGTGCCCCGGTTGCACCTGTCGCAAATGATGAATGAAATCGGCGCCGCTCGCAAGCGCAGGATCGCAGCAACTAACGATCGATGACATCCGACGGCAGCGCAGGTGCAGCATCATCACGCACATGCGGGATCGGATCGAACAGCGCGAACAGGATGAGGCCGGCGACAAAGCCGCCGATGTGGGCCTGCCAAGCCACATTGGCCCCCTCGGCGCCGATCGACAGGCCGCCWGCGCCGAACACGATGTTGACGCCGAACCAGATCGCCAGGAACGCCAGCACCCGCGGATTGCGCAGCGCACGCGACAGCGACAGCGCCGGCACGCGCGCCGCCACATCCGCATCGCCGCGGCTGAAGGACAGAAAGCTGCCCTTCACGAACGCAAAGCGCATCGCGGCCGCCATCGTCCCGGACACCGAGGCCGAGGCGCCGATCATCGGGGCCAGCGCGTGCTCATGGGTGAGCAGATGCGCCAGCGCGCCGGCGGCCGCCGTGACCGCCATGAACAGATAGAACCTGAATGCGCCGAAGCGGCGCGCCAGCGCGCTGCCGAACGGCAGCAGCCACAGCACGTTGAAGCCGATATGCGTCAGATTGGCGTGCAGCAGCGAATAGGTGACGAACGTCCAGACCTTGGCCGGCGTCCCGCCGGGAAACGCCCCATCCATCAGCGTGGGGTCGTATCGTTTCGGGACGAAGGCGAACAGGTCGATGATCAASGTGTCCCAATCCTCCGGCAGCAGGACGCGCAGATGGATGGCCGCGATCAGGACGATGTAGGCGGTCAGCGCCCCCGGCAGGTTCAGGATCGGTTCCCGCGRCGTGGCCAGCGGCGGATCTTGCGGGAGGTCTGACGGGGAATCCAAAACGAACGCCTTCCACGGGAGGAACAGACCCGTCAGATAGGCGGCTTCCGCCGATCTGCGCAAGCGCGCACATGCAGAGTTGATGACGAGCGCGGCCGGCGGCGCGAGCCGCGACCCAAGCGACTAAAACAATGGACTAAATGAATGGGATCCAATCAAAGCGACCAAATGAAAGAGGGAGGGTTCTGAGAAAACCCTCCCTCGAGATCCGCCAGCCTTTCCGTCGCGGGAAGCCCGGGGGTCGTTCCCCACCCCTCCCCGTCGCGGTGACCGGACTGTTTGACGCCGCCTCGTGTCTTCAACCGATCCGCGGCGGACCTTCCACCTTCCGCCGCGATTTGGTGAACGCGATCTTAACGGCCCCAACGCCTTCGCCAAGCACATCGTTAATTTAACCTTAACGCGCGGAAGCCGAGGAGAAGGCCGGCACGATCGCACCATCGGCATGGACGCTGCACAGCCCCTCCTGCACAACAAACCAGGGAGGCGCCTGGACGAAAACGAGACAGCGATGTCTCGGGAGCGTCGACGGCGCGAGGGGTCATCCAGATGAAACATCCGTCCAATCGCGAGTTCTTCGCCTATTGGAACGATCGGCGCGGCCATGCCAAGGCGCCGGAGCGCGGCGACTTCGAACCCGCTGCCGTGCGCGAACTGCTCGGCGACAGCTTTGTCCTGTCCTGCGATGCCGACAGCGGCTTTCCGTTCCGCATGGCCGGCACCCGGCTGTGCGCCCTGCTCGGCGGCGATGTGAAGGACAAGAGCTTTCCGGCGCATTTCGCGCCGGCGAGCCGCCGCGAGATCGAGGAGATCACGACCGTCGTCTGCGAGGAGACGCTGCCCGCCATTGCGGGCGTGACCGCACAGGCCCCCGATCGYACGACCGCCCAYTTCGAGCTGCTGCTGCTGCCATTCGCCACGCGGGCGCATGAACCGATCAGCCTGACCGGCCTGCTCGCGCCGTTCGAAACGCCGCAAGGCGCGCTCGGACCGCTGGAGATCGCGTCCTGGCGTTACCTCCATGTGCCAACCGAGCCGATCGTGCCGCGCGCGCTGCGCAAGCTCGCCCTCGCCCGCGGCCTGATGGTCTATGAAGGGCTGCGCTGAGGGCTGTCGTCGCCCGAAGCGCCCCCGAATGATGCGGGCCCGCGCTCACCTTGGCTTACATAGTTCCCGCAAAACGCGAACCACATGCATRAGCGCGGTGCTGCGATAACGCTGAATTAACCCTGCAGCATTTAGTTTCGTTGCTGGATCGTCCGGCCCTGTTAAGAGCCGGCTTTGAGTGGCGAAACATGGCGTTGCCGAACAAAAAACTGTCTCTGCCGGCCGCCGAGGAGCGTCGCCGTTTCCAGCGGGTCAAGGTCCACCTGCTCGGCCGCTACATGCTGCCGGATCGCCGTGAGTTTCCCTGCCAGGTGATCAACATGTCGCCCGGCGGCTTGGCGCTGCTGGCGCCCGGCATCGGCAATGTCGGCGACCGCGTGATCGCCTATCTCGACCATATCGGCCGTGTCGAGGGCAAGATCACCCGCATCATCGACAACGGCTTTGCGATGACGATCGGCGCGACCGCGCGCAAGCGCGACAAGCTCGCCGCTCAGCTCACCTGGCTCGCCAATCGCGACATACTCAATCTGCCGGAGGATCGCCGCCACGACCGCATCATTCCGCGCAACCCGATCGCGGTGCTGACGCTCGAGGACGGCACCAAGATGACCTGCCGCATCATCGACATGTCGCTGTCGGGCGCGGCCATTGCCGCCGAGACCCGGCCGCCGATGAAATCGCAGGTGATGCTCGGCCGCGTGCAGGCGCGCGTGGTGCGAAATCTCGAAGGCGGCTTCGCCATCGAGTTTGTCCATCCGCAGCTTGCCGAAACGCTCGAAGAGAGCGTTACCGCGCGGTAAAGCCGCAAGTTCCGCAAATCCCGCAACTCCACGGGGCACACGGCGTCCGCCATCGCGGGCGCCRTGTCGCGTTCGRCCACCGCCCAAGCCRTCCATTGCAGTTAATGAGCGCGRCTGAGMGCGCGCGCGACGCTGCAATAACAGCCCTGCGCGGCTTAATGCAGCGCATTTGAACTAACTGCGATCGATTCAAATTTTAGGCTTATTCGATTCAAYAGGGATTCGAATTATCCCTTTGTTTTATTTGGATTTACGTCAAATCCATCGTGGCGATTTAGCGGCAGCGAAAAATCTTTGTGAGACACATGGTCCCAACAAAACGGGGGCCAAAATGGTCAAGCGGACGGGACAGGCGAAAGGATTGGCGGTGATCGCCATCCTGATGGCGATGGGGGCAGCTGCSCATGCCGGTGATGACCGGGTGCTGTATGCGAGCCTCGGCGACACCACGCGGGCCCCGATCGGYTGGATCGAGTTCTGCACCGAGACCCCTGAGGAGTGCCGCGGCGGCGCGTCACAGCCCCGCGACATCGTGCTGTCCCAGACGGCGTGGCGCGACCTGATAAAGGTCAATCGCTGGGTGAACGAGAACGTCAAGCCGATCACCGACATGGACCATTGGGGCGTGGTCGAGAAATGGTCGCTGCCGACCGATGGTTACGGCGACTGCGAGGATTACGTGCTGTTGAAGCGCAAGCTGCTGATCGATGCTGGCTGGCCCCGCGAGGCGCTGCTGATCACGGTGGTGCGCGACAAGAAGGGTGAGGGACACGCGGTCCTCACCGTGAAGACCGACAAGGGCGAGTACGTGCTCGACAATCAGAACGAGAGCGTCGTCGCCTGGACCGAGACCGGCTACCGCTTCGTCAAGCGGCAGTCGCAGAGCGACCCGAATGTCTGGGTTTCGCTCGGCGACGGTCGCCCGGCCGTGGCAACCGCCAGCGCGAAGGAGCGCTGATCAGAGAGGCTTCGAGACCACATCATTCGAGTTACGCGACCCGGTCACATCCCCACCCCTCCCCGTCCCAGACCGGTTCGCGCGCGGCCAGGCCTCCCCCAAGGCCTGGCCGCAACTTTTTCCAGGCCTTGCTTGGCCCGGAGGCCAAGCCGCAGCGCGCTTGCTCCGGCCGGCARACATCGACCAGCGCGATGGCGACATCTGGGGGCGGCAATGGATGTGGCGGTCGATGCATGGGATCGCGACGAGGGGTTTCGGCGTGGTCGTGGCAAGCAGCCCCTGTTAGCTTCGCATGGCGGGCTCGAACGCCACGCAGCGCGCCGCCGAAGGCACGCAGTCCTGGCCGAGCGCYGCTGCAAACGTTGGCTGCAACTTTTTTCGGCCTTGCTTCGCGTGTAGGTTCAAGCTCGGGCCGACTCGGCCAACCCAACTTTGTTTTCCCGGAACCGTCGGGGTCAGGTGATTGGCATGATGATCCTCCTGCGAAGCGCGACGCTGCTGGCCGTGGCCCTGACRCTGGCGAATTGCTGCATGTCGGGAACCGGCTGCACCGGGCCGCTGGCCTCGGCCGACGCGCCCGCGGGAGCTCCAGCGATGGCGGCTGCGCCGACCGGCGCCGGCCCGCAGACGGCCATCGCTGCGGCCGATCTGGACGGACGGCTTGCCTCCTCAGATACCGATCTGGTCACGGAGCCGGATATCAGCTCGCCGCGCAAAGGCGGCAAGCGCAGCAGAGGCGACTCGCGGGTCGACGTGATGTCCTCGCAATCAGGCTCGGCCTCCCGCGGCCGGATGAGCTGGGAGGAAGAACAGGCCGCMGACCTCGCCGACGAGGCGCGCTTGAAGCAGAAGCTCACGATCTGCCGGAACTGCAACTCCCCCCAATAGACACTGCCCCTCCGACGTTGCTGGCGCTGACGGCCTGAAGCGGCGCCGGCCCCGGCACCGACCGCAACATATCGGCACGACGCGGCCGTGCGGTTGCCCCGCCGCGTCCAACTCCGCCCGAGTTCGCGACCGCAGGCGCGGGCGCACGGCACGGGCGCCGTTTTTTGGACGCACGAGCCTCTCTTTTGTCGGATTCCCCGATCAAACCCTCAGGACTTGGTTCGTCCGTTAGGCACCAATGATCCGGGCTGAGCGGACAACATCCTTTGCTC
>BFBZ01002120.1_pt1 | contig 11462 bp, 10 predicted proteins | sample 1888401 | NCBI WGS metagenome assembly BFBZ01 (sample SAMD00112614, study PRJDB3348) | symbiont metagenome | host: Chara braunii | reverse complement strand
TGGCATCCCGATGCTGATGCCAAGCGGGCGGTGATGATGATCCGCCGGTGACGGGGGCAAGACAGCCGGTCCCCGGGGAGATCACGTATAAAACGGAAGCCCATCGCGCAGGGAATGCCGGATGACCGGCTGGACCTGTGGTGACTGCCGCCTGCTTATCTTTCTGCAGGCGGGCCATGGGTTGCGGCCAGCGCCCGGCATTCCCTGCGCCCTCCTCATTTGCGAGGGTCCTTCTCGGCAACACCTCGGGCGCGGCGCGCCGCGAGAGGGTGAGCTCATGTCCTTCATCGGGATGTCCGTCGTCGCATCGCCATCGATCGGCATGGGTCGTGTCCGGATCCGTGCGGGTCGAGCACGCGGCCCGCAGAATGCAGATCGCCCATGACGGCGCACGCGGGCGGCCAGGGGTGGACGGTCCGGACCGGTGCAGATAGGGTCGGATATCATCTGTCAGGGATCACCATGCTCAAGCTCTATGTCGCGCCGGGCACCTGCGCGCTCGCTTCACACATCGCGCTGGCCGAGACCGGCGCCGACTACGTCGCCGAGAAGCTCAGCTTCAAGACCAACCAGCAGAACAGCCCGGACTATCTCGCGATCAATCCCAAGGGGCGCGTTCCGGCGCTGGTGACGGAGCAGGGCGTTCTGACCGAGACGCCGGCGATGCTCGCCTATATCGCGCAGCGCTTTCCGGAAGCGCGGCTTGCGCCGCTCGACGACGTCTTCGCCTTTGCCGAGGTGCAGTCGTTCAACAGCTATCTCTGCTCGACGGTCCACATCGCCCACGCGCACAAGATGCGGGGCTATCGCTGGGCCACCGAAGAGTCCTCCTTCGCCGACATGAAGAAGAAGGTGCCGGAGACGATGGGCGCCTGCTTCGCGCTGATCGAGCAGAAGATGCTGCGCGGCCCGTGGGTGATGGGCGAGCAGTACACGATCTGCGATCCCTATCTGTTCACGATCGCGCAATGGCTCGAAGGCGACGGCGTCGACATCAACGCCTTCCCGAAGGTCGCCGACCATTTTGACCGCATGTCCGGGCGGCCGGCCGTCAAGAAGGCGCTGGCCGAGCTGGCGGGCTGACGGCCATCCTCGAGGCCATGGCGTCGGAACAGCGCCCGCCAGCATGGCGCATCGGGAGAGCGGAAAAAATAGCCGCGCGAAGCCGGAACCCAGCTCCGGCCATCGACGTTTCAGGAGGCCGTGGCGCGCCTGCGACCGATCTCCTTTTCTGGGACCCCTTGATGTTGCCGGCTGCCGTTTCAGATGACCGTTTGCGCGCGACCGGCACCGAGGGCATCCGCGAGAGACTGAAGGCGGCAACGGCCTCGGCGCACCGCGTGCTGGATGAGGGGCTCGTTCATTTCGATCTCACCACGACGGCTCATTATCGCCGGTTCCTGCAGGCCAGCGCAGCCGCGCTGCTACCGCTGGAGGCGGCGCTCGACCAGGCCGGGGTGGATGATCTGATCCAGGACTGGCCGCAGCGTCGGCGGGCACAGGCGATCGCCGGCGACCTCGCGGATTTCGGTGCCGCGCCGGTTCCGATGGACCTTCCCGCGCCCTCGCTCGACCGTGCGGGCGTATTCGGCACGCTCTACGTACTCGAGGGATCTCGGCTCGGCGCAGCCTATCTGCTGCGCATGGTCGCGGCCTCCGCCGATCCGCGGGTGAGACGCGCGACGCGCTATCTCGGCCATGGCGCGCGGCAGGGCTTGTGGAGCAGCTTCCTGTCGCAACTCGCGCAGGCGCGGACGACGGCCGACGAGGAAGTCAGGATGATCGTGAGTGCACGCGAAGCGTTCGCGATGTTTGCGAAGGCGATGGCAGCAGCATGAACGAGCCGGTCAACCTCACCAATTGCGATCGCGAGCCGATCCATGTTCCCGGGACGGTTCAGCCGTTTGGCTTCCTGCTGGCGCTGGTGTCGGACTTCACCATATGCATGGCCTCGGAGAACGCGCCGGATTTTCTTGGCGGCGATATCGGCTGGCTGCTGCAGCGGCCGCTCGACGCCGTGCTCTCGGAGGCGGCCGCGGCCGCGATCCGCGCCAGGGTCGACTATCTCAGCGGCCCCGATGCGGTCGAGCGCGTGTTCGGCGTCGATCTGCAGGGCCGTGGCAAGCTTTTCGATCTCGCCATCCACTTTTCCGGTGCGTATCTCGTCGTCGAGGCCGAGCCCAGTCTGACCGAGCCCGGCGTCAATTCCGGCGAGCTGGTGCGGTTGATGCTCGGCCGCATCCGCAAGACGACGGGGATGATGGACCTGGCGCAGGAGGCGGCGCGCCAGCTCAAGCTGCTGACCGGCTTCGACCGGGTGATGGTGTATCGGTTTCATCCCGACGGCTCGGGTGAGGTGATCGCCGAGGTCGCGGGCTCCGGCCTGGAGCCGTTCCTCGGGCTGCATTATCCGGCCTCGGACATTCCCAAGCAGGCGCGGCAGCTCTATCAGCGCAACTGGCTGCGGATCATCGCCGACATCAACGCCGCGCCGGCGCCGCTGCTGTCGACGCCGACGCACAATGCCGGACTGCTCGACCTGTCGATGAGCGTGCTGCGCGCGGTCTCCCCCATTCACATCGAGTATCTCCGCAACATGGGCGTCGCCGCGTCGATGTCGGTCTCGATTCTGCGCGAAGGCAAGCTGTGGGGCCTGTTCGCCTGCCATCATTATGCGCCGCATCACCTGTCGTTCGAGAAGCGCACTGCGGCCGAGCTGTTCGGTCAGATGTACTCCTGGCTGCTCGAGGCGCGCGAGCGCGAGACCGACATCGCCTACGAGACGCGCGCGCATCAGATCCAGGAGCGGCTGATCGAGCGCGCGGCCGCGCAGGCCCACAGCAAGCGCGCGATCCTGGAGTTCGTCGCCGACTATCGCCAGATGATCGAGTGCGACGGCATCGCCGTGTGGTCCGATGACGAGATCACGCTCGACGGCGAGACGCCGACCGAAGAGGAGGTGCAGGACCTCATCGGCTTCATCAACCGGACCTCCCCCGGCCGCATCTGCGCCAGCGCCGAGATTGCCAAGGTGTACGCGGCGGGCGAGGCATTTCGCGATCGCGCCGCCGGCTTCCTCGCCATTCCGATCTCGCGCACGCCGCGCGACTGCCTGATCTTCTTCCGCCGCGAGGTGCTGCGCGCGGTCAACTGGGCGGGCGATCCGAACAAGAGCTATGCCGAGGGCCCGAACGGTTCCCGCCTGACGCCGCGCAAGAGCTTCGAGCTGTGGCAGCAGACGGTGGCCGGCCAGTCGAAGCCGTGGACGGCGGCGGATTTGCGCATCGCCGAGAGCCTGCGCGTCACGCTGCTCGAAGTGATCCTGCAACTCTCCGAGCTCGCCGCGCGCGAGCGCCGCGGCGCGCAGGAGCGGCAGGAGCTGATGATCGCCGAGCTCAATCATCGCGTCCGCAACATCCTCAGTCTCGTGCGCGGCCTCGTCGCGCAGAGCAAGGACACGGCGACCTCGGTGGAGGAGTTCGCGTCCGTGCTCGGCGGCCGCATCCAGGCGTTGGCGCGGGCGCACGACCAGATCACCAACCTGAATTGGGCCCCCGTCGCGCTCCGCCATCTGCTCGAATCGGAGGCTGGCGCCTATCTCGGCTCAAGGGCCGGACGGGTGCGCATGGAAGGTCCAGAGGTCGCGCTCGACCCCAAGGCGTTCGCAACGCTCGCGCTCGTCGTGCACGAGATGATGACCAACTCAGCGAAATACGGCGCGCTCGCCGACTCCACAGGACAGGTGCAGGTGATCTGGCGGCTCGATCCCGGGGCGAGCCTGGTCATCGACTGGAAGGAGAGCGGCGGGCCGCCGGTGCAGCCGCCGTCGCGGCGCGGCTTCGGCACCACCATCATCGAGCGTTCGGTGCCGTTCGACCTCAAGGGCGACGCCGAGATCCGCTTCGACCTGCTCGGCGTGCAGGCGCGCTTCGTGATCCCTGCCAATTTCGTCCAGATGGTGCCGGCGATGACGGGGGCACCCTCCAGGCACCAGCGCAAGGAAGAGGACACGCCGCGCCTGTCCGGTACGGTGCTGATCGTCGAGGACAATCTGATCATCGCGATGGGCGCCGAAGTGATTCTGCTCGAGCTGGGAGCGCGGCACATCGACACCGCGGCGTCGGTCAGTCAGGCGCTGAAGTCGATCGAGCGCGCGGTGCCGAGCTTCGCACTGCTCGACATCAACCTCGGCGCGGAAAGCAGCCTGCCTGTCGGGCACCGGCTGAAGGAACTCGGTGTGCCCTTCATGTTCGCGACCGGCTATGGCGAGCGTGCGCCGATTCCGGCGGATCTGTCCGACATGCCGGTGATTCAGAAGCCGTACACGCGCGAAGTCGTCGAGAAGGCATTGACGAAGATCAAATGAGTCGCACGCGCATCAAGGTCGGCTTTGCGCGTCGCGGTGATTGGCATTCATGATTGCAGTCTTGGGTTTTCTCACATCCGCGTGTTGCACATGAGCGCGACAACGCACGACGGGAGACAGATCATCGACTATTCCCACTGTTGCTGCGACAAAACAGCCCGAAAATATTAGAACGCATCCAAAGGACACCGCTGTTCTAACATTGTTTCGACAAATGGAACCTCCGCAGCCTTATTCCGAACGAAGTCATCGCCGAAACGGCGCAGCGGGGGCGCGTTGAATCGTCGGAGGTCTGATGACGAATCGAACGACGAGTTTGTTGCCGTGCGTTGCTGTCGCCGTGCTGGCGGGAGCGGCTGCGACGACAATCGAGTTTACACCGGCATCGGCTGCAGACGAATGCCTTGCAAAGCCTGCGGGGACGCCGGCGGGGAAGCACTGGTTCTATCGCATCGATCGCGCGACCAAGAAGCAGTGCTGGTATCTGCGCGACGACGATCGCGAAGCGAAGGGCGCGTCGCTGGTCACGCGCAAGCTCGCCTCGCAGAAGGAACGGGCTCAGCTCTCGTCGACCGCGGCAAATGCACGTGCCGAGATCCAATCGTCGTCCAAGGACGCCGCCGATGAGGTGAAGGTCGTGTCCTCGACACCGACCGTGGCGGCGACGTCTGCCTTTCCGTCGGCTGCTGCATTTCCGGCCGCGCCTGCACCGGTCGTCGCGCCGGCGCCCGTGGCGTCAGCGCCGGCGGCGGCTGCGCCCGACCCGGTCGGCGCGGCTGTGAACGAATCTGCTGTTGCGACGCGTTGGCCCGACCAGTCCGGCACGCTGCAGGCAGCGGCGCAGCCCGCCGCGCCCCGCGCGTCCTCCTACACGCTCGCGGCCGCCAGCGACACCAGCGCCGCGGAAGCGGCTGCTCCCGCGACGCCGGCGCTGGCCGCTGCGGATGCGTCGCCGGCCGTGACGATCGGCATGTCCGGGGATGATGCGTCCAAGACGCGGATGTTTGCTTTCCTGGGCGCAGTCGCGATCGCGGGCTTCTCGATCAGCGTGCTGTTTGCGCGCGCCCGGAGCAGGCGGCAGCTTCGCATCGAGCCGGTGGCCGCCCGGCGCGTCACGCGTTGGCCGACGGAGCCCGAGCTCGATCGCATGCACCTGCCGCCGGTGGACAGCTACTATCCGGCCCTGGCGGGACGCAGGGGTAAATCGTCGCAGTCGACAGCGCAGGTCTCGGTCGTGCCGCGCGACGACGCTCGCTACGATGAGCAGTACGAGGTCGAAGACCTGCTGGCGCGCTATTCCGGACAGGAACGCCGGAATTCCTGAGCGTCAGGCGGCGGACATCTCGGAGCGGATCTCGGCGCGCAATTCGTCGATCAGCCTGAGGCCGCCCTTGGTCTCGACATGCCAGAAGGTCCAGCCGTTACAGGCCGGCAGGCCTTGCGCCACCGCGCCGATGCGGTGGATCGAGCCGACCTTGTCACCCAGCATGATGGCCCCATCGGCGCGCACCAGTGCGCCGTGGCGGCGCTTGGAGTCGACGAGCTTGGTGCCGGGCGCGATCATGCCGCGTTCGATCAGCTCCGAGAAGGCGACGCGCGGCGCTTCGCGCGCCGTCATGAACGGTGCGAGCGTTGCCTCCGGCAGCGGCTCGACCGCGGCGATGCGCCGCTCTGCCGCCTTCGCATAGACCTTGTCGCGCTCGAAGCCGATGTAGCGGCGGCCGAGGCGTTTTGCCACGGCTCCGGTCGTGCCGGTGCCGTTGAACGGATCGATCACCAGATCGCCGGGTTTCGAGGATGACAGCAGCACCCGCGCCAGCAGGCCTTCCGGCTTCTGCGTCGGATGGATCTTCTTGCCGTCGCCGTCCTTCAGCCGTTCCTCGCCCGTGCACAGCGGAATCAGCCAGTCCGAGCGCGCCTGGACGTCCTCGTTGGCGGCCTTCAGCACTTCGTAGTTGAACGTGTAGCCCTTCGCCTTCTCGTCCCGCGCGGCCCAGATCATGGTCTCGTGCGCGTTGGTGAAGCGGCGGCCGCGGAAGTTCGGCATCGGGTTGGACTTGCGCCAGACGATGTCGTTGAGGATCCAGAAGCCGAGATCCTGCATGATCGCGCCGACGCGGAAGATGTTGTGATAGGAGCCGATCACCCAGATCGTCGCGCTCGGCTTCATCAGGCGGCGCGCGGCGAGCAGCCAGGCGCGCGTGAAGTCGTCATAGGCGGAGAACGAGGAGAACTTGTCCCAATCGTCGTCGACCGCATCGACCTGCGATTCGTCGGGACGCTTGAGCTCACCCTTGAGCTGCAGATTGTACGGAGGATCTGCAAACACCAGGTCGACCGATGCGCCTGGCAGTTTCGACATCTCGGCGACGCAGTCGCCGACGATGATTCGTTGCTCTTCGAGGGTCTGAAATTTAGTGCGGGGCGCCCTTGCAGACGCCCCGCGACGCGACTCTACCATGACTCAAGAACTCTGACTCAGGCGACGCTGTCGGCGACGCGGGACCTAACAACCGACTGCCCACACATTGACCCGGCAAAGTAAAAATGGACTTAACCCGGAAAATTATTCGCATCGATGCGCACGCATTCATCACGCGCACCGGCGACGAATTCCGTTCGTCGATACACGATGGTCTCTGCGCAAGACGCCGATTGCGATGGGTTTTTCGCGCCGGTCGCGCGCGAGTGCAGCCGATCGAGGTTCGGCGCGGCCCAGTTTTTTCGGCGGCGCTAGGCAAAATTTGCCGGCCGGGTTATTGATTAACACAGTGGAAATTTTACCTGTTTGCCGCGTTAGGCATTTCGCGCAGAGCCGCGCAAGAATCGTGAGGAAAGGCCGCCCATGCGTTACGATGATTTCCGTCGCAGCGACGACATCGACGACCGTCGCGACGAAGGCGGCGGGATGGGCGGCGGTATGGGTCTGCCGATCGGCGGCGGCGGGCTGGGTATCGGCACCATCATCGTGCTCGGCCTGATCGGCTACGCCTTCGGCATCGATCCGCGCATCCTGATCGGCGGCGCTGAGATGCTCAGCCACGGCGGCGCACCGACCCAGCAGGCCGATCGGCGCTCGCCCGGCAAGACCGGCGCGCCGAAGGACGAGATGGGCGACATGATCGCCGGCGTGCTCGGCGAGATCGACGACCGCTGGAGCGAGATCTTCCAGGCCAGCGGCCAGAATTACACCGGGCCCAAGATCGTGCTGTTTCGCAACAGCACCAATGGCGGCCGCTGCGGCATGGCGCAGTCGGCGATGGGGCCGTTCTACTGTCCGCCGGACCGGCAGATCTTCCTCGACACCAACTTCTTCCGCGAGGTCGAGACGCGCTTCCGGGGCTGCTCGGGCAGCGCCTGCAAGTTCACCGCGGCCTACATCATTGCGCACGAGGCCGGGCACCACATCCAGAACCTGCTCGGCATCCTGCCGCGCGTGACGCGGATGCAGCAGCAGTCGGACAACAAGGCCGAAGCCAACGCGCTGCAGGTCAAGGTCGAACTGCAGGCCGACTGCCTGTCGGGGGTCTGGGTCAATCGCGAGGCCAAGAAGCGTCCGGGCTTCCTCGAGGAGGGCGACATCGACGCCGCGCTGACGACGGCCTCGGCGATCGGCGACGACACCTTGCAGCGGAAGGCGACCGGACGCGTGGTGCCGGATTCGTTCACCCATGGCTCCGCCGCGCAGCGCAAACGCTGGTTCATGATCGGCTACCAGCAGGGCACGGTGCAGGCCTGCAATACGTTCAGCGCCAGTTCGCTGTAGGGAGACGCGATGATGGCGATCGACGAGAGCAAGAGCTTCATTCCCCTCAACATCGCCGTGCTGACGGTGTCCGACACGCGTTCGCTTGCCGACGACAAGTCCGGTACCACCCTGAGTGACCGCCTGACCGCTGCCGGCCATAGGCTCGCGGCGCGCGAGATCGTCACCGACGACGTCGAGAAGATTCGCGCGGTGGTGAAGTCGTGGATCGCCGATCCCGGCGTCGATGTCGTCATCACCACCGGCGGCACCGGCTTCACCGGCCGTGACGTCACGCCGGAAGCGATCGAGCCGCTGTTCGAGAAGCGCATGGACGGCTTCTCGATCGCCTTCCACATGCTGAGCCACGCCAAGATCGGGACGTCGACGATCCAGAGCCGGGCCACGGCCGGCGTCGCCGGTGCGACCTATATCTTCTGCCTGCCGGGATCACCGGGGGCCTGCCGCGACGGCTGGGACGGCATCCTCGCCCCCCAGCTCGACTACCGCACGCGACCCTGCAACTTCGTCGAGATCATGCCGCGGCTCGACGAGCATCTGCGCCGGCCCAAGGCGCAGGGCGCGACGGCATAGGGCCACGGCGCGATGCGGCACCGCGCGTCGATCGCGCGTCTCACTTCGTTGGTACGATCTCGAAAGCGCCGCCGCCTTCGATCGCCGCGCCAATGAGGCCGCCCATCATGCTGGCCGCGAAATTCTGGCCGCGCGGTCCCACGACCATCCGGTAGGTCTTGCCAGGCACGGCGGTGAAACGAATGTTCGACGAGCCCGGCGAGGACCATGTCGACACGGTGATCGTGGTGGCGCCGGGCGCAATCGAGCCGCTGTAGCTCTCGCCGCGGCCAAGGCTCGCCACCTTGGCGCCATTGATCTCGATCGCCGCTGGTGCCGCCAGATAGAGGAAGTCCGTCGTGCGCGTAATCGCGACCGTTGCGCGCCCTTTGGGCGCGGCGCGAGCCGCCGTCCCAGCCTCGACCCCAAACAGGCCCGCGAGCGCGACAAGCGCCGCAAGCTTCGATCGCACCATCGATTCCATCACTGCTCCCGCCCTGTTTGGCGGGATAGTACCGGCGCGCGGGAACTTCGCAATCGGCATGCGCAGCCTGTTGTGGCGGTGATCTCGGCCTACCGGCGGTTGCTGCACGAGCCGCCCGGCTACAACTCGAGCCGCCATGTCTCGCCGGTCAGCGGGACGCCGAACATGGCGTGCGGCTCCTCGGCGATCTTGCGAAACCCGGCGCGGGCATAGATGTCGCGCGCGGCGGTGAGAATGCTTTGCGTCCACAGCTCGATCGTCCTGTAGTTCTTCTCGCGGGCGAAGCGGATGCATTGTTCGGTCAGGGCCCGGCCGACGCCGAGACCGCGGGCCTTCTTCTCGACCAGCAGCAGCCGCAGCTTGGCGACCTCATCGCTGCCCTTGACCAGGAAGATCGAGCCGACCGGCTCGCCCGCAAGCTCGGCGATCCAGCAGTGCTCGCGCGCCGGGTCGTAGCTCCTGATGAACTGTGCGCCGATCTCGGCGACCAACGCCTCGAACGAGACGTCCCAACCATATTCCTCGGCGTAAACGGCGCCGTGCCGTGAAACCACCCAGCCGATGTCGCCCGGGCGATGGCTGCGCAGCAGCACTGGGGAGCGGCCCGGCTGCTGCGGCTCCAGGGCGGTCTCGATCGTCGTCATTGCACCGACCAGCCGGTCGCGCACGGATGGCGCCAGCGGCGCCAGCATGGCCGCGATCTCCTTCTGCGAGCTGCGGTCGAGCTTGGCATAGGCCTGCCGGCCTCTTGCGGTCAGGCCGAGCTGCTGCTGCCTGCGATCGGTTGGCAAAGGCGTGCGGGTGATCAGCCCCTGCTCGTCGAAGCTCTGGACGATGCGGCTGAGATAGCCGGCATCGAGGCCGAGCGAGAGACCGATCTCCTTGGCCGAGATCGCGTCGTACTGTGCGAGTTCATAGAGCACACGCGCCTCGGCCAGCGAAAACGGACTGTCGAGCAGATGCTGGTCCAGCGCGCCGAGCTTCCTGGTGTAGAAACGGTTGAACGCGCGGATGGCGGCGACCTGGCCGTCGGCTGGGGCAGATTTCATGGGGCACCTCCAATATTTGCCATTGTCAACCAATTGTTTGACTTTGGCAAGTATTGTCGTGCCGCTACACCATCACGATCCGGCTGCGTAGCATCGTCCGCGAGGAACGGCCGAGCTGACGCAGCAGCCGCGTCTCGGCGCGCTTGTGGTCGGGCTTGTATCCGCCGAGCTGCCGGTAGTGATCCCTGGCGATCAAGAGACCCTGGTCGCCGAGCGGCCCGACCAGGACCCGCGCAACCGCGCGCAGCCGGTCGCGCAGGCTGATTGCGGCATAGGGAGACCGGGCATAGCGGAAGACGCCAGCGCGCGGCCGGCCGGCGGTGGCGACGCTCTGGACGAACTGCATGGTTTCATCGATCCAGCCGGGATCGAGCATCGCGCCGGCGGGCAGAAACATCAGCCAGGGCGCACGCGCGCTGGCGGCCCCTGCAGCCAGGGCCGCGGCCTGGGAGCCCTCGAACTTCATGAAGTGGCAGCCGGCGACGTCCGCGACCCGCTCGATCACGCTGGAATCGGGCGAGCGATCGACCAGCAGCACCTCGGTGACGACACCGGCCGCGGCGCCCGGCACCAGCGCGGACAGGGTGGCCACGGCGGTCTGCTCGACACCTTCGGTCGGAATGATCACGCTCAGCATGAAACTGGCATCGCTATCTGTCGCGCCTCCGGCATGACTGTTATCATCTTGTCATAGCCAAATCAGCCCGCTGCGCTGCGGAATTTTGCAGCACGCACCTGGCCGCGCCGTTCGGGGCTGCGCCCGAACGGTGCTATTTCAAGGTGCCGTGTTGCTGAAGCTCGCGCTTGACTGGCTCAGTCGCCTGCCTGCGTCGGCGTGGTGCCGCCGGCGCTGTTCGGCCACACCCAGTCGCGGATCGCCGGCATGTCCTCGCCATGCGCGCGGATGTAGCGGGCATGCTCGATCAGCGCGTCGCGGAATTTCTGCTTCACGTGGGCCGCCGACACGCTGAGGCCGGGCACGCGCTCGATCGCCTCGATGGCGAGGTGGAAACGGTCGAGCTCGTTGAGCACGACCATGTCGAACGGAGTCGTCGTGGTGCCTTCCTCGATGAAGCCGCGCACATGCATGCCGGCATGGTTGGTGCGGCTGTAGGTGAGGCGATGGATCAGATACGGATAGCCGTGATAGGCGAAGATCACCGGCTTGTTGGTGGTGAACAGGCTGTCGAAGTCGCGGTCACTGAGGCCATGCGGATGGTCCTGCTTCGGCTGCAGGGTCATGAG
>BFBZ01002133.1_pt1 | contig 11464 bp, 10 predicted proteins | sample 1888401 | NCBI WGS metagenome assembly BFBZ01 (sample SAMD00112614, study PRJDB3348) | symbiont metagenome | host: Chara braunii | reverse complement strand
CCCGCCTATCTCGATGGACCGCACGTCAATCACAACTCGCCGGAAAGACTGGCGAGCTATGTCGCCACCATGGAAGCTTCGGGTCACGAACCTTTGGTGATCAAGACAATATCGCCCTATACGTGGGAATTCGAGCGTGTCGGCTACGAGCAGATGGACGATATGCTGAAGACGAATACTCTGCCGCGCCAGACGATCCTTTGCGCCAACGATCGCCTCGCCTTCGGTGTCATGGCGGCAGCTTTTGCGCATGGGCTTAAGGTCGGTCGCAAGAGTGGCGATGATCTGCGGATCGCTGCACATGACGACCATCCGCTCAGCCGCTACGCTTGCCCGCCCTTGACAACGATGGCCCAGGATTTCGCCGCCATGACGGCCAAGAGCGTCGAGGCGCTGATGTCACTATTAGGTGACGTCGATACATCGGACAGAACGATCGCCTCCATCATTCGCCCGCATGGCACGCTGGTCATGCGGCAATCGGCCTGACACCTTTCCAGCCGAACGTCAGGAAAGATCATGGCTCTTCGGTGGCTTTGGAAATGGTAACGCCGGAGCCTGCGGAAGGAGGGCCCGCAGGCTCCGGCATTTCCCGCCATCAACAACCAGTTAAGGCCGGCGGCGGGGGGAGAACCAAATAAGGCATATGGAGCGCGATGCGCCTTTGACAAGAGACGGCTCAGGGCATTGCCTGTGGGGTGATTTTGATGAAAAACCCTCACATCTGCAGCGCAGCTTGTGTGAATACATCCGCCTTGCAATGAAATAGCCCGGTGCACACAAGTCGTCGGCATATCCGCTAGCAAAAGCACGGAATTCATGGTGAGACCTTCGCAGCGGTACGGGAGGCACCATGCAAAATATGCTCATCTTTCAATCGCTCTGGGCCATGGAGCGGCGCAGCGCGAGATATCCGGAGCTCACGCTCGAGGAGAATGTCAAAAAAGTCGCAGCGGCCGGCTTCGATGGCGTCAGCACGCATTGGCATGATCGCGACGCTGTTCGACGGGTCGCAGCCTTGCTCAAACATCATGGCCTGCAAGCGGAAGGGCAGTGTTTTCCCAAGACCGTCGACGATCTCAAGCCCGTGCTGGAAATCGCCGCTGAATACAATGTCCGCCACATCTGCCTTCAGCCTGATGTGAGGCTGCGCCGCCTGGAGGACTGCATTCCCTTGCTCGAAGGCTGGCAAGCCCTGGCGGAGGAGGCAGGCATCGATGTGTTGATCGAGACGCATCGGGACCGCATGACAACCGATCTATTCTTCACGCTCGACCTGCTCGATCGCCTGCCGGATCTGAGATTGCTCGGCGACATCTCGCATTTTCTCGTCGGGCGTGAATTCGCCTGGCCGGTATCCGACGAAAATCATGCGCTCATGCACCGGATACTCGATAGTTCCTGGGCGTTCCATGGGCGGGTCGCCTCACGCGAGCAGGTCCAGATCGAAATCTCCTTCCCGCATCATCGCCCCTGGCTCGATCTCTTCCTGGAGTGGTGGGATTATGGCTTCAAGAGCTGGCGAAAGCGCGCCGGCGCAGATGCCACTCTCGCTTTCACTTGCGAGCTGGGGCCGAAGCCCTATGCGATCACCGGGAGGGATGGCGAAGATTCCACGGATCGCTGGGAAGAGTCCCTGCTGCTACGGCAGGAGATACGCGACCTTTGGGACAGAGCTGCCGGCTGACAATACAGCGACCCTTGGCAACGGACGACCCGCAGAAAATTTATTGGCCTCCCAAACGACGGATAAGCTCAAGCCAACCGTTCAAGTAGACCGTCGAGCATTGGAAACGCCCGATGGCACGAACAGGAAGAGCCTTTCAGGCAAGAGGATATGCCAATGACCAGTAAGCTTCTGAGTGTGGCTGCAGCCGCCGTATTGACCGTGTGTTCGACAACCGCTGTCTTCGCGCAAGCAGCAACACCTTCGACGACGACGCCGGCAGCTGCCACCACTCCATCGGCCTCCACGCCATCTGCCACCATGATGCCATCGAAAGCCGATATCAAGACAGCACGGCAAGCCTGCCAGCAGGACGCGACGGGGCAGGCGCTGAAAGGCCAGGCACGCAAAGACTCTGTAAAAAGCTGCCTACAGCAGAAATATCCGGTCCTGGCAAAACGTCAGACCTGCCATGATCAGGGAACAGCGAAGGGCCTCGAGAAGAAGGCGCTTCATGCCTTCGTCAAACAGTGCATCGCGGCGGGTTGACCCGGTGAAACAAGCCGCCTGAACGGACTATCGTCCTTCAGGCAACATAGCCCGCCTCCATTGAGCGCGGGCTATGCTGACTCGGTGTGAATGACATCACCACCCACAAGCCGCAGCCCCACCCTTTTTCCCAGGCGCAATCGTCCTTATCTCCTTGCCAAGGCAATATGTTCCGGGACGTGACGTGTTTTTCCATCCAGATCGACTTTCATTCGGCATAGTCCTGCCGGCGCAAACAAGAACCCATGCCGACGTGGATTTTGATGCTCAGTTGAGCATCGCCAGACATGCCGACGAGCTGGGTTTCGATGCCTTGTGGGTGAGGGACGTTCCCCTCAACAGCGAGAGCTATCCCGACCCGATCGGCCATGCCGATCCGTGGGTTTTCCTCGGGGCGCTGGCCGCATCCACGTCCAATATCGCCCTGGCGACAGGCGCGATCGTTCTTCCCCTGCGGCATCCTCTCCATATAGCCAAGGCGGCGCTTTCGGTAACGGCGCTGTCGAAAGGGCGGTTCGTGCTGGGTCTGGGTTCCGGCGACAGGCCGACGGAATATGAGGTCTTCGGACGAGATGTCGAGAACCGGAAGGCGCTCTTTCAAGCGGAGTGGGAACGTCTTGCCGCCGCACTTTCCCCGGATCAGAAGGTCATCGACGAAAGCGGTCATGCGCGAAGCGAGTTCGCCATAAGGCCGGCACTGCAACAGCCCAGCATTCCGATGATAGCTGTCGGCTCTTCATCGCAATCGCTCGAGTGGATCGCCCGGCATGCGTCGGCCTGGATGACCTATTACCGTCCACTCTCCGTTCAAAAGGACCGTCTGGCGCTTTGGCACAATGCGCAAACGAAAGTGACCACGGAGTTCCGGGGTTTCGGCCAATCCATGGTTTTGGATTTGCTCGACAATCCAGACGCGCCCTATGAGGAAATAAATCTCGGCGGAAGGACGGGCAGGCGAGGCCTGATCGGTGCGCTATCGGCAATGCGCGAAGCTGGCATCCATCACGTCGCCTTCAACCTTACGTCGGCGGGCAGGCCAACCCGCGACGTGATGGAGGAGATTGCTCACGACGTAATACCGGCGGTCGAATAAGGCGGGACCTGAGGAGACATCGGCGTAAATCACGGGGAGAAGCTGGCTTTTACTGTTCTTGCAACCTATCTTTGTGCTCAACAGAAAAAGGGCCGGCTTTGCTTCTCGAAATTTCAATCGTCATCGTTCTCACCATTCTCAACGGCGTTCTTGCCATGTCGGAACTGGCGATCGTGTCGTCACGACCCGCACGCCTGAAGGTTCTCTCCGATCAGGGAAGCAGAGGGGCCGCAATGGCAATCCGGCTTGCCGAAGAACCGGGCCGCTTTCTCTCGACCGTACAGATCGGCATCACGCTCGTCGGCGTTCTCTCGGGCGCCTTTTCCGGAGCGACGCTTGGCGCAAGATTATCGGGCTGGCTCGCCACCAAAGGCTTGTCCATCGCGGCCGCTGACGCCATCGGCGTCGGCTCGGTCGTCGTCGCCATCACCTATCTCTCGTTGATCATCGGCGAGCTGGTGCCGAAACAGGTCGCTCTGCGCGCACCGGAAGCCGTGGCGAGCAAGGTTGCTCCGGCCATGGTGTTTCTCTCTCGCGTAGCGGCACCGCTCGTCTGGCTTCTGGATTTCTCGGGACGATTTGTACTCCGGGCACTCGGTCAATCCGGGAAAACGGCCGATGGCGTCAGCGACGAGGAGATCAAGACGATCCTGGCGGAGGCTCAGAGCGCGGGCGTTATCGCAAACGAAGAGTCGGCCATGATTTCGGGCGTCATGCGTCTGGCTGACCGAAATGCCAGAGCGCTGATGACCCCGCGCCGCGATGTGGAAGTCATCGATATAGAAGACAGCTTCGAAGAAGTCCGCGACCAGCTACGCCGCAGCGAAAAAGCACGTTTGCCGCTGCGCAAAGACAGTTCTGACGAGATTGTCGGCGTGCTGGTGACCAGGGATTTCTTCGATGCAGTAGCGTCGGGCCGCGAAGTCGATATCCTGGCGCTGGCGAAACAGGTGCCGATCGTTTCCGATCTGTCGAGCGCGTTGGATATCGTCAAGGCATTGCGCAAATCTCTATCGCATATGGTTCTCGTCTATGATGAATATGGCCACTTCGAAGGCGTCATAACATCAGGCGACATTCTGGATGCGATCCTGGGAGCCGTTCAGGACGAACCCGATTCCGCTGGCGAACAGGCGATCGTTCGGCGACACGATGGCAGCTATCTCGTCTCCGGCTGGATGCCCATCGACGAATTCTCTGATTTCATGAGCTTCCCTGTCGAGGACGATCGCGACTATCAGACCGTCGCAGGCTTCGTCCTCCAGGAATTGCGTCACCTTCCGGAAGTAGGCGAGTGTTTTTCGAAAAACGGCTGGCAGTTCGAGGTCGTGGATCTCGACGGGCGCAGGATCGACAAGCTGCTGGTAACCGCGGATGACACAAGCAGCATTCGAGCACGGAATCCGGACTCATAAAGGGGGCAAGACCTCTGGTCTTGCCCCAGGTTTTCGCTACCTGCGCCCTTCAACCAGGTTGATTTGGCCAAAGTCAGCTTAGTGAGCGCCGGCTCCGCCACCAGGCGCGGGCTTGCGCGCGAAGAGGACGGCGACCGCCGCTGTTGCCAGCAAAATGCCGATCACGGCAAAGGTATCGCTAAAGCCCATGATCAGCGCCTGCCGCTTGATGATGTTACCGAGAGCAACCGTTGCTTTCTGGGTGGCAAGGGCGTGATCCGAGACGCCATGCGACACAAAGTAATTGGTCACCTGCGTCAACCGCTCGCGCACCTCGTCACGGGATAGGGTCACCGACTGTCCAATGATATTGGAATGGAACTGCTCGCGTTTGGTGAGCACCGTGCCGAGCGTAGCCGTCCCGACGGCGCCTCCGAGGTTTCGCAGCATGTTGGTGAGACCCGATGCGGCGGCGGCATCGGCAGCGGCGATACCGGCGGTCGTGATGGCCGTGATCGGCGTGATGACCATGGCCTGGCCGATGGCGCGCACGATGTTCGGGATCCAGAACTGGTCGCCGGCAGTATCGGCCGAAAGCGTCACGTTCATGAAGCAGCTGATCGCGAAGATGGCGATGCCGAGAAACCCGATATAGCGGACGTCGAAGCGCTTCATCATCATCGGCACCAGCGGGATGAGGATGAGCTGCGGCAGACCTGTCCACGCAAGCACGTTGCCGATCTGCTCGGCATTATAACGCTGCACCTGACCGAGATATTGCGGCAGTATATAGACCGAGCCGAACAGGGCGAAGCCGACCAGGACGTTGACGAGAACACCGATGCCGAAATTGCGCTGCGTCAGCAGCCGCAGCTTCACAAGCGGGTTCTTGACCGTCAGCTCTATCCAGATGAAGGCGCTGAGCGATATGACGGCAATGGCACTGAGCTTCAGGATGAAGGGCGACGAGAACCAGTCATCCTTGTTGCCTTCTTCAAGCACGGTCTGCAGCGCCGAAAGTCCGATCGCCATCGTCGCAATCCCGGCCCAGTCACCTTCCTTGAGAAGACCAAGCCGCATCGGGCCTTTTTCGAGCGTCAGCGCAAGGGCGATCGCCATGATGGCGCTCGGCAGGGCGTTGATGAAGAAGATCGTCTGCCATCCGTAGTTTTCCGTAAGGTAACCACCGATGGTCGGGCCGATCGCCGGGGCGACCGTGACCGAAAGCGCGAAAAGGGCCAGCCCCGTCGGCTGCTGCGACTTCGGCAGCTTGGTGAGGATCATGGTGAAGGCCATCGGGATCAGCACGCCGCCGGCAAAGCCCTGCAATCCGCGCAGCACGATCATCGTCCCGAGATCATGCGCGAAGGCGCAAGCGATCGAGAACAGCGGAAACAGGATCGAATTCACGAGGATATAGCGACGAAACGAAAAGACGCTGCTGAAGAAGGCCGTCAGCGGAATGACGACGATCTCGCCGATCAGATAGGAGGTCGAAATCCAGGCGCCGTTGTCGACGCCCGTGCCGATGCCGCCTTCGATATCAAGAAGCGAGGCATTGGTGATCTGAATGTTGAGGATCGCCATGAAGGCGCCGATCATGCCGGCAAGCACGGCGATCCATTCTCTGGTGCTGGCCTTGGCGCTCGGCTGCGGCACGGCGGTGGCTGCGATGGTGGACATGGCTCAATACTCCCCATCCTCCGCCGTTCAGGCCCCAGGGCCCTGATCGGCCGTCTTGATGTCGATGCTCGGCTGTACCGACATGCCCGGGCGCAGATCGCCCGACGTGGCGCTGTCGCCATCGAGAACGATCTTGACGGGGATGCGCTGCACGACCTTGGTGAAATTGCCCGTGGCGTTATCCGGCGGCAGCAGAGCGAATTCCTGGCCGCTGGCGGGCGCGAGACTATCGACATGGCCGTGATAGACCCGGCCGGGGAACATGTCGACCTCGATGTCGACAGGCTGTCCGGCATGCACATCGGTCAACTGGGTCTCCTTGTAATTGGCGATGATATAGGCGGCCGACGTCGGCACGACAGACATCAGCTGCGTGCCCGCTTGCACATACTGGCCGACGCGCAGCGTGCGGTTGCCGACGACGCCGTCGAGCGGCGCTGTGATCGCCGTGTAGGAGAGGTTGAGTTCCGCCTGGCTCTGGACGGCCTGGTCATGGGCAAGTGTTGCCTTGGCCTGCGCCAATTGAGCCTTCAGCAGGTCAACCTGCTTGGTGGTGGCGGCGAGCGATGCCGTATCGCGGTCGATTGCAGCGCGAGCAGCAGCGATCTGCGAGGCGGCCTGCTGTGCCGTTTGCACGGCGGCATAGCCGTTGACCGAAAGGCTGGCATAACGCTTGTCGTTCTGCTCGGCAAAAGTCTCGTTGGCCTTGTCGACATCGACGGTCGCCTGGGCAGCCAGGATCAGCGATTGCTGCATCTCGAGAGATGCCTGCTTGGCTTCGACATCGGCCTGAGCGGCAGCAACATCGGCCTTGGCCTGATCCAATGCCGTCTTGAAGTCGCGATCATCGATGCGGGCGAGCACCTGGCCAGCCTTGACCGTCTGGTTGTCGTTGACGAGAACATTGGTGATGTAGCCGGAAATCTTCGGCGCGATCGCACTGTTGTCGGCTTGCACATAGGCATCGTCTGTGGAGACCTGGAAGCGCCCGACCGTCCAGTAGTTGTGACCGTAATAAGCGGCGGCGGCGATGACCACGAGCGCGGTGGCTCCGAGCAGGAACGACTTGCCACGCTTCGGTGCCGGCTTTTCCTCGCCAGAAACCTTCGTCGGCTCTACCGAGATGCCCGGCTTGCCGGCGTCCATGGTCGGCGCCGGTGCTTCAGCTGATGGCGCCTGCTTGTTGGCGTTCAATACATGAACCTTGTTTTCCACTGTTGCTTCTCCGAATGGGCCGATCGCTTGGGGTGCGAAAAATTCGGCCTGCTATTTAGGAAACTTGATGTTTTCCAAAATATGCACTATAGAATGGATGTCAACAGGAATTTGGAAAATAGAAATGGTCGAAATTCAATTAATTGAGAAGAGGTCGAGGGGCCGTCCTCAAATCCGTTGCGACGATGACACGAAGGGCCTGATCATCGAGGCTGCGGATGTTCAATTCCGGGAGAATGGCTATGCGGCCACGAGCATCAATGTGATCGCACAGGCAGCCGGGGTATCGACGAAGACGCTTTACCGGCTTTTCCCGGCCAAGGAGGATCTGCTATCCAGCATCATCTCCGATCGAATCAATCGGTTTTTTCTGGCCCTCGACCAATCGACGCTCGCCACCATGGACCTGCGGGAAGGGCTGGAGCGGTTGCTTACGGCCTACGGCATGCTGACGATGTCGCCTGACACGATCGACATGATGCGTCTCATCATTGCGGAATCCGACCGCTTTCCCGAGATCGCCACGGACTTTTATCAGACCGCTATCATCGGCTCCAATGCCGTCATGGAGAAATGGCTGACGAAGCAGGCCGAGCGTGGGCTGATCAGGCTGGAGGACCCGCACATGGCCTCCGGCATGCTGCGCGGCATGATGATCATGGAGCCTCAACGCGCCGCCATCCTGCGCCAGGAGAAGCCGCCGGGCATCGAGGAGATCACCCAGCGCGCACGGATTTGCGCCGATATCTTCCTGAGGGGCTGTCAGGTCTGAATGATTGCGCGTCTGGCGAAGCCGTGCGTCTCACCGTTCAACGCCAAGCGCAAATCTTTGCCTTGTCGTTGACCCAGCATCCGCCATTTCTATGAAGCTTGCCCAGATCTTCGTGTGCATGCGTCCCGCCCGCGGTCCCATTCCAAAAACCGGTCGCCTCGTTGGGAGCACTGGTCGCTAAATAGGCGAAATACTTCCCGCCGGGGTCATCGGTACCGATGGAAAACGAGCCATTGGGGTCTGGGACATAGGTACAACGGCCCTGAAGGTAAATCTGGCCATCCACTTCCAGGAAACAGATAACCTGCGCTGCATGCGCTGTGCTCGAAATCGCTAGAAATGCAATCGCGACTATCGCCCTGGCTATCAAGATCCACCCCCACTATCGCGTAACCCGCTGACGCCAGTGATTGAAGATTTCTCTTTCTGCAGCGGCTCGCCCGATCATACGATCCCTTGCGCGAAAGTCGAACGCGGAAAACGTGATCGACCGAGGGGAGGCGGCATGTTTCCTGGAGATCTAGAGCATTTCCAGGAAAAGTGCACAGCGGTTTTCCGTCCGGAAATGCGTAAAAACAAGAGGATAGAGCATTTTCGCGATTCGAAGAAAAGCGAAAATGCTCTATTGCTACCACGCGCCAGCCAGGGAATTGCCGATGAGCGGCACAAGATTCGTTTTGCCGCCGCGATCCTGAACGGTGATCGATGGCTGCATTTTCTTGGGAGACTTCCGAAACCAGTTCGTTGCGACAATCGCGAGATCTCCGATCATCGGATGCTTGCGCCAGTCCGCGAAACGCCGGCTCGTAGCGTCAGGCTCGGAATGATAGAAGAAATCGCCGCTCTGAGCGAGATCGTTGATGGACGCGGCCATTGCGGAGAGCGGACGCTGAAACATCTTAGACGGTATCAGCAAATCCGGCGCACTCTGCGAGAATGCCGGGGCCATGAAATCAATTGCCCAATCGTCCGCTTCAATCCAGCAGTGGAAATTTTCGCCGGCGCCGGAGACATGGCCATCTTCACGCTGGTCTGCAAAAAGGATGTGCTTTCCGCCAAGATTATAGGCCGCTAGACCGCCTTTCGGCTTTGCCTTGACCTTGAAATGATGTTCGAGAATGAAGGCTCCGAAGGTGCTGAAATACATCGAAGCCGTGGCGGGATTGGCGTTCTCGTTGATCAGCAGGCTATTGATGACCCGGTAGATCCGATGGTAGTCGCTTTGCGTGATCAACATGATCCTTCACCCCAAACACATGACTTGTGCCATCCCGTAAGTGATGGCGGCCGCGATGTAAACGACACACCGCGGCATGGATGCATGCCATGTCGTCTCGGAGCCTGGTAGCAGTTGGTTTTTCCGGATCAGGATGGCCGCCCATGTTTGACGGGCGGCCACAACCGTTTGAGGGTCACTTCTGGGCAGCAGCAGCAGCGTCCAGGATCATTTCGCTCGGCGCCATTTTGGCGTTGCGCTGCAGGAGGTAATAGGCCACCGCAGTCACGACGAGGCCGACGGCCCATGAAATGTCGGCGTCGTTCAACATGATTGCAATCGGCCCCTCATAGAGCGGCTGATTGAGAAGCGGTATCTGAACCACCACACCCAGAATGTAGCATCCCAGCGCAGTCCAATTATACGCACCGTAACGGCCGTTTGGATCGTAGAGGGCGGGAATATCCACCTTCTCCTTCGAGATGAGATAGTAGTCGACGAGATTGATCGCGCTCCACGGGACGAACACCGCCAGCAGCATCAAGACGAAGTTCTTGAATGCCGAGAGAAAATCCGAGCTTGCCAGCACGGCGATCAGCACCGACAAAACAACGAAACCGATGATGTAGGCCGCCCTGGCGCCCTTGGAGATACGGGTCTGATTGCTGAACGAGGTGAAGGTCGTGAGGATCGCCATGAACCCGCCATAGGCGTTCAGGCAATTGATCGTGAGCTTTCCGCAGACAATGACGACGTAGACGAGAATTGCGCCTTCGCCCGCCAGCGTTCCAAGGAAACCGACCTGGTTTGACAGGAATTTCGCGCCGAGCGCAGCGACAAGCACGCCAAACGTCATGGCAAGTTGCGAGGCGAGCGCCGAGCCGAACAGCGTATAGAAGAACGCTTTGCCATCAGCCGTTGAGGACGGAAGATAGCGGGAATAATCGGCAACATAGGGCGCATAGGTAAGCTGCCATCCGGCAGACAGCGAAACGGCGAGCAGGAAGGTCGCGACCGTTGCCGGTTTTTGCCCGAAGGCCGAGTGAATGTCGTACTGATGAAACAGCTGGTAGGACAGATAAGCAAAACCGATGATGCTGATTACCGTGGCGATCCGTCCCATGATATGAATGACCTTGTAGCCGACGAGCGCGATCACGCAGGTGAGCACCCCGAAAACGATCATGCCGACGGCTGGATTGGATGAGCCAAGCAGGAGATTCAGGGCTTGGCCAGCAAGGACGGTGCCCGTTGCGGCAAAGCCCAGATACATCAGGATGACCAGAAGCAAGGGGAGCGTCGCGCCTTTGACGCCGAACTGCGCCCGGCTGCTGATCATCTGGGGCAGCCCGAGGCGAGGACCCTGCGCCGAGTGAAGCGCCATCACGATCCCGCCAAGAATATTGCCGATGGCCAGCCCGACGATTGCGGTCATCGCCTCCGCTCCGAAGACGACAGCCAATGCGCCATCGAGTACCGCCGTGATCTGCAGGTTTGCTCCGAACCAGAGCGTAAACTGGTCCCGTGGGGAACCATGCCGCTCGGCCTCCGGTATTCTATCGATGGTTCTGCGTTCAGCGAGCCCATCGCTCGTTTTGACACCACTCATTATGCGCTCCTCCTGGGGGAATTCGAAACTCACAACCCGTTTTATATAAATGAAGAAGACATTTTGTATATACATTTTGCCTCAGCTGGCATCCTCGATCCCAGCCCTTTGTGTGCAAATTCTTCGAGAGCTTTCGTTCAGACAGCGCTAGCATGCGGACCATCGCGGCTGTCACCGCATTCTCTTGCCGTACTGTTGAGTTGCGTCGAGGTCAGCACGATTCTGGACAGCTCATGGGTGGGGAGCACTCCTTTACATGCTCCTAGT
>BFBZ01002132.1_pt1 | contig 11466 bp, 9 predicted proteins | sample 1888401 | NCBI WGS metagenome assembly BFBZ01 (sample SAMD00112614, study PRJDB3348) | symbiont metagenome | host: Chara braunii | reverse complement strand
GCGGCTCGGATCGTGACGAGCTCACCCGCGTCTTCAACGGCTACGTCGCCGATGGACGCAACCGCGTCGGGGCGGCTCAGACCGACTGTAACTCCGCGGGCCGCCAGCTCGCCGAGCTCGAGCGCTCGCTCGGGCAAAGCGCGCCGAGCCAGACCGCCACCAGCCTCGCCGGGGTGATCGCCCCGTCCGCGGCCGTGGCTGCGACGGCACCGACCGCGACGCTGCCGCCGGCGTCCACCTCCAACGTCCAGGGCGTCACCGCCAACGAGATCCGCTTCGGCATCGCCGCTCCGTTCTCGGGCGCTGCCAAGGAGCTCGGCCGGCAGATGAAGATGGGCATCGAGGCCGCCTTCAACCGCGCCAACGACGCCGGCGGCATCGCCGGGCGCTCGCTGCGGCTCTATTCGGCCGACGACGGCTACGAGCCGTCGCGGACGCTGGACGCGATGAAGCAGCTCTACGAGAAGGACAAGGTGTTCGGCTTCGTCGGCAATGTCGGTACCCCGACGTCTGCCGTGGCGATGCCCTACGCCCTGCAGCGCCGCGTGCTGTTCTACGGCGCGTTCACCGGCGCCAACCTCCTGCGCAACGATCCGCCGGATCGGTACGTGTTCAACTATCGCGCCAGCTACGCCGAAGAGACCGACACCGTCGTTCGCTATCTGGTCAAGCTGCGCCGCCTGCCGGCCAAGGACATCGCCGTGTTCGCGCAGCAGGACGCCTATGGTGATGCCGGCTTCTCCGGTGTGGCCAAGGCCTTCCGCTCGCTCGGCCTTGCCGACACGTCCATCTTGCGCCTCAACTACAAGCGCAACACGGTCGATGTGGACGACGCGGTCAACCAGCTGAGGGCGTTGAAGAACCCGCCCAAGGCGATCGTCATGGTCGCAACCTATCGCGCCGCAGCGAAGTTCATCGAGAAGACGCGCGATCTGTTCCCGCACATGATCTACACCAACGTCTCCTTCGTGGGCTCGACCGAGCTCTCGGACGAGCTGATGCTGCTCGGCCCGCGCTATGCCAGCGGCGTCATCGTCACCCAGGTGGTGCCGGCCGTCGGCGGCTATTCGAGCGCCGTGCTCGAATACAAGAGCGCGCTCGAGAAGTACTTCCCGGGCGAGGCACCGTCCTACGTGTCGTTCGAAGGCTACGTCTCGGCCAACGTGCTGGTCCAGGCGCTGCGCCGGGTCGGCCCGCAGCTCGACACCGAGGCGCTGATCGACACGCTGGAGAACATGCGTGACATCGATCTCGGTCTCGGCGCCAAGCTCGGCTTCGGCCGCGCCGAACACCAGGCCTCGCATAAGATCTGGGGCACGGCGCTCGACGAGCGCGGCAAGTTCCAGGCGATCGAGCTGGAATAGCCCGCCCGCTTGTTGCGACCTCAACAAAAAAGCGCGACAGCCCTGGCTGCCGCGCTTTTCTTTTGTCCGTCGCGGAGCCGCTTAGAGCGGCGGATCGATTGCTTCGTCATATTCCTTCTTGAAGCGCGCGATCAGCTCGGCGGCGGGCAGCACGTCCTTGATGGCGCCGATGCCCTGCCCCGAGCCCCAGATCTCCTTCCATGCCTTCGGCTTGGCGCGCTCGCCCGAGGCGTCGGTGCCGAAGCTCATCTTCGACGGATCGGAGGTCGGGAGATTGTCCGGATCGAGGCCGGCTGCGACGATCGACGGCTTCAAATAGTTGCCGTGCACGCCGGTGAACAGGTTCGAATAGACGATGTCGTCGGCGCCCGAGCTGGTGATCATCTGCTTGTAGCCTTCGACCGCATTCGCCTCCTTGGTGGCGATGAAGGCCGAGCCGATATAGGCGAAGTCGGCGCCGAGCACGCGCGCGGCACGGATGGCGCGGCCGTTCCCGATCGCGCCCGACAGCGCGATCGGGCCATCGAACCAGCTCCGCGTCTCCGCCACGAAGGCAAACGGCGAGATCGTGCCGGCATGTCCACCGGCGCCCGCCGCGACCAGGATCAAGCCGTCGGCGCCCTTCTCGATCGCCTTGTGCGCGAAGGTCTGGTTGATGACGTCGTGGAAGACGATGCCGCCCCAGCCGTGCGCCGCCCGGTTCAGCTCCTCGCGCGCGCCGAGCGAGGTGATCATCATCGGCACCTTGTACTTCTCGCACAGCGCGAGATCCTGCTCGAGCCGGTTGTTGGAACGATGCACGATCTGGTTGACGGCGAACGGCGCCGACGGGCGTTCCGGATGCGCCCGGTCATAGGCAGCGAGCTCCTCCGTGATGCGCGCCAGCCATTCGTCGAGCAGCGCGGCCGGCCGCGCGTTGAGCGCCGGAAACGAACCGACCACGCCGGCCTTGCACTGCGCGATCACCAGGTCGGGCACGGAGATGATGAACAGCGGCGAGCCGATCACCGGGATCGTCAGGCGGCCCTTGAACAAGGCGGGCATGGACATGGATGGGAATTCCTCTTGCGTTGAAATGCGGAAACACTCGTGATCGCGAGCATGCCCGACATCATGCCGTGATGGCAATTCGCTCGCAGAGGGACCGGAAAAGCCGGACCAGGGTCTTGCGTTGAGACGCTGGCGTGCCGGCGTCATTGGCAGAGCGCCGAGGTCACGTAGGTGTCCGTCCGGCAATCGCCCGGCTTGCGCTCGCGACCGGGGATCAGCACCCGCGCCGAGCAGGTCTCCGCAGAATCGGTGTTGAGGCTCTTGCCTTCCTTGTAACCCTTGCCCTGGCACAACCGGTCGGCGCCGAGCTTGCAATCCGGCGTGCCGTTGGCGGCGATCGGGCAGACCGAGCGGCCGGAGATCATGCTCGAGGGCTGGGCGAGGCGCGACAAGGTCTCGCCGGTCTCCTTCAGCACGTCGGCGCCGCCCTTCGGCGCGACCGGGCCACCGGGCTGCACCGGTGTCGCAGCGGGCTGATCCGCGGCAGCGCCGGTGGGATCGCTGCCGGCCGCCGGCGGCTCGGCGCGGGCATCGCCCGAAGGCTTCAGCGGAATGATCGACATCTTCTCGAACAGCTTGCCGAGCTCCTCCACCAGACCCGGACTGGAGGGCGGCGCAGGCTGGACGGCAGGCGCCTGCTGCGGTGGCTGTTGCGTCGCTTCTCGCAGTCCCAAGGCAGGCGTCGTTTGCGCCCATGCCGCGGCGGCAGAGAGAACCGAGACGACGGCGAGCAGCGCCGCGCCTGCCCCCAGCCCCGGGCGCAGCGGCCGCATCAGATCAGCTTCACGGCGATGACGAATCCGGCCACCAGCACGGCCGCGCCGATCGCCACCCACAGGCCGAGATGCTTCTCGATGCGCACCCTGATCCATTCGCCATAGCGGTTGAGCAATATCGCGGCGATGAAGAAGCGGCCGCCGCGCGCGATGATCGAGCAGACGACGAACAGAAAGAGATTATAGCCGGCGAAGCCCGACGTGATCGTGACCAGCTTGTAGGGGATCGGCGTCAATCCCTTCACCAGGATGATGACGGCGCCCCACTCGGCGTAGGAGGCACGGAACGCCTCGACTTTGTCGCCGAGGCCGTAGAGCTGGATCAGCCAATGGCCGAGGGAGTCGTAGAGCAGCGCGCCGATGGCATAACCGACCAGGCCGCCCGCCACCGAGGCCGCGGTGCAGACGCCGGCGAACAGCCACGCCCGCTGCGGCTTCGCCAGCGACATCGGGATCAGCATCACATCCGGTGGCACCGGAAAGAACGAGCTTTCGGCGAAGGCAACCGCGGCCATGATCCACATGGCATGCGGCTTGTGGGCGGCGTCGATACACCAGTCGTAGATCCGTCTGAGCATGCTGGCGATGAAGCAAACCGGGCACGATTTGTCCATGGCCCATATGTCGGCCCGAATCGGACCGCCACACTAATGCCGCTTGCGGATGGTCCGGCTTTCGGCCGCGACGATCGGTCGCCCCGCCACCCGTCCGGGCGCGGCCTTGGCGACCTTCACCGGCGATTTCGGCAGCTTCTCGGCGATGCCGAGCATCAGCTCGCGCCGTTCCATCTCGCGCCAGACGTCCTCGGGCTGGACGTCGAGCTCGGCCCACAGCACGGCCAGATTGTAGATCAGGTCGGCGCTTTCGCGCACCACGGCCTGGGCGTCGCCGCCGACGGCATCGATCGCAACCTCGATCGCCTCTTCGGCGAGCTTCTTGGCCATCTTGGCCGTGCCCTGCTGCATCAGCTTGGCCGTGCGCGATCGCGCGGGGTCGAGATCCCTGGCCGCCAGGACAGCGCGATAGAGCCGATCGATCGAATCAGTCATCTCGCCACAATAGTTAAATTCGATGGTCCGCATATTAACGTTCGCGGCAGGCAAGAAAAAATCCGCCGGCACGGCGGCCGGCGGATCGTTTCGTCCGATCTCACATCACCAATGCGGGTGATGGTAATAGCCGCCACCGTAATAGGGGCCGCCGCCGTAATACTGATAGCGCGGTCCGTAGCCATAATAGGCCGGCCGGCCATAGTAATAGTTGTCCTCGTAGTAGGAGCGGCGGTTCTGCGTCGCCGCGATGGCAAGTCCGGTGCCGACGATCCCGGCGAACGCCGCCGCAGCCGCCGCGCCACCGTTGCCGCGATAGTGGCGCCGGCGCGCGCTGACATCGGTCAGGCCGCCATCATTGGCCGTCTTGGCGACGACGCCCTTCTCGGCCGGCGCGGAGCCGGCAAAGGCGAGTGTCGGCTGCACGGCCGTCAAAGTCACCGCGGCCACCGTCGCCAGGACGGTAGCACGGCCAAAGCGTGAAAAACTTCCGCGCTGTGCGATCATGTGGATCCTCCGTACGATCTAATCTCGGGTACCAACTCGCGAACTGCGCCCACAGTTCCCCTCGCGAAACCCGAAGTCGAAGCCGCAAATCGCCGCAGGCCTTGCTCATGGACCGTTCACATTCGATCCGACATGATCTGGCACCGCCGGCCCGGAGCGGCAGCGAGACCGCGACGTTGTCACGAAATTGACATCTCGATCCCGCGATGGCCAGCGAACTGATTAGAATACCGGCGTGACAAGACCGGTACGGCCTGCGAATACCGGCGTGACATGATGCGCATGCGACGACCCGTCACCCTGCTTGCCTTGGCGCTCCTCGCCGCCTTCGTCGTGCCCTCATGCCTGTCGAGAGAGGAAGCCGCAGCGGAGGAGCCGAAACGTCCGGTCGCCGTCATGTTCGCGCTCGATCGGCCGCTCGATGGCAGCATGGCGCCACTGGTCCTCGCCGCCGGCCGCGGGCTGTTCGCCACCGAGGGCGTGACCGTCACCATCACCACGGCCAAGGGCTCTCCCGATGCGATCGCGAGGGTGGCCTCCGGCGAGACCGACATGGCGCTCGCCGACATCAACGAGCTGATCCGCTATCGCGACGCGTCGAACAGCCAGCCGGTCAAGGCCGTGTTCGTGCTGTTCAACAGGGCGCCTTATGCGATCATCGCGCGCAGGAGTCGCGGCATCAACGGGCTCGGCGACATCGAAGGCAAGACGCTCGGCGTCGCCGAGGGCGATCTCTCGATCCGGCTCTGGCCGGCGGTCGTGAGGCACAACCATCTCAGGCCCGAGACCATCAAGCTGTCGCGCGTCGGCGCGGCCGTGCGCGAGCCGATCCTGTCCGCCGGCCAGGTCGATGCCGTCAGCGGCTTCTCGTATCTCTCGGCGATCAATCTGCGCGACCGCGGCGTGCCCGCCGCCGATCTCGCGGTGCTGCGCTTCGCTGACTATGGCTGCGAGGCCTATGGCCATGCGGTGATCGTCAATCCCGTCTTTGCGGCCAAGCAGCCGGCGGCGGTGAAGGGCTTCCTGCGCGCGCTGACATCAGGGCTCCAGCTTGCCATCAAGGACCCTGCCGGCGCGATCGCCGACGTGGTGAGCCGGATGGATGACGGCTCCCGCGAGCTCGAGCTGCAGCGGCTGCAGAGCGTGCTCGTCGACAACGTGCTGACGCCGGACGTCCGCCGCGATGGCATCGGCGGCATCGAGCCCGCCCGGTTCGAGCGGGCCCTCGACCAGCTCGCCGAGGACGGCAAATTCCACCACAAGCGTCCGCAACCCGCCGACATCTTCGACGACAGCTTCCTGCCGCCCGCCGACAGCCGGCTCGTCAACTGAGCGCTCGCCGCGGCGGCCGTTCCCTTGCTAACATGGTGCCGCGCGCGCCCAGCGCTGATTCCAACTGCCGACACGAAGCGCCCCGCCCATGTCCCTGCTCCGCATCTATGCCCGCGTGCTCCATCTGCTCGGAAAGGAGGCGCGGCTCGGCTGGTTTCTCGCGATTGCCAACCTGGCGCTGGCGGTGGCGCAGTTCGCCGAGCCGGTGCTGTTCGGACGCATTGTCGACTCGCTCTCCGGCAAGGCCTCGGCCAGCACCGCCTGGCCGCTGCTCGCGGCCTGGGCCGGATTCGGCCTGTTCACGATTCTGGCCAGCGCCTGGGTCGCGCTGCAGGCCGACCGTCTGGCGCATCGCCAGCGCCACGCGGTGCTGACGAGCTATTTCGAGCACATTTTGCAGCTGCCGCTGACGTTCCATTCCGGCACCCATTCCGGCCGGCTGATGAAGGTGATGATCAACGGCACCGACGCGCTGTGGAAGCTGTGGCTGTCGTTCTTCCGCGAGCACTTCGCCGCGATCATGTCGGTGCTGGTGCTGCTGCCGCTGTCGCTCTATCTGAACTGGCGGCTCGCGATCCTCTTGTTCGTGCTGTGCGTCGTGTTCACCGTGCTGACGACGCTGGTGGTGCGCAAGACCTACGGCATGCAGAGCGAGGTCGAGGAGCATTACAGCGACCTGTCGGCGCGTGCCTCCGACGCGCTCGGCAACGTCGCGCTGGTGCAGAGCTTCGTGCGCATCGATGCCGAGGTGCAGGGCCTGCGCACCGTCGCCGGACAATTGCTGTCGGTGCAGATGCCGGTGCTCGGCTGGTGGGCGCTGGTGACGGTCATCACGCGTGCCTCGACCACCATCACCGTGCTCGCGATCTTCACGCTCGGCATCGCCCTGCATCAGGCCGGGCTGACGTCGGTGGGCGAGATCGTGATGTTCGTGTCGTTCGCGACCATGCTGATCCAGAAGCTGGAGCAGGTCGTGTCCTTCATCAACAACGTGTTCATGGAGGCGCCGCGGCTGGCCGAGTTCTTCACCGTGCTCGATGCCGTGCCGGCCGTGCGCGACCGCCCCGACGCGATCGAGGTCGGCCGGCTCTCGGGCCTGGTCGAATTCAACGATGTGTCGTTCTCCTATGACGGCAAGCGGCCGGCGGTGGAGGACCTCACTTTCACCGCGCTGCCCGGCCAGACCATCGCGCTGGTCGGCCCGACCGGCGCCGGCAAGTCGACGGCGATCGCGCTCCTGCATCGCGCCTTCGATCCGCAGTCGGGCTTCATCAAGATCGACGGCATGGATGTGCGCGGATTGAAGCTCGCGGCGCTGCGCCGGAACATCGGCGTCGTGTTCCAGGAGGCGCTCCTGTTCAATCGCTCGATCCGCGAGAACCTTTTGGTCGGCAAGCCCGACGCGACCGACGAGGAGCTGCGCACCGCCGCCGCGCGCGCCCAGGCGCTCGACTTCATCGATCGTGCCGACCAGGGTTTCGATACCAACGCGGGCGAGCGCGGCCGCATGCTGTCCGGTGGCGAGCGCCAGCGGCTCTCGATCGCGCGTGCCCTCTTGAAGGATCCACCGATCCTGATTCTCGACGAGGCAACCTCCGCGCTCGATGCCGTCACCGAGGCCAAGCTCAACGCGGCGCTCGACGAGGTGATGAGAGGACGCACGACCTTCGTGATCGCACACCGGCTCTCGACCATCCGCAACGCGACGCGAATCCTGGTGTTCGAGAACGGACGCGTGATCGAAAGCGGAACGTTCGATGAACTCGTCGCCAAGGGCGGCCACTTCGCGGAACTCGCGAAGGCCCAGTTCATGGTGCAGGAGAGCGCGCGCGCGACTCTCGCAGCGCCCGAGAGCGACGGCACCATCGTCAAGACCTGATCGCGGGACGCTTTCATCGTGGAATTGAATGGCTGGCCTCTGTTCGCCAGCGTCGAGCCGGTATAGGTTCGCGGCCTGCCGCAACCAAAGCGGCGCCGGACACGCTTGAAACCCGAAAGCCCGCTTGCCCACCTCGCCGCGCGAGGCGGGTCTCAAAGGACCGGACCAGACCAGTGCAGACGCTTCGCCTGTTGTTCCGCTACGCCCCGATCAAGATCATCGCTCTCGCTGCCGCTCTCGTGCTCGCGCCGCGCTGGGCCCATGCCGAGGCGCTGCTGCTCGTCGAAGCCGACACCGGCAAGGTGCTGGAGGCGCAGAACGCGACCTATCCGTGGTACCCTGCATCGGTCACCAAGCTGATGACGGCCTATGTCACCTTGAAGGCGGTCAAGGAGGGCAGGATCACGCTCGACACGCTGTTCACGGTCTCACCGACCGCGGCATCACAGTCGCCGTCGAAGATGGGCTATCGGCCCGGCACGCAGGTCACCGTCGACAACGCACTGAAGATGATGCTGGTGAAGTCCGCCAATGACATGGCGGTGGTCTTGGCCGAGGGCGTCGGCGGCTCCATCGACGGCTTCTCGGCGATGATGAACGACACCGCCCGCAAGCTCGGCATGACGCAGACCAGCTACGTGAATCCGAACGGACTGCCTGCCGACGGCCAGATCACCTCGGCGCGTGATCTCGCGATCCTGGCGCGCGCCATCATCCGCGATCTTCCCGAGTACGAATATTTCGTCCACATCCCGTCGATCCGCTACGGCCGCCGCGTCGTGCAGAACTTCAACAAGCTGATCGGGCGCTATCCCGGCGCCGACGGTTTCAAGACCGGCTTCATCTGCGCCTCCGGCTACAATCTCGTGGCGTCGGCGACCCGCAACGGCAAGCGCCTGATCGCGGTGGTGCTCGGCGCCTCCTCGGGACAGATGCGCGCCGTGCGCGCGATCCAGATGCTGGACCGTGGCTTCAACGGCAACCAGCTGAGCTGGCTGAAGTCGCCGCTGGGCACGGTCGATCAGTTGCCCCCCGTCGACGCGACGCCGCCCAACCTGCGCGACGACATGTGCAACGGCCGCCGCCACCGACCAGCCAGCGACGACGACGAGGACACCGTTGCCGGTGCGGACGGCGAAGCGACCGGCGGCACCCTGCTCGCCGGCCTGCAGACGCCGACCATGAAGCCGTCCGAGCTGCTGGCGGCGGCGCCCGCCCCGTCCGAGCCGGTGCTGGTCTACACCGGCCCGACGCGCACCGGCGCGGCGCTGATCGCCGCCGTCGCCGCCGATGCCGACGCGCAGACGCCGGCCAGGCACCGCGGCAAGAAGGCGCATGCCGCCGCCCGCAAGGATGCCAAGCCGGCGACCCGGACCGCCGCCAAGACCGATGCGGATGCGAAGGCCGCTGCGAAGCCGCAGGCCAAGCCGGCTGAGGCCAAGCCGGGCGCGGCCCGCCACGTCGCCGCCAAGCACGAAGCCGGCGGAAAAACGGCGGAAAAAGCCGGCTCCGACGCGCCCAAGCCCACCAAACCCAAGGCTGCCGCAAAGCCGAAGACGGACGGCAAGCCCGCGCCGAAGGACGGCTGATCCCGCGCGGCGCATACGGCCGCAGCCAGCAATTGGCACGGGCCCTCGGCCCGGATCGCCCGTCCCTCCCCTTTCGTCGCCGCGCCGGCCGCTTGCCTTGAACGGCCGGAAATTCGATATTGGCGCCGCCGGCCCGAGCGAGGCCGGCGGCTGCCGATAGACGAACAAGAGACGATCAGAGAGGAAGGGTCATGGAGCGCATCTGGCTCAAGCACTATCCGGCCGGCGTTCCCGCCGATATCGATCCGGGCAAATACCCGTCGCTCGTCGACCTGTTGGAAGAGAGCTTCAGGAAATTCGCCGATCGCCGCGCCTTCATCTGCATGGACAAGGCGATCAGCTATCGCGAGCTCGACGATATGTCGGTCGCGATGGGCGCCTATCTGCAGGGCCTGGGGCTGGCAAAGGGCGCGCGCGTCGCGCTGATGATGCCGAACGTGCTGCAATATCCGATCGCGATCTCCGCGGTGCTGCGCGCGGGCTACGCGGTCGTCAACGTCAACCCGCTCTACACGCCGCGCGAGCTCGAGCACCAGCTCAAGGATTCCGGCGCCGAGGCGATCATCGTGCTGGAGAACTTTGCCCACACGGTGCAGCAGGTGGTCGGCCACACCCAGGTCAAGCACATCGTCGTCGCCAGCATGGGCGACCTGCTCGGCTTCAAGGGCGTGATCGTCAACCTCGTCGTCCGCCGCCTGAAGAAGATGGTGCCGGCGTTCTCGCTGCCGGGCGCGGTCCCCTTCAACGATGCGCTCGCCGCCGGACGCGGCAAGCGCTTCCAGAAGCCCGCCATCGGTCCGGACGACGTCGCCTTCCTGCAATATACCGGCGGCACCACCGGCGTCTCCAAGGGCGCCACGCTGCTCCACCGCAACGTCGTCGCCAACGTGCTGCAGAACGATGCGTGGCTGCAGCCGGTGATGGACAAGCCGCCGCATGTCGATCAGCTGCTGATCGTCTGCGCGCTGCCGCTCTACCACATCTTCGCGCTGACCTGCTGCTTCCTGCTCGCGGTGCGCGCGGGCGGCGCCAATCTCTTGATCCCCAATCCGCGCGACATCCCCGGCTTCATCAAGGAGCTCATGAAGTATCAGGTCACCACCTTCCCGGCCGTCAACACGCTCTACAACGGCCTGCTGCATCATCCTGACTTCCGCAAGATCGATTTCTCCAAGCTTAAGGTCTCCAACGGCGGCGGCATGGCCGTGCAGCGCCCGGTGGCCGAGCAGTGGAAGCAGGTGACGGGCTGCAGCATCGCCGAAGGCTACGGCCTGTCGGAGACCGCGCCGGTGCTGACCTGCAACGTGCCGACCTCGACGGAATTCACCGGCACCATCGGCCTGCCGCTGCCGTCGACCTGGCTCTCGATCCGCGATGACGACGGCAACGAAGTGCCGCTGGGACAACCCGGCGAGATCTGCGCCAAGGGCCCGCAGGTGATGGCAGGCTACTGGAATCGTCCCGACGAGACCGCCAAGGTGATGACGGCGGACGGCTTCTTCCGCACCGGAGACGTCGGCGTCATGGCCGCGGACGGTTCGGTCAAGATCGTGGACCGCAAGAAAGACATGATCCTGGTCTCCGGCTTCAACGTCTATCCGAACGAGGTCGAAGAGGTCATCGCGACCCATCCGGGCGTGCTGGAGACCGCCGTGATCGGGCTGCCGGACGAGAAGACCGGCGAGGTCGTCAAGGCGTTCGTGGTGAAGAAGGATCCCAACCTCACGTCCGAGGACATCATCAAGCACTGCCACGAGCAGCTCACGAACTACAAGGTGCCGAAGCAGATCGAGTTCAGGACCGAGCTGCCGAAGACCAATGTCGGCAAGATCCTGCGCCGGGAGCTGCGCGACGAGAAGAAGAAGCCGGCAGCAGCGGCCTGAGTCCATTGGCGCCGCAAGCCCCGGCGCGCGATGAGGG
>BFBZ01002122.1_pt1 | contig 11471 bp, 9 predicted proteins | sample 1888401 | NCBI WGS metagenome assembly BFBZ01 (sample SAMD00112614, study PRJDB3348) | symbiont metagenome | host: Chara braunii | reverse complement strand
GCCTCAAGGGCGCGGACGTCGTGATGATGCTGCGCCTGCAGCGCGAACGCATGGAAGGTGCCCTGGTGCCTTCGGTGCGCGAGTATTACCGCTATTTCGGGCTCGACGCGGAAAAGCTGAAGGCGGCCAAGGATGGCGCGATGGTGATGCATCCCGGCCCGATGAACCGCGGCGTCGAGATCGCCTCGGAAATCGCCGATGGTCCGCAAAGCGTCATCCAGGAACAGGTTGAGATGGGCGTTGCCGTGCGCATGGCGGTGATGGAAGCCCTACTCGATCCGCGCCGCAACCGGGAGAGCCGCGGCGCATGAGCACGACGGTCTTTGAGCGCGCTCGTATCGTCGACCCGTCGCGCGGCATCGACGAGGTCGGTACCGTGATCGTCGACGGACGCAAGATCGCTGCTGCCGGCAAGGCAGCGCTGAACCAGGGCGCACCGGACGGCGCTGCCATCATCGATTGCGCCGGCAAGGCGATCATCCCCGGTCTTGTCGACGGGCGCGTCTTCATCGGCGAGCCGGGGGGAGAGCATCGCGAAACCATTGCTTCCGCCAGCGTTGCGGCGGCCGCCGGCGGCGTGACGTCGATTGTCATGATGCCCGACACCGATCCGATAATCGACAATGTCGCGCTGGTCGAATTCGTGCTGCGCACCGCCAAGGACACCGCAAGCGTCAACATCTTTCCCGCCGCGGCGATCACCAAGGGTCTCGACGGGCGCGACATGACCGAGTTCGGCCTGCTGCGGGAGGCCGGCGCCGTCGCCTTCACCGACGGGCGACACACTATCGCCAGCGCATTGGTGATGCGCCGGGCGCTCACCTATGCGCGCGATTTCGGCGCCATGATCGTGCATGAAACGCAGGATGCCGCCCTCGCCTCGGCCGGCGTCATGAACGAAGGCCTTTATGCGAGCTGGCTCGGTCTTGCCGGCATCCCGCGCGAAGCTGAATCCATCCCGCTGGAGCGCGATCTGGCCCTGGCGCGGCTGACGCGCGGCTCCTACCACGCGGCGAAGATCTCGACCGCAATGGCCGCTGCCTCGATGGCGCGCGCGAAGGCAGACGGCGCCAATGTCACGGCAGGCGTGTCGATCCACAATCTGTCGCTCAACGAGAACGATGTCGGTGAATACCGCACATTCTTCCGCCTGACGCCTCCGCTTCGCGCCGAAGAGGACCGGCTGGCGATGATCGAGGCGGTCAGGGACGGCACGATCGACATCATAGTCTCCTCGCACGACCCGCAGGATGTCGACACCAAGCGCCTGCCCTTCGCCGACGCCGCGGCCGGCGCCATCGGGCTCGAGACGCTGCTGGGCGCGGCACTGCGGCTCTACCACAATGAAGATTTGACGCTGCTGAGATTGGTCGAGACGCTGTCAACCGCGCCGGCAAGGCTGTTTGGGCTGCCCGGCGGTACGCTCAAGCCGGGAGCATTGGCTGATCTTGCTGTTGTCGATCTGGATGAGCCGTGGATTGTGAGCGAAAGCGGCATTCGATCGCGCTCGAAAAACACCTGTTTCGAGGGCGCGCGGCTGCAAGGCAGGGTCTTGCAAACGATGGTGGCGGGCCGCACAGTATTCTCGGCCTAGGATATTCTTGCGCCATCTGAAGCCGCTGTGGGTCGGCGACGGGAAATACGGGGGAAACAATGACTTACGGCCCCATCGTGGCACTTGTGTTCGGCTATCTGCTTGGCTCGATTCCGTTTGGGCTTTTGATCACCCGCGCCGCCGGCCTTGGCGATGTGCGCAAGATCGGTTCCGGAAACATCGGCGCGACGAATGTGCTGCGCACCGGCAACAAGGGCCTCGCCGCCGCCACGCTGTTGTTCGACGCGTTGAAGGGCACGGTGGCTGTCCTGATTGCCAGTCGCTATGCGCCGGAATTCGGACTGTGGGCCGGCCTTGGCGCCTTCCTTGGCCATCTCTTCCCGGTCTGGCTTGGCTTCAAGGGCGGCAAAGGCGTGGCCACGTATCTCGGCGTACTGATCGGCCTTGCCTGGCAGGTGGCGTTGATCTTCGCCGTGGTCTGGCTCGCCATTGCCTTCCTCTTTCGTTACTCGTCATTGGCGGCGCTCATCGCGGCGGTTGTCGTGCCGATCGCGCTCTATTTTCTTAGCACACCGCAGATTGCCGGACTGTTCGTGGTCATGAGCATCATCGTCTTCATCAAGCACCGCGCCAACATTTCGCGGCTGCTGGCCGGCACGGAAGGCAAGATCGGAGCCAAGGGGTGAGCAACCGGCTTGCCGGGCCGCGCCTCAGCGACCGGCAGCGGCTGGCCTGGCTACGCCTGATCCGTACCCAGAATGKGGGGCCCGCCTCTTTTCGCGATCTCATCAACCGCTTCGGTTCAGCCGAGGCGGCGCTGGAAATACTGCCCGAGCTGATGATTTCCGGCGGCGCCAGGCGCATTGCCCGCATTCCATCGGTGGCCGAGGCGGAGGCCGAACTGGAAGCCGCCCGACGCGCCGGCGCGCGCTTCGTCGGCATTGGCGAACCCGACTATCCGCCGCAACTGAAGAATATGGACCACCCGCCGCCGCTGCTCGCGGTCAAGGGCGAAGGCGGCGTGTTCCGGCTGCCGACCATTGCCATCGTCGGCGCCCGCAACGCGTCGCTTGCCGGCATCAAGATGGCGCGCACGCTCGCGACGGATCTTGGCCGTGACGGCTACGGCATCGTCTCCGGCCTGGCGCGCGGCATCGACACGGCGGCGCATCAGGGCAGTATTTCCACCGGCACGATCGGCGTGCTGGCAGGCGGCCTCGACATGCCCTACCCGCCGGAAAATGTCGGCCTCTGCGACGAGATCGTCGAGCGCGGCGGCGCCATCGTTTCCGAGATGCCGTTTGGCTGGCAACCGCGCGCGCAGGACTTTCCACGACGCAACCGGCTCGTCGCCGGTATCGCGCTGGGGCTTGTCGTGGTCGAGGCGGCACAACGCTCCGGTTCGCTGATCAGCGCCAGGCTTGCCGCCGAGATGGGCCGGCTGGTCTTCGCCGTTCCCGGCTCGCCGCTAGACCCGCGCGCCGCCGGCACCAACGGCCTGCTCAAGGACGGCGCCACCCTTGTCACCGAGGCTGCGGACATCTCCGGTGCGATCGCGCCTCTGACCGGTCTGCATGCGCCCCAAACCACGCCGCTTGAAGATCCCTTGGATTTCTCGGTGCCTCCGCCACGTGAGAACGACCGCGCCAGCGTCGTGGAGGCACTCGGCCCGACCCCGGTGTCGGTCGACGAGATCATCCGCCATACCGGCCTGCACCCGGCCCAGGTTTTCATGGTGCTTCTCGAACTGGACCTCGCCGGTCGATTGGAGCGTCACGCCGGCGGGAATGTTTCGCTGGTGTTTGGGCCTTGAGCGGCGGTTGGCAGTGGCCAATAGCCGAAAAGTGCCCCTACACGACGTCCAGGATGTTTGGATTGCCGCGCTCGGCCCTGAAGCGATCCGCCCATTCGACATTGATGGATTCTCGTTGCTCACTGATTCATATTCGAGCCGGACTGGGGTGTTTCCTGTTTGTGCGAAGAACAACTCCCAACGCGCCTTTTCGCGAACCAGGGCATCGAGTTGTTTCTGGATCAGTTCGCCGTCGAATMCCTCGATCAGCCGCGCTGGAAGGCCAGCGCGCCTTGGCGAGCCGCGCCCTACCGTCAAGCCCGCCTGCGTGCCTTGAGCAATAGTTTCCGCACGAATAGCGGAATCATGCCGTTGTACAGCCTTTTCCATTCGCTCACAAAATTGGACAGACCCGAAAGGTGTGCCTCCATATTCCGCAACGTGGCATGGCTGGTTTCGGCCGTATTGGTATTGGACTTCAGGAGATCGAGGATCAGGGTTTGCTCCGACGCGTCTTGCCAACCATTGAGCTCTTTCGCGATCTTGAACCATCTGCGGTGCTCGGGTGAAATGGCGATCTCCTCGATCCAGCATGCGTTGGCGAGGGAGATCTGGTCGGGGGTTGCGTCCGTGACCGTGCGGATGGCTTGATTGTAGATGTTGAGATGCTCTTCGACAAAATCGACGGCACCGGCCACCTTACGGAAGTAGGTGCACACCGTTGCGGCGTCGCTTGCGTCGAAGCTCGAGATCGCTTCCATCAAATTATCCACCGTGGTCGGCCTGGCCAGAAGACCCGCACCCAGGTTCATTCGCCGCCACGCTTCCATGTTCGTCGTATTGAGCATGCCGGCGAAACCTCGGGCGTCACAGACAATCACCGAACAGCCAACGGCAGCGGCTTCGATGGCCATTCGAGCCGTCGCAAAGACGATGTCGTATCCGATCAGGTCCTTTTCGAGCTCAACTGAGAAACGGCCCGTGGCTGGCCCCAGCTCGTCCAATTGTATACCGCTTCTGGTGCAAGCCTCACGGACCGCCTGCTGGTGCTCGAAATTCTTCGTCAGCAGTAAACCTTTCGCAGGCTTAGGCGGCAGCGGAGGACGTTGCATGAAGCGCTGCAGGTCGACCGCATTGTGGATCAGGCTCAGTCTGTCGGCCGGGACCCCTCGTGACAGGCATCTGGCCTTGCACGCTTCATCCACCGCTATCCAGTGCCGGATCTGCGGATGAGGCATCGGGACCTCGATTTCGTAGAAAGCGCTATGACAGGAGTATACCGCCGGCACGTCAGGAAATCGCGCCAAGGCGGTTAGGCAGGGGGTCAGATGCTGAGCATGAATCACATCCGGCTTCTCGGTAATCTCCGCTATCCGCTCCACCACCTGATGGCCACGCCTGCGCATTCTGTCGGCCAAGCCACCAATCATCGGCGCCAACAACATGGTCTCGTGCCCGGCCATGCGAAGTCCATCTGCCAACAATTCAACCACAGCCTCCGATCCGGTGCTGTTCGCCACGGAAAGGTTTGTAATGAGAATCCGCAACCAGCCTCTCCTTGCCAACAAAATTCCCCGCAGCTTTGACCGATGATGGTGCGTTGAGCAATAATGCTGGTTCAAGACCGCGATCAGATCGCGATGGGAGCCATGTATTGCCTGAAAAACCGGAACACATATTGATTCTCGCCCATCCCGGGCATGAGTTGAGGATTCACCACTGGCTTGAACTCGCAAAGCCCAGAGTTTACCTCCTCACCGACGGATCGGGCGGCCGGCAAGCCGCGCGGAGTTCATATTCACGCGATGTCGTAGAAGCTGCCGGGGCAACACCCGGAGCGGTCTTCGGCGATGTTCCAGACGCGGTCTGGTACAAGGCGCTGCTTGCCGGCGACAGCAGATTCTTCGTCGACATGTTGACCAACATCGACAGGGATCTACCAGGCGCCAAGGATATCCAGATCGTCTCGGACGCAGTCGACGGCTACAATCCGATGCACGATCTGGCCTGCGCGTTCGGCAGTGCGCTCAACCGATTGCAGGGAAAGACCAACCCGCCGCGCAAGCAACTTTGCTCAGCCGCAGTTCCTAGTGTGGCGGGCACTATTGAAATGGAAATCAAGCTGGGCGAAGCCGCCAGGGACAGGAAAATGGCGGCAGTGAAAGCATATACACCCCTCGCGGACGAAGCCCGTCAAATCCTGGAGCGCGATCCACAATGCTTCGACAGGGAATGTCTCATCTCTCAGCATTTTGACTGGGAGAAGTCCTGGACGCCGGAGTGGGAACGAATTGGGAGAGAGCGTGTGATGCAAAAACTTTATGACAGATGCATCACCTACAAGGACAACGTTCAGCCGGTGGCGTTGCGCCTGATGAGCCAAAATGCGCTGTTGACGCCTGGCTGAAAGCTCGAATCGAAGAGTTGGACATTGAAAATCTGGTGAGCGCGATGGGATTCGAACCCATGACCTACTGATTAAAAGTCAGTTGCTCTACCGGCTGAGCTACGCGCTCCCGCGGGCGCGAAAGGCTGCCCTCGAAATTGGGCGGAACATAGGGAGAGTGCCTCGACGGGTCAACCGGAAAAGATCGCCCGCACATGGAGAATTCCAACGATTTCATGGAGCCGTTCGGAGCGGTTCGCGAAACATGGAATGGCCTCTCCGAAAGTCATGGGAAACCGGCTCCAAATAGAGATTCCGGCAGGAGAAACATTACCGATCAGCAACTTGACAATTTTTCTGGAACAATAGCGCTCTCCATTCGTTTTCGAGCCATAAGGGACGTCAACCGCCCTTTCAAGGAGAAGATAATGAAGGTCATGTCGGGCTTGCTGGCCGCCACTTTGTCAATTTCATTCGCGGCCACCGCCGCCATACCTGCCGAAGCCGCACCGATGTATGTGCCTCAGGCTCCGGTCGTCGCTCCATCCGATATACAGGCAGTCGATTTCAATCCACAGCTGAAGAATCGCCATTTTCGCGGCAACCGCAATTTAGGTGGTCAGCGGAGCTTCAACGGCAATCGCAACTTCGGTGACAGGGGAAATGGCGGTTACTGGAACGGGCACCGTGGCTATAGCTACTACCGCCCCGGCTACCGTCGCCATGGTGACTTCTGGTTCCCGCTGGCCGCATTCGCCGCTGGCGCGGTCATCAGCGGAGCGATTGTAAACGGCGAAAACCGCGGCAATGCGCATGTACAGTGGTGCTACGACCGCTACAGATCCTATCGCGCTTCGGACAACACGTTCCAGCCGAACAACGGCCCCCGCCAGCAGTGTCGTTCGCCCTATTGATGGAGCCTGACTGATCTAGCTGACCTGAAGACCCGCGCCGGAAACAGCGCGGGTTTTATTGTTTGCTCAATGTTCTGCGGACCGCATCTCGCCAGCCCGCAAGTTTGACTGCGCGGTCCGCGGCGTCCATTTCCGGCTTGAACCGCCGCTCAAGCACCCACTTTTTCGCGAACGTTCCGGCCGTTGGCCACACACCGGCTTGCGAACCAGCCAGCCACGCCGCGCCCAACGCGGTTGTTTCCAGGATCGTCGGGCGGTCGACCGGTGCATCGAGAATGTCCGCAAGCCTTTGCATCGTCCAGTCCGACGCGACCATGCCGCCATCGACACGAAGCACCGTCCTTGCCGAGGCATCTTTCCAGTCCTTGCGCATAGCGTCGAGCAGGTCGCGCGTCTGGAAGGCTACGGATTCCAGTGCCGCGCGGGCAAACTCCGCCGGGCCGGAATTCCGGGTCAGCCCAAAAATCGCGCCTCGCGCATCGGCGTCCCAGTGTGGCGCGCCAAGACCGACGAAGGCAGGCACCAGGTAGACGTTCTGGGTTGGATCGGCGGAGGCCGCCAACTTGCCGCTCTGCTCGGCCTTGCCGATGACCTTCAGCCCGTCACGCAGCCATTGCACGGCCGCACCTGCTATGAAGATCGACCCCTCCAGCGCATAGGTGGTCTTGCCGTTCAGCCTGTAGGCGATCGTCGTCAGCAGCCGATTTTTCGAGTGCACCAGATCGTCGCCCGTGTTGAGCAGTGCAAAACACCCCGTGCCGTAGGTCGATTTCATCATGCCCGGTTCGAAACAGGCCTGGCCGATTGTCGCGGCGTGCTGGTCGCCGGCCACGCCGAGAATTCTTATCTCGGCACCGAACAGACCTTTCTCCGTCTTTCCAAAATCATCGGCGCAATCCTTCACGTCAGGCAGCATTCTCGCCGGTATCCTGAGGATCGCCAGAAGTTCGTCGTCCCAGGCATTTTCCCGGATATTGTAGACCAGCGTGCGCGATGCATTGGTGGCATCGGTGGCGTGAACCTTGCCGCCGGTCAGCCGCCAGATCAGAAAGCTGTCGATGGTGCCGGCCAGCAGTTCGCCCTTCTCGGCGCGCTTCCTGGCCCCCTTAACCTTATCCAGCATCCAGGCGATCTTGGTGCCGGAGAAATACGGGTCAAGCAGCAGCCCGGTCTTCCTGGTGAACGTCTTCTCCAGACCCTGCTTCTTGAGTTTCTGGCACAGCGGCGCGGTGCGCCGGTCCTGCCAGACTATTGCGTTGTGGATCGGCTTTCCGGTTGCCCTGTCCCAGATCACAACGGTCTCGCGCTGGTTGGTAATGCCGAGCGCGGCAATCTCCGAGGCTCTGCGTCCGGCGCTCCTCAACGCTGCCTTCACCGTCGCCACGACGCTCGACCAGATCTCCTCGGGATCATGCTCGACCCAGCCGGAAGCCGGATAATGTTGGGCGAACTCCCTCTGCCCCCGGCCTGCGATCTTCATCTCGCTATCAAACAGGATCGCCCGCGTCGATGTCGTCCCCTGGTCGACTGCCAGGACAAAGCCACTCATCCCACTCCCCCCGGTGCATGATTTCAAGCAGAATCGATTCTTGCGGCGGTTCCGCCCTCCATGCAACCGGCAGAGATAAAAATGCCGCCCAGGACTTTGCCGATTGAGTATCGGCGTCCGCTATTATGCGGCAGCGATGTGCCGACTGCTCATCCCACGCATGAACTCGTCCAATGCCGTCGCCTGCTCGCGGCTGAGATGCAGCCCGCGCTTGGTCCGGCGCCACAACACATCCTCGGCGGTGACTGCCCACTCGTTTTCGGCCAGATAGCGCACCTCGGCCTCGTAGAGATCCTCGCCAAAACTGCGGCCAAGGTCGGAATTCGATTTGGCGGATCCAAGCAGCGATCGTGCCCGGGTTCCGTAAAGCCGGGTCAATCTTCGGGCAAGGCGCGCATCGAGGAATGGATAGGCCGTCCTGAGTTTCGCGACTTCGGCATCGAAACCTGTCGCCGGGAAATCGCCCCCCGGCAGCGGCGCATTTGCCGTCCATGGTTTGCCGCGTTTGCCAAGAAAGCCTTCGATCCTCTCGAGCATTGATTCCGACAGCCGCCGATAGGTGGTGATCTTGCCGCCAAAAGCGTTGACCATCGGGGCAGCGCCCTCGCCTCCCTCCGCTTTCAGAACATAGTCTCGCGTCGCCTCCTGCGCTTTCGAAGTGCCGTCATCATAGAGCGGGCGCACCGCCGAATAGGTCCAGACGACATCCGAACGCCTGACCGGCTCGGCAAAATACTCGCTTGCCGCCGCGCACAGATAGTCGATCTCGGCATCGCTGATCTTCGCGTCATGCGGATCGCCGGGATAATCCCGGTCGGTGGTGCCGATCAGCGTGAACTCTTCCTCATAGGGAATGGCGAAGATGATGCGCCCATCCTTGTTCTGGAAGAAATAGGCGCGCGGATCATCGAACTTCTTGCCGATGACGATGTGGCTGCCCTGCACCAGCCGGACATTGTGCACGTCTTTCATGCCAACCGTGTCCGACAGCACATGATCGACCCAGGGGCCCGCGGCGTTGACCAACAATCGCGCCTTCACCTCCTCGGTCTGGCCGGTCGTTACATTCTCAAGGCTTACCGTCCAGATGTTGCCCTCCCGGCGGGCACTGACCACCTTGGTGCGGGTCCGGATGGTCGCGCCACGGTCGGCGGCGTCGCGCGCATTCAAAGCCACCAGCCGCGCATCATTCACCCAACCGTCCGAGTATTCGAATGCCTTTCGGAACAGTGGCTTCAGCGGCCGGCCGGCCGGGTCGTCGGCCATGTCCAGCGTCCGGGTCGCCGGCAGCAATTTGCGCCCGCCAATATGGTCGTAAAGGAAGAGACCAAGCCTGATCAGCCAGGCCGGCCGCAGCCCCTTGGCATATGGCAGGACAAAGCGCATCGGCCAGATGATGTGCGGCGCGTTCTTCCACAGAACCTCGCGTTCCATCAGCGCCTCGCGCACAAGACGGAATTCGTAGAATTCGAGGTAGCGCAGGCCGCCATGGATCAGTTTGGTCGAGCCGGACGAGGTCCCGCTGGCCAGATCGCTCATCTCGGCGAGAAAGACCGAAAAGCCTCGCCCGACGGCATCACGGGCTATGCCGCAGCCATTGATGCCGCCGCCTATGACGAAGATGTCGTGGATGGGGGGTGTGTCCACAATATTCTCCAGCGATTTCGCAATGCAATATGCTTGACTTGGAACGAAACCGTGGCGGAATTATTTCGAAATCATAACGAATGTCAAACGAATACGAATGTCCTTCGCCTACCTCCGAGAGCTTTCAAGCGGCCGATGTTTCAATCAGCTGAACCTCGGCCTCCTGGCAAATCCTGCGCACCGACGGGATGTCGCAGCGATCGGTGATGAATGTATTGACCTGCGACAGATGGCCGATTCGCACCGGCGCCGTGCGTTCGAACTTCGTCTGGTCGGCAACGAGGATGACATGGCGGGCATTGGCGATGATCGCCTGCGCCACCTTGACCTCGCGGAAATCGAAATCAAGCAGCGCGCCGTCGTGATCGATCGCCGATGCGCCAATCACAGCGTAATCGACCTTGAACTGCTTGATGAAGTCAACGGCTGCCTCGCCGACAATGCCGCCATCAGAACCGCGCACGACACCGCCGGCGATTACCACCTCCATTGAAGGATATATGCGCATCCTGTTGGCAACGTTGATATTATTGGTGATGACCATCAAGCCGCTGTGATCTAGAAGCGCCGTGCTGACCGCCTCGGTCGTGGTGCCGATGTTGATGAACAGTGAGGCATTGTCTGGAATGAGCCGCGCGGCCGCGCGACCGATCGCATCCTTCTCGTCGGCGGCGATCTTGCGCCGCGCCTCGTACTCCATGTTTTCGATGCCGGACGGAAACAGCGCCCCTCCATGGATGCGCGACAGCAGCCGCTGGTCGCACAGATCATTGAGATCCTTGCGTATCGTCTGTGGCGTCACGTTGAAATGCGTTGCCAGTTCGTCAACCAGCACCCTGCCATTGTCCTTTGCCATCTGGACGATCTCCGAATGGCGTGGTGACAGATACATCGAGCAGGCTCCCGTTTTCGTTTTTCTTGTCCATAGCCCAAAACGAAAGTTATGAAAAGACAGGAGCCAGTGAACAGAAACGCATGATTGCAAAAGCAAACCGCGCCGCAGGTTCGGAACAATCGATTCAGGCCAGGGTGCGCGCGACTTCGGTAATAGCATCGAAAGCCGCATCGACATCGGCGGCGGTCGCCTCGAACTGGCCGACCTGAAAACGAATCGCGACGCGGCCATCGACACGTGTCTGCGTCAGGTAGATACGGCCGTCATCGTTGATGGCGTTGACCAGCCGCAGATTATGCTCATCCGGATCGGTGCCTGATGGCGCCTCGTGCCTGAACGAAAACAGCGACAGCATCGGCTCGGTGACAAGTTCGAAGTCCGGCTCCCTTGCCAGACGCGCGGCAAGACCTTCACTCCAGGCGACATGGTTGCGGATCATCGTGCGCAGATTTTCCAGCCCGTGTGCGCGCAGCAGGAACCAGAGTTTCAGGGCGCGAAAGCGACGCCCGAGCGGCACCGACCATTCGGAATAATTGATGATGCCGTCGTGGCCATGGGTCTTCAGGTAGTCGGGCTTGATGGCAAGCGTCCTCACATGGCTGTCCGGGTCGCGCAGGAACTGGATCGAGCAGTCGAACTGTGCGCCCAGCCATTTGTGCGGATTGAAGACGATGGAATCCGCTTGCTCGATACCGGCCCAGAAGTGCCGATATTCCTCGCAGATCATCGCCGA
>BFBZ01000015.1_pt83 | contig 11471 bp, 9 predicted proteins | sample 1888401 | NCBI WGS metagenome assembly BFBZ01 (sample SAMD00112614, study PRJDB3348) | symbiont metagenome | host: Chara braunii | reverse complement strand
TCTGCCTCAACATTAGGCATTATTGCTATCCGGAGGCAAGGCGGAACGGCGAGCGACATGGCGGCGCAGGCCTGGCTCGGCTAGCGCAGCACCGCGCGCAATTTGGCCTGGGCGGCCGCCATCAGCATGCGTTCAGCGATGCCGCGCAATTCGGCGACCCCGATCCGATCGGATTCGGCGAAGATCTCGTAGGACTCGGTCGTGATCGGAAACCAGCGATAGAAGCGCGCCTCCTCGAACAAWACGCGGGCGGCCGCTTCGATCTCGGCGGGCGATGGTGCAGGGTACTGCATGTGCGTCCACCGGGCCGGKTCGATCAGTGATGATCRGYGTGATCGGGCAGRGTGAGGCCGAACACCTTCACCAGATCGTCGACCTGCTGCGGCGACAGATGCCGCGGATTGAGCCCGCGCAGCAGCAGATAGAGTTTGGCGGTCTCCTCCAACTCCTCCATCGCGAACACCGCCGCCTCCAGCGTGTCGCCGGACACCACCGGCCCGTGATTGGCGAGCAGCACCGAGGCGTATTGGCCGGCGAGGCCCTTGATCGCGTCGGCGACGGCCGGATCCCCGGGGCGATGATAGGGCACCAGCGCCGTCTGGCCGCAGCGCATCAAATAATAAGGTGTCAGCGGCGGCAGCGCCATCAGCGGATCGATCTCCGGCAGCATCGAGATTGCCACCGAATGCGTCGAGTGCAGATGCACCACGGCGCGGGCGGCGGCGCGGGTCTGGTAAAGCGCCGTGTGCAGCGGCACCTCCTTGGTCGGCGCGTCGCCCGACATCAGCCTGCCGTTGGCATCGAGCCGCGAGAGCTTGTCGGGATCGAGGAAGCCGAGCGAGGCATTGGTCGGCGTCACCAGCCAGCCGCCATCGTCGAGCCGCACGCTGATGTTGCCGGACGAGCCCGGTGTCAGCCCGCGCTCGAACAGCGAGCGGCCGAACCGGCAGATGGYCTCGCGAATCGCAGTATCCGCCACGGGTCTTTCCTCGTTCCTCACCTCTTGCCGCTTTGTCTCACGCTTTGGCAGCGTGGCCAAGCCGTGATACCCAGGGACCAGCCSGGTCAACCGGACAGGTTYAGGAAACGCTTCGAGGATTTGCCGCATGCCGCAGCCATCGCAATTGAACGTCGCCGTGATCGGGCTCGGCTCCATGGGATAYGGCATGGCGACCTCGCTCAAGCGCGCCGGCTTCGCGGTGACCGGATGCGACGTTTCGGCCGATGCCGTGGCGCGGTTCGTCGCCGATGGCGGCAAGGGCGCGAACAGCCCGGCTGAGGCCGCAGCAGGCGCGGACATCGTCGTCAGCGTCGTCGTCAATGCGGCGCAGACCGAGGCCATTCTGTTCGGCCCCGGCGGCGYGGCCGAGACCATGCCGAAGGACGCCGTGTTCGTCTCCTCCGCGACCATGGACCCGGATGTCGCGCGTCGCCTCGCCAAACAGCTCGAAGCCACCGGCCGGCACTATCTCGATGCGCCGATCTCCGGCGGCGCGCAGCGTGCYGCGCAAGGCGAATTGACCATCCTGGCCTCGGGTAGCCCGGCGGCCTTCGCCAGGGCGCGGCCGGCGCTCGACGCGATGGCCGCCAAGCTCTATGAGCTCGGCGATGCCGCGGGCCAGGGCGCCGCGTTCAAGATGATCAACCAGTTGCTCGCCGGCGTGCACATCGCMGCCGCCAGCGAGGCGATTGCCTTCGCCGCCAAGCAGGGCCTCGACATCCGCAAGGTCTACGAGGTCATCACCGCCTCGGCCGGCAATTCCTGGATGTTCGAGAACCGCATGCCGCACGTGCTCGATGGCGACTACACGCCGCGCAGCGCGGTCGAGATCTTCGTCAAGGACCTCGGCATCATCCAGGACATGGCACGCAACCACCGCTTCCCGGTGCCGGTCTCGGCCGCGGCGCTGCAGATGTTCCTGATGACATCGGCCGCCGGCATGGGCCGCGACGATGATGCCTCGGTGGCGCGGATGTATGCGCAGGTCACCGGCACCAAGCTGCCTGGCCAATCCAACTAACTGCCTTTCAACGAGCTCGCGCCATGCCCCGTTTCGCCGCCAATCTCTCGATGATGTTCACCGAGCATCCATTCCTCGACCGCTTCGCGGCCGCCGCGAAGGCCGGCTTCACCGCSGTCGAATTCCTGTTTCCCTATGATCATCCGGCCGAGGAGGTCGGCAAAAGGCTGCGCGACAACGGCCTGACCCAGGCGCTGTTCAATCTTCCGCCGGGCCATTGGGACGCCGGCGAGAAGGGCTTTGCCGCGCTGCCGGAACGCTTCGACGATCTCAAGGCGAGCCTGGAAACAGCGCTGCCTTATGCCAAGGCGACCGGCGTGAAGCGGCTGCATCTGATGGCCGGCATTGCCGATCGTCATGATGCGAAGGCGGTGGAGGCCTACTACAAGTCCGTGGCCTGGGCTGCCGAGTTCTTCGCACCCAACGGCCTCGACGTCGTGATCGAGCCGATCAATCCACGCAACGTGCCCGGCTATTTCCTCAACGATTTCGGTTTCGCCCGCGATCTCATCCGCGAGCTCAAGATTCCGAACCTGAAGCTGCAATTCGACATCTATCACTGCCAGATCATCCATGGCGACGTCACGATGCGGCTGCGCGAGATGATGGAYATCACCGGCCACRTCCAGATCGCCAGCATTCCCTCGCGCAACGAGCCGGATGGCGAGGAGCTGAACTATCCGTTCCTGTTCAAAGAGCTCGACCGGCTCGGCTATGCCGGCTTCGTCGGCTGCGAGTACAATCCGCGCRGCCGCACCGAGGACGGGCTTGGATGGTTCGCCCCCTACARGGGAGTGAAGCCATGAGCCTGAAGCTCGGCTGCATCGCCGACGACTACACTGGCGCCTCCGACCTCGCCAACACCCTGACGCGCGCCGGCCTGCGCACGGTGCAGACCATCGGCGTGCCGGCCTCCGACCTTGCGCTGCCCGAGGTCGATGCCGTCGTGGTCTCGCTCAAGAGCCGCTCGATCGAGGCCTCGCAGGCGGTGGCGCGGTCGCGCGAGGCGGACAGATGGCTGCGTGCACGCGGCGCTGAGCATGTCTTGTTCAAGATCTGCTCGACCTTCGATTCCACCGATGCCGGCAATATCGGCCCGGTGATGGATGCGCTGGCCGGCGATGCCGGCGATCCGATCGTGCTGGTGACGCCGGCTTTCCCGGAGACGAAACGYACCGTCTATCAGGGCAACCTGTTCGTCGGCGCCGTGCCGCTCAATGAGAGCCCGCTGAAGGATCACCCGCTCAACCCGATGCACGATGCCAATCTGGTGCGTGTGCTCGGCCGCCAGAGCCGGAGGAGGATCGGCCTGGTCGATCTCGCCACCGTCGTGCACGGGCCGGAGGCGATCGGTCACCGCCTGCAGGAGCTGGCCGGGCAGGATTTTGGCGCGGCGATCATCGATGCTGTGTTCGATGCCGACCTGACCGCCATCGGCGCGGCTGCATTGAAGAGCAAAGTCTCGGTCGGCGCCTCCGGGATCGGGCTCGGCCTGGCGCGTGCCCTCGTTGCGGCCGGGCAGGCGCATTCTCACGGCCTGACCCATCACGAAGATGCGCCGGTCGGCGGCATGGCGGCCTGCCTCGCCGGCAGCTGCTCGCAGGCGACGCTGCAGCAGATCGCACAGGCCGAGACGATCATGCCGGTGCTGCATCTCGATGCGGCGGCTCTGGTCGCCGGTCCCGATGAAGCGCAGCGGGCGATGGTCTGGGCGGGTGAGCGGATCGGCCGTGGTCCGGTGCTGATCGCCTCCAGCGCCACGCCGGATCAGGTCAGCGCCCTCCAGGCCAGGCACGGCCGCGARGCGGCGGGACACGCCATCGAGCAGGCCATGGCCGATCTCGCCGAGGGGCTGATCGRGGYSGGSGTGCGGCGGYTGATTGTCGCCGGGGGCGAGACCTCCGGCGCGGTCGTTGATCGGCTCAGGATTCCCGGCTTCCTGGTGGGTCCGGAGATCGCCGCCGGCGTGCCCGTGCTGCGCGCGATCGGCGCGGAGGCCGGCGACATGCTGCTGGCGCTGAAGTCCGGCAATTTCGGCGGACCGCAGTTCTTTGCCGAWGCGCTCGGGCTGATGCGCTAGCCGTTCGGCGACCGCGCGCTGATCCCGATTTCATCATCTGCATCCTTCGTGCGCCGGCCGGCGGCGTGCGAACGCCGGGTTGCCGYCTTAAGCGCCGGAACGCACACAGAAAAAGCAGAAGTTTTTCACGTGTAATGCACGCCGACACCCGTAAATTAACGGTCTCTATGGACCTCACCTCTATACCTTCAGGATGGACCGCGGCGTGATGGTCCTTCTGTGGGTAGGGCAATGAAACTGAATCGGATCGGCTACAAACTCGGGCTCGCCGGCGCCATCGGCGCCACTCTCGCGGTCGGTATGATCGTAAATCAGATGATGGCCGAGAGTGCGGTCAGTGCGGCCAATCAGCGGGCCGAGCGTGCGCGGCGTGTGGTCGAGAGCGTCATGTCCGCCAGCATCAACATGCAGCAGACCCAGCTTGCGGGGCGCTCGGCCCGGCTGGCGCGGGTGCCGGCCGATGCCGAGAAGGCGGCCGCCGAGATCCAGCAGTTCTCCACCGGCATGGTCACGGATATCGATGGGGCGCTGGCCAATGTCAGCACCGCCGAGAACCGCAACCGGCTGACCCGGCTGAAGGAACTGATGAAGAGCTATGCCGCCGGCGCGGTCGAGCTGGCGCAGGCCCAACAGGCGCTGCTGCTGCAGATCGACAAGCGCGGCGCGGTGTCTGCCGAATGGAGCAAGGGACTTCAGGCCATCCTGGGCTCGCCGACCCTGCCGAACCTGGCGTTTCGTGAGCGCGTCGAGCGGCAGCTGCATGCCGCCGATGCCAAGCTGAACTTCATGCGYTCGCAGGCCTGGCGGTTCGGCGTCACYGGCGAYGCCGGCGCGATTACCCAGCTGAARCAGACGGTGCCGATCCTGAAGAGCTCGCTGACCGACGCCCGCATGCTCGCCGACGATCGCGAGATCCAGGCCGCGATCACCAGGCTCAACGGCATCGCMTCGGACTTCGTCGYCGCCAATGACGAGGTCGTCAAGATCGAAGGGATCAAGGAGGCGCTGCTGCGCGACCGCACTTTGGTTTATCTCGGCGAGGCGAGCGAGCTGATGACGGCGTCCATCCAGGATGCCCGCGCCCGCAATGCCAGCGCCCGATATGATGCCGACGAGGTGGCGGCGCAGGCRAGCCGCATCACGCAGATCGTCGGGCTGGCGGTGCTGCTCTCGGTGATCTCATCGGTGGTCTTCTCGTTCCTCGGTATCGCGCGGCCGTTGACCCGGCTGAATGCGGCGCTCGGCGAGATGGCGCGYGGGCGGCTCGACATTGTCATCCCCGGCGCCTCGCGCGGCGACGAGATCGGCGATCTCGCCAAGACCGTCACCGTGATCCGCGGCAACGCCGAGGAGCAGGCGCGCGCCGAGGCCGAGGCCAAGAACRCGCAGGAYGCGATGGCTGAGCGCCAGCGCAAGGCCGACATGCAGCGCCTCGCGCARCARTTCGAGGCGGCGGTCGGCGAGATCGTGAACACCGTATCGGCCGCRTCCGGCCAGCTCGAGCAGTCTGCGACCACGTTGACCCAGGCGGCGACACGCTCGCAAGGCCTGACGACGGCCGTTGCCACGGCCTCCGAAGAAGCGACGACCAACGTGCAGTCGGTCGCCTCGGCGACCGAGCAGATGGCATCSTCGGTGACYGAGATCAGCCGTCAGGTGCAGGAATCCGCGCGGATCGCCAATGAGGCCGTCGGCCAGGCCCGCACCACCACGGGTCGYGTGAGCGAGCTGTCGAAGGCGGCAACCCGCATCGGCGACGTCGTCGAGCTGATCAACACCATTGCCGGCCAGACCAACCTGCTGGCGCTCAACGCCACCATCGAGGCGGCGCGCGCCGGTGAGGCCGGCCGCGGCTTTGCGGTGGTCGCCTCCGAGGTGAAGGCGCTGGCCGAGCAGACCGCCAAGGCGACCGGTGAAATCGGTCAGCAGATCTCGAGCATCCAGGTGGCGACCCAGGAGTCGGTCAGCGCGATCAAGGAGATGTGTATAAGAGACAGTCCAGGTGGCGACCCAGGAGTCGGTCAGCGCGATCAAGGAGATCTCGGCGACGATCGAGAAGCTGTCGGAGATCTCCTCGACCATCGCGGCGGCGGTGGAAGAGCAGGGCGCGGCGACCCAGGAAATCTCCCGCAACGTGCAGCAGGCCGCCCATGGCACGCAGCAGGTCTCGGCCAACATCGCCGACGTCGAGCGCGGCGCCGCGGAGACCGGCTCGGCCTCGGCGCAGGTGCTCGCCGCGGCCCAGGCGCTCTCCGGCGACAGCAGCCGTCTGCAGCAGGAGGTCGCAAGCTTCCTCGGCTCGGTGCGGGCGGCGTGATCTGAGATTGCCGCGATCGGCTCAAGCTGGTTTTGATCGTTGAACGAAGGCCGGGGCGGCGACGCCCCGGCCTTCAACTTTTCCGGCCGGGCGGACTGCCTTGTCGAGGCTGTTCCTCCGTAGTCCTGCGAAATTTGCGTCAATGTGCCGCGCCGAAACGGCCCTGTCTCCGTAAATCTCCGGTGCTCGCCGTTAATCTTTCCCGTATGCGCCACGGCCAATTTGTAATTCTCAATTTGTACGCATTGGCGCAGCGTCCGCACATGAGCGTGATCTTGCAGCGCCCCACCCGGAAGCTGGAAAGATGAAGTTCAATCGTATCGGCTACAAGCTGGGCCTGGCTGGCTTAGGCGGCATGCTGCTGGCGGTGGCGGCGCTCGTCAATCAACAGATGTCGCAGAGCGCGGTCGAGCAGGCGACCAAGACCTCGGATCGGCAGCTCGCCATCCGCAAGCTCGCGCTGACCGCAGACGCCGATCTGCGCAGCCTGCAATTCGTCAATCGCGGCGTGCGGCTCGCACGCAGCGCGGCCGAGGTCGACAAGCTGCTGGAGGATGAGCACACGGTCGAAGCGCGCATCAAGACGGGGCTGGAAATGGCGCAGACCACGGCGGTTCGTCCGGCCACCAAGGAGCGCTTCGTCAAGATCCTCGCTCTGACAGCCGATTACAAGAAGGGCGCGGAGGAGATCGTCAGGATGCAGAAGGAGCTGCTGGCGACCAACCTGCTACGGGATGCGCAGGCCGCCGATTGGAACAAGCAATTCGATCACCTGATCAAGCTGCCGGCGCTGAAGGCAGCTCCCGACGCCATCGCGATCGAACGCGACTTGCATGAGCTCAACGCAGCAGGCACGGCGATCCGCACCAACGCCTGGCGCTATCTTGCGACCGGCGACGTCAAGTCGAAGGACAGCATGATCGCACGCTCCAAGGATCTGGATCAGAGCTTTGTTCAGCTCTTGGACAAGGTGCCGCCTGCGGGGAAGCCGGACGTCGAAAAGCTGCGAGCGGATCTCAGAGCCTATATCGAGTCGTCAACCAAGGCCGCCTCGCTGGAGGAAGCCAAGACCAAGCTGCTCGCCGAGCGCATGTTGCCTGCGGCCGAGGAGGCCGGCAAGCTGATGGCCGAGGCCGTCCAGGCCGCCGACCAATTCTCTCGCGAGGCCAGGGAGCAGGCGGAGGCCGCGGTCGCGAGCGCCACGAAGGTGAACTTCTTGCTCTCGATGGTTCTGGTGCTCGTGCTCGCCGGCTCGGTTGCGTTCGGCTTCCTCGGCATTTCGCGTCCGATCGTTGCCCTCAACGGCGCGCTCGAGCGCATGGCGTCGGGAGATCTCGACATCCAGATCCCCGGTGCCAATCGCGGCGACGAGGTCGGCGACATGGCCAAGAATGTCGTGGTCATTCGCGAGAATGCCGAGGCCAAGGCGCGCGCCGAGGCCGAGCAGAAGGCACAGGCGGATGCGATCGCCGCCGCCCAGCGCAAGCGCGAGATGCATCAGCCTGTCTCTTATACACATCCAAGAATGTCGTGGTCATTCGCGAGAATGCCGAGGCCAAGGCGCGCGCCGAGGCCGAGCAGAAGGCACAGGCGGATGCGATCGCCGCCGCCCAGCGCAAGCGCGAGATGCATCAGCTTGCCGACTCGTTCGAGCGCTCGGTCGGCCAGATCATCGAGACCGTGTCGTCAGCCTCGACCGAGCTTGAGGCCTCGGCAGGCTCGCTGACCTCGACGGCTGAACGGTCGCAGCAGATGGCTGTGACCGTGGCGGCCGCGTCCGAGCAGGCCTCGACCAACGTCCAGTCGGTGGCATCCGCCACCGAGGAACTGTCGTCCTCGGTCACCGAGATCAGCCGCCAGGTGCAGGAATCGGCACGTATGGCCGGCGAGGCGGTCGACCAGGCCCGCAAGACCAACGAGCAGGTCAGCGAGCTGTCAAAGGCGGCGGCCCGGATCGGCGACGTCGTCGAGCTCATCAACACCATTGCCGGCCAGACGAACCTCTTGGCGCTCAACGCCACGATCGAGGCGGCGCGCGCCGGCGAGGCCGGCCGAGGCTTCGCCGTCGTCGCCACCGAAGTCAAGGCGCTGGCCGAGCAGACCTCCAAGGCGACCGGCGAGATTGGCCAGCAGATCGCGAGCATTCAGGCGGCGACGCAGGATTCGGTGAACGCGATCCGGACCATTTCCGGCACGATCGAGCGTCTGTCGGAGATTTCCTCGACGATCGCAGCCGCCGTCGAGGAGCAGGGCGCCGCGACACAGGAGATCTCGCGCAACGTTCAGCAGGCGGCGCAAGGCACGCAGCAGGTCTCGTCCAATGTCACCGAGGTGCAGCGCGGGGCCAGCGAGACGGGCACGGCGTCCTCGCAGGTGTTGTCGGCCGCGCAGACCCTGTCGACCGACAGCAACCGCCTGAAGCTCGAGGTCAGCCGTTTCCTGGACACGGTGCGTGCCGCGTAGTTGAACGCGGCCATCGAAGACAAGTGCATGCAGACCAGGGAGGGCCGCGTCGAAAGCTGCGGAGTTCCTCGGTTTGGGGGGACGTCTTTCCGGCGCACGAAATCATCCCCGTAGCTCTACGGGCCGCGATGTTAACGATGTTCCATCGACGGAACGCGCACAATGCAACTCGATTTTAACCACACGGCGGCTGCGCCCGGCGCTCGTAGTCTCGCAGCGAAGGCGCCGCCTCGAGGGAGTTGCCATGTTCGCCAGCATGTCCATTCGCGCCAAGATCATCTCGGTCGTTGCGCTGCTTCTCGTTGTTCTGACCGCAATGGGCCTGCTCGGCGTATCGAGCATGCGCATGATGAATGCCAATACGGTTGACATCACCAGCAATTGGCTGCCGAGCGTGCGTGTTCTCGGTGACCTCCGGGCCGCGACCATCACTTACCGGAATGTGGTTCGCGAGCATATGCTGGCTGAGACGCTCGATGAGAAGCTGGCCCAGGAGAAGACGGCGGCCACGGTGCTCGACACCATCAACACCGCGGCCAAGTCCTATGAGACGATGATTGCCTTGCCGGAGGAGCGAACGATCTATCAACAATGGAAGAGCGTCTGGGACAAGTACCTTGCCGGCAGTCAGCAGGTGATGGAGCTGTCGCGCAAGGCGGCGGGGCAGGTGCCGCACGAGGCGCATGTGCTGAACCAGAATACGGTCAACAAGATCGGCCTCGAAGCTGACGAGGTGTTGCGCAAGAGCATCGAGTTGAACAATGGCGGCGCCGATAGGGCGTCCGCCGACGCGGCTTCGACCTATTCGACATCCTTTGCGATGCTCGGCGCTATCAATCTCGTGATGCTGATCGTCGGCGTGCTTGTCAGCTTCCTGATGGTGCGAAGCGTATCGCAGGGCATCGTTTCGATCGTGAAGCCGATGCAGGCTCTTGGCGAGGGCGACCTCTCGGTCGAGATCCCACACCGCGGCGAGAGCACCGAGATGGGGGCGATGGCCAATGCGCTGCAGATCTTCAAGGACGCGCTGATCGCCAAGAAGGCGGCGGACGAGGCGGCGGCCAAGGACGCCGACGCCAAGATCGAGCGCGGCCGCCGGGTCGATGCGGTGACCCGTCAGTTCGAGGCCGTGATCGGCGACATCGTCAACACGGTGTTCTCGGCCTCCAGCCAGCTCGAAGCCTCGGCCGGTACCTTGACCTCGACCGCCGACCGTTCGCAGCGGCTGGCCACGACCGTGGCCTCGGCATCGGAAGAAGCGTCGACCAACGTGCAGTCGGTGGCTTCGGCGACCGAGGAACTSTCGTCGTCGGTGACCGAGATCAGCCGCCAGGTGCAGGAGTCGGCGCGGATGGCCAGCGARGCGGTCACGCARGCGCGCACCACCAATGATCAGGTCGGCGAACTRTCGAAGGCCGCCGCCCGCATCGGTGACGTCGTCGAACTGATCAACACCATCGCCGGGCAGACCAACCTGCTCGCGCTCAATGCCACCATCGAGGCGGCCCGCGCCGGCGAAGCCGGCAAGGGATTCGCCGTGGTCGCCACCGAGGTCAAGGCGCTCGCCGAGCAGACGTCGAAGGCGACCGGCGAAATCGGGCAGCAGATTTCCGGCATCCAGGCGGCGACACAGGAGTCGGTGAACGCGATCCGCACCATCTCGGCAACGATCGAACGTCTCTCCGAGATCGCCTCGGCGATCGCGGCCGCTGTCGAGGAGCAGGGCGCCGCAACGCAGGAAATCTCGCGCAACGTGCAACAGGCCGCGCACGGCACCCAGCAGGTCTCGGCCAATATCGCCGATGTGCAGCGCGGCGCCAGCGAAACCGGATCGGCGTCGGCCCAGGTTCTGTCAGCGGCAAAATCATTGTCGACCGACAGCAACCGGCTGAAGACCGAGGTGAGCCGCTTCCTGGAGACGGTGCGTGCGGCTTGAGCGCGACATATCTGCCATGGCGGATGACCCGCTCACGCGAGCAGCGTGTCACCCGYAACTATGCGGCCGAAATTCTACGGAGTAGAAAATTAACGGAATCTCGGTGTGCTCAGCAGCAGACTTAGCGCGCTTTTCACGCTGCCAATGATGTCGGACAGGGGTTTGGCGGGGCGACCACAGCTTCCGCCTGTCCATCATCTGGCGCCAGACGAGGTCACCGATGTCGCTGCTGTCCCGCTTTCGTGTGCTCACCAAGATTCTTGCGATCGTCATCYTGATGGCCGGCGTGGCCGGTACGATCAGCTGGTTCGCCATCGACGCGCTGGCCACCGTGGCCGAAGGCGCCGCCCTGATGAAGTCCGCCGCCAACCGCGCTCTCTTGGCGGCACGCGCCAATCAGAACGTGATTGCGCTCAACCGCGCCGAGTTCCGCGCCGCGCTCGATCCGCGTAACGAGAATCGCGAGGCGGCGCTGAAGGTGRTCGAGGAGCAGCGCAAGCAATTCGCCGAGCGCCTGGAGGAGGTCGCCAAGACCAAGGATGATCAGGCGCGCGCCATGATCCCCGATGTCCGGTCGCTCTACGACGAGTACGTCAAGGGCATGGAGGAGACGTTCCGCGTCATCACCGCCGCCAAGGACATGCAGATCAGCGA
>BFBZ01002130.1_pt1 | contig 11473 bp, 9 predicted proteins | sample 1888401 | NCBI WGS metagenome assembly BFBZ01 (sample SAMD00112614, study PRJDB3348) | symbiont metagenome | host: Chara braunii | reverse complement strand
CCCCCGCCGCCACAGGATTTCGTCGCGGCGATCGCCTTCTATCCCGGCGCCTGCAGCGACAGGCTGCAGTCGCAACCCTTCGTCGACGCGCCGCCGCGGAGCTGGACCACCGCCATTCCACTGCTGGTGCTGCAGGGCGAAGCCGACAACTGGACACCGGTGGCGCCGTGCCGGGCCTTTCTCGAGGGCGCGCAGGCGCGCCAGGCGCCGGTGACGCTGCAGGTCTATGCCGGCGCGGCCCATGGCGTCGACGCGGTCAATGTGCCGGTTCATGCGGTCGAGAACTATCGCCGGAACGGCTGGGCGCCGGTGGTGGGAACCGACGTGGCGGCGCGCGACGATGCGCGCGGCCGGGTCGGCGATTTTCTCGCCCGCTACCTCAAGGCAGAGGCGCGCTGACTGGCCTGCGCTCGTGAAACAGGATCCCGTCAGGCGAGCCGTTGGACATCGGCAAACGCCGCCTCGATCCGCGCCAAGGCAGTATCGTCCACCGTGCTGACGTCAAACCACGTGCTGTCGAACGCTATGAGAACGACCCAGGGATCGTCCGAGACTCGCGTATCGAAACCTTCGAAGCGCCCCCAGATCACTTGAGCGACACTACGCGCAATCGTCAGGAGGCCATCGCCCCTGACGCGGCGTCCACTCCGATCGAGTTCCTCGAGTTCCTCCGATCGCCGTCCGCACACCATCAGCGCCTCGTCGACGCTCGGAACACCCGACACCTTCCACCACGAGGTCGAGGCACGCTGGCCCAGTGCGGCCAAGATATCACGCAGATCGACGGCAAGACGGTGACCGACGGCATCGTGGATGCGTATGGTCTTCATCGCCGACGCTCTCCAATCCCTGCCCGTTTCATCGCTTGTTACGATCGTCATGGTCGTGCACTCGTGGCACTTTCTACCTGACATCGAGACAAGTCATGCAATATCTCGCCGACCTGTTCGCCAGTTGGGCCATGATTTTCGTCTTCGTGGTCCTTCCCGTCGCCTTCGTCGGGGCTCTGGTCGCGTGGCTGGTGCCGTCGCGCTGGAGGGCCTTGCCGGTGCTCGCTCTCACGTTTGTCTGGCCACTCATTTGGCGATCAACTTCGGCTCTGACCCCAAGCTTGGACAACCCTCCGACATCTTCCTCATGTGGCTGCCGCCGATCCTACTGGCGATGATGATGGGCCTGTGGCTCGTCAACTGGATCAGGCGCCTGCCCTGACGGCTTGACCGTCGCGGCTTTGGCGCCGCCGGAACGTGAGATGCCCGACGCAGGACGGATCCTCGGAAGCGATGACGGCCCCGTCACGCGGCCGTCGCCAGCTCCCGCACTGTGCCCGGCCAGCCGGATGGTCCGGCCGGGACGCAGCAGGCCTGGGCGCGGCGCGCTGCCAACGAGGCACGCGGGATGGCTCGCATGGCCTCTGATACAATTCCACCACGCCCTCCGTCTTGGCCGGCCTTGGGCCGGCCATCCACGCATGACCTTGAGCGCGGACGGCATGGATGACCGTGACAAGCACGACCATGACGCGGTGTGAGCCGGTGGGCTTTGCCGGTCCTCGCGACCTCCACCGGCTACTCCCCGAGACGAGGTGAAATGATGGTCCCGGCGCGAACCTCAACGACGGTCCCGGCACCGCCCCGTCATCTGGTCTCGTCCAGGGCTCCATTCATGGCTCGCCGCGCGCGCGCCGAAAGCGCCGCCTCCTCGACCAGCCATTTGACGAAGGCGGCCGGCAGGGGCTCGTGGCGTTTGTCGAGCGGCACCACGGCGTAATAGGCGCCGGTGCCCGGCAGCGGCCGGCCGAACAGCACCTGCAACTGGCCCTCGTTCAGCTCGCGCTCGACCAGGAAGGTCGGAACCAGGGCGACCCCCATGCCGGCGGCGGCAGCCTCCAGGGTCGAGGCGAACTGGTCCATCAGCGGCCCGCGATAGGGATGGGGATGGGCGACGCCGGCCATGGCGAACCAATGCTCCCAGAGGTTCGGCCGCGTCGCCATCTGCAGCAAGGTGGCGCCGAGCAGGTGCTCGGCGCTGGCGAGGCCGAGCCTTGCCACATAATCCGGGCTCGCCACCGCCACCACCGCCTCGTCGCAGAGATAGGTCATCTCGGCATGGGCCCAGTTCGGCGCGCCGAAATGGATCGCGACATCGGCCGGCTTCTCGCTGAAATCGAAAGGCTTGGCTTCTGTCGTGATGTTGATGGTAACGCCGGCATGGCCGGCCTGGAACTTCGGCAGGCGCGGGATCAGCCAGCGCGAGGCGAAGGTCGGCAGCACGGCGAGATCGAGCATGTCGCCGGCGCCGCTGGAAGCGATGACCGAATAGGTCGCGCCCTCGAACGAGGTCAGCACCTGGCGCATCTCCCCAAGATAGGCTTGGCCCGGCTTGGTCAGCACGAGGCGGCCCTTGCTGCGGTCGAACAGCACGACGCCAAGCGTTTCCTCGAGCTTGCTCACCTGCTTGCTGACGGCGCTCTGGGTCAGCGCCAGTTCGTCCGCCGCCTTGGTGAAATTGCCGTGGCGGCCGGCGGCCTCGAAGGCCACCAGTTCCTGCATCGAAGGCATCAGCCGGCGCGACAGCAACACGCGACACTCCCTTGGACATTCCAGAATGGCATAAGGCGGGCTTTAGCATCGTTTGCTGCAGGCGCCTATGATGTTGCTTGCGGAGTGATCGCACGATCGAAATGTATTGCACCAAGGTCGGTCGTCCTTCGAGGCTCGCTGCGCTCACACCTCAGGATGAGGCGAGACAGAGACCGGCATCAAGGCTGCAAACCAAGCTCGGGTCTCGTCGTGCCTTCGGCACTGCCGCAACTGCCAAACCCTATACTCCTCATCCCGACGCAAAAGCTCCGCTTTTGCGTGGAGGTGCGAGCGCAGCGAGCCTCGAAGGACGGCCAACCTCGGTGCAAAAACGGCTCGGGTGGTTCTGGCGACCCGTGCCACCGCATTCCAAAACGGAATGCGGCATCCCAAGCTACGCCCCCTTCAGAAGCGCGTCGCGGCGAAGGGGGCGAGGTCGATGGCGGGTGGGCGCCCGGCGACGAGATCGGCGGCAAGCTGTCCGCTGATCGGCCCGGCGGCAAGGCCGACATGGCCATGGCCAAAGGCATAGACGATGTCGGAGGAGGCCGAGGCCGGGCCGAGCACAGGCAGCCCGTCAGGGGTGGAGGGCCGGTGGCCCATCCAGCGCGCGACATCGGGCTTCGCCCCCTCACCGAGCGCCGGATAGGCCGACAGCGCATGGCGCAGCAGGATGTCGGCGCGCCGCCAGTCGGGTGGCGCATCGACGCTTGCGAGCTCCACCTGGCCCGCGGCGCGCAGGCCTTGCCGGGTCATGGTATTGCCCATCTTGCCGTCGCTCGGCATCAGCGGCGTGCGCGGTCCGGCCGCCGGCTCGGCGATGACGATGTGATAGCCGCGCTCGCTCTCCAGCGGCACCCGGTCGCCGGCGGCGCGCGCCAGCGCCTTGGAGCGAACGCCGGCCGCCAGCACCGCGCGGTCGCAGGCGACGGATCCGGCGCTGGTGGTCACCGCGCGGAGGCGGCCGGCGGCGATGTCGAAACCCGTCGCCTCGGCCTGCATCAGGGTCGCGCCCTGGCGCACCGCATGGGCGACGATCGCCGCGACATAGCCGCCGGGATCGACACAATGGCCGCCGTCCTCGACCAGCACCGCGAAGCGATAGTGCCGTCCGAGCGCCGGCTCGCGCTGGAACAGCTCCTCGGCGCCGATCTCGATCCAGCGCACGCCGTTGTCGCGCCTCAGCCGCCAGGCCAGCGCCTCCGCCTCGAAGGCGGCGCGCTCGGGATAGACGTAGAGCAGCCCCTGGCGCTTCACCAGGTTCGGCTCGCCGATCTCGGCGGCGAGCGCGACATGCCGGGACGGCGCGTCGTGAAGCAGCGACGACAGCCGCCGCGCCGTCGCCTCCACCCTCGGCACCGTCCAGCCGGCGCGCAGGAAGCGGATCAGCCAGGGGGCGAGCCGCGGCAGCATGCGCCAGCGGATGGTCAGCGGACCCGCTGGATCGAACAGATAGCCCGGCACCTTCTTCCAGAGGCCGGGCATGGACATCGGGATGATCGAGGCCGGGCTCAGCCAGGCGCCGTTGCCGTAGCTCGCCGCCTGCGGTCCGCCAGGCGCGCCCGGCTCGACAATGGTGACGCGATGGCCGTCCCGCAGAAGCGCGATGGCGGCGGAGGCACCGACGATGCCCGATCCGATAACGACGACATGCAAGGGCATCACGATGACCGACCCGGAATGGATGGGATGAGAACGGGCATCAGGCGCGCTCGGCGAGGATTTTCGCGTTGGCCCTGACCGAGGCCTCGCTGACCCGGATGCCGAGGCCGGGGCCGTCGGGCACCACCACATGACCATCGCGGTTGGCCACACGCTCCTCCAGCACGTCCTCGGTCAGCACGTGATGCGGCATGTAGAACTCACAGCCAAGCGACATGCCCGGTGTCGCCGCGATCAGCTGGGTGCCGGCGGCGAGCGCAACGCCGCCCTCCCACAGCGTACCGCCATAACCCGGCAGGCCGGCCGTGTCGGCGATCGCCATCAGGCCCTGAGCCTTCAGCAGGCCGCCGCATTTCATCAGCTTGACCGAGATGGCGTCGGCAGCCTGCAGGCGGACGATATCCATCAGGTCGACGGCGTCGAAACAGCTCTCGTCCGCCAGGATCGGGGTGTCGAGCGCCGCGGCGAAGGACGCCATCGCGTCGAGATGGCGGCGCGGCACCGGCTGCTCGATGAAGGTCGGCTGGAAACGGTCGACATCACGCAGGATCTTCATCGCGCCGAACGGCGCCAGCGCCTGGTTGTAGTCGAGCCGGAGATCGACCCGGTCGCCGAATTCGGCACGGATCGCCTCGAGATGGGCGAGGTCCTCGGCATGCGGCTTGACGCCGGTCTTGACCTTGAAGATGCGGTTGCCGGCCGGAACCATCTGGCGCATCCGGTCGAGATCGGCGGCGAAATCCGGATCGGCGATCGAAAACGACAGCGGAATGGTGTCCCGCACCCGGCCGCCCAGGAGATCGGCGACCGACAGCCCGGTCGCCTTGCCGAGCATGTCGAACATCGCCATTTCCGCGGCGACCTTGGCTTCCGCATGGCCGATCAGCGCCTTGTCCAGGCGCGCCATCAGGGCGCGGATACGCTTCACCGGCTGGCCGATGATCAACGGGCGCAGATAGATGTCGAGCGCGGCGAAGGCGGCCTCCGCCGTGCCGGTGAAAACCTCCCAGGGGGCCGCCTCGCCCCAGCCGACCACGCCGTCGCCGGCGGTCAGCTCGACCAGCACGCGCTTCACCGACCCCTTGACGTTGCCCACCCCCTGCAGGCGCGCCATCTTGATCGGGCTTTCGATCAGGAACAGCCGCAGACGCTCGATCACCGCTTCAGTCACATCGATCCTCGTCATCATATCGAACCCGGCCGCCGGCCGGGCCGCCAAAGGGTTCAGCGCAGCGCCGGCGCCGGGGCGGCGGTCTCGGCGCCGCGCTTGTGGAAATGGCTCAGGAAGGCCTGGGTGGACGGGTCTCGCGGATTGTCGATCATCTCGCGCGCCGGCCCCTCCTCGACCACCAGGCCGTCGCGCATGAACACCAGGTGATCGGCGACCTCGCGGGCGAAGGCGATCTCATGGGTGACGATCACCATGGTCATGCCCTCCCTGGCCAATGCCCGCATCACCGCCAGCACCTCGCCGACGAGTTCCGGATCGAGCGCCGAGGTCGCCTCGTCGAACAGCATGACCGCCGGCTCCATGGCCAGCGCGCGGGCAATGGCGACCCGCTGCTTCTGCCCGCCGGAGAGCCGGCTCGGATATTCATCGGCCTTGTCGGCGAGGCCGACCTTGGCGAGCAGTCCGCGCGCCAGGGCTTCAGCCTCGGGTTTCGACTTGCGGCGCACGGTCAACGGACCTTCCATGACGTTCTGCAGCACCGTCATGTGGGGGAACAGGTTGAAGTGCTGGAACACCATGCCGGTATTGGCGCGGAAGCGCGCCAGCGCGCGGGTCCCCGGCAGCCGGGCGCCGGTGCCGAACCGGAACGTGTCGGCGCCGACCCTGACCTCGCCGCCATCGGGCACGATCAACAGGTTGATGCAGCGCAGCAGCGTCGACTTGCCGGAGCCGGACGGGCCGATCAGCGCCACGACGCCGCCGGCCGGCACCTTGAAATTGATGCCCTTGAGCACGGTCAGATCGCCGAAGCATTTACGCAGCGCGGTGATCTCGATCATGGGCTGCGAACTCAGGTCTTGCGGACTCATGACGCACCTCAATCGCTGGTCGCCAGCCGCTTCTCGCCCCATTGGACCAGCAGCGTCAACGGCAGGAGGACGACGAAATAGATCAGCGCGACCAGCGTATAGATTTCCAGGGGGCGGTAACTGTCATGGGCCGCGACCTGGCCCTGGTAGAGCAGATCAGGCACCGCCAGCACCGAGACCAGCGAGGTGTTCTTGAACTGGATGATCGACTGGTTCATCAGCGGCGGGATCATGCGCTTCAGCGCCTGCGGCAGGATGATCCGACGCATGGTCTGGATCGGCGTCATGCCGAGCGCCGTCCCCGCCTCGGTCTGGCCGCTGTCGATGGAGACGATGCCGCCGCGGATGATCTCGGCATAAAACGATCCGCCATAAAGCGACAGCGCCAGGATCGAGGCGAGCGTCGCCGAGATCTCGATGCCGGTGAGGATCGGCAGCGCGTAATAGAACCAGACCAGTTGCACCAGTACGGGGGTGCAGCGGAACACTTCGCTGATGCCGATGGTCAGCCAGCGCAGCGGCGCGAAACGCGACAGCTTGGCAAGGCCGAAGATCATGCCGACGATCAGGCCGAGCACGACGATGGCGATGGTGAAGGCCACCGTCAGGCCGAGGCCGTTGACGAACAGCCAGCGATAGGTCCACAGCGACCCGAAATCCCATTGATACATCGACCCCCCCCCTTGGTCTTGCCGCTCGGTCTTGCCGCTTGCCGGCATCCGGGACGCGGGCGCGGTCGTCCGCCGCCCGCAAGGCGACGAGCGACCGGCGCCGCGCCGCGGGCGCCTCGTCTCAGAGCGTGATGCCGGCGGGGAAGTCGGACTCGGAGATGCCGACCAGTTCCATGTTGGACATGATGACCGAGCGGATCAGCCCGAGGCCGCGATTGAACTCGAGCCAGGTGTTGACGTAGTCGCGCCAGGTCTTGTCGGCCTCGCGGCGGAAGCCGGCATTGGAGGTGGTGGCGAAAACCGGGGTCGGCAGCAGGAATTGGCCGATCGCCGGGTTCTTCTTCAGAACGGTCAAGGCCAGGATCAGCACCAGGCATTGCACGTCGGCACGGCCGGTCTGCACCGCGATGGTCGCCTCGTCGCTGGTCTTGAAGCGCGAGATCTGCGCCTTCGGGCAGAGCCTGGTCACCACCTGGTCGTGCGACGAGCCGACATCGACGGCGATCTTCACGTCGGGGCTGTTCAACTCGGCCCAGTTCCTCGGCGCGAAGCCCTTCTTGGTCACCATCGAAAAGGCATTGCTGAACACCGGCACCGAGAAGTCGACGACCAGCGCGCGCTTGGGCGTCGGGTTCAGGCCGAAGAAGATGTCGAGCTTGTTCGATTGCAGGTCGAGCACCGAATTGCCCCAGGTGGTCTCGAGGATTTCCAGCTCGACCTCCAACTCGTCGGCGAGCGCCTTGGACAGGTCGATATAGAAGCCGCGCCATTGTCCCGACGCGATGTCCTTGTGGTAATAGGGCGCGCCGCCGGCGATCGCGCCGATGCGCAGCTTCTTGGTCCGGCGGATGCGGTCCAGGGCGGTTTCCGTGGCCGCCGCCGGCGCTTGCGCCGAGGCCGTGCCGGCACCGCCGGCCATGGAAGCGGCCAGCGCGCCGATGCCGGCAGCAGCCGCGATGTTCCTGCGCGAGATCATGGTCATTCCCCTCTTTTTGCCGGCCGGAGCCATCGTCGAGCCTGGAGCATTCCTCGCTCTCCGGGCGTGAATTGTGAAGCGCTTGTTTTGCCGTGCCCGCCGGACAGCAATGCACCCGCCCGTGTTGACGTTGCAACGCCTGGGCCAAGGCCGTCCGGCACGACCTCAGCGCCGTGCCATTCACGTTGCGCGGCCGACATCCCATGCTATCGTCGCGGCCTGATTTCCGGGGGGAAATGCCGTCTCCACCTGCACGCGCTGGCGCGCCAGGTGGAACGGCCTGGCGGGCGAGGCGGATATGGGCATTCTCAACAAGGTGCGGCTTGCCGCGCGCGGCTTTTGCCGCATCGCGGCGGCGACGGTCGTCCTCACCTTGCCCGGGCTCGCCACGCGCCCGGCCGTGGCCGAGAGCACCCTCAGGGTGGCGCTGCATTCCGACCTGAAGATCATCGATCCGGTCTGGACCACGGCGCTGATCTCGACCCATCACGGCTTCATGATCTACGACACGCTGTTCGCGACCGACGAGAAGATGGCCGTGCAGCCGCAGATGGTCGAAAGCTGGACCGTCAGCGACGACAAGCTGACCTTCACCTTCAAGCTGCGCGAGGGCCTCGAATGGCATGACGGCCAGCCGGTGACGGCCGAGGACTGCGTGGCCTCGATCCGCCGCTGGGGCGCCCGCGACGGCATGGGGCAGAAGCTGATGGCGGTGACGTCGGAGCTTCGGGCGGTCGACGCCAGAACCTTCGTGCTGCGCCTGAAGGAGCCCTACGGCCTGGTGCTGTCGACCCTCGGCAAGGCCTCGTCCAACGTGCTGTTCATCATGCCAAAGCGCGTCGCCGAGACCGATCCCAATACCCAGATCACCGAGACCATCGGCTCCGGCCCGTTCATCTTCGTGCGCGACCAGTGGAAACCCGGCGAACGCGCCGTCTATGTGCGCAATCCGCGCTACCGGCCGCGCGCCGAGCCGCCGTCAGGCATGGCCGGCGGCAAGGTCGTCCGGGTCGACCGGGTCGAATGGATCTGGCTGCCGGATGCCCAGACCCAGGTCAATGCGCTGCTGCAAGGCGAAATCGACCTGGTCGAGGCGCCACCGCACGACCTCCTGCCGCTGATCGAGAAGGACCCGAACATCACGCTGGCGGTGCTGGCCCCGATGGGACGGCAATATGCCCTCCGCTTCAACGTGCTGCACAAGCCGTTCAACGACGCGCGCATCCGCCAGGCGGTGGCCTATGCGTTCAATCAAGAGGACTTTCTGCAGTCGACCATCGGCGACCCGCGCTATTTCCGCACCTGTCGGTCGCTCTATCCCTGCGGGTCGCCGTTGGAGACAGAGGCTGGCTTCGAGGACAAGCTGCAGAGCAATTTCGTCCGCGCGCGGGCCCTGCTTCAGGAAGCCGGTTACGACGGTACGCCGGTGGTGCTGATGCAGTCGACCGACGTCGGCTCGCTCGCCAATCTCGCGCCGGTCGCCAAGGCGCTGCTGGAGCGGGCCGGCTTCAAGGTCGACCTGCAGGCGATGGACTGGCAGACGCTGGTGTCGCGGCGCGTCAAGAAGGAGCCGCTTTCGGCCGGCGGCTGGAGCGCCTTCCTGACCTCCTGGGGTTCGATCGACGTGCTCGACCCGGCCTCCACCTCCTTCCTCAATGCCAGTTGCGAGCGCGCCGCTTTCGGCTGGCCCTGCGACGCCGAACTGGAGCGCCTGCGCGACGCCTTCGCGCGCGAAACCGACCCTGAGGCGCAGAAGGCGCTGGCGGAAGCCGTGCAGCGCCGCGAGGCGGTCTATCCGACCCATATCCAGCTCGGCCAATATCTCCAGCCGACCGCCTACCGGCGTAATCTCACCGGTGTCTTCGCCGCGTCCAATCTCGCGCTCTGGAACATCGAGAAGAAGTAGCCCGAAGACGTGCCCGTGCATGGCGTATCAGCATGAAAGCCTCACATGACCTGGTCGATCGTCGCCCATGATCCGGCAAGCGGCGCGTTCGGGGTGGCGGTCGCGACGCGAGCCTTCGCGGTCGGAGCGAGCTGCCCCTTCGTGCGGGCGGGCGTCGGTGCGGTTTCGACCCAGTCGATGACCAACCGCTACCTCGGCCCGGCCGTGCTCGATGGATTGGCCGCCGGCCTCGCGCCTGCCGAGGCCATCGAAAAGGCCTTGAAGCAGGACGAGGGGCGCGGGCTGCGCCAAGTCCATGCCGTCGATGCCCTGGGCCGCACAGCGGCCTGGACCGGCCGGAATTGCGTCGCATGGTGTGGCGAGCGCACCGGGGCCCATGTCTCGGTCGCCGGCAACATGCTGGCTGGTGCCGACGTCGTCAGTCGCACGTTCGACGCCTTTGGCACGGGTGTCGAGCTCGCCCTGCCGGAGCGAATGATGGCGGCTATGCTCGCGGGTGAGGCCGCCGGCGGCGACCGGCGCGGCCGGCAATCGGCGGTGATGCAGTTGACCACCACCGAAGATTTTCCGGACCTCGACATCCGTGTCGACGACCACGCCGCGCCGCTCGGCGAGTTGCAGCGCCTGCTGGACCTCTGGCGGCAAAACTGGTCGGCGCGCAAGGCCTGGGCGCCGAGCAAGGCCAACCCGTCAGGCGCGGCCGACATGGATGCGATCGAGGCGGCCTGGGCCGCGCAGGGACTGGATCTGAAGTTCCGGCGGTAGGGCGGCGCAGCAAGAGCCCGCATCGGCCTGGACAGCAGGCGTGATGCGGGCGGCTCCATGACGAACAAGGTGGTGGGCTGGCGACCGTCCTTCGGTTATCCTGTTGCGCGTGTGATCCGCCCCGTTCCTGCCTTCGTCCCACGGAGCCCGAGCGCCAGACACCCAGATTCAGTCGACATACCCAGGCATTGCATAGCCTCCACGGCATCCCGACGCGGCGTCGCCGTCCGGGCAGATCGGGTTCAAGCAAGTCAGGAGACGCGGCATGAAACTCGGCTCTGTCGGCGCCGGCATCGGCGTGCTGCTGTTGACGTCGGGAATGGCGTCGTCCCAACACGACCACGGCGGCCATGGCGCCGTCGGCAAGGTAGCCTTCGCCAATTCCTGCACCTCCGCCGTCCAGGACGAACTCGCCCGCGGCGTCGCGATGCTGCACTCGTTCTGGTTCAGCGCCGGCGAGCAAACCTTCCGCGACGTATTGGCGAAGGACCCCGCCTGCGCGATCGCGACCTGGGGCATTGCCTCGATCCTCATGCTGAACCCACTCAGCGGCGCAGGCCCGACGCCGCGGGACGCCGAGAAGGCTCAGGTCGCGATCGAACTTGGCCGCAGGATTGGCGCCAGCACGCAGCGTGAACGCGACTATATCGAAGCGGTCGCGGCCTATTACCAGGACTGGGCCAACCGCCCGGAGACAGCTCGCCAGGAGGCTCGCGCCAAGGCCTTCGAAGCCCTCGCCGCCCGCTATCCGGAAGACGACGAAGCCCAGATTTTCAGCGCGCTCTATCTCATCGGCACCCAATCGCAGGCGGATCAGACCTACGCGGCCTACCTCAAGGCGGCGGCGGTGCTGGAAGCCCAGTTCGCCAAG
>BFBZ01000026.1_pt30 | contig 11474 bp, 9 predicted proteins | sample 1888401 | NCBI WGS metagenome assembly BFBZ01 (sample SAMD00112614, study PRJDB3348) | symbiont metagenome | host: Chara braunii | reverse complement strand
GATTGAGCAGCAGCGGGAAGACGTAGGGGAACACCCGGCCGTCGGTCGAATCGGTGCGGCCGTGATTGATGGTGATGAGCGGCACCTTGTCCTTGGTGATGCGGTCGATCATSGCRTAGGCGATGCCGACCGACAGCGGATTCCAGGCGGCGACGCCGGGCCGGCCCTTCAGCCGTTCATAGACCTCGACGCCGCGCTCGACCTCGTACTGGGTCTCGCCCTCGTCCCAGGTCAGCTTGACGCCGTTGACGCCGCCGTCGCGGATGTTGATCAAATTGAGATAGTCGATGAAGCCGCCGAAGAATCCGGTGCCGCCGGCCGCATAGGGGCCGACCCGGTAGCTCTGCAAGGGAAAGAACTGCTCGTCGGCCTGCGCCGCCGGGGTCCCGCTCAATGCGAATGCGGTCGCCGCGGCGAAGGCAAGTTTTAGATATCGCGATTTGATCATCTTCAGCTTCTCCGGTTGTTGAGAAATGTCATGTCGCGGACACGCGGCGTCTGACCAGCGATGCCCACAGCCGGTCCCACAGTGCGATCAGCCCGCGCGGCTCGGCGATCAGGAAGGCGATGATCAACGTGCCGTTCACGATGCGCTGGCTCATTTCGAGCACGCCCGAATCGAACACGCCGCCGAGCAGCGCCGCGCCGGCGCGCGACAGCAGCAGCGGGAACACCACGATGAAGGCGGCGCCGAGAAACGCGCCGCGCAGCGAGGCAAGGCCACCGATGATGATGATGAACAGGATCTGGAACGAGCGGTCGAGGTTGAAGCCGGCCGGCTCGACCGTGCGCAGATAGGCGAATGCCCACAGCACGCCGGCGATGCCGATCAGGAATGACGAGACACCAAAGGCCAACAGCTTGGTGCGCAGCAGCGGCACGCCGATCACCTTGGCGGCAATCTCATGATCGCGCACCGCGATGAAGTTGCGGCCGCTCGGCGCGCGCAGCAGCCGCCAGGTCAGAACCGTCGCTGTCGTCACGACGATCAGGGAGAACAGATAGCGCTCCGCCGGGGTCGTGAACGAAATGCCGGCGACGTGCAGCGCAGGTGCGTCGATCACGCCGGACGGATTGTCGTTGGAGAACCAGCCGAACTTGGTCAGCGCCCACTGCACGACAAACTGCGCGGCCAGGGTCGAGACCGCGAGGTAGAAGCCGCGCAGCCGCAGGCTCGGCAGCCCGAACAGGATGCCGATCGCGGCCGCGACCAGACCAGCCAGCACCAGGTCGACCAGCAGCGGCAATTCCGGCAGCCGGAGATGGAGATTGTAGGCGGCATAGGCGCCGACCGCGAGAAACGCGGCGGAACCGAGCGACACCTGCCCGGCATAGCCGGTGAGCAGATTGAGGCCGACGGCCGCGAGCGCAAGCGCCAGGAACGGGGTCAGCACCGCGTCCATCAGATAGTCCGAGCCGACCAGCGGGATCACGCCGAAGGCGATCACGGCGGCCGCAACGCCTGCGAGCGTCGCGAGGCCAGGCAAGGCGCGGGTGGAGATCGCTGCGGCCATCGCCTAGACCCTCTCCACCAGCTTCTGGCCGAACAGCCCCGATGGCCGAACCAGCAGCAGCGCCAGCGCGACGACATAGGCGGCCCACGCCTCGATGCCGCCGCCGAACAGCGGCCCGACATAGACTTCGGCGAGTTTCTCGATCGCGCCGATCAGAAGGCCACCGATGATCGCGCCGGCGATCGAATCGAAGCCACCGAGCACCAGCACCGGCAACGCCTTCAGCACCACGAGCGAGAGCGAGAACTGCACGCCGAGCCGCGCGCCCCACAACAGCCCTGCGACCAGCGCGACGATGCCGGAGGCCGCCCACACGCTGGCCCAGACCCGCGGCAACCGCAGCCCGACGGCCAGCGCCGCGAACGGATCGTCGGCGACGGCGCGGAACGAGAGCCCCGTCCTGGTGTAGCGGAAGAACAGCGCGAACAGCGCCACCAAGCTGCCGGCGACCGCCGCGGCGAACAGGTCGAACCGGCTGATGAACACGCCGGCGATGTCGAGCGGCAAGTCGCTGATCCCGATGTCGAGACCGTGAACCTGGGTGCCCCACAACAGCTGCGCCGCGCCCTCGATCACGTAGGACAGTCCGAGCGTCGCCATGAACAGCGTGATCGGCGGCTGGTTGACCAGCGGCCGCAGCACCGTGCGTTCGACGGCCACCCCCAGCGCGACCATGATCGCAAGCGTGATCAGCAGTGCGAGCGGAAACCAGAGACCGCGCTCGACCAGGCTGACGAAGGTCAGCGCCGCGAACAACAACATCGCGCCTTGCGCAAAATTAAGCACGCCCGAGGTCTTGTAGATCAGCACGAAGCCGATCGCGACCAGCGAGTACATCACCCCCGACAGCAGGCCGCCGACCAGGACCTCGATGAAGAACTGATAGTCGAACATCAGACCRCRAGCTCCGTCACGTCGTCATGCGCGACGCCGAGATAGGCGTCGATCACGGCCTGRTCGGAYCGCACCTCGCCGGGCGTGCCGTCGGCGATCTTKCGGCCGTCGTCGAGCACCGCGATGCGATCGGACAATCCCATCACCACGCCGATGTCGTGCTCGATCAGCACGATGCTGGCGCCATAGCTGTCGCGCGCATTGCGCACATGCTCGGACAGYTCGCGCTTCTCGCYMGCCGTGACGCCCGCGAACGGCTCGTCCAGCARCAAMAGCCGCGGCCGCGSCACSAGCGCSCGSGCCAGCTCRACCCGCTTCTGCAMGCCRTASGGCAASGTKCCCGCGGCGCGGTCGCGRACCTCGGCAAGATGCAGGAAGCCGATGACGTCCTCGGCRGCGGCGCGGTTCTCCGCYTCGATCCGGCGCGCCAGCGGCGARCCGATGATCTGGCGCAGGAAGCCRGTGCGRACGCGATGYGCSAGSCCCATCAGCACGTTGTCGAACACCGACAGSCCCTTGAAGATCGCRAGGTTCTGGAAGGTGCGCGCGACGCCGTGCGCGGCGAGATCCGCSGTCGGYACCTGYGCGAACCCATGCGCGCCGAACCAGACCYGGCCGCGATCGGGYCGRTAGAGCCCGCTGATGACGTTGAGCAGCGAGCTCTTGCCGGCGCCRTTGGGSCCGATCACGGCGCGGATTTCCCYCGGCGCRACCTYGAGATCGACRCCGCGCAGCGCCGCGACGCCRCCGAATGTCAGCGCGATATCGGYGAGCGCCAGCACYGGCYSGTCCGCGCGATCSGTGGCCTTCGCGYGCACCCGATCGCCTGCACCGGCGATCGCCAGCGCGCGCGCCGCGGCCTCCGCCGGAGCGGCCTCSAGCGCAAGGATGCCGGCATTCGTCATCATCGCCGTCACGTYGCTGGGCTCCCCGTCACTCGGCGGCTTCGGCATGCRCGGCGGTCTTCRCCTCCAGCGCRCGSACCAGCGGGATGACGCGGCGGCCGAAATATTCGACCTCTTCCTGGAARTGCAGGAAGCCGAGCAGCACSAGATCGACGCCGACCTCCTTCAGCGCGACGATGCGCTCGGCGATCTGCTCCGGCGTGCCGATCAGATTGGTCTTGAAGCCGTCATTGTACTGGACGAGATCCTCGAAGCTCGATTGCGCCCAATTGCCCTGGCCTTCCGGCGAGGCCTTGCCGGCGTTCTTCACCTCGTGCCCGAAGGCATGCACCGCTTCCGGATCGGCCTTGACGATGATCTCGTCGAGCACGGCGCGCGCTTCGGCCTCGCTATCGCGCGCGATCGCGAACGCGTTGACGCCGATCTTGACCGAATGATTGTTGGCCCGCGCCTTGGCCCTGATGTCGTCGACCTGCTTCTTGATCTCAGCGACCGAATTGCCGTTGGTGAAGTACCAATCGGAGACGCGCGAGGCCATGTCGCGCGCCGCGCGCGAGCTGCCGCCCTGGAAGACCTCCGGCAGCGGCTGGGCTGGCTTGGGCTTCAGCGTGTAATCCGAGAAGCGATAGAAATCGCCGCGGAAGCTGAAATTATCCTGGGTCCAGATCCCGCGCAGCGCGCGGATGAATTCCTCGGAGCGGCGGTAGCGCTCGTCGTGGTCGAGCCAGGGCTCGCCGATCGCGGTGAACTCGCCGCGGAACCAGCCACTGACGATGTTGACGGCAACGCGGCTTTCGGTGAGCTGGCTGATGGTGGCGATCTGCTTGGCAGCGACCGCCGGATTCCACGGACCGGGCAACAGTGCCGCAATCACCTTCAGTTTCGTCGTCGCGGCCAGCAATGCGTGACTGAAGGCGACCGGCTCATGCTGGAATTCGGCGCCGTAGCCGGCGGTGAAGCGGATCTGGCTCAGCGCATAATCGAAGCCGGCCTCTTCCGCGATCTGCGCAAGGCGGCGGTTGTAGTCGATGTCCCAACCGGTTCGCTGCTCGATCTTGCTGATGACCAATCCGCCGGAAACGTTGGGCACCCAATAGGCAAACTTGATCGGATCATGGCTGGTGGTCATTCTGATGTCCTCCGGTGAACGGGTTGGTGACGAAAGGCGTGATGGGACGCAGGCAGCACGATGCATTCACGCTGCGCGATGCCAGCGGGCCGGGACGCGGCTCTGCGGCCGACGTCAGCTCCGGATTAATCGAAGGTTGAGGCGATCAGGATTCCTGATCCGCGGGATGCCGTCGATGCGTCAACAGCAACAGGCGCGACATTGCGGATGAGACGCAACGCGGATTCGAGAGATGTCCAGGAGGCCAGTGCAAATCATCCGCGTTCCCCTCGCAAGCGCTATCGGCGAGCAATCAATAGTCTCAGAGAAATTGCGGACGAGCGAGTCCAAGCCAAACTCTTTTTGGCCGGGTTTGGAACAGCGGTATTCTCTTGTTGGCGTGAAACGCGTCGATTGCTGCTGCGCAGTCGAAATATCGCCGGCGATGTAGCGCGCATCTGTCGAGATGTCGGCGGCGATGCGCGAACGAGCGGTTGCCAGAGAATCCGTTTCTCTCCGATGGCGCTCGCTCTGCGCGTACATTCGGCATGATCGCACGATCGCGCGTCAGACCTTTCGCAGGATCGATCGATTTTGGATGAAATGCATTTTCGGTTGGGTGCGCGGCTGGCTGTCGGAAACCAGATCGTTCCCGACAGCCCACACGACGCAGTGTTACTTGACCATCGCGCCGTAGACGATGTCCTGCACATTCTCGCGATAGTATTTGCGCAGCTCGCCGGGCGCCGCGGTTCCCACCACCACGACGAGGCGCTCCTTCGGGTCGCAGAAGAACTGCGTGCCGTAGGCGCCGTTCCAGGTGAACTCGCCGGGATTGCCCGGCACCGACGACAGGCCTTCGCTGGTCCGCACCGCGACCGACAGTCCGAAGCCGAAGCCGGCGCGGTGCGGCTCGACCGCGGCGACGTTGTTCTTGATCTCGGGCCCGAGATGGTTCGACGTCATGTGATGCACGGTCTTGGGACCGAGGATGCGCTTGCCGTCGAGCTCGCCGCCATTGAGCAGCATCTGCCCGAAGCGAAGATAATCGCCGACGGTGGCGAACGAGCAGGCGCCGCCGCAGTCGAACTTGGTCGGCGTATCCAGCAGCTTGATCGATTGCGGCTTGCCGGTGAGCGGATCATCGGCGAACGGCCGCGCCAGCCGCGCGCGCTGGGCATCGGTCGGATGGAATGTCGCGTCCGTCATGCCGAGCGGTGTCCAGACATTGGCCCTGAGATAATCGCCGAGCCGCTGGCCGGACACTTTCTCGACCACGGCGCCGAGCACGTCGATCGAGAAGCCGTATTCGAACTCGGTGCCGGGCTGATGCACCAGGGGCAATTGGGTGATGCGATCGATGAAGGCCTGGGTGTCGCCCTCGACCGCCGGCGCCGTGCCGTCGGGATAGAGCCGCGCCAGCGCGCTCGAACTGTCGGGCCGGCCGCCATACATCAGGCCGGAGGTGTGACGATAGAGATCGTGGATGAAGATTGGGCGCGCCTGCGGCTCCATGGTCAGCGAGCCGTCGGCTTGCTGCACGCCGACCTTCATGTCAGCGAACGCCGGATAGTATTCGGCAACACTTGCCTGCAGCGGCAGCTTGCCCTGCTCCATCAGCGTGAGACCGGCGACCGCCGCCATCGGCTTGGTCATCGAGGCCAGCGCGAACACGGCATCGATCGGCATCGGCGTGCCCTTGACCGGATCGAGCTGGCCATAGGCCTTGTAAAGCACCAGCCTGCCGTCGCGGGCGATCGCGACCACGGCGCCGGGCACCCGCTTGGCCGCGATCTCGCGCGCGAAGAAGTCGTCGAGCCGCGCCAGCCCCTGGTCCGAGAAGCCGACCTGGTGCGCCGCGGCTTCCGGGAGCGGCGGCGCGGCATGAGCGATATCGAAGGCGAGACTTGTGGCGGCCACCGCTGCGGCCATGACGATTTTTCTCATTGTTTCCTCCCCAGCGATCGGGCGATTTTTCTTCAGTTCGCGGCCCGCAGCTCGATTAGATCACGCCGGCAACGACGACAACAAGACGCGACGGCGCCGAGCCATTCCGATGGCCTGCCGGCGGCCGCTGAGGTACCGTATCCCTGTCACGTCGGATCGGGTCCAGCATGAACCGCCGCGCCTTCGTCTCGGGACTGGCCATCGCCGCAGCGCTCGCCGGCTCTGCCTCGGCGGCGTGGGGTGTCGATGGCAAGCGGGTGGCGCTGGTGATCGGCAACGGCGCCTACAGGAGCGTGCCGGCGCTGACCAATCCGCCGAACGATGCCGGCGATGTCGCCGCCGCGCTGAAACGCCTCGGCTTCGCCGTCAGCCTGATCAGGAACGGCAGCTTCGACGACATGCGGCGAGGCCTGATCGCGTTCGGCCGCGAGGCCGCCGGCGCCGATATGGCGGCGGTGTACTTCGCCGGCCACGGCATGGAGATCAACGGTGACAACTGGCTGATCCCGGTCGATGCGGAGCTGAAGCGGGATACCGACGCCGCCAATGAAGCCATCAACCTGCAGAGCGTGATGCTGCAGGTCTCCAGCACCACGAGTCTCGGCCTCGTCATCCTCGATGCCTGCCGCAACAATCCGTTCGCGGCGAAGATGAACCGCTCGCTGGCGATGCGCGCAGCCCCAAGCAGCGGGCTCGGCCGGATCGAGCCGGTCGGCAACGTGCTGGTCGCCTACGCCGCGCGCGACGGCACCACCGCGCTCGACGGCGACGGCCGCAACAGCCCGTTCGCCACGGCCCTGCTGCGCAACATCGAGGCGCCGGGCGTCGAGGTCACCTTCATGTTCCGCAATGTCCGCGACGACGTGATGGAGGCGACGCGCAACGAGCAGCAGCCATTCGTCTACGGCTCGCTGTCGCGCAAGGCGATCTATCTGGCGGGCGGGCCATCGGCTGACACTTCTGGCGCGCAACAGGCCAACGCCACCCCGGCCCCCACGGCTCCGGCATTGGCCGCGGCGCCCGCGGCGGCGGCCGGCGCGATCGATCCCGCGCTGGTCGGCACCTGGGAGATCATGGTGGCGAGCGGCCGCGGCCAGTCGCGCTGGATCTGGCAGATCATGGCCGACGGCTCTTACAGATTCCACGCCGAGCCCTTCGGCTCGGCACGATCGCATGAAGGCACGGTCAGCTTCGCCAACGGCCACTGGACCCTGCACGCGCTGAAGGGATTGCGGAACTACAGTGATGCCGGCTCTTACGAAGTCCACGACGCGACCGCCGTGATCACCGGCAAGCTCGGCACCGGCTATTGGAAACGAAGCGTGGAGTGAGGCGCGCGGCAAGCAACAGGGGAATGATATGTATCGGATACTGGCCGTGATCGGCTTCAGCATCGTCACGCTGGCAACGGCAAGCTCCGCTTCCGCGGAGAAGATCTACTATCTTCACGATCCCGGCGGTAACACCGCCGCGCACATTTTCACCTACAGACGGGTCAATGCCGAGTATGATCGCGTGGTGATCGATGGTCGTTGCAAATCGTCGTGCACGACGGTCCTCGGAACGGTTCCCCTGAGCAAGATCTGCATTACCCCGAGCGGCTACTTCATGTTCCACGCGGCGCATCACGGTGACCGCAGCATCAACCCCGGTGAGACTGAGCTCATGATGTCGTCCTATGCGCCCGAGGTGCGCAACTGGGTTCTGAAGCACCACGCACTCGAACAGGTGGACCCTTACACGTATCTGTACGCCAACAACGTGACGTTCATTCGCCACTGTAACAAGTAATCCAGGGAGGCGGTCGTACCGACGGTGGCTCGGCGCCGGCCGCGGATTCACAAAAACTATACCAAATCTGCGGAAGACCCCCCGGACTGTGATCCCCATCGCTCCAAGGTTATGGCGCGATATGCTAGTTGGTTGGCATAATTGCACGTTAGCGTATTTGGTTGGGGACCGATGGCTGCTCGCAGATTGCCGCAAGGGCAGGCCCCCACACGGGTCGCGCGCCGCCGCTGGAATGAGGAACGGTCGCTGCGGTGTGCCATCAGGATGGCCCGCATGGGCTACTGGGAATCGCACAGCGCCGCCGCGACCGATGTCTGGATATCACCCGAGTTCGCCAGCTTCTACGAGTTCGAGACAGTCGACGGCTTCATCCCGATCGCCACGGTGCGCGAGCGCTATTTGCCTGAAAGCCGGAAGGTTCTGGAGGCGCATTACGCCGCCTGCTGGGCGGAGGGGCAGCCCTACGCCGTGCAAACCAGGCTCCGCAAGTCCGACGGCAGCGTGCTCGACTGCGTGGTGCATGGCGAGCCGGAATTCGACGCGCGCGGTCAGGTCCGGCGCGTGTCCGGTATTGTCCGCGACGTCACGGAGGAAACCTCCGCGCTGCGGCGCCTTGCCGAGAGCGAGCAACGGCTGGCCGATTTCGTCTCCACCGCCTCGGACTGGTGCTGGGAGAGCGCCCCCGACCATCGGCTGCTGCCCTATCCCAGATCGCTTCCCGGCAATGCGGCCTTCCAGACGGTGGCCTCCGGCGGGAAGGCGCGCTGGGAGCTGGCTTATGCGCCCGAAGACGCGGACGGCATGGCGCAGCACCGGGCGGACATGGAGGCCCATCGCCCTTTTCGCGACTTCATCTATACGTTGATCGGCAAGGACGGGTCGCGCGTCAGCATCTGCACCAGCGGCAAGCCGATCTACGCCGACGATGGCAGCTTTCTCGGCTATCGCGGCACGGCCAGCGATATCACCCAGCTCAGGGCGGCCAAGGCGTTGCTCGACCAGCGCACGCGGGCGCTGGAGGAAGCGCACCGGCTCGGCAAGATCGGCACCTGGAGCTACCGGCTCGACACCGGCCGCACGACCTGGGCGTCCGAACTCTACCAGCTGCTCGGCTTCGACCCCGACACGTTCGAGCCGACCGACGAGACCATCAGGCCCCGTTTCCTGGGTGGCGACGCCGACCGCTTCCGCGACGTGCAAAAGCGCGTCCTCCGCACCCGTACGACTGAAGCCACCGATTTGCGCATCGTGCATGCGGACGGCACTGCCCGCGATCTGGCTGTGATCTGCAAGGCGGAGGTCGCCCACGACAAGGTCATCGGCATCATCGGCACGGTGCAGGACGTCACCGAGCGCAAGGAGGCCGAGCGCCAGCTCGAGCAGCTCGCCTACACCGATCCTTTGACCGGGCTTGCCAATCGCGCGCTGTTCACGCGCCAGCTCGCCACCCTGATCGAAGGTTGCACCCAGCAAGACCGGCGCGGCGCGCTGCTGCTGATCGACCTCGATCGTTTCAAGGAGGTCAACGATTCCCTCGGCCATGCCGCCGGCGACAAATTGCTGGTCCAGGTAGCGGCCGCGCTGCGCCAGGAGTTGGGGCCGCGCGCCTTCATCGCCCGGCTCGGTGGCGACGAATTCGCCGTGCTGGCGGAGGGATGCGGCATGTCCGATGGAGCGCTGACCGAACTCGCCAACCGGCTGATCGGCAAACTGTCGGTGCCGGTCGATCTCACCGAGGGCGAGGCCTGTGTCGGTGCCACCATCGGTATCGCCCGCCTGCCTGAGCATGGGGCGACGGCGGAGACGGCCGTGCGCAACGCCGACCTCGCGCTCTACATGGCCAAGGAAGCCGGGCGCGGCCGCGCGCAACTGTTCGAGCCGGTCTACGCCCAGGCGGTCGATCAACGGCTCGATCTCGGCCGGCATCTGCGCCACGCCGTGGAAGCTGGCACTCTCGAGGCCCATTACCAGCCGCAGCTCGACCTGAGGACCGGCCGCGTCACCGGCTTCGAGGCGCTGCTGCGCTGGACCCATCCCGAGCGCGGGCCGATCTCGCCGGCGGAGTTCATCCCGATCGCCGAAAGCTCCGGGCTGATCGTCGACCTCGGCCTGTGGGTGCTGCGCGAGGCCTGCCGGCAGGGCCGCATCTGGCTGGATGCCGGATTGCCGCCGCGCGCCGTCTCGGTCAACGTCTCGCCGGCGCAGATCTGGAACGTGGATTTCGAGACCGCGGTCTCGGCTGTGCTGGCGGAGACCGGCTTTCCCGCCAGGCTGCTCTGTCTGGAGCTGACCGAAAACCTGTTCGTGGATCATACCGAGCAGCGGATCAGCCGCACACTGACCGCGCTCTCCGATCTGGGCGTCCGGCTGGCGCTGGACGATTTTGGCTCGGGCTATTCCTCGCTCGGCTATCTGACGCGCCTGCCCTTCGATTGCCTGAAGGTGGACCGCGCCTTCGTCGACGGCATTTCGACCGCGCCGGAGAAGCGCAAGCTGCTCGGCGGCATCATCGCGCTGTCGCACGGGCTCGGCATGACCGTGGTGGCGGAGGGCGCCGAATTGCCGGCCGAAGTGGACGTGCTCGGTGGGCTCGATTGCGACCAGGTGCAGGGCTTCGTGTTTTCCCCGCCCGTCACCGCCGACAAGGCGACGCTGGTCGCCGCCCGCATCGAGCGCGAGGCATCCCGGATGCAGCCAATACGGAAGGGCCTCTGAGGCGTTACCATCTCGGTAACTTCATTACACCGGCTGAACAAAGTTACATCCGAGCGGAAGTCCCGCCTGAGCCATGGGTCCGGACGCATTTCGAAAATGGATTCAGGTATTTAGCACCTGAAATCTGATCGATTCCGAACCGGGCGACGGCCGCCCGTTCAAATCGCCGTGTGCGCCTTGCGCGGGTCAACCAGAGGGCGCATGTCCTCAGCGTCCGATGCCAAGCCCCCTCGCATCGATCCGGAACAGGCCCACCACGATTCAATCGAACCAGACCGGGCATGAAGCGACAAAACAGCCATCAACAATGAGCTTCCTGTCGGGCTGAAACTCTCAGCAATCATAGAACGATGCGTACACACTGTTGCGACTTCGTTTGGTTAACCGCGTTAATTGCACCTCCCTACGGTTGTGCGGCTGAGGAGTCGCATCTAGCTTCCGCGCCGGCCGGAATTTTCATGTGAGCTGCCCAAGGACGATTTCCCGCAACGCGGCCTGAACGCCTGCGCTGCACATGCGGCTCCGTTTCGGAGTCGCCCCACCTGGAGACGACTGCAATGTCTACCTCTGCATCCCCGAAACTCGCGGAATCGACCGCCG
>BFBZ01000022.1_pt45 | contig 11489 bp, 10 predicted proteins | sample 1888401 | NCBI WGS metagenome assembly BFBZ01 (sample SAMD00112614, study PRJDB3348) | symbiont metagenome | host: Chara braunii | reverse complement strand
AGTACAAGCAGGGCGACGACTACTTCCGCCACAACGGCGCCGGCGAGATGCTGGTGTTCTCCGCCGCGGACTTCGAGGACTTCCGCATGCCACGGCCGGATATGCCGCCGGAGATGGAAGGCGAGCTGGAAGACGTGGTGCGCATTCTGGCGGAGAATCGCTGGCCCTGGCGCTTGCACGCCACCTATGACGAGACCATTTCGCGGGCGCTCGATGTGTTCGAAAAGGTCGACCATGATATCCCGCTGAAGGGGCTGAACTGGTTCTTCGACCACGCCGAAACCATTTCGGACCAGTCAATCGATCGTATCGCCGCGCTTGGCGGCGGCATCGCCGTGCAACATCGCATGGCCTACCAGGGCGAGTATTTCGTCGAGCGTTATGGCTTCGGCGCGGCGGAAGCGACACCGCCGGTGAAGAAGATCCTCGACAAGGGCGTAAAAATCTCCGCCGGCACCGACGCCACCCGCGTCGCCTCCTACAATCCCTGGGTGTCGCTGTCCTGGCTGGTCACCGGCCGCACCGTCGGCGGCCTGGAGATCACGCCCCAGCGCAATCGGCTCGATCGCGAGACTGCGCTGCGGATGTGGACGGAAAACGTCACCTGGTTCTCCAACGAGGAAGGCAACAAGGGCCGCATCCAGACGGGACAGCTCGCCGACCTGATCGTGCCCGACCGTGACTATTTCTCGTGCGCTGAAAGCGACATCGCCGACACCACGTCGAACCTCACCATCGTCGGCGGCAAGATCGTCTATGGCGGCGGCGACTTCGCCAAGCTTGACGACAACGTGCCGCCGCCAGCGATGCCGGACTGGTCCCCGGTGCGCACCTTCGGCGGTTTTGGCGCATGGGGTGAATCGAAGCAGGCTGGTGCGCTGACCATGAAGGCGGCGCAAATGTGCGGCTGCGCCAATTCATGCAATGTGCATGGCCATAGCCATGCCACAGCCTGGTCGAGCCAACTGCCGATCGCCGACCTCAAATCGTTCTGGGGCGCGCTCGGCTGCGCCTGCTGGGCGGTGTGAGATGGCGGGATTCGGGTCGGCGAGAACGCGGCATTCTTATCCTAGCTTGTCGTTGCCGGGCTTGTCCCGGCAACCCCGCTTAGGGACGCAGTGCCCTCCTAAGCGAGATCACCGGGACAAGCCCGGTGATGACAAACTCAAAGGCTTCAACACATCCGGAATTCAGCACATGCGTCTCATCAATGCTCTCGTTGTCACAGCCGCCCTTCTCGCCAGCACAGCCGCTCCCATACAAGCCCGCCCCGCCGCGCCCGCCCCAACAGTCGCGGTCGCCCCGCAATACGACACCACCCACGTCTATGTCGCGCCGGAGGACGTCGACCGTTTCGTCACGAGCTTCCTCGCCACCTTCGGCGGCCAGAGCACCACGCAGGTGATCGCCACCGTGACGCCGACGCCGAGCAGCACCACCTCGCAATTGCTGCAAACCCCCGTCGGCACTGTGTCGCTGTTCGGCTTCAAGACACCGATCCCTTATCCGTTCGGCGCCGAGCGCACCGGTTATCTGGTCACCGATCTCGACGTGGCGCTGAAGGCCGCGCGCGCGGCGGGCGCCGATGTCATCGTCAGCGCATTTCCCGATCCGATCGGCCGCGACGCCGTGATCCAGTGGCCCGGCGGCATCAACATGCAGCTCTACTGGCACACCACCAAGCCGTCTTATGCCGCCTATCAGACCGTGCCGGAGAACCGCGTCTATGTGTCGGCCGACCGGGCCGAGGCACTCGTGCGCAGCTTCACGCGCTTCTCCCATGGCAAGGTGGTGTCGGATGAGGTCCGCGCCCCGGGCCGCGAGATCGGCAAGCCGAATACCAGCTATCGCCGCATCCGCATCGAATCCGCGTTCGGCAAGATGACGGTCAGCGTGACCGACGGCATCCTGCCGTTCCCCTACGGCCGCGAGATGACCGGTTATGAGGTGAACGATCTCGCCGACACCCTCGCCAAGGCCAAGGCCGCCGGCGCCACCGTGCTGGTCGAGCCGGACACGTCCGATCACCGCGAGACCGCGATGCTGCAGTTTCCCGGAGGGTATATTGCTGAGGTTCATGCTGTCGTGAAATGAAGTCAGATTCCTGGCCAGCAATGCTGCGAGGCCCAATGCGCTTCAACACCCTCAACCGTCATGCCCGGCTTCATGCCGGGCATCCACGTCTTGACCGCGCCGCAGCGAGAAAGACGTGCATGTGGCGGCGGCTCGCCGTAGCCGGGTCGCTGGGGACAAGCCCGGCCATGACGAGACAAGGAACATTGTGGCTGGTTGCATCGCTGCTTGCATATCTCGTACCGACACAACACGCCCGCGCCGACGACACATCCATCCCCACCCGCCCCGCGATCCTGAGCAATCGCTGGCAGGAGGACTGGTCGGTGCTCGCCAATCCGGCGCTGCGCACCGAGCCGTTCGACGGCCTGAAATACATCCCGCTGCTGCCGGGCGATCCGAACAGCTACGTCTCGCTGGGGATGACCCTGCGCGAGCGGTTCGAGACCAGCAATGCTCCCGGCTTCGGCACCGGCCATACGGTGGCGGATGCCTACCTGATCCAGCGCCTGCAGATCCACGCCGACATCCGCCTCAACGAGAACTGGCAGATCTTCACCCAGTTCGAAGACGCGCGCGCCTTCGACAAGAATGTCATCGCGCCGGTCGACCAGAATCCGCTCGACCTGCGCCTTGCTTTCGTTGCCTACACCAACACCACCGATACGGGCACGTTCAAGGCGCGCATCGGCCGGCAGGACTTCGCCTTCGACCTGCAGCGCTTCGTGTCGTCGCGCGACGGCCCCAATGTGCGGCAATCGTTCGATGCGATCTGGGGGGACTGGGAGAGCGGCCCCTGGCGCTTCATCGGCTTCGTCAGCCAGCCGGTGCAGTACAACGACCTCCCGCCGTTCAACGATATCTCCAACAGGAACTTCCGCTTCTCGACCCTGCGCCTGGAGCGGCAGGTGCTCGGCACCAACGAGCTGTCGGCCTACTATTCGTTGTATGAGCGCGACGGCGCGAAGTATCTCGACGCTTTCGGCGACGAACACCGCAACGTGTTCGACATCCGCTTCGCCGGCAAGCTCGGCGCCATCGACTGGGACCTCGAAGGCATGGGGCAGACCGGCCATGTCGGCGGCAGCGAGATCCGCGCCTGGGCATTCGGCGCCCGCGCGGGCTACACCCTGCAAAACGTGCCGTGGATGCCGCGGCTCGGGCTGCAGGCCGATGCGGCGTCCGGCGACGGCCGTCCCGGCGACGGCAAGCTCGGCACCTTCAATCCGCTGTTTCCCAACGGCTTCTACTTCACGCTCGCCGGCTTCACCGGCGACGCCAACCTGATCCATCTGAAACCGTCGCTGACCGTGAAGCCCATGGAGAAACTGACATTGATGGGCGCGGTCGGCCTGCAATGGCGGCAGACCACGGCGGACGCGGTCTATACCCAGCCGAACATCCCTGTGGCGGGCACAGCGGGGCACGGCGGCCCATGGACCGGTGTCTACAGTCAGCTGCGTGCCGACTATGCCTTCAACGCCAACCTCACCGGTGCGGTCGAGTTCGTCGATTACCGCATCGGCGACACCATCCGGCAGGCCGGCGGCCACAGCAGCAACTATCTCGGGGTCGAGCTGAAATACGGCTGGTGATGTCGCGACGCCCTCAACCAGCGCCGGTCATTCGTCGTCGCGCTTCGGCGGCCATTCCCGCAGCGGCTCATCACCGATCGGCTGGCGACGGGCGGCGCGCGTGCCGGAGAGCCAGGCCTCGTTTTCGGAGAGGGCCTTGTAGGCCAGCGCCAGCTGGCGCAGCTCGTTACGCTCAGGCCCTACCGGCAGCGCACGGGCGCGACGCGCGGCGTCCACGGCCTTGAGCCGCAAGGCCACGGATGCATCAAACGGTATGAGGTCGGCCATCCGCGCTGTGAGTCCTGCTCCCTCCCCGATCGAAGGTGCAACCCCGGACTGCGCGCGTCAATGTCGCATAAAGTCGTGGAACCGACGCTCAGTGCGCCGGCATCTGTCGACCGCTGCCACGCGCGGTCTTTTTCCGCTCGCTCAAAACCTTCTGCAGCGCCAGGAGTTTCGGCGAAGCTGCCCCCTTGCGCCAGATCATCACGGTGTCGACGCGATTTTGACCCGGCGGCAGCTTGTGAACCTGCAGCCGCATGGTGTCCGGAAACGTGGCGAGCACGCTGCGCGGCAGGAGCGCAATACCCATGCCGGCGGCAACGCAGCCCAGCATGGCGTGATAGGAGCCGAGTTCGATCACCCGCTCCGGCATGTCGCCGCGCTGCGCATACCAGCCTTCCAGCCGCTTGCGATGCGGACAGCCGTGTTCGAAGGCGATCATGGTGGTCGGCGCCACGGGCTTGCCGCCGGGCTGCGGCCGACCGGCGGCAGAAACGATCACCGGCTCTTCCTCGAACACCGCGACCTTATCGAACGGCGCATCCGCGATCGGTTCCGCCACCAGGGCCGCATCAAGCTCGCCGGCGAGGATCGCGGTGCTCAGCACCTGCGGATTGCCGATCCGCAGTTCGAGCGTCACGTCGGGATAAAGCTGATGATAGCGGTTGAGCGGCTCCGGCAGCCGCACCGCCGCGGTGCTTTCCATGGCGCCGAGCCGCAGCACGCCGCGCGGCCGCGGATCCTGTATCGCCGTGCGCGCTTCGTCCGCCAGCGCCAGCAGCCGGTCCGCATAGTCGAGCAGCAACTGGCCCTCGGGCGCCAGATGCAGCCGCTTGCCCTCGCGTAGGAACAGCGCGACGCCGAGATCCTGCTCGAGCTGGCGGATCCGCGTCGTGACATTGGACTGCACGCGGCGCAGGCGTTTCGCAGCACCGGTGACGCTGCCTTCACGCACCACAGCGACGAATATTTTCAGCGCAGCAAGATCCATCGTATGCCCTGCCCCCGATAACATCTTAATTCGAGATGAAAAATATCATAATTATTCATTTTATGAGATATAAAGCGACGCGTAAAGTTCCTCCATGACAAACGCCGGCGCGCTATCGCGCCGCATCTCATGGAGGCCCGCATACTCTTCGCGCATCGCTCCGATCCTGGTCCGCGTCCGGCGCACCCCGGCGCCCTGTCGCCGGTGGAATGGACCGCGTGGAAGGCGCGCGTGATCAGGCACGCCCACGCCGAACAGGTGGCCGCCATCCACGACGCATTCGCCGGATGGGCGACGGTCATGATCCGCGCGGGGCGGCGCAAGACGCGCATCTGGCATCGCCGTTGCGGCGAACGGCGGGCAGCCGCAGAGCTGCGCGCGCTGAGCGACCGGGAATTAAGGGATATCGCGGTGTGCCGCTCGGAAATCGATGCGCGGGTCCGCATGCGACCGGGCCGTCACCGGCAACAGCCAATCAGCACCCCGAACAACATGGCGAAACAGGAGTTGTCTATGATCGTGACGTTATTTCGCTCCAGGCTAAATCCAAACGTCCTGGACGATTATGCGCCGATGGCAAAGCGAATGAGCGAACTGGCGCGGACAATTCCAGGCTACATCTCCCATAAGGGTTTTGTTGCGGAGGACGGTGAGCGCGTGACGATCGTCGAATTCGAAACGGAGAGTGCGCTTCGCGAATGGAGCCTTCATGCCGAGCATGCCGAAGCCAAGCGGCGCGGCATCGGAAGCTTCTTCAGCAGCTACCGAGTCCAGATCTGCAATGTCATCCGCGATCGCGCCTGGACTGCCGCATCGAAACGCGACACACCACGATAATGGCTCAGCTGAGCTTCGCCACCACGGCCAGGCGCTTCACCTTGCCGTTGTGATAGGCGCGCAGGAAAGCGTCGTAGTTGCGGAACGAGACGCAACCGTTGGAATCGCCGTTCGGGCCCAGCATGTAGGTGTGCGCCAGCAGGCCGGTGCGGCCGAACACGTCGCTCCCGATCGGATTCAGGCGCAGCGCCTGCACGCCATGGAACAGGCTTTCGCGCAAAGTCAGGTTGTAGAGCGCCGGCGGTGTGGCGCCGCGCATGCGGACATGAACATGGCGGGGATCGTCAAGCAGGCTGCCAAGGCCGGAATGGGCTTCCAGCTTGCTGCCGTCGGGCATGTACACGGTGCGTGCGGAAATATCGTAGACCGCGGTCTGCTCGTCCAGCGACGGCAACTTGCCGGGGGTGGCGCTATCGCCGTTGGAGAGCACGCCGCCGTCGGGCCCGGCGTAGGCGAGCACGGGACCTGTTTCAGGCGCGCCGAAAAGCTTCTGCAGCAGCGTGCGCTTGTCCGGCGACAAGGTCGCGACCACGGAGGTCTTGCTGGTCTGCTGGGCAATCTCCGGGCGCGCGGCCGGGCCATCGTTCGACGGCAGCCGCATGTCCGCGGGACGCGAGCGCGGCAGCGGAACGCTCAGCGCCAGCTGCGGCGCGGGCTGCTGCGGCAACGGCAGCGCCGTGTCCGGCTCCGGAATGCTGGCGAGCGCGATGTCGACGTTGGGAACGCGGACCTTCTGGTTCTTGGCGACCGTCACCGGGGCGCTCAGCGGGTAGGTCGGCATCACCGGGCCGCTCTGCGAGAACGCGACCGACGCCGCGCCCTGCGAAAAGCCGGGATCGAAGAACAGCGCGATGTAGGGATATTTCGCGGGGGATCTCGTCGCCTCGGCGATCCTGTAGGTGGTCTTGTCAGCGTTCTTGGCGACCGTGCTGGACCGGGGCGCGAATACGGTGAAGGTCTTGGTGAAGCGGGATTCCTCGACAGCGGCCGCAGGTCCGCCGGCGTCGATGCTTGCGACCGCGGCGGTATCGGCACCTGCCTCATCGGAACCGGAATTCCATACGCCCATGGCAGTGCCGAACGCGAACGCGGCGACCCCGAGCACGATGAAGGGAAGAGCTTTCCGAGAAAAACGATCGCGATCGTCTGCCGGGAAATCACCCAGTGTAGCCACCCCGTCCGTCATTCCCCTCGCTCTCGCCTTCAGTGCATGTCGCGCATCGCGGGAGCCCTGCACGCGGCCCATGGACCCCCAGGGCGCGCGGCAAACCCGCGAAAGCGCATTAAGGCGACTTTTAGTTAAATGCCGATTAAGTCCCCATGCTTGTTAAGTGCCGGTCGATGTTGGCAATAACGGGGCCAATCCGATCACAACTGGTGCCCGGAAAAAGACGCAATTCGTAGGCGCGCCCCGTTCAGGAGGAGCCTGTCCGACGGTAGATCCATGCTTCAAAGGCTCAGTTGAAGTAATCCGGCAGCGTGAAGCCGTCGTGGAAGCGGTCGGACCGGATCGCCGCCTTGAAGCCGTCGGAGCGATAGGCGGCGACGATATCGCGGGCCCACGGCGCATCGACATTGGCGCGCCGCACCGCGACCACGTTGATGTAGGGTGGCGTCATCTTTTCCAGAGCGATCGCCTCCGTCAGCTTCAGGCCGCTGTAGATGGCGAAATTGCCCTGCACGGCGGCGAAGTCCACGTCCGGCAGCGCGCGCGGCGCCTGGGCATTTTCCAGCGGTACGATCTTGATGCCGCTCGGATTCCTGATCACGTCCAGTTCGGTGACATCGACCGGATTGCTGTCCTTGATGTCGATCCAGCCGAGGTCGCGCAGGATCTTCAGCGCGCGTTGCAGGTTGACCGGATCATTCGGCACCACCACCGTCATGCCCGGCTTCACTTTTGCGTCGCGCGGATGTTTCTTCGAATACAGCCCCATCGGTGGCGTCGGCACCTGGACGATGCCGGCGAGATCCGTGCCGTTGCGATCGTTGTAGGAATTCAGGAACACGGTGTGCTGCATGACATTGGCGTCGATGTCGTTGCGAAACACCGCCGTGTTCGCCTCCAGCCCGGTCGAGAATTCGTAGTAGCGGACGCTGTAGCCCTTCTTCTTCAATTCGGGTTCGACACCCGCCTTGAAGCCGTCGACATAAGGACCGGGCACGAAGCCGACCTTGAGTTCGGTTTTGGTTGCATCCGCGGCGGATGCATTGCGAGGCTCGGCGGCTGCGAACAGAAAAAGCGAGGAGAGCAGAAGGAAAACGGCCTTCTTCGGCATGACAAGAATCTCTGTGTTGGGATGAATGCGTGCGGATGTGCTGGACGGAAATGTACGTCAGCGCGACCGCAAGTCGACCGAATTGAAATCCAAACTTGCGGCGTAGCGGAGATGAATCCACTCCTGCATGCGGGACATGGAGCAGTGTTTTATCCCACCCGTCGCATCATCACGTCGGCACATTCGCGGGTCGCGCGAAATGACCCAATGCTTTCTGGATAAAGCCGATCACCATCGTCTTTCGCGACAGAATCGGTTTTTCGACGCAGTGCCATGAGAACGCGGCGTAGCCCAAACAAACCACGACCGAGAAAGCGTAGTTGCCGAGCATGCCCGCCCGGTTGTTCAAGAGATAGACGTAAAGCTGCTGAAGCGGGAAGGCGAACAGATAGAGCCCGTAGGAATAATCGCCGGTGCGGATCAGCCAGACGCGCGGAGGGGTGAGCATTCCCAGATAGACCGTCAGATACGCCGCGGGCACAACGGAGAACGGAGCGAGCGGCGGAATACTCAGCAGAACGATGCTCGCCACGGCGGCCAGCGCGGCCAGAAGGCCATTGAGGACCACGCGTTCACGATAGAGATAGAGCGCCACGCCGAGCAGGAACGACAACACCAGGGCGCGACCATAGACCGGCCCGCTCACCTTCATCACCGCCGGGCGCAGCGACCACAGCGTCAGGCAGACGATTGCGGTGAGCACCATCGGCAGGAACAAATGCTTCCAGCGGGAGGTCAGTCCCACCGCGAACAGAACGGAAATCACGATGTAGCATTCGAGTTCGAAAGGAATCGTCCAGAGCGACAGGTTCACCAGTTTGGGAACGATGTTGCAGCTATAGACCCCCGGCAATGTGTAATGGATCAGGCCCAGGATGTTCAAAAAGTAGTTCCAGAATTCACGGCCTGAAAAATAAGTGTGCAGATTGTCCGTGGTGACGAACGGCCCGAGGATCAGGGCCGACAGCAATATTTCGACGGTGAGCGCGGGAAAGATCCGCAGCGCCCGCAGCGTCAGGAACACGACCAGCGAATTGGTCCTGACCAGGCTTCCGGCAACCAGGAACCCGCTCAAGGCAAAGAACATCGGCAGCACGATCGCCATCATCGGCCGGTAATAGCCGGATGACATGCGGACGACGTCGACCTGCTCATGGGTCACGTGGAAGCTGTGCCAGAGGATCACCGCAAGAGCCAATGCCAGGCGCAGATAGTCGAACCCGGACGTCTGGCCGACGCGCGCAATGCGCTGCTCGACCGTCTCGCCACTGAACATTCGCTCGGCAAGAAACCCCATCGGCCCCTCTGCTCGGAAAAACGACGTGGACTGATGCCCCGTCGATGGTGTTCACGCTCGATCGTCACGGCTCCGCCGTCGCTGGTGCGCATTACTGCACAGCAGGCACGTCCGATCGATTGAAATCAGTTTTCTTGTTTTGGCGCCGGCCAGGCAGGAAGTGAATGAAGTTCACTCGACCGGACATTGACGATCGTGAAACTGATGGACAAAAATGTCAGTTCTCCGGCCATGAATTGGCGAGGGTGCGACATTCGACCATGAATGGAGACGGGGCTGCCCACGATCTGTGCATTATCGCGCCATACGCGATCTGCTGACCGTCACGCATGACGAGCTCGCGGCCGCGTTCCATCGCCAGTTCGGCAGATGTCGCTGCCGCGAAGCCACGCCGCATTTTTATTCTGGATCAAACCCTTGGGCCGGATGGGTGGATAAACGCACTGACTTATGATCGAGTGGCGGCGCTCGTCGCATGCGGGCGCCACGGGCTCCGCCCCGTGGCTTGTGCCGTTATCCTCCCGTCGCTCCCCCCTTAGCCGAGGCCTGTCCATTTCATGATCCGGTTGTCCCGCGCAATCGCCCTCGCCGCCCTGCTGTCCGCAGCCACCCCGGCCGTCGCACAAAGCGGCGCGGTCTGTCACGGCGGTTTAAGCTTTCCCCGCTTCCTCGACCAGCTCAAGCAGAACGCGATCGCCGCCGGCGTCTCACAGAGCGCCATCGCAGAGGCCGCGCCCSGCCTCGTCTACGACCAGGGCATCGTCAACCGCGACCGCGGCCAGCGCGTCTTCGGCCAGATCTTCACGCAATTCGCGGCCCGCATGGCAGCGGATTATCGCATGCAGCAGGGCAAGGCGAAGATCGCAGCTTACGCGCAGGCGTTCGCTCGCGCCGAGAAGGAGTATGGCGTGCCGCCGGCGGTGATCGCGGCGTTCTGGGGATTGGAGAGCGACTTCGGCGCCAACATGGGCAATCTTCCGACCCTGCGCTCACTGGTGTCGCTGGCCTATGACTGCCGACGCGCCCAGATGTTCCACGACGAGACCATTGCAGCGCTCAAGATCATCGATCGCGGCGATCTCACACCCGACGAAATGATCGGCTCCTGGGCGGGCGAACTCGGCCAGACCCAGTTCCTGCCGACCCACTACTTCAACTACGCCGTCGACTATGACGGCGACGGCCACCGCAACCTCTTGCGCAGCGGCCCCGACGTGATCGGCTCCACCGCCAACTACATCGCCACGGGACTGAAGTGGCGGCGCGGCGAGCCGTGGCTGCAGGAGGTGCGCGTCTCCGCCGACGTACCTTCAAGTCTTCCTTGGGACCAGGCTGACCTGACCATCAAGCATCCGCGCTCGCAATGGGCGCAGTGGGGCGTCACCTATGCGGACGGCCGACCGCTCCCGAGCGATGCGATGCCGGCCTCGCTGCTGCTGCCGATGGGCCGCACCGGGCCGGCCTTCCTCGCCTATGCCAATTTCGCCGCCTACACCGAATGGAACAACTCGCTGATCTACTCCACCACCGCAGGCTATCTCGCCACCCGCATCGCCGGCGCGGCGCCGATGCGGCGGCCGGCGACACCGGTTGCACAGCTGCCGTTTGCCCAGATCCGCGAGATGCAACAGATCCTGACCCGGCAGGGCTTCAATGTCGGCAAGATCGACGGCGTGCTGGGTCAGGCCAGCCGCACCGCGGTGAAGGCGATGCAGGTGAAATATGGTTTGCCGGCGGATTCATGGCCGACCGCGGAGCTTTTGGCGCGGATGCGTGGCGGGGCTACAGCGGCGCGGTAACAATCTGAACGCGTAGCCCGGATGAGCGCAGCGACATCCGGGTTGATTACTCCGAGACCAGCCCCGGATATCGCTGCGCTCATCCGGGCTACTTTTTGCCAATGCGTGCGGTGCCCGGGACTTACTTCCCGATCGCCTTGCGCAAAGCATCGTTGATGCGGTCCTGCCAGCCCGGGCCGTCTTCCTGGAAATGGTCGAGGACCTCGCGATCGATGCGCAGCGACACCGTCTCCTTGGCGCCGGGAATGACGGGCCTGGTCGGCGGCAGCTCCGCGGGCTTGGTGGTGGCGGATTTGAATGCGGCTTCGGCGAGATCCCGGGTGCTGGTGCCGGGCCGTCGTGATCTGTCGTTTGCCA
>BFBZ01002113.1_pt1 | contig 11494 bp, 9 predicted proteins | sample 1888401 | NCBI WGS metagenome assembly BFBZ01 (sample SAMD00112614, study PRJDB3348) | symbiont metagenome | host: Chara braunii | reverse complement strand
GTCGACAAGCTGAAGCTCGATCAGAACGATACGTTCATGAACCCGCCGATGTCGGCTGTGGCGAAGGGCATGGGCTTTGTGCGCGGCCTGATCCAGTACGTGCATCCCAGTTCTCCCACTATTGGGGGAACAGACATCACCAAACTCGACGCGGCCACGCGCGATGCACTGATTGCTTCGTCTCGCCGCGACTATGCCATTCTCAAGCTGCAGAGCGAGATCCGGGCTGAGCGCACCGGGCGAAGCTACGTGATCGCCATCGGTTATCAGTCGACGGATCCGGCGTTGGCGACCGCGATCACCAAGGCCTACGCCGACGCCTATCTTGCCGATCAGCTCGATGCCACCTTCGACGCTACCGAGCGCGCGGCGGTCTGGCTGCAAGGCAGGCTGACGGAACTGCGCGAGAGTTCTCAAGCCGCATCCCTTGCGGTTGAAAAATTCAGAGCCGAGCACGGATTGGCGGCCAACAGCGACGGCCAGCTGATGAGCGACAAGCAATTGTCCGACATCAACGCCCAGCTCATCGCCGCACAGGCCGACACGGCACGCGCCAGCGCCCGCTACCAGCAATACAAGTCGATCGTGGAAAGCGGTTCCGACAACGCCTTCAAGGATGCTGCCATATCGTCGGATCAGCCAAGCAGCTCGGTCATATCGGCACTCAAGACGCGCTATCTTGCGGTTGCCAAGCGGCTGCAGGACGTGGAAGCCAATTTTGGTTCCCAGCACCCGCAGGCCGTGGCACTCGCCAAGGAGAAGGCCGACATATCCACGCAGATCTTCGGCGAGTTGAAGCAGCTGACCGAGAGCTATCGCAACGAGTACGAAGTTGCCCTGGCGCGTGAAACGGCGCTCAGGGCAAATGTCGCCTCGGCGGCCGGCCGGAGTTCCCTCGACAACCAGACGCAGGTCAAGCTGCGTGAGTTGGATCAGCAGGCGACGGCGCTCAGCACGCTCTATCAGACGTTCCTCAGCCGCTACGAGGAAGCCGCCCAGCAGCGGTCCTTTCCTGTCGGCAAGATCCGGATCATCTCGGACGCTTCGATGCCCCAGGGTGCGTCAAGCCCGCGCACGATCGTGGTGCTCGGGCTTTCCCTTGTGCTTGGTGTGATGATGGGCGCGGGGTTCGGAGGCCTGAACGAGTTCAATGAGCGCTTTTTCAGGACTGGCGAGGACATTCGCGATCGCGTCGGCCTGAAATTCCTCGGCTATCTGCCGATGATCGGCGGCAAGCTCCGCAGGGACGAAAAGCCGGGCGACGGCGAGCCGGATCTGAAGGCCGCCAAATCACCATCCGCCGCCGAAAAGCGTGCGCGAATGCGGGTGAGCGTCGATGCCCCTGCGTCGATGTTCTCGGAGACGCTGCGCAGCGCCAAGATCGCCTTCGATGTGGTGATGGAAGGACATGGCAGCCGGGTCATCGGCGTGATCTCGGTGCTGCCTGGTGAAGGAAAGTCGACTGTCGCGGCGAACCTCGCGGGGCTGCTTGCCGCCAACGGGTCGAAGACGCTGCTCATCGATGGCGACTTGCGCAACCCCGGTCTCAGCCGCGGCCTTGGCATGGAGGCCGAGCAGGGTCTGATGGAGGCGGTCGTGAATGGACAGACCTGGCAGTCCGTCGGCAAGATCGACCGGCAGACCAAGCTGGCGATCATCCCGGCTGTTGCGCGCGGTCATTTCTCGCATACGAGCGAGCTTCTCTCCTCGGCGGGAATGCGGCGCTTCATCGACAACGCCAAGGAAACGTTCGAATACATTGTCGTCGATCTGCCGCCGCTCGGCCCGGTTGTCGACGCCAAGGCCTTTGCTCCCCTTGTCGACGGCTTCGTGCTCGTCACCGAGTGGGGGCGCACGCCGCGCAACATGGTGCAGTCGATGCTGAGGTCGGAACCCTATATCGCCAACAAGATCGTTGGTGCCGTGCTGAACAAGGTCGATTTGAAGAAGCTGGCCAAATACGGGGCGATGGGCGGCTCCGAAAAATTCTTCGACAGATATTCGTCCTATTATCTGGAAAAGTCCGACGTGCGGGCGAAGGCAAATGTTTGAATCGCATGACCTCGGGGATCGATTCCCGAGGTCATCGGCACGGCGGCAACCGGCCCGTCCTACAATCCGATACCACGGCCCTTCAGCGCCTCGGTGATTTCGTCGAGGATCATGGGGTCGTCGATGGTCGCCGGCATCGTCCACGCTTCCTTGTCGGCGATCTTCTGCATGGTGCCGCGCAGGATTTTTCCCGAACGGGTCTTGGGCAGGCGCTTGATGGTCACAACCGTCTTGAAGGCGGCGACCGGGCCGATCCGCTCGCGCACCAGGCCGACCACTTCGCTTTCGATCGCACTGCTGTCGCGGGAGACGCCCGCATACAACACGACAAAACCAAGCGGCACCTGGCCCTTCATCGCATCGGCGATGCCGATGACGGCGCATTCGGCCACGTCGGGATGCGCGGCCAGCACCTCTTCCATGGCGCCCGTCGACAGGCGATGCCCGGCGACATTGATGATGTCGTCTGTGCGGGCCATGACGAACAGGTAGCCGTCCTCATCGATCATGCCGGCATCCGCCGTCTTGTAGAAGCCGGGGAATTCTTCAAGATAGGCTTGGCGAAACCGGTCGTCGGCGTTCCATAGCGTCGGCAGGCAGCCGGCCGGCAGCGGCAGCTTGACCACCACGTTCCCCAGCGTGCCGCGCGGCACCTCATGGCCGGCATCGTCGAGCACGCGGATATCGTAGCCGGGCATCGGGACGCCGGGCGAACCGTATTTCACCGGCAGCAGGCCGAGCCCGGCCGGGTTGATGGTCATCGGCGACCCGGTCTCGGTCTGCCACCAATGGTCGATCACCGGTACGTTCAGTTTCTGCTCGGCCCATTTGATGGTATCCGGATCGGCGCGCTCGCCAGCGAGGAACAGGGTGCGGAATTTCGAAAGATCGTATTTGGGGACGAACTCGCCCCTGGGGTCCTGTCCCTTGATCGCGCGGAAAGCGGTCGGCGCGGTGAACAGGGCGACGACGCCATGCTCGGCGATGACGCGCCAATAGGTGCCCGCGTCGGGCGTGCCGACCGGCTTGCCCTCGAACAGCACGCTGGTGCAGCCATGCAGCAGCGGCCCATAGACGATGTAGGAATGGCCGACCACCCAGCCGACATCGGACGCCGCCCAGAACACTTCGCCCGGCTTGACGCCGAACTCGTTCTCCATCGTCCATTTCAGCGCGACCATATGGCCGCCATTGTCGCGCACGATGCCCTTGGGCTGGCCGGTCGTGCCGGATGTGTAGATGATGTAGAGCGGGTCGGTGGCAAGCACAGGCACACAGTCGACATTGGCGCCGGCGGCACGCTCGCGCGCGACTGCATCGGCATAGTCGATGTCGAAATGATCCTTCAATTCGCAGCGCAGCTGGTCGCGCTGCAGGATCAGGCAGGCGTCCGGCTTGTGGCGGGAAATCTCGATGGCCTTGTCAAGCAGCGGCTTGTAGGCAACGACGCGGCCGGGCTCCAGGCCACAGGAGGCGGAGATGATCAGCTTCGGCCTGGCGTCGTCGATGCGGGTGGCAAGCTCATGCGAGGCAAAGCCGCCGAACACGACCGAATGCACCGCGCCGATACGGGCGCAGGCCAGCATCGCGAAGGCCGCTTCCGCCACCATCGGCATATAGATGATGACGCGGTCGCCTTTGCGAATGCCCCGGTTCTTCAGCACCGAGGTGAGGGCTACGACCTCGCGTTTCAGCTCGGCATAGGTGAATTTCCTGACCGTTCCGGTGATGGCGCTGTCATGGATCAGCGCGATCTGATCGGCGCGCCCGCCCGTTACATGGCGGTCGATGGCGTTGAAACAGGTGTTGCAGGTGGCGCCGGTAAACCAGCGTCCGTAGACGCCGGCGTTCGCATCGAACACCTTGTCGTAGGGCGAATACCAGTCGATGGCGCGGGCCGCGTCCGCCCAGAACTTTTCCGGGTCGCGTTTCCAGCCGTCGTAGACCTCGTGATAGCGTGAAGCCATCCGTTTCCTCCCCAGGACCATTGCCGTCTTGCCAATAGCCTATGCCGGTTCTTCCGGCGATGTCTTCCTGCATTTTCGTATGGGATAAGCCAGGGTCGAGATATCCGTCTGGATTGTACAGGCGCGCCATCGGGCGAATGCGTCACCCAGACCGATCATGGCTGGATGGATTGCCGCAGTGGTGCCCGGTGAGCGGCTGCGCTTTCGACCGGAATCGCTTTGGCCGGCGATACCGCGTCACGGCGTCGTCGGCCTTTCGCTTGATGGCAGTGCATTCTCGATGCCGGCCCTTCGGGGGCCGACATCCGCGCCGCCGCGTCGGATGACTTTTGAAATGCACCGGATCTGGCGTCGCCGCTCCCAATCGCGCCCGACCCAGTAGAATGAAATGCGATTGCCCTAGATCGGCATAGCCACGAACATGAGGCCTAAGCCGCCGAAGATCAAAATTGCTGTCGCCAGCACTTTCCGATGGCGTTCGAAAGCCGTCGGAGCCCGCTCCCAGTTGTAACGCATACGCTGTCTCCCCAACACCCGTGCAATCTTTACCTTACTTAAGGGAAGTAAGGCAACGGTCTTGTCGGTCAGTCCGCTTGCTCGTCACGCAGGATTGATGACTATTTCTGGGACGAATTCGGTTACGCAAGCAATCCAGGAAAAAGTGTGAAACGGTTTTCCGTCCGTAATTGCGTCAAACAAACAGATGGAGTGGTTCGGCGTTTTCCGTGAAACGATGAGCCGTTCTATTGGGCGACGGATGCAATCTAGCGACCGGGCAAGACCCTGTCTCAGCGCAAAACTGCCCGAGCCCGCGGCCCAGTCTTCCCCGTCGGCCGATAGACAGCGCCGCACCGCCGCGCTATCTGCATTTCGAGGGACATGGCTTGGTGGGTTGGTGATGGAAGTTGCCTCTGAAACGGTTCTGCGGCTTGCGGACGACGCCTCGGTGCAGCATGTCGGTGACGGAGCGGKGGTGCTGCTGGCGCGCAGCGGCCAGCTCTACACCTGCAACGGCACGACCGAGGCATTTCTCGACAAGGTCGACGGGGCGCGCAGCCTCGACCAGATCGTCGGCCTGCTCAGCGCTGAATTCGAGATCGACAAGGACACGCTCGATCAGGACATGGCGGCATTGGCCAGCGATCTGCTCTCGGAAGGTATTCTTGCCGCTCCGGACGCTTGATGGCCGACGGACCGATCCTGCGTGCCCTGTTCCGCTGCCACGTCTGGGCAAGCGCGCGATTGATGCCGCTGCTGATCGCCAATCGTAGTTTCGAGGCGGTGCTCAAATGGGCGCCCCTCAGTTCGCCGACCCCCTATCGAGGTCTGCCATCGTCTTACATCGTTTCAACGGTGAACCGCATGGTCAGGCGTCCATGGCTGATGCGTGATCGCAGATGTCTGAGGGAGGGTCTGCTCGCACACCGGTTTCTTCGTTTTGCCGGCTTTGATCCGGAATTGCGCTTCGGCGTTGATCCAAAGTCGATGCAGGCGCCGCGCATGGCCGCGCATTGCTGGGTTTGCCTCGACGGCAGGCCGGTGGTCAGCGACAGCCTTCCCGGAATGGTGGAAATCTACCGCCACCATGCCCATTCGCGAAAGGCGCGCACCGTTTGACCGGACCGTTGGCTGAAGTCTGCTATGCACTCAACGGCAAGGCCATCGGCATATCGGCCGAGCACCCGGACCTCTGGCTGGACTTTGACAGGATGCTCGGCAGCTTGCGTCTGGCCGGCTGTGCCGAACAGGGCTTTCGGGTCCGCATTGCCGAGACGGCGCTCTTGCCGGAAACGCCGGGTGGATCTCTCGTCTTCGACGGCGAGGTGCCGGAGGACGGCCAGTGCCGGATGTTTCAGGACGGCGAGATCACCCATCTGGTCTTTCCGGGCCGCCAGGTGCTTTCGATCCATGGTGGCGAAGGCTGGGCTGAAATTCGCGTCCGTCCAGACACCAGGATCACCTGGACGACCTGGATGCTGGTGCTTGACGCGGCACTGGATGCCGGCGGCCAGCACATGCTCCACACCGCCGGACTGACATTGCCGGACCGCGACGCGATTGTGCTGATCCACGCGCCGAGTGGCACTGGCAAGACCACGACATCACTAGCGCTCGCCTCGCAAGGGTTCGGCATCTGTTCGGACGACGCGATGATCGTGACCGCGGCATCGGCGGAGGCGTCCGCCTGGGGCTTGCCGCGCCATGTGAAGATCCACCAGAAAACTGCCGAGATGCTTCCGTTTGTTTCATCTTGCCTGGGCACTTCATGGGACAGCGATGGCGAGCAGGCCGTTTCGCTGGACCGCCTGCGCGAGATCGTGCGGGTCGAGGATTCAAGCATCAGGCCGGTCATTGCCGTTCTCCACCTGGCGCGGTCCATGGACAGCCAGTGCCGACTTGTCTCCATGGCCAGAACCGATGCGATGGTGGCGCTGGCTGCGGACAATGTCAGGACCGGCATGACCGGCCTGCTGCCGCTGCAAAAACGCCGGCTGTCGACGATCGCCAGGCTGGTGGCCGCCGTTCCGACCTATACGCTGGAAGTCGGCGCCAGCCCTGCCGATGCGGCGGCGCTGATCAGCACTGCCCTGGCGGAGTTGGGCTAGAATCGGCCGCGCTGTTCAGGCAAAGCGCGGCCTGGGTTTCGCCAGCCTCTGGATCCAGCGAAAGGCGTCGCGGCGCAGGCGCGAGCGCATCTTGTCCCTGGAATTGACGTTCAGCAGCGTATTCCCAGTGATCAGCCGCCGGGCAAGCCGGATGCCGAGATCGGGTTTGATCCGTCCGGCGAGTTCAATCGCTCGTCTTTCGTCGAACAGCCTGCCGGTCACGTTGAGCACGGTCGCCAGTTCGAGTTCGATGCCGGTCATGCGCGCGGCATCGAGCAGGCGCGCTTCGCAGTCCGGGGAGCGCAGCGCGCGCACGCCTTGCAGCACGTCGACGCAAAGTTGCAGCCGATGGAATTTGTGCCCGCCGGCGGCATGGACGATGGCGATCGTCAGGAGCGCTGCCGGCGTGTCGCTTGCCTCGTCGTCGATGGCACGCAATTCACGGTATCCCAGCGACAGGCGCCGCCGCATGCCGCAATCATGCACGAGGTCGCCATGCAATTCGACCAACAGGCTCGAATTCTCCTTTTCGAGCCATTTGAATTCCTGCAGCTCATAGGATTGGGCCTCGTCACCGCCAAGCGCGAAGCCGCATGCCGCGATGGTCCGGTTGGCGTCGGCCAAGCGGGCCGGTTCGACGAGGATGTCGATGTCGGTGAAAGGCCTGTCGGCGACATTGCGATACAGCTTTCGCGCAAAGACCGGTCCCTTGACGATCCGCGCCGGAATGCCGTTGGCGGCCAGCGCCTTCATGATGCGGTCGCCGTGGTACTGCAGCAGCATCGATTGGCCAGTGATGATCGTCGCCTTCTGGCGCAGGTCGTGCAACGTCGCCAGCAACGCCGCGTCCCTCGGCAGGTTTTCGTCACCGCGCTCCCGGAGTTTGCGCAGCATGATCGGCAGGGTGCCATGGAACTCTGCATTGGCCAGCAGGGCCGTCAGGGTCTTCGCCGACTCACGACTGTCGTCAACCATCGACGCCTCCGGATCGGAATAGCGCAGCAACAGCCTTTTGTTGGTCGGCGAAAGAGGAGGCAGCATTATCCGGGCAATTTCGTCAATGTTGGGATGTTCAGGAAGGATGGTTGCAGAAAAGCGGGGGCGAAGCCAGAGCGCGCGCTTGCGGACGGTCGACATATGTGTTGACTCGCGTCGATTGCTATTGGGCAATGGGGAATGGCATGACGAAGAAAGCCTATCAGGCGCCGGTGCTGCGCAAGGCTGGGAAATTGTCCGTCGTCACGGCGGCCGGCAATTCGTCCGTTCCGCGGGGCTGACCACGCACAGCTTGAGCATGGCGCTCGACATTTCGAGGGCTCTCCCGGCTCAGGCCGATTGATCGTGACATGTATGTCCCGCGCTACATGGCCCAGCGCAGCGCCGCGGTGTGGACGGGAGCGTCCCACCAGCCGGTCATCTCGTCGTCGAGCATGGTCAGCGTGATCGAGCATCCGGCCATGTCGAGCGAAGTGACATAGGTGCCGACCAGCGAGCGGGTAATCGTCACGCCGTGCTTCTCGAAGATCCGGCGGGCGCTGTTGTACATCAGATAGAGCTCCATCAGCGGTGTGCCGCCAAAACCGTTGACGAACAGCAGCGCCGGGCCCTTCGCCTTGTCGCCCAGATCACCCAGGATCGCGGTGCAGATTTCCTCGGCAATCGCATCGGCGCTTTTCAAGGTGTCGCGTCGGCGGCCGGGTTCGCCGTGGATGCCGACGCCGAACTCCATCTCCCCTTCGCCGATGTCGAAAGTCGGCTTGCCGGCGGCCGGCACGGTGCCGCTGGTCAGCGCCACACCCATCGAACGGGTGGCGGCATTGACGCGGTCGCCCAGCGCCTTCAGCGGCGCCAGCGCCAAGCCATGCTCGGCTGCCGCGCCGACGATCTTTTCCACCACCAGCGTGCCGGCGACGCCGCGCCGGCCGGTCGTAAAGGATGAGTTCTCGACGGCGACATCGTCATTGGTCACCACCTGCTGGACGTCTTCAGTCATTTCAGCAGCCATGTCGAAATTCATCACGTCGCCTTCATAGTTCTTGACGATGAACAGGCAGCCGGCGCCTGTGTCGACGGCTTCCGCCGCCGCCAGCATCTGGTCGGGCGTCGGCGAGGTGAACACCTGGCCGGGGCAGGCGGCATCCAGCATGCCGTGGCCGACAAAGCCACCATGCAGTGGCTCATGGCCAGAGCCGCCGCCCGAAATCAATGCCACCTTGCCTGGCCGTAAGCTCTTGCGGCGGATGAATTTGTGCTCGTCGCCAAGCGCGAGGATATCGGCATGGGCAGCGACGAAACCATCGAGGCTCTCGGTCAGCACCGTGTCCACCGAGTTCATAAATTTCTTCATGGTGTCCTCCCAAACGACCCGGCGAGAAATGATCAGCCGCTACCCTTGCCGGCGATGCTGGTGATCTTCTGGATGAATTCATTGATCGCCCGGTCGAGCGCGGCATTCTGCTTGTCGTCGCCGAAATCGGGCACGATCAGCGAGACATGCCGCGTCTTGCGCATGCCTGCCGCCACCGAGATCTTGCCGGGATGCGCCTGGTGGTAGGCGGCGAGAAACTGGTCCCGCTCGGCCGGGCTGAAATGGCAGACTGAAAAAATAGCCGGCAAATGTTTTGACGGAATCGGAATCGAATAGGCTGGGCTGGAAATCTGCGTGACGAAACTGCGATGCTTGCCGAGCGCGTCGGCAAGACGCTGTCGCATGCCGGACGGCCGCTGGTCGATGACGTGCGACAGGATTGTCTTGTAGGCGCGGATCGCCTCTTCGGAACCAGGTTCAGGCGTCTTGTCGACCATGCCAGCCATGCCTAGACCGAAACGTCCGCGATGGCCGCCTTGGCCATGGCAAGTTGCGTCGGCGCTACGGACAGATCGCGCAGACCTGCTTCCAGCAGAGACGGGATCGAGGCGGGATCACCGCCGGCATCGCCGCACAGGCTGACGGGAATCCCGCGTTCCCGCCCAAAGGCCACGACCGAGCCGATCAGCCGCAGCACCGCTGGATGGCGAACCGAATTGAGATGCGCGACAGTAGCATTGTCGCGCGCCGCCGCCATCACATATTGCGTCAGGTCGTTGGAGCCGATCGAGAAGAAAGCGACGCTGGCGAACCCCTCCGGCGCGATGGCCACAGAAGGCACCTCGACCATGATGCCGAGCGGCGGCATTTGCTGCGCCACGCGGCGAGCCGCAAGTGCCGCCTGTTCTTCAGCGAACAAGGCGGCTGCGTGTTCATATTCCTCGGCCGTGGCGATCATCGGAAACATAACTTTCAGATTGCCGTGTACGGCGGCGCGCAGCAATGCCCTGATCTGAATACGGAATATGTCGAGCCGCGCCAGCGACAGCCTGATCCCGCGCATACCGAGGAACGGGTTGCTTTCCTCGACGGTGAAGCCGGGAACCGGCTTGTCGCCGCCGGCGTCAATGGTGCGGATCGTCACCGGTTTCTCGCCGGCCCATTCCAGCACCTTGCGATAACAGCGATACTGCGTCTCCTCATCCGGCAATGTCTTGCCGAACAGGAATTCGGTGCGCATCAGGCCGACACCGTCGCAGGTCGCGATGTCTAAGCTATCGACATCGGACGGATCGGCGATGTTAACCTGCACGGACACTGGCGTGCCGGCTTTCGTCAGCGCCGGCCCCGCCAGGAACGTCCCGGCCCGTTCGCGCCGCGCCGCGAATGATAGAGACGATTGGCGAAAGGCATCGATCTGGGCCTTCGACGGTGAAAGGATGATGCCGCCATGTTCGGCGTCCAGCAGTGCGATGCCGGCAGGATTGGCCGATGAGTGGCCAAGCCCGACCACCCCAAGCCCAACCACCATTGGCACGCCGCGCGAGCGCGCCAGCATGGCGACATGGCTTGCCGTGCTGCCGGCCTTAAGCGCAATGCCGCCGCCGCGGCTCCAGTCGGTTTCGAGAAAACGTGTCGGCGCGATGTCCTCGCCGTAGAAGATGGCGCCGGTTGGCGCCTGGGTATCGCCGTGCTCGGTCAGGGCACGCAGCACCTGGTCCCTGATATCCCGGATGTCGGCGGCGCGCGCCTGGAAGTAATGCTGCTCCGATGTCTCATATCCGCCGATTTCGGCGTCGAGCGCCTGTCGCCACGCCGTGTCAGCCGGCTGGCCGGACCTGATCGCGGCAAAGGCCGGGCTGCTCAATGCGTCGTCCCCGAGCATGGCGATCTGAAATTCGAGAATATCGGCTGCGTCGTTGTCAGCCGTCTCGATCAACGTGCTTAGACGATCCGTTGCAATACCGATTGCGGTTTCGAGCGCCACCTTCTCGTCGGCGGGGGKCGCCTTGCTGATATAGGTCCGGGTGATCCTGTCGAGGTCGAACACCGGACCCTCGGCATAGCCGGCCGAGGCCGAAATGCCCTGGAGCCTAAGCGGTTCGGGCATGGTCCGCGCCTTCGTCGAAATCGCGCCGCACCAGTTCGACCAGCGCTCCCACCGCCTCGTTGGCGCCGTCGCCGCTGGCCCTGATGTGCAGCAGCGTGCCCTTCGGCGCCTTGGCCGCCATCACCTTCACGATACTCTTGGCGTCGAACCATGGGCCGTTGGCGGCAAGCGCTATCTCCACCTCGGCGGCAAAGCTCTTGGCAAGCTTGGTGAACTTCACCGAAGGACGCGCATGCAACCCAACAGCGTGGGTGATCAGGACGGTCGCTTCGGCGGCTGCGGACATTTCAAGATTCCCGTTTACTCACGACGGCGACAGTTCGTGCGCGGTCGCCACCACTTCCTTGAGCGAGGCGCCGCCAGAAGCCTCGGTCGCCGCCATCACCGCGCCTTCGACGATCGGCGCGTTGCAGACGATGATCTTCTGCGCACGCGGCTCGCCGATCATTTC
>BFBZ01000008.1_pt343 | contig 11495 bp, 11 predicted proteins | sample 1888401 | NCBI WGS metagenome assembly BFBZ01 (sample SAMD00112614, study PRJDB3348) | symbiont metagenome | host: Chara braunii | reverse complement strand
GCCCGCATCGCGCTGGAATGCATCGGCAACAGCGATGCGCTCTACCACAATGTCGAGCATACGATGCTGGTGACGCTGGCTGGGCATGACATCATCCGCGGCCTGTCTCTTATACACATCTAGATGTGTATAAGAGACAGGCGACAGCCTGATGATTCAGGAAGCCGCCGGCATTCCGCTCGATCCGTCGTTCGAGGAGCAGAAGGCGATCATGCTTCGCTGCGACGGTGCGTTCTATTCCTGCAAGGACGGCGCGGAGGCGCGGCGCTTCAACCGCCTGTTGATCGACGCGGGGATCATAAAGGGACTTTGAGGCGCAAGATTTTTCCTTTGCCGTCATTGCGAGGAGCGCAGCGACGAAGCAATCCATCTCTCGTCGCATGGGGGGAGGTGGATTGCTTCGCTTCGCTCGCAATGACGGTAGAAATACTACTTTCCCCCGATCCTCTCCGATAGCCACTGCGCCACGGCGTCGGGCGACGATGATGCGTCATTGCCCGATGCGCGCAGGTTCGCCTCGCGCATCGCGACGATATCGATCCTGCCGAGCAACGGCCGCAGCGCCGCCTTGAGAGCCTCGTCGTCGCGCCGCTTCGGCGACAGCAGCACGATGGCGTCATAGGGCGGGATCGCGTGCTTGTTGTCTTCCAGCACGACAAGATCGTATTTCGCGATCAGCCCGTCGCTGGTGTAGCCCGCGATGACGTCGACCTCGCCGGAGGCGGCTGCAGCGTACATGAAATCCGGCTGCATCGTGCGGTGGGTGCGGAACGACAGCCCGTAGGCCTTCTGGATGCCGGCCCATTCCGGCCGCGAGAAGAATTCATAGTCGCCGGCGATCGACATCGAGGCAGCGCGCGATGCGAGGTCGGCGATCGAATGGATGCCGAGCTCATCGGCGCGCTGCTTCGGCATCACCAGCGCATAGGCATTCTCGAAGCCGAGCTCGCCGAGCAGCGTGATGTCCTGCTTCGCCAGCGTCGTCTTCAATTCGCCCAGCAGTTCGGCGCGGGGCCTGATGTCGGTGTGGTGGAACTGGTTGGCCCAAAGCGTGCCGGAATAGTCGACATAGACGTCGATATCGCCGGCTGCGAGTGCATCGAAGATCACGTTGGAGCCGAGGCCGGCGCGGGTCGTCGTGGGCAGACCGGCCGATTGCAGCCGCTGCGCGATCAGCGCCGACAGCACATATTGCTCGGTGAACGTCTTGGCGCCGACCACGTAACGCGCCGGCGAACGCGCGAACGCCGGAATCAGGGTCGCGGCGATCAGCGCGGCAATGCCGAGCCCGCCGAGCGCCGTCCGGGTGCGGCTGCGATGGCGCAGCCCGTTCTCGATCAGCGCCAGCAACTGATCGACGACCAGCGCAAGCGCGGCGGCGGCGAAGCAGCCGAACAGCACGAACACCCAGTTCTGGGTCTGCAGCCCCGCGAAGATGTAGTTGCCGAGGCTGGTCTGGCCGACCGGGGTCGAGAGGGTGGCGGCCCCGATGGTCCAGACCGCGGCGGTGCGGACACCGGCCATGATCACCGGCGTTGCGAGCGGCAGCTCGACCTGGAACAGACGCTGGCGGGGCGTCATGCCCACGCCGTCGGCGGCTTCGCGCACGGCGGGATCGACGCCGAGGATGCCCGTGGTGGCGGTCCGCAGGATCGGCAGCATCGAATAGAGCGCGAGCGCCAGCACCGCGGGCAGGAATCCGAAGGCGGAGAAGCTGAAGCCGAGCCATGCCGCGGTCAGCGCGGCGAGCGCCAGCAGCAATGGATAGAACAGCGCGAGCAACGCCAGGCCTGGTACGGTCTGCACGATGCTGGCAAGCCCGAGCAGTGCGCCGCGCAGCACTGGCCGGTTGCGGGCGGTGATCGCGAGCGGCAGGCTGATCAGGAGCCCGAGTGCCAGCGCCGCAACGCTGACCCGGACATGGTTGCCGAGATAGTCAGGCAGATGCGCGAGCGCCTCACTCCAGCGTGGATCGTTCATGTCGTGCCGTCCCGCGGCAGCAACGCGCCGAGGCGCTCGGCCTGTCGCCGCGGCGTCCGCAAGAGTTCACCGACATAGGCATCGGCGCTGGCCGCAAGCTCCACTGCAGTACCCAGGGCCAGCAGCCTGCCGCCACGCATGACAGCGACGCGATCGGCAAGCAGCAGGGCCTCGGTCATGTCGTGGGTGATCATGACCGTGGTCAGACCGAGCGTCCGGTGCAAGGTTCGATAGTCGTCGCCGAGCGCGTCACGGGTCAGCGGGTCGAGCGCGCCGAACGGCTCATCCATCAGCACGATGCGCGGCTTCGCAGCCAGCGCGCGCGCGACGCCGACGCGTTGGCGCTGGCCGCCGGAGAGCTCATGCGGCAGGCGGTCACGATGTTGTGCGCGGTCGAGCCGCACCAGATCGAGCAGGTCGTCGACCCGCGCGGAAATCTGCGCCTGCGGCCAGCCGAGCAGCTTTGGCGTGACGCCGATATTGCCGGCGACGGTGAGGTGCGGAAACAGCGCACCGCTCTGGAAGACATAGCCGATGCGGCGCCGCAGCAGGATCGGATCGATGCGGCTGACATCTTCGCCCTCGACGGCGATCTGGCCGCGATCGGCTTCGATCAGGCGGTTGGCCAGCCGGAGCAGCGTCGTCTTGCCCGAGCCCGAGCCGCCGACGATCGCGAGGAATTCACCCTCGGCCACATCCAGTGAGACGTCGTCGACCGCCACCACGCGACCATTGTCAAAACTCTTGCCGACATGCGCGTAGGCAATCAGCGGCGTTGCGGGCATTCTTGGACCATTCTTGGGCGGCCTTACGTCTCACCATCGTGAACGACAGTGATAGCCCATAAAACGGACTTTGACTCGAGGCGCGGGCCCAGGTGCCGGTGGTTTCGCGCCCTGCACCGGTCGGGCACCGAAGCAGCTCAGCCCCGTCAGGGGCTGTGAGCAGACATCACACTTCGTTCTTGGGGACGTATTTGCCCATGATGCACTTGTAACTCTGCAAGCGCCAATCATGATACGGACCCTTGGAGAGCCAGTCGGCGATGCCGATCTGCGCATTCACCGCGCAGGCACCCATGGTGATGCCAGATTGATCACTCGTGGTGACGACCTTTTCCATGCAGAGCTGAGAATTGCAGAGGATGGCGACGAGCGTAACGAGCATGACGGCCCTTATCGGTAGGGTTGACCCGGTCTGTTTCGATAGATGCAGGGTTCATGCCACTATCAGCAACTTTGCCGCCGTAACCGGCAAGACCGGGAAAGTACCGGCTGACGCGGAGCGTCGCTGTGGCCAGCGCGTAGCCGCACGCCGTTAGATACGCTATAGTCGCTACCCAACTACGACGAGAGATCGGAGCGAGTGAGGAACGTTGCGCGGTCGGGGGCTGCATCGATGATGACGTTACCTGAGTTGGCGGCGGGAGCTTTGGAGAAGTTTCTCGCCACGTGGGTCAGCCGCACGTTCGGTGCCTCGCAGGCCCGCTTCGGCGAATTGCTGCCGGCCGCCGCCCGCATCGCGCTGGAATGCATCGGCAACAGCGATGCGCTGTACCACAATGTCGAGCATACGATGCTGGTGACGCTGGCTGGGCATGACATCATCCGCGGCCGCGCGCTGCACACCCATGTCACCGCCGAGGATTACACCCACACGATCATCGCTTGCCTGACGCATGACATCGGCTACGTGCGTGGCCTGCTGAAGGGCGATGGGCCGGATGGTTACGTCATCGACGCGTCCGGCAAGAAGGTGGTGCTGCCACGTGGCTCGTCGGACGCTGGCCTGATGCCGTATCATGTCGACCGCTCGAAGCTGTATGTGCTCGATCGGCTCGAGGCCGTCATTCCACTCGATCGCGAGCGCGTCGCGCGCAACATCGAGGGGACGCGGTTTCCGGCGTCTGAGGGCCAGCAATATGACGACGAGGCGTCGATCGTCAGGGCAGCCGATTTCATCGGGCAACTCGGCGATCCCAACTACATCAGGAAAGCCAACGCGCTCTATCACGAGTTCGAGGAAGTCGGCATCAACCGCCAGCTCGGCTATGAATCGCCGGCGGATATCGTCGACCGCTATCCGCAATTCTACTGGAACATGGTTGCACCGCACATCCAGGGCGCCATCAACTGCCTGAACATGACGGCGAGCGGCCGCCAGTGGATCGCGAACCTCTACAGCAATGTCTTCCGCGCCGAGCGCGAAGTTACCCTGTCCGGCCCGCAGATTTGACGTAAAGCACCGGGGCCGCGGCCTTTCAGCACGGATCACGCCACGTTTGCGGTCGTTTTGGCGGCGTCCACATTTAGGCCTGCTTCATCGTTGCACAGTCCGTGGAAATCAGCGACTTTGCGCCTTGAACTCCTCCAGCGACCGTGTTCTCGACCGTTTCAGCATGATTTCCCGTTTCGCTCAATTGATTGCGGTTTCCATTGTCTGCTGGCCGGTGCTCGCTGTCGCCGCGGGCCCGGTCTATGACGTCGACCTGTATGCGTTGATGTCGGGCACTTGTCGCAATGTCAGCATTGCCGGCCGCAGCTATACCTGCAAGGCGGTGGCTTACTTCCACACCCTGCGCGGTCGCTCCGAATTCACCGTGGTGCTCGACGATCCCGCCGACAAGAGCCACATCGTCTCGTTCTCGGGCGAGAGCACCGAGCGCACCCAGGACAATCTGTTCGAGCTTGCGGTCGACCGCATGCTGCTCAAGTCGAGCGATCGCCCGCGCGTCGACGGGCTGCCGGTGCCGCTGGTCGAGATGTCGACGGGCTCCTGCCGGCAGGTCGGAAGCTTCATCACCCGGCAGGTGTCCACGATCACCTGCGCCGCCACCGACCAGAGCGGCAAGCGATACGAGCTGAGCTTCGAGTCGGACGGCTCGCCGATGACACTGCGCCGCCTGCGGCAATCGGCGCTGCCGTCCGAACGGCAACGGGCGCGCCAGATCGCACAGCTCGAATGTCGTCTCAAGGCGCGCGCCGCCCAGGTCCTGCCGCGGGATACGACGGCGTTCATGATCCGCTGCCTCGGCGAGGGCGACGCCAAGCCCGCCGATGACGAGCAGCGATAACGCCCGGCGCCGCAGCCCCGGCATGAGGAGAACCCGATGCGCTTGAACCTTTACTTCATCGCCGCCATCGGCGTTTGCATCGCCGGGCCCGCCGCCGCGCAGGCCTATGATCCGAACTATCCGGTGTGCCTGGAAGTCTATGGCGGCCGGCTGACGCCGGAATACATCGATTGCAGCTTCACGTCGCTTCCGCAGTGCCAGGCGACGGCCTCGGGCCGATCGGCGACGTGCTCCGTCAATCCCTTCTACAAGGGGCCGGCAAAGCCGCCGAAGGGCAAGGTGCAGCGCCAACGTCAACGCTCAGACTAGCGCAATTCGGGTCTGACTGAATCGGAAACGAAGATCCGGATTCTTGTTTTGATGCGGTTCTTCGCGCACGCCGACATGGAGTTCGTTGGAAGCGCTTGCGCGTGCCGCATGGCCGTTGCGTCGCGGGTGCCGTTGACTGGCTCCGGCAGTTGTGGGGAAACCGACCGCACGACAAGGAGGCATCGATGCGCCTGAAGCTGTTCGCAATCGCCGTATTCGCGGTCGCTCTGGCCGGACCTGCTGCCGGGCAGACCTACGACCCGAACTATCCGGTGTGCATCCATGTCTATGGCGGCCGGTTCGGCGGAAACTATATCGACTGCAGATTCACCTCGATCCCGCAATGCCAGGCGAATGCGTCCGGTCTTCCGGCGATTTGCTCGGAGAATCCGTTCTTCGCTCCACCGCCGCCGCCAAGGCGGCGGGCGCATCGCGGACGTCATCGCGATCACTGAGGCGGGCGCCATCGGACGGGTCGGATGCTTGCCGCCGGATCATCCGCACACTCAATGGGTCGCAGGCAAATAGTCAGTCGCAACCTTGCTGCCGCCGGGGCGGTGGCGCGGGCAAGGCCTGGCGAAGGCCCGGACGATGGAAAAGGTCCGGCGCGGCCCGGCAACTGGCGCGGGCTGCCGGGGAGGGCTTCCTTGCCACCCTCATGGGTTGTAGGCGGTATCAGCCAAGCGTTAAGGAATCCTCACGACAATGCGAGTTCCTTTGGCTGTTGGTACTGCTTGTCAAGATCGACACGCCCCCGGAAATCGGTCACAACTAATGCGATAGTTGCGCATCCGATTGCCGGATTCGTCCCGACGGGACCCGCGCGACCTGACCTGGGCCGGTCTGGTCGACGGTAATTGTATCGCGTCAAGACTTGCGAAGGAATTCCATGACTGCAAGCTGGGTCTATTCCCTTTCCGACAGCGGCATTGAGTCCGATATGGCGAGCTTTGCCGCGGACGGCGTTTTCACCGACGGTGAAGCCATTCAGTTGCTGGCGGATGTGGCCAATCGCGGAAGCGTCACCGCGGCCGAGCTGAGCTCACTGCAGGTGATCGCGGCCAATCTGAACAGCGGCCTCTCCACGTCGGACTACGTCTCCCACCTGTTCATTCAGCTCGTCAACGGCAATCCGGCAAATGCCACCTGGACAGGCGGCAGCACGACGCACGTGACGCTTGGCAATCTGCAGGTCGGCACGACGTCGACGCAGATGTCCGAGCTGCTCGGAAAATGGTTCCAGGGAACCGATCTTCCGGACCCGACCTTGCCCGCCGGATCGACCTGGACCCTGCAAGGCTACAGCACGGTGACCGGGCCATTGTATTCATCGGCCGGCGCAGCCACCGTCAATGACATCTGTCAGGGAGCGAGCGGCGATTGCGAGCTGATGTCGGGATTGATTGAGCTCGTCATCAATCATCCTCAAGTCATGAGCTCGATGATCGTCGATAACGGAAACGGCACCTATGGTGTGCGCTTCTATGTCGGCGGACAGGAGATCTGGGAGACCGTCAACAATCAGTTTCCGACCGTCAACGGGACCGAACTCGACTATGGCCACAACTACAATGAGCAACCGACGGCGATGTGGGTTGCCCTGGTCGAGAAGGCCTACGCGCAGCTCAGCTCGACGGGACAGATCGGCCACCCGGCCGTCAACAGCTACAACAACATCTCCGCGGATCCCCCGACCGATGTCCTGGAGAATCTGACCGACGCGACCAGCGTCACCTATTACATGAGCAGCGCGTCCAATTGGTACAGCAACCTGTCCGTTTACACCTCCGCGCTGGCCAGTGGTGACGACGTCATCCTCGAGATCCCCTCAACCTCTCCGTACACCTATGACAGTGCCGGAAACATCGAACTGATCCCGGATCACGCTTTCGGGGTCGTCGGATACGACAGCGCGACCGGCAACTTCATCGTTCGCAATCCCTGGGGCAACAACTTTCCCGGCCAGAACTGGGACATACAGTTTGAAGTCTCGCTTGCGACGATCGCCAGTGAGCACGGCGACTTCGTGATCGACAATTCTGCCGCCGTCGACGTCGCGCCGACATTGGTCGTGACCAGCGTGAGCGGCCAGGCGCAGGGCTCCGTCAACGCATTCTCGATGTTCTATACGGTGGGCGGTGGTCTGCCCATCACCGAGTATGCGCTTTGGGACGTCACCGGCAACGGCCACTTCACCGTAAACGGAGTAGCGCTGGCGAACGGGGTTGAGGTCGATGTCGCTGCCTCGCAGTATTACAACATAGGCTATCAGTTCGGCGCGGCGAGCGATGAACTGTATGTGCGGGCTTTCAATGGCACGTTTTGGAGCGCCTGGACCGTACTCACGGCGACCGTGCTGGGGCCCGTCATCACCGGCTCGAGCGCGACCGCGACGCACGGCCAGAGCTTTGCCGTGTCGTCGATGTTCACCTACTACGATCCGTTCGGCCGCTCGGCTACCGAATACGATGTCTGGGACACCGGCACCGGTGGCGGCCACTTCGTTCTGAACGGGGTGGCGCTTGCCGCCAACCAGGACAACTACATCACGGCCGCCCAGATGGCGTCGCTGACCTATCAGTCCGGCTCGGGCACCGACACGTTCTGGATCCGCGCCAACGACGGCACGGCCTGGGGCGCGTGGTCGAACACCGTCAGCGTCTATGCTCCGGTCGACAGCGGGCCCGTCGCGGCGGTATCCAACATCGTCGCGACCCACGGCCAGAGCTATGCGGCTTCGGCTCTGTTCACCTACAGCGATCCGTTCGGCAGCTCCGCAACGCTGTATGATTTCTTCGACAAGGGAACCGGTGGCGGCCACTTCGTTCTGAACGGGGTGGCGCTTGCCGCCAACCAGGACAACTACATCACGCCCGCCCAACTGGCCTCGCTGACCTATCAGTCCGGCTCGGGCACCGACACGCTCTGGATTCGCGCCAATGACGGCACGGTTTGGGGGGCCTGGTCGAACACCTTCACCGTCTGGGCGCCGGTCGACAGCGGACCGGTCGCGACGGTGTCGAACCTCACCGCGGTCCACGGCCAGAGCTATGCGGCTTCGGCGCTGTTCACCTACAGCGATCCCTTCAACAGCCCCGCGACCGAGTACGACGTCTGGGATCGCGGCACCGTCGGCGGACATTTCGTCCTGAACGGGGTCGCGCTGGCGGCCAATCAGGACAACTACATTACCGCCGCACAGTTCGCCTCGCTGAGCTATCAATCCGGTTCGGGTATCGACACGCTCTGGATCCGGGCCAATGACGGCACGGTTTGGGGGGCGTGGTCGAGCGGCTTCACGATCACCGCGCCGGTCGACAGCGGCCCTGTCGTGACGGCGTCGAGCATCGGGGCGACCCATGGCCAGAGCTTTGCGGCATCGTCGCTGTTCACCTACAGCGATCCAGTCGGCGCCGGAGCGACCGAGTACGATGTCTGGGACACCGGCACCGTTGGCGGCCACTTCGTTCTGAACGGGGTGGCACTGGCGGCCAACCAGGACAATTACATCACCGCCGCGCAGCTCGCCTCGCTGAGCTATCAATCCGGCTCTGGCACCGACACGCTGTGGATCCGGGCCAATGACGGCACGCTCTGGGGCGCATGGTCGACCGCCTTCACCGTCGCAGCTCCCGTCGACAGCGGACCCGTCGAAACGGTGTCCAACATTATTGCGCCCCACGGCCAGAGTTATGCGGTCTCGTCGCTGTTTACCTACAGCGATCCGTTCAACAGCGCGGCGACCCAGTATGACGTGTTTGACACCGGCACGGGTGGCGGGCACTTCGTTCTCAACGGGGTGGCACTTTCGGCCAACCAGGACAATTACGTCACGGCGGCACAGCTCGCGTCGCTGAGCTATCAATCCGGCTCAGGCACCGACACGCTGTGGGTCCGGGCCAATGACGGCACGGTCTGGGGCGCATGGTCGAGTGCCTTCACCGTTGCCGCTCCACCCGACAGCGGCCCTGTCGAAACGGTATCGAACGTTGTTGCGACCCACGGCGCGAGCTATTTGGCGTCATCGCTGTTTACCTACAGCGATCCATTCAACAGCGCGGCGACCCAGTATGATTTCTTTGATAGCGGTACGGGAGGCGGGCATTTCGTTCTCAACGGGGTGGCGCTTCCGGTCAACCAGAACAACTATGTCACGGCCGCCCAACTGGCCTCGCTGAGCTATCAATCCGGCTCGGGCGCGGACACGCTGTGGGTTCGCGCCAACGACGGCACCGTATGGGGGGCGTGGTCGAACGCGTTCACCGTGACTGCACCGGTCGACCCGGGTCCCGTCGTGACCCCGACCAGTTCAAGCACGCTTTCCGTCGTGGGGCAGATGCTTCCCGTGTCCTCGCTCTTCACCTATTGGGATTCGTTCGGCAGCTCCGCCACGTCGTATGACGTTTGGAATACCGGAAGCTCAAGCGGAGGCGGTCGCTTCTGGCTGAACGGTGTCGAGCTGCTGCCAAATCAAGACAACATCGTCCCGGCCTCGCAGCTCTCCCAGCTTCAGTATCAGGTCGGACTATCCCCCGACACGCTCTGGATACGTGCCAATGACGGGACCGTCTGGGGCGCCTGGTCCAGCGCTTTCACGATCAGCGATCCTCCGATCGTTCCGGCCGGACAGACCCTCGTGCTTGCGTCCGCGAGCTCGGCGCATCTCTCCTTCGCGTCGAGTTCGGGGACGCTGAAGCTCGACGACCCCGCGAGCTTTTCCGGCACCGTCGCCGGCATGACGGGCGCCGACGCGATCGATTTCGCCAACATCGATTTTGTGGTGGGACAGACCGTGGCTTTTGCCGGTAACACGACCGGCGGCTCGCTCACGATCTCGGACGGTGCTCACTCCGCCAGCATCGCCTTGCTCGGTAACTACATGGCATCGACCTTCGTCGCCGCGAGCGATGGACATAGCGGCACGACCATCACGGTGCATCCGGATCTGGTCGCCACGCTTGCCCCGTCATCGCAACACGCTTGAGCGGCGTGCCCGGCGGCTTACGAGGCCGCCGGGTGGGCGGCCTCGCGACAAGTTCGTCTCCTCGAACGATCTCAGTTGGCCAGGCCTTCGGTCACGTAGGACCTTGCCTTGATCGCCTTGCTTCGTTCCGCACTCAAGGCTGTCCAGCCAGCCGAGGTGCGCGACGCCTGCGCCTTTGCCAGGCTGTCGTAGACGACAATGGTCACCCGTTTGGGGGCCTCGCCCTCGAACGCGGTGGTGCTTCCACCGCGCGCCAGGAATGTCCCACCCGACGACTTGATCACCTCCGTGACCTTGGGGAGGTAGGCAGTCTGCGCAGCTTGATCGAGCACCTCGACCTCGGTGACGACATAGGCCTTCGGCGTGGATTGTGCGTGAAGTCCCTCGATCGCGCCGGCGCCGATCGCGACGCCGGCCAGCATGGACAATGCGATTGTATATTCCGCTTTCATGGCAATTCTCCCTATGAACAATGTCTACGTCGAAGCGTGTCGCGGCTCGAGCCGCGCACGCGCTGCCGCGTCAATTCGGGAGTCGAAAACGATGCTTGCCGATGGAATAGGCTGCCAACTGTCGCGCGCGGAGAGTTCGGCATGTCTCCGCTTTATCTGCAGCTCTCGGTGAGCCAAAACGCTTCACCGCACGACGAGCCTACACCGTTATCCGATCGGAGCCTACGGCCGTTTCGGCCCAGTCGGCCAGGATTCCGGCCGCTCGGGCGCAGTGTTCGCGAAGCGGCGGCTCGTGCCAGGATGCGCGCTACACCGGCGCGCCCATCGAGTAGGGCTTGAGCACCGCATAGAGCATGTCGTGGGTCGGCGTCGGCACGCCGAGCTTGCGGCCGAACTCGACCACCTTGCCGTTCAACCAGGGCAGTTCGAGCCGGTTGCCACGCTCGAGATCGAGCGCCATCGAGGCCTTCATCGCCGGCGGTGCGTGTCCGATGAAGTCGAGCACCTTCGCCAGCGCATCCTTTGGCAGAGCGACGCCGTTGGCGTGGGCGACCGCGATGGTCTCCTCGCAGGCCGACACGAACAGCGGGCGCAGATCGGGGTCGTCGCGCAATCGGCCGATCGGCAGCCTGGTGACCGCGGTCATGCCGGCATTGGTGGCGAGGCCGATGAACTTCATCCACAGCTCGGTGTTGAT
>BFBZ01002125.1_pt1 | contig 11498 bp, 10 predicted proteins | sample 1888401 | NCBI WGS metagenome assembly BFBZ01 (sample SAMD00112614, study PRJDB3348) | symbiont metagenome | host: Chara braunii | reverse complement strand
CTTCACCAGATGCATGATCTGCCATGAAGCGACGACCGACACGAACAAGATCGGCCCTTCGTTGCACGGTGTCATTGGCCGCAAGGCAGGCTCGCTGCCAAGCTTCGAAAGCAAATATTCCGATGCAATGAAGAAGGCCGGCGCGGATGGTTTGGTTTGGGATGAAACCAATATCGCAGCCTACATCAAGGCGCCGAAGGTAAAAGTGCCCGGCAACAAGATGCCCTTTGCCGGCCTCCAGAACGATACCGACATCGCCAATGTGATCGCCTATCTGGAGGCCGCGGCTAAGCAGTAAGACGGCAAGGAGCAGGCGATCGTGATCTGGTCATCACTGCGGCAGGCCTCCCCGGCGCTGTCATGTAACCGAGCGCCCCGACGCGCCAGAGGTCTGCTTTCGGGCAACTGCAAAATTCGATTCTATGGCTGGGAGGAGGCGCATTGCGGTTCGGCGGCATAGGGGCCGCAGAACGAACCTGCTGCGCGTGACGACCGGTTCGTAGTCTCTACCTCACCACACGCGCCCATCCCGCGCAGCGGGTTCGTTCCACGGCCCCAATGTGCTCGTCGGCCTCAACGATGGTGCCCTGGTCGAACAGCCCGGGACGACCTTATCCCCGCTGGTGCTCCGTAACGCTCATGCTATCCGGCGAGAACCACGCCTCCAGCACGGGCAGAGCTGCCCGGGGGTCGCAACGGCCGCACATGAAGATGTCGAGGGCCGCATAGCCGGTCTCGGGCCAGGTGTGGATGCTGATATGGGATTCGGCGAGCAGGGCGACGCCGGTTATGCCGCCGCCCTCGCCGAAATTGTGCAGCATGACGCTGAGCACCGTGGCGCCGCAGACCGCCGCCGCCTCGCGCAGCACGCGCTCGATCCCCTCGGCATCCCGCAGGCCGCGGCACTCCCAGAAATCGACGAGCAGATGCAGGCCGGGAGCGAAGGACTGGTCCTGCACAGTCTGGGCTTGATCGGTCACTCGGGTATCCATCAGGACCGCCCCGGCTCTCGTGCGAACAGCACCCGCTTCCAATTGGTGTCCCTGGTTTGCATGCGCCAGATGAAGGCGTCGAGGATGTAGTGCGTGGCCTGGGGCATCGCGAGCAGCGGCGCCAGCCAGATCAGTGCGTCGGAAGAGCCGAGCGACGGCAGGCTACCGAAGACGCTGAAAAGGCTGCCATGCTCGCGCCAGACGAACCCATCCCACAACCCCTCCTCCAGATAGGCGAGGCCGAAGAGGGCGGCCATGTAGACAGGCACGGCCCGCCAGGTGAACAGATGGGCGATCCATGGCGCCAGGAAGGAACTGCGCGCTCCTTGCAGTCGCGCCTGGTTGCGGCCGTAGCCCCAGATCAGCGCGATGTAGGGGATGCCGTGGGCGATGATGTTGGTGCCGGTGAAGACGAGGTCGTTGTCAAACAGGACGATGCCGATGAACCAGGACGTCGCCGTGCCGGCGAGCAGCAGATTGCGCGGCAGGTTGAATCCTATGCCGCGGCGGAGCAGCGCGGCCTCCTTGACGATGTAGGCGATAAGGATGGTGCCATAGAAGAGGCCGGCGGCGGTGGCGAGCATCGGCAGGTCGAGGCGGATGAAATCGCCTTCGATGAACCAGGAGAATTGCCGCTGGTGGCAATGCCAGTAGATCAGCGGATAGAGCGTGGCGCCATAGATTGCCGCCTTGTCGATGCGGCGGAAGAACGGCGGCAGGCCGCGTTCCCGGCGGGCATAGATCATCATGAACCCGTATTGCTGGCGCACGAAGTGGAACACCGCGGCATAGGCAAGCACGCGCCAGAACACCAGGCTGCCGCACCAGTAGAGCAGGCAGCCGCCCAGCCAGGCCAGCAGCGGCGTCAAGCCATAGAGCCAGGGCCGCGCACTCAACTCGGCTCGGTCGAGATAGGTTCGAAACAGGGTCGAATAGACATGGGCCACGTCGACGCCGACCACAAGCACCAGCCAGACCCAGGGCGACGTCTCGTTTGCCACACCGCCGAACAGCGACCAGGCCAGGGCGGCCAGCGTCACCACCAGCGCCGGCGCCAGGATGAAGCCGAGGTCGAAGCGGGTGGAGAATATCCAGGGTTGGGCCTTGAGGAAGGAATGCGCCATCACAGCACCGTCTCGAAGGGATGGCTCAAATAGGCCATGGCGTTCTCGGCCGCACGAACCCCGTGTGTATAGGCCTCCTCGAAGATGGAGACGCCGCTCATGTCCGAATGGGCGGTGAAGACAGGCGGCTTCTGCACGAGACCGGCGCGGCGCTGCGCGCCCCAGATGAAGCCCGGCACCGGCCGGATCATCGCATGTCCCCAGACCCAGACGTCGACCCGCCGGACATGGCCTTCGAGTTCGGGATGGACTGCGAGAAGCTCCTTGAGAAAGATGTCCTGCCAGGCCTGCAGCGGCCGCGCCAAGGCCTCCCGGCGCGCCTCCTCCGGTGGCAGATGGCTGAGCGGCCAGTAATAGGTCAACACCGTCTTGGTGGGGCGCATCTGCGTGATCTGGTGGGTGGCCACGACATAGCCGAGCAGGGGGCTGTCGAAGACGACATTGTCCCAACTGAGGCCCGCCCCTGCGCCGCCCGGCAGGCTGTCGAGTGTGATGTTGGCCACCGCCCAGGGCGCGTAGGAAAAGCCGGCGGCAAGGGCCGCATCCTTGATCAGCCGCGCCGTGACGAAATGAGGTGTCGCCAGCACCGCTGCCTTCGCCTCGACGCGGAAGGTCTTGTCCTCGGCCGCATCCCAGACGTCGACCGCCACGCCTGTACCATTTGTCTCTACGCCAAATGCCAGCGCGCGGGGCCGCGCGCGCGGGCCGAGAGCCTCGGTGAGGCGGCGCGCGAGATAGCCGTTGCCTTCCGGCCAGGTGACCAGCCCCTGCTCGTCGGCATCGGCCGCCCTGCCGTTGCGGGAGGCGAAATAGTGGATGCCGGCCCAGGCCGAGACATCCTTGGACCGCGTGCCGTAGTCGTCGCGGCAGCAATAGTCGACATACCAGGCGAGCCCCTGCGAGCGATAGCCTTCGCGCTCCATCCAGGCCGTCATGGCGATGGCGTCGAGTGCCATCAGGTCGGCGTCCTGCGAGCTCAGGTCGAGCGGAATGGCGAAGGCGCGCCGGCCGTCGCTGCCGACGCGCCGGCGAAAGTCGCGCATCGTGGCGAAGAAGCGACTGGTCTCCGCCTCTTCCTGCACAGTGAGACCTATCGCCGGCACCAGGCCGTCCTGCCAGCGCCCGTAGCGGTAGAGGCGTTCGGTGGGGTCGGCACACAGCGCGTATTCGTCGTAGACCGGCGCGCCCGTCGGGCCGTAGCCGGTGATGATACCGAAATCCTCGAACAGTGCCCGCACCGCCTTGGCTTCCTGGGTGAGCAACGGCACGTAGTGGGCGCCCCAGGGAAAGGCGCAGACCTCGTTGCGCCCGCTGGCGGCGTTGCCGCCGGGCGCGGCTTCAAGATCGAGCAGCAGGAAATCGTCATAGCCGGCCTTGGCAAGGCGGTAGCCCGCACCCAGGCCCGCGATGCCGCCGCCGACGATGACGACATCGGTCCGCAGGATCGCGCCTGGCGCGGCGAAGGCGCCGCCTCGCAGCCTGTGGCCGATGGCGGAGGAGGCGCCGACAAGTTCACCGGGTACCGCAGCACCCTCACCGCCGCCGGACAGCACACTTCCGGCCAGCAGTTCTCTACCGGCCAGCCCGGAACCGGCAAGGCCGAGCGAAGCGGCTCCAAGAGCCAGGAACTGCTTGCGGGTGATCCGGCTCATCGCAAGGCTGCCTCGGTGTACCGGTCTTCAAACCGGCGTATCACCAGCGACGCATTGGCCATCGCTCGCGGTACGGACCGCGTCGCGTTCACAGGCGGTCGTTCCTTGCCGGTCCGAAAACCGGCGCTCCGGCTTTCAATAAATGAGGTAATCGCCCCACTCCTCGTCGAAATAGCGCACCAACGGCTGGTCATCGAGCCGCTGGATCGCGGTGGCGACATGCGCCATGTCGGGCGGAAACTGGAACATCGCCTTCATGGTCGGCAGGTCGAGGAAGCGCAGCCCCTCGGGCAGGTGCTCTGGTACCCGATAGGGCGAGAAGGAGCCGATGATGAAGCCCCATTCGCCGAAGGACGGCACGAAGAGATGATAGGCGGCGGTCTGGTAACCGGCCGCGGCAAGCGTGTTGTCGACGCACCAGAAGGATTTGCGCGCGATGAGCGGCGAGGTGCTCTGGATCACCACGATGCCGTCATCGTTCAGCGCCGATTTCAGCTGGCGGTAGAAGGTGAGCGAGTACAGCTTGCCGATGGAGAAGTTGGACGGGTCCGGCAGGTCGATAATCACGGCATCGAAGCGCTGATCCGCCGGCTTCTGTTCCCGAAGCCAGAGAAAGGCGTCGGCATTGATGAGTGTCAACTTGGGCGAGGACAACGAGCCGCCATTGAGGGCTGTCATCAACTCGTTGCTGGAGAACAGGCGCGTCATGGCCGGGTCGAGATCGACCATGGTCACGGCCTCGACTGCTGGATATTTCAATACTTCCCGGAGCGCCAGGCCGTCGCCGCCGCCGATGATCAGCACCTTGCGCGGCGCCTTCAGCGCGCTCATCGCCGGATGCACCAGCGCCTCGTGGTAGCGATATTCGTCCAGCGACGAGAATTGCAGGTTCGAGTTGAGGAAGAGACGGATGTCGCGCTTCTGGCGGGTGACCACAATGCGTTGGTAAGGCGTGGATTCGGCGAAGATCACCGTGCCTGGATAAATGCCCGCCTCCGAGATCGACTGGATGCGTTCAGACCAGACAAAGCCGGCCCCGAGCAGGACCAGCACGGTGAAGGCCGCGGCCTTGTGGGCCCCCCGCCGGGGTATGATGTCGGCCTTGATGGCGTAGAGCATCCAGATCGCCACCATGGTGTTGAGGATGCCGAACAGGAAGGCGGAGCGGATCAGGCCGAGATGCGGTACCAGCACCAGCGGGAAGAGCAGCGAGGCGAAGAGCGCTCCGATGTAGTCGAAGGTAAAGACCTTGGAGACCAGGTCCTTGAAGGCGAGCCGCCCTTCCAGGATGCGCAGCAGCAGGGGAATTTCGACGCCGACCAGGATGCCGATCACGCCGACCAGGAAATAAAGCCAGAAGCGGAAGGAGGCTACCTGGTCGAACAGGATGAAGAGCGCCGCGGCCGAGGAACCGCCGATCGCCCCGATCATGACCTCGATTCGGACGAAATGGGCGAGCAGGTTGCGTTCGATATAGCGCGAAAGCCACGACCCGACGCCCATGGCGAAGAGATAGGCGCCGATGATGGTAGAGAACTGCGTGACGGAATCGCCGAGCAGATAGCTGGCCAGCGTGCCGGCGATCAACTCATAGATCAGCCCGCAGGTCGCGATGACGAAGGCCGAAAAGAGAAGCAGGATTTCCACGAAAGCGCCCTAAGACTCGCCGGAGGATCGCTGGTCAACCATGAATGGCCGAGGCGATGATCATGGCGATCCCGATCGCCACCGACCCCAGGAAAATCGCCAGCGCCATGTTCTGCTTCTCGCAGATTTCTTTCCAGACGTGCACCTTCGGGGTCAGCAGGTCTAGCAGCACGAAGGCGATGACGAAGACGACGAGGCCCAGGCTGGAATAGACCAATGAGGCAACGACGAGTTTCAAATCGATCAGGCCGGTCACATCCATTGAAAGCCCCTATTTGTGATATTCGTTGACGCCGCGATTTGCGGCCTGCTTGCCGTTGAACATCGCGGTCACGGCGTAGCCGTTGTAGTTGGCCGCCGACATGCCGAGCACGACCAGCGTGGCATAGATCATCTGCAGCTTGCTCATGTCTTCCCTCCTCGCATCACTCGGCAACACCACCCTTTTCCCAGCGCGACTTCTCGAACATCGACCGCCTGGCGATGCCAAAACCAGGCACGACCAGCAGCAGCGCCATGGCGATCAGGTAGTTCGACCAGACCGGCACGCCATGTCGGACAGAGATGGCGACACGCTGCACCGGTGACGGCGCCTTGGAGAACAGCCCCGCATCTGGCTCGATCAACAATTGATAGGTGCCGGGCGGAACCGGCGGCAGCAGCGAAGTGTCTCCATAGCCGCCCTCCTCCCAGGGGCCATCGGAATCTTGCCCGCTGTAATGCTCCAGCGCCTGGAACACCGGATAGCCCTCGTTGGTGTCCATATTGACGAGCGCCATGTCGAGCTCAAGCCAGTCATTGCTGAGGTACGAGGTGGTCTCGATCTCGACATTGCCTTCCTTTTCCAGCCGGAACGGCCCGGAGAACAGGGTCTTGCCCTTGTCGGCGGCGGTCAGATTGTAGGTTTGCGCACTGATAAGCCTGTTCTCTGACATCGCCATCGAGACGAATTGCAGCAGCGTTCCGGCAACCACCGCCGCGAGGATCACGGCGAAAGACGCCTTGTACGGATTGACCTGGCTGACGCCGGCGGAGAACGACGAAGGCACGCGCAGCGGCAGCTTGAAGGCGTCTGCGACGAGGCGGGCATCGAGATACTCGCCCTCCGAGACGATGATCTCTTCGTTGGTCATCTCAACCATCAGCCGGTAGGGCGGCGCGATATAGTCGATCGCGGCGGTGACGTCCGAGGTCGATGCACGCCAGAAGAATTCGCCCGCGACATAGGTGGTGCGCGCCATGCCCTTGCCGAAGAACTGGTAGGTGCGCCCCATCGCGGTGATCCAGCCCTTGTCGCCCGCGCCCGGTACGTCGCGGTTGAGCATCTTCACCAAGGTCCAGTGGTCGTATTCCTCGACCAGGAAGCGATAGCCGTGATAGGGGTTGAACAGCAGGTACTCGGTCCACCGAAAGTCGCCGGGGCCGTCGCAGCGCCGCATGAAGCCGATGACTTGCCATTCGACATCTCCAAGCCTGGCCCGCGCGCCGATCGGAATCTCGGCGTCCTGCATCGCCGATTGCGCCGTCTTGATGATGTTCAGATTTTCATCGGCGACATCGATCAGGGACGAACACTGGCTGCACGTGGCGGTGACCGACTGGCCGACCGCGCGCAGCGTGACCGGCCCGCCGCAATTCGGGCAAGCGAAGGTGCGCGGCCTGCCGGACGGACGATGCGGCGGCACCGGCTCGGCGGATGGCATGGKCGGAGGGKGGKCGCCCATCACCATCCCTCCAGAGGTCGCAGATTGCTAAAGCGGAAGGCATCCCACTCAACATAGCGACCGACATAGGCGTGGGCCTCGCGGCCATCATGATCGAGCGTCGCGAACTCGCCTTCCTTGCCGACGCAGTCGATCGCGACCGTCCGTCGCCCCTTCGGAGCGGCGAAAGGCAGTTCGCCCTCCGATCCCAGGCAGGTCGCCAGCTTGATGTCGACCGCGCGCAACGTGGGGCCGCCCAGTTCCACCAAGAAGCCGGGCTTTATCTCGTCGGCGCCCTCACCGCCCTTCAGCAGTGGCAGGCAGTATTCGAAGGTCTGGGTGACATCGAGGGGCATAGCCCCCTCCAGCTCGAAGCTGATGGAATAGGCCCCTTGTGCCTCGCCGATCCAGCCGCGCCGGCCGTCCGCCATCAAGAGATGCCATTCGTTCCACAGTCCATCGCGCCAGCCGATCTTCAGCCGCCCGATGAGCGTGAAAGGCTGCTCTTCGAAATAGCCGCCGCTGCCCAGTTGCAATGGGCTCATGTCGTCCGGCAGGGTGGCCATCACCCCGATCGATTTTACGTCGACATCCGTGCGCACCACCATGGACTGGCAATAGGCGCAAACGGCATAGACCGATTGCGCCGATTGGAAGGTGACGTCCGCGCCGCAAGACGGACAGGCGAACTTGCGCATGAAAACCCTGAGTTGGCGGTTGGCTGCGCCGGCCCCCCGGCACCGCAAGGTCTGGAGAACTGAGCCCGCTTTGGAGCCTATTTGATTCGCGACAGGAGTTCGGCCTTCTTGGCGTCGAATTCCTGCTGCGTCAGGATTCCCTTGGCGAGCAAGCCGCCGAGCTTTTCGAGCAGCTGGATCGGATCCTCGGCCGGTTGGGCCGGCGCCACCGGGGCCTGCGGTGCCGGAGCGGCGGCATTGCCGAAACCCTGCGCCATGGTCTGGCCGATCGCCAGCCCTGCTCCCAGGCCAGCTCCCGCCCCCGCTAGGCCGCCTGGATTTTCGGCGGCGATCGGGATCGATTCGGCGGTCTGGAACTGGACGTAGCGATTGAGATCGCCCAGCATGTTCATCGAACTCACCTTGTCGAGGATGCGTTGCAGCTCGTCGGGCAGCGACAGGCTCTGCACGTAGAAGCTCTTGACGTCGATGCCGTAGGCCCGGAGCGCCGGGCCGATCGCCTCCGCCAGCTTTTGCGAGAACGCTTCCTGATTGGCCGCCATGTCGATGAAGGCGACGCTGCTCTGGCCGAGCGTGGTGGCGATGGCCGTGAGGATGACACCGCGCAGCTGCCCTTCGATCATCTCGGAGGTGGAGCGCTCGGCCGTGCCGACCAGGCGCGACCAGAACATCTCGACATCGCCGATGACATAGGAATAGTTGCCGAAGGCGCGCAGGCGGATCGGCCCATATTCCTTGTCGCGAACGGTCAGGGGCTGGGTGGTGCCCCATTTGCGGTCGATCTGATCCTTGGTGTCGAAGAAATACACGTCCGACTTGAAGGGTGACTCGAAGAATTTGTCCCAGTTCTTCATATAGGTCAGCACCGGCAGCGTCTGGGTATTGAGCGTGTAGGTGCCAGGCCCGAAGATATCGGCGATCTTGCCTTCATTGAAGAAGGCTGCCTTTTGCGTCTCGCGCACCACGAGTTGGGCGCCGTTCTGAATTTCCATGCCGGACATCGGGAAGCGAGAGGCCAGCACGCCCGGCTCGTCGGCAGTCCACTGGATGACGTCGATAAATTGCTTGGAAATGAAGTCCAGAATGCCCATGCCCGTTCGCTCCATTTCGACGATCTAAACCTCGAGACAGCCTATCCCACCTAGCACAGTCGGCAAATAAGGAAGACTAATCTAGCGTCTCGAAGCGCCGCCACAACTAGCTCTTTAGTAACCGGTCGCCAGGGTCGAACACAACCACTTTGTGAGATAAGTCCGCCTCGTGTTTGTTCAGTTAAGCGGCTGATTTGGGGCATTACGCCGTGGCGTGAAGGGCTGCGGATGGATGGCCCAGAGCAATTTGTGGAATTTCAAACGCTATTGGAATACAATTGGTGAGCGCCCGCATATGCGAGTGTAGCCGAGGGCGCCTTTGAGGCGCAGCGCGATCTGTACCGCGGTCGCCGTCAATGCCTGCTTCCAGGCGGTGGCACAGCTGACTTTAACGGCCGGCATCGGCAGACAGGCAGCTTTGGGGCCGGAGAACGGACGAACATGACGTAAGCGGGAGCGGTGGCCACCTGAGAGGCGGAAGCACGCTGGATCGCCAGCTGTTCCGTCGCGGCTGGTTCAAAAGCAGTTGCGCAGCTCGAGTCATCCCTGGCGACTATGCACCGCCCAATATCGAAAGTTTTGCCAGATCGATCTCGGTGATGTGCCAGCGGCCGAGATTTGCGGTGTAGAGTTTGTCGCCCTTGAAGGCGATGTTGGTGGGATGGGCCAGCGTGGCCGCTGCCGGATCCTCGATCAGCACTTCGAGACCTCGATCCTGCCGCCAGCGATAGATGCGGCTTGGTTCGTAGCATGAGATGAACAGCGAGCCGTCGGATGCGAAAGCCAAACCATCGGGAACGTTGTGCACGTCTTCGATGATGACTTTCCGCGCGCCTGCCGCGCCGTCGGCGAGGATTGGAACATGGCTGATGCAGGGCGCGTCGCTTTCCACGACGTAGAGGCCTTTGCCGTCGGGCGCCATCACCATGCCATTGGCAAAGGACATGGCCTCGCGGCACCACAGCCCTCCCTCGCCGGTCTTGATATCGTAGCGGAAGATGCCGGAGCGATTGTCTTCGCCAACGCTATCCGACACGTAGAGCCAACCTCGTGCCTCGTCGACGACCGGATAGTTCGGCACGCGGATGCCGGACGAAGCGAAGCGCTCCATTTGGCCTGTCATGGCATCCCAGCGAAAGATCGCCGCGTGCCTGAGATCACAGGCAAAGCAGTTGCCCGCATTGTCGAAGGCGATGCCGAGCAGGAAGCCATCCGTGCCTCCCATGCGTTCGACCGAGCCGCCATCGGCGGCCAGACGCAGCAGGTCGCCGGTTTCGGTGCCGCACCAGATCGACCCGTCGCGGTGGACGGCCACGCCCTCCGGGTGTGCGACACGTGGGGTGGTGAAGATGCCGTCGAAGAAGACGCGCGCGGCTGATACGTCGAGCAGCGGCTTTGCCATGGTTCAGCTCCTTGCGATGTCCAATCTCCGCTGCGCGGCGATGCAGCGCTCGACCATGGCGCGGTCGGCCGCGAGGATCTCGACGATGAGCGCGCCGCGCTCCTTGGCGCTGACGAATTCCAGGCGACGCAGACCGAGCGGATCAATGCGATCTCGCAGGACGGCGAGCGTGGCATCGGAAGGCAGCCGGACCTGCCGGCAGTCGGCGTCGAACGTCACCGCAAATCCGGTGGCGTCACGGATCTGCTGGTGTGTGACCCCAGGCATGGTTTCGATGACCGTCAATTCCCTCGATGTCCGGTCGAGCCGGAAGACGCAGAGATCGGTAAAGACCAGCGCCTTGCCGGTGCGATAGCCCATCTGGTCGCGTTCGGCTGGCGTCAGCAGCCCACGAGCCGAACTGACGATTTCGACCTCGTCCACCAGTGACTGGACCGAATGACGGGGAATGTAGAGCAAATAGTCGCGATGCATGTTGGCGACATCGGCCATGCCACCCTGCCCGGGCAGCCGGATGAGGCCACCGCTCGGCCTACGCAGTGCGACGGTGTTGACGCGACCGCGCCGATCGACTTGCGCCGCGCCGACGATCTCGTGCGTCACCGCACCCGCCTGGTAGTAGGTCGAGTAGGTGTCGTCGCCGCCGGCATGCGCCACCGCCGTCTCGCAATCCAGGCTTTCGATCAGCGACAGGATCATCGGGCTGGGCGCTATGTCGAGGTGGCCGCAACTCATCGTGGCGATGATCATGTCCGGCGCATGCGTTGCCTTGGCCAGCCGGTAGGCGACGTTGGCCAGCGGCGACACCGCGCCGGCGCTGGCAAAGCTCTCATTGTCGAGCTCGGCGGCGATGCGGGTGGCGATGATCTCGTCAACGGATGCTTTCTTGTCGGCGTCCACGATCATCGGCATTGCGATGACCGTTTCAGCGCGTACCTTGGCAACGTCTCGCAGCGGCTTCGGCACGCCCTCTGAAGGCAGGAGCAGGCTGTCCGCCAGGGGCACTTCCCTGACCGTGAATGCCTCCGACAACGCTTGATAATCCGTCACATAGAATGGCAAGCACGAGGCCGGATAAGCGCCCCCCTGCGCCAGCGCTATCGCCGACACCTGGTTGCGGGTGAGGATGCTCTGGCGCCCATCCTGCCTCAGCGCCCCGACCGGTACGATTTCCTCGACGGTGACAAGC
>BFBZ01000016.1_pt390 | contig 11498 bp, 11 predicted proteins | sample 1888401 | NCBI WGS metagenome assembly BFBZ01 (sample SAMD00112614, study PRJDB3348) | symbiont metagenome | host: Chara braunii | reverse complement strand
TGCAAGTGCTGGAAGGGCAGCAGGGAGGCGAAGCCATGAAGATTCAGCAGCTCCGCTTCCTGATCCAGGTGGTCGCAAGCGGATACAACGTGACCGCCGCCGCAGCGAAGCTCCACACCTCGCAATCCGGTGTGAGCCGCCAAATCCGGCTGCTCGAAAGCGAGCTGGGCACCGAGATCTTCGTCCGACAGGACAATCGCCTCGCCGGCCTCACGGATGCCGGCAAGGAGATCGTTGAAGTCGCCCGCGACGTCATTCTACGGGCGTCGCAGCTGAAGACGATAGCCGCCGACTTCGACGCTTCCGACCCGGGCGAATTGACGGTGGCCACGACGCACGTCCACGCGCGGTATGCGCTTCTTCCCGTGGTGCAACGCTTCACGTCGCGGTTTCCTTCCACGGCGCTTCGGTTGAACCAGACGTTTCCCGCCGAGATCTTCGAGCTGCTCGACAGCGGCTGCGCCGACCTGGGATTGACCACCCAGGGCGTTCCCGACCACGGTCGTTTCGACACGATGCCCGCCTACCCGATCGGACGATGCCTAGTCTCGCCGGTTGGTCATCCTCTTCTGCGCGTCAAGCGTCCGAGCTTGAAAGATATCGCGCAGCATCCGCTCATCGTCTACGATAATAGATTGGGCTCCGGCCGCACGGTCATCGAGGCATTCGGACAGCACGGCATCAGTCCGAACATCGTGCTCAATGCCGTCGATGTGGACGTCATCAAAACCTATGTCGCAGCCGGTGTCGGCGTGGCGATCGTACCCACGATCGCCTACGAACCGAAGAACGACAAGAGCATACGCGCCGTCGGTCTCGATCACATGTTCTCGCCGATCATGACGAACATCGTCGTGCGGCGCGGCAAGTATCTGCGGCGATCGACACGCGTATTCATCAACCTCCTCACTCAGGCCCGGGCAGATGCCGGAAGCGCGGCAAGAGGCTCGCGGGAGAAGGGCCGCTAAACGGATGGCGCATGCGCCGGCACGATCACGAACGCGGTAGCCGCGCTGGGCTACCGGTGTTCCGGCTTCGTCTTCGATCCGGCTCGTGAGGTAAGATCGGCCGCCGCGGCCTGCAGTATCTCCGACGCAAGAGCCGCATCCCCGACGGATCGGGCCAGCACGCCACGTTCCGCACCGCCACGCAAGGAGTCGGAACTCTCGACTGGCACGGACCCGAATTCAACTGCGACCAAGCCGATACGGAGTGAACGCGGGGGTTTCGTGTGCCTCATGCGCGCGGAAAGTGGCACTAGCCGTGCAGACGCCGGGCTAAATGCGCGCACTGGCAAGGAAAGGCGATTTTCCTAGCCAGTTTCGGTCTTGGCTGTGAGCAGCCCTGGACCTGGCCTCGTTCGTCGTCGGCCCTGCCCGACTGACGCTAGCGAAAAATGGCGCGCGGGGCCGCGCGACCTCAGTGGCCGCCTCGAAAGATTGCCGTTGCGCTCCTCTATGCCGCTTGCGAGCCGAGGCGTGCGGCTCGGCCGCGATCTGAAGGCCGCGAACTGGCATCTCGAGAACCGGAACGATAGGCCGATATCAGAATCCTGGCTCGCTAAAGGCCGGCAAGGTCATAGAGCCCTTCGCGCCGCGGACCAGACTAGACCGATATAGCCCAGTGGGCACGGCGCGGTTCGGCAGTCACCTTGTTGCACAGCGTTCCGATCTTCTCGATCGTCAGTTCGCAGACGTCTCCCGCTTTCATGAAGATCGGCGGCTTGCGGGAGAAACCGACCCCCGCCGGCGTGCCGGTCGCGATCAGGTCGCCGGGCGAGAGCGGCATGAACGCCGAGATATACGAAATGATGTCGCTGATGCTGAACACCATGTCGTGGGTATTGCCTTTCTGAAGGGTCTGGCCGTTAAGCTTGAACTCCAAGCCGAGGTTACCCGCGTCACCAACTTCGTCCGAGGTCACTATCCACGGCCCGAGAGCGCCGGTGGCAAAGAAGTTCTTGCCAGGGCCGACCTGCTGGGTGTGGTACTGCCAATCGCGGATGCTGCCGTCGTTGAAGATCGTATAGCCGGCGACGTGCGAGAGCGCCGCTTTCTTATCTATGTAGCGGCCGCCTTTCCCGATCACGACGGTGAGCTCGATCTCGTAGTCGAAGCTGGTCGAGACGCCGGGCAAGATCAGGTCCTGGCCATGGCCGACGTAGCTTTCTGGATAGCGCATGAAGAGCGCAGGCCGGGTCGGCGCCTGGCGCGGCACGCCAGCCTTCTGCACCTCGGCGAGGTGATCAGCGTAGTTCACGCCGATGCAGTAGAAGTGGGCTGGGTTAGGGATGCAGGGCAGCAACGTGACGTCGCACAGGTTGTGATCCGGCTTCTCGCTGGAGAAGCTAGCAGCCTCGCGGACCAGGCCTTGCGCGATGAGCGCGACCACCGACGGCAACGACATGCGGCCGGCGAGATCGACGATGCCGTCGTCGGCCACCAGACCAAAGCTCTCGCGGCCGCCGGCTGTATAAGTGACAAGTCTCATTGCTGGTTACGCCGCCTTCTTAAGGAAGGTGTCCTTCTCACGCGCAAGGATCGTCTGCACCGCCTTGCGTTCCATCAGCTGGTCCTTGAGGCGAGTGTAGGATTTCAGTTCATACATGGGCAGCTGGGCACGCACGCCCCACCGGTAGAACACAAGCGAGTACGGGTCAGCCATCGTATAGCGGCCGCCCATCAGCCACTTGCGGTCACCGATCAGCTCGTCGATCTCCTGGAGATTTTCCCAGAACGTTCGACGGCCGGTCTCCTTAGCATCTTCGTAGTGCGCCTCGTGGGAAACGAATCGGTACGGCCGCATGATTTCGCGCTGGGAAATGTGCGGCGTGTTGGAGAACCAAGCCATCTGGGAAATCACATGACACTGCTCGATCGGATCTTCCGGCAGCATTCCCGTCTCGGCGAACCGGCGGCCGATATAGGCTAGGATCGCAGTGTTCTCGGTGATGACGTTGTCGTCGACCACAAGCGCCGGCACCTTGCCGCGCGGGTTGATCGCGAGATACTCCGACGTCTTGTGGGCCTCCTCAGAGAGCGGCGTTTCCTGGGCCTGGTACGGGTGCCCGGTTTCTTCGAGAGCGATGTGCGATGCCATCGAGCAGGCGCCTGGGCTGTAATAGAGTTTTATCACGACTTGCTCCTGACTAGGGATTGGTGCGCCCGCTGGCGGGGCCTTACCCGGTGACGGGGCGGCAGGCTGGGCGCGGTAAAGCTCGCGGTCAACGACGCGACAAGCTGGTCGACTATGCGCTCGTTGTCGTCGGTGTCGCACAGGCCATCTGACAGCCGTTTCAGGCGATAGCCGCGATTGACGTCGAGCAGGATGTGTTGCCACGCTCCGATCGCGAAGTCGAACCGCCAGAACAGGTCCTCCCGGCTGACCTTTGGGATTGCGCGCGCGAGGGCATCGACGAACCGCAGCGCGATATGGTTGACCTGCTCGGCGATCGACTCATGGATGAAGTTCCGGGTCAGACCGTAGGCATGATACATCAGCCTGACGAGATAGATGCCGCCGTGATCGGACGACGTCGAAAAGCTTACCATCGGTGCTACCAACGCGCGCACGATCGCGTTGGGCTTGAGCGGCCGGCCCTTGGCGGCGACCTCGCAATCGTCGAGCGCCTTGAGCCTCTGCTCGTTGAGGACTGCGAACAGGCGACGATACACCTCACCGATCAGCTGTTCTTTGCTGCCGAAATGATAGTTGATCGCCGCGTTGTTGACGGCGGCCTGGACCGCGATGTCGCGCAACGACACGGCGTCGATGCCGTGCTCTGCGAACAGCCGCGTCGCCGTCTCAAGAATGCGGTGCTTGGTGCTGCCGGCCGGCTCCCTGACTGTGGTCGAGGCCCACATGATACATTCCGGCTAGTCGCGGCCTTCAGCGTAGAGTGGCCGCATGTCAAGAAATTCGGAGACCCGTGACCCTGGATAGTACGTCTTTGAGAACGCCGGGCGAGCTTGGAGCGCCGCATACCACTTGGTCACGTTCGGGTACTTCGTCTCCCAGATATGGGACAGGTCGAGGTCGGCCATGCGGTCGATGCTTGGCATAACGAGCACGTCGGCAAGCGTGAACTGCTTACCCATGACCCACGGCCCGCCGTTGTCTTCGATCGCATCGTGCATACGCCGGCAAGTCTCTTCAAGCTCACCGAGCGCCTTGTCAACGTCGGCACGGCTGAACCCCTTCGGCGACCCCATCTTCTGGAACAGCTCTTTCCGCACCTTGCGCACATTCATCTGCTCGTCTTCCCACCGCTTCTGATCGAGGCCATTGAAACGATAAAGGAAAACCCGATTGAACGACGGTACCCGGATTGCGGGGACCGCCACTTCCTCGATGTAGTGCATCCAGGCGCGCATGCGGGCGCGTTCGACGATGTCGTTGGGGGTCAGATGCGATGGCTCGGGAAACTTCTCATCAAGATATTCGCAGATGACGCTCGACTCGATGATTGGCGTGCCGTCATCGACCAAGGTCGGCACGACGGCATTCGGGTTGATCGCCAGATACTCCGGCTTGAGCTGGTCCTTTTTGGCGAGGTCAAGCTTGATATCGTCGAACTTGAGGCCCTTCTCGTGCAGGACAAGCCGGACCTTCTGGCTACAGGTGGAGTGGGAGGCGTGATAGAGAACGAGCATTGGCGTGCGGATCCTTGATGATCAGCCGTGGGATGGAAGCGGTTTGCCGTTGACTGTGACCGGCTCTGCATCGATCAAGATCGCAGCGAGGATGCACTTTTCCGGCCCGCGATTGATCCAGTTGTGGACGTTGCCGCGTTGAACGAGCACGTCGCCCGCCTTGAGCAGGGTCTCCTGATCCTCGATTTGCATGTAGATCTCGCCGGACAAGACGAGGATGTAGTCTAGCGAGTCGGTACGATGCACCCGCGGCGCGACCCCGACCCCGTATTCGATGATGCGGAACACAGAGCCACCCTTCTGGGCGGTGCCAACCGGGCGCAGGCCCATGTCCTCATTGCTGTCGTTGTCCGCCGGCGACTTGTCCGACGTCCAGATCACGGTCTGGCGCAGGCCCGGGCGCAGTTCGGTCACGTTCTTTGCGATCTCGTCAATCGCCACGAGGGCATGGCCGGTCTCGTCGTGCCCTGTGACAACACGCCGCCCTGGAAATCTCATTGGTCCTCCCGCCGAATTTCAATCATACAACCATTTGAATTATGCGTTCGATTGAAATATAAAACAAGCGCTCAGAACAGAGGGACGCGCACGGCAGGTGTGCGCCGCGCGACGTCCTCGATGCAAGGAGGAGCGGATGATGACCTTTCGTCCATCGTCGTCTTTGCGCCGCACCCCGGCCACGGCTCGCACGCACGGCATGCCGTGATGTGGCACGTGGCCCACAAGACGGTCGCGCTTTCCGATGTCTCCGATGGCCCGAGCGGTGCGTCCAAAGAGCGGGGCAAAGAGCCCTCTCTCATCAAATTTCAAAACGTCGGGCTAACCCTGGCCGGCCGCGAGATCCTCCGCGACATCACCCTGGGGGTCGGAGACGGTGAATTCGTGTGCGTGGTCGGTCCCTCAGGCTGCGGCAAGACAACCCTGTTGCGGCTTGTTGCCGGCCTCTTGAGGCCGACCCTCGGCCGCATCACCGTTGCCGGCAGCCCAATGGACAAACCGCGGCAGGACATCGCGGTGGTGTTCCAGGACTACGGTAAGGCGCTGCTGCCGTGGCGCACCGCGGCAGGCAATGTCGCCCTCGCGCTTGAAGCCATCGAGGCGCCGAAGGCCGGCCGCCAGGACCGGATCAACGAGTTGCTTACCGTCGTTGGGCTCGCAGGCCACGCCGACAAATATCCCGCCCAGATGTCGGGCGGCATGCAGCAGCGGCTCCAGATCGCGCGGTGTCTTGCGCAGGAGCCGCGCGTTCTGCTGATGGACGAGCCATTCGGCGCGCTCGATGCCATGACCCGGCAGGAATTACAGGACGAGGTGCTGGCGCTCGTCGCTCACACCGAGGCCACTGTGTTCTTCGTCACCCACGACCTGGAGGAAGCGATCTACCTCGGCGATCGAGTGATCGGACTGTTGCCTAGCCCAGGGCGGATCGCATCAGTATTTGAGGTACGATTGCCGCGTCCGAGAGACCAACTCACCACGCGGGAAAGCCCGGCTTTCCTGCATTTGCGGCACGAGCTGTTCGATTTCATCAAGCGGTCCGGCCGATGACAGGCCCGAAGCACATCTGGCTGAACTTACGGGGGTTGGTGCTGCCGGTCGCGCTTGTCGTCATCGCCCAGGCGGGGTTCATGCTCGGGGATGGGCAGAGCGACATGCTGGCGCCGCCGACTGCTGCGGCGGCCGCATGGTGGAACAGCCTCACCGACGGCTTGCTGTGGCATGCGACGCGGGACACGCTGGTCGTGGTCTGCGCGGGCCTTGCAATCGGCGTCGCGACCGGCGTCCCAATGGGCGCGCTGCTGGGGCTCAATGCGACAGCCGACCGGCTTGCCGAATTCTCGGTTGAAAGCTTGCGGCCGATTCCTTCGGTTGCGCTGATCCCGGTCGCGCTGATGTCGTTTGGTCTCGGCTATCGCATGGAGATCGCGATCGTGGCGTTTAGCAGCACCTGGCCAAACTTGATCATGACCCGTGCCGCCGTGCAGGGCATCGAACCGCGGCTTTCGGAAGTCGCGCGGGTCCTCGGGTTTGGTCCGCTGGCGCGCTTCGCCAAGATCACGCTGCCGGCCGCGCTGCCCCGGATCTTCATCGGGTTCCGGCTCGCCGCCGCGGTGGCGCTGATTGTCGCGGTCACGGTGGAGATCACTGCCAACCCTTACGGCCTTGGCTTTGCGCTGATGGATGCGCAGCAGTCGTTACGGCCCGACCTGATGATCGCAATGCTGTGCTGGGTTGGTGTGATCGGCTGGGCCTTCAACAAAGCGCTCGTCGTTGCGCAGCAGCGTCTTTTCGGACCCGCGGCCATCATAAAGTAGATGCGATGAAGACCTGGTCGAGGCCACTCTGGCTGCTCGGAAGCTTTGGGGTCGGCGCGCTGCTGATCGGGTTCTGGCAGCAGATCGCCGATCTGCGGCTAGTGTCACCGGTGTTCCTACCCGGTCCCGACCGGGTGTGGAACGCGCTCGTCACCGGCTTCGCCAGTGGCGTCATCCAGGCCAAGTTGACGGGCACGGTAGAGCGCATGATCTTCGGCTGGCTGCTGGCCTCACTCGCCGGCATCGCCATCGGCGCCGCAATTGGCACATCGACGAGCGCACGCGCCTACCTCCAGCCCACGCTGGAATTCCTGCGGCCGCTGCCTTCCTCGGCGATCATCCCGATCGCGATCGCGCTGTTCGGCCGCTCAGAGGAGATGGTGCTCTCGGTCATTGCGTTCGGCGCGTTATGGCCGACCCTGCTCGCCACAATCCACGGCTTCAGGGCAGTCGAGCCACGGTTGTACGAGGTGAGCAGCGTACTTGGCCTCTCGCGCCTGGAGGTGGTTCACAAGATCGCGCTGCCGAGCTCGCTCCCCGACATCCTCGCTGGCATGCGGCTGAGCGCGACGGTCGCGCTGATCCTCACAGTGGTCGGCGAGATGCTGACAAGCCGCGACGGGCTCGGTCAGTGGATCATCCTGGCGGCGCAATCCTTTCAGGCGGCCAATGTCTTCGCCGGCGTCATCCTCCTGGGCGCGCTCGGCTACGTCACCGCCCAGGTATTGTCATTCGTGGAAAGCCGTCTTTTGGTCTGGCGATACGCCGCGAATTGAATTCACTTCGACACCGACAAGAAGGGCTGGATCAACAATGAAGACCGGACTATCCGCGAAGGCCGTCGCGATTGTTGCCGCCTTCATCGCTCACGGGCCGGCGCTGAGCGCGCCGGAAACCCAACATGTCACCATCGGCATGACGAGCTCGAGCGTGTTCCTCAACGCCTTCGTAGCGAAAGACCAGGGCTTCTTCAGCAAGCACGGGCTCGACTTGAAGATCCAACCGATGCTGGGGATGACTTCGATTTCGTCTGTCGTCGCGAACTCCATCCAGTTCTCCGGTCCGACCCCAAGCAACTTCCTTCAAGCGGTCGACAATGGGCTCGATCTCGTCGTGGCGGCGGGCGCCTATGCCTTCCCGACGCCGAGCAAGGTCGGCGTGTTGCTCCCCGTCAATTCGGCGATCAAGGCGCCAAAGGACCTCGAAGGCAAGAAGTTCGGGGTTCCAGGCATCAACGCGCTCCAGCACATCCTCATCCGCAAGTGGCTCGCCGACAACAAGGTCGATATCTCCAAGGTCACCTTCATCGAACTAACCTTCCCGCAGATCCCTGATGCGCTAAAGAGCGGGCAGGTCGACGCGGCTAGCGCCAACGAGCCGTTCTACGAGCGCGCGATCGCTCAGAAGATCGGCAAGCCGTTCTTCGATCTGTCCACCCTGATCCCCCCAGGCACCACCGGCGCGATGTATGTCACGACCCGCGAGTGGGCGCAGAAGAATCCTGAAACAATCCAGGCGTTCCGTGCCGCCGTCACCGATGCGATACGGTTCGTCGGGGAGAATCCGCAGGAGGCGATGAAGAGCATCAGCAACTACATGAAGCTCCCACCCGACGCAATCGCGACCCTATCGGTGCCGCACGTCGTGGTCGATGTGAAGCCGCAGAACATCCAGTTTTGGATCGACGAGCTCTACGCCCAAAAGATGCTGAACAAGAAGCCAACCGCGGATAGTCTGGTCCTCAAGTAGGACTTTTGTGGCGAGCGACCGCACGGGGCTCGAACCAGAAGGTGGCGTCATGGGTGAGGCTAAGGTTCGTGGTGTCATCCTCAACTACGAGGTGATCGGCACGCATGGACCTTGGATCGCGCTGACGCCCGGCAGCCGCCGCAACTACTCGGAATTCGTCGACCTCGGAAACCGGCTCGCCCAGGGCGGCGTGCGGGTGGTTCTGCACGACCGACGCAACTGCGGCGCATCGGAAGTCCGCATCGAGGACATCGGTTCTGAAAGCGAAATCTGGGCTGACGACCTCTACGACCTGACCCGGCAGCTCGGCGCGAAATCCCTCTACGTCGGCGGAGCGTCTGCCGGGGCGCGGCTCGCAATCCTGTTCGCGCTGCGCCATCCCGATGCTCTGCGCGGGCTCACGGTCTGGCGGGTGACCGGCGGCGCGCATGCTGCCGAAACACTGGCTGAGGCCTATTACGGCTCATTCATGAAAGTAGCCGAGACGGGCGGCATGGCGGCGGTGTGCGGGACCGACCACTTCATGGGCCTGATCGGATCCCGTCCCAGCAACCGCGACCGGCTGATGGCGATGGATCCGAAAGAGTTCACGCGGATCATGGGCAAATGGCGGGAAGATTTTCTCAGGTCAGCCGCGAAGCCCGTGGTAGGCGCAACGGAGGACCAACTTCGCGCCATTGCGGCGCCAGCCTGCATTATCGCCGGCAACGATGTCATTCATGCGCCGAAGGCCGCGCGCAACCTGGCCCGCATCCTATCCGAAGCCGAGTTCCACGATGACGTCGTCTCGAAGCGCGACGACGACAAGCTGCTTGAAGAGTGGGACCAGAAGGAATGGAAGTCCAAGGAGAATGTGATCGCTCGCACCCTGCTTGATTTCATCGGCCGCCACGAAGCGAGACGGCGCGAGGAACCACGGCGGATCGGCGATGCCCAAGACTGAGTCGCGCAGGTATCCACTTTTTTCGGCAGCGAAGCCATCCGGTTGTGGCGGATGTGCGGGTTTGGGCTCGGCGGGCATTTCGTTTCGCATGGCAACGGCGATCATCACCAATGCGCGCTCACTTTACGCACCGCACCGCGCCCACTGCATTAGCAGCTGGCGTGCTCGATGTCCGCTTACGCCATCCAATCAGTGTCTAATAACTGACAGCATTGCTGGACCTCTCCGGGTGAGGCACCTTCGAGCCTCGAGCAGAGAGCGGCACGACCCGGGCCGACGAGGCTCTCATCACGGGCAAAGGCTGACCGGATCAGTGGCCCCAAAGCACGCGGCTCGCAATCCCCGCCCCCTCGCTGCACGCCTTGAGCTTCGCCCACACCACGTCACGGGCGACCTGCTCGGTGCCCGCCGACGTGCCAAAGCCGCAATCGGTGCCGGCAATCACGCGCTCGCGGTCGCCGACCACCTGGACGGCCTCGATGATCCGGTTGGCAACCACCTGCGGGTGCTCGACAAAGTTGGTCGTCGTGTCGATAACACCCGGAATGAGGATCATGTCCTTGGGCATAGGATTGTCACGCAGCGCCTGATATTCATGCTGATGGCGGGCATTAGCGAACTCGATGCTGAGCGCGCCAACCCGGGCCTGGTACATGATCGGCAGCAGGGTCGCGAGCGGGACGTCGTGGGTATGCGGCCCCTCCCAGTTGCCCCAGCAGCAGTGCAGCCGAACTTGAGCCGCCGGGATTCCGTCGATTGCACGGTTGATTGCCTCGATGTGCGCCTCCATCGCGCGTTCGAAGACCGCATCGCTTTCGTTCTTGTAGAGTCGGGCGCGTTCGATGCCGAGGTCGGGACAGTCCAGCTGGAGCACGAACCCGTTAGCGGCGACGGCGCGATATTCGTTGCTCAGCTCGCGGGCCAGCGCGAACAGATAGTTCTCCTGGGTGTCGTAGTGTGCGTTGAGCATCGTCGTGGCCACTATGCCGGGCGACACCGAACAGACGAAACCGTCGTCAACTGGCCTGCCGGCCTTCCGAAGGGCCGCGCTCAGCCTGTCACAGTCGGCCTTTGCTTCCAGGGTCCCGTGGTAAACGACCTCGCCGACCGCCTGCGGGGCGTTGCCAATCCGGGTCTGCCGGGTGACCTTCTTCTGACGAAGGCTGGCGAAATGCGGGAAGTCCTCAATGTCGCGCGGTACCGGGCGTTTGGACTCCCCGCCGAACCCGTCCATGCGCCGGGTGATGTAAGTCGAAAAGCCGGGACGCGACTGTTCGCCATCGCTGATGATGTCGATCCCGGCGTTGATCTGCTCGCAGACTACGCCGTTAATTCCCGCTTCGATCTGGCGCTCGAGCTCGACCTCATCGATCGGCTGGCCGAGTTCTTGCTCGAGAAGAAGGTCCGATAACCGTTCGGTCAGGCGCGGGAGGCTTCCGCAATGCGTGGTCAGAACCCGATCCCTGCTCATCCGCATCGCATCCCTCCCTTTACCAGCCTATCTCTGGCAACAGCTGTTTATTCGCGGTGGCCGGCTTCGCCGCTGATCTTCCGAAGCGGTGATCCAAGGCTGGCGCCGCGGTTGAGCCAGCCGAGGATCGTGTCAACTTGGATCGGAAGTCGCCGGGTTCGAGACCCACCGTCTCGTCGTCGGCGCCCATTTTCATCGAGCCGGCCAACACCAGCGCGGGATCGATCGAGTCGGCTGAATGGCAGGACCGCGTAGAACTCAACTTCAGCGCCTTTTCTTGCGCCGGACCGGTGCCCTCAGCGCCGCATTGACTTAATCAAACATACGTATGAATGTAGCCGAGGTCAAATTGTAACGCCCTCGAGAGG
>BFBZ01002123.1_pt1 | contig 11502 bp, 3 predicted proteins | sample 1888401 | NCBI WGS metagenome assembly BFBZ01 (sample SAMD00112614, study PRJDB3348) | symbiont metagenome | host: Chara braunii | reverse complement strand
CCTGCCGTACCTGCTCTATCTCTTTTTCAGGAAGAGGAGGCTGCTCTTTGTGATCCTGATCCTGGCCAGCTGCGGCGTATTGGGCTTTTTTGCCTCGAAGATCAGGCTGGAGGAGGATATCACGCGGTTTGTGCCTTCAGACAAGAACACCAGCGCCATCAACACCATTCTTGAGAACCTTAAATCGAAAGACAAGCTGGTGGTACACCTGTTCTCGAACGATCCTCAAAAGGCCGATAGCCTGGCAGAGTGCGCAGACAGCGTGTATGCAGGCATCACACGGGCCCTGTCGTCAAAGGATTATACTGATATCACCTATAAGCTGTCTGATGATAGAATGCAGCAGGTGTACGACCTGTTTTACCGGCACCTGCCCCTTTTCCTGGAAGAACAGGATTACACCCGGCTGGACCACATGTTGCGAACCGACAGCATTGCCTATACCCTGAAAAAAGATTACGAGGCCCTGCTTTCGCCTTCGGGCGTGGTGGTTGGCAAATACATTACCCGAGACCCGCTCAGCATCACGCCCACGGCCTTAAAAAAACTGCAGGCTATCCAGCTTGATGAAAATTTTGAGACCTACAACGGCTATATTGTCACAAAAGACAGGAAGCATCTCCTGCTCTTTATCACACCCGCCCATGCGCCTAACGAAACCAGGCTGAACGAGCGCCTGGTGAGCGTGGTGACCGATGTCTGTAAACGAAGTGCGGCGCTTCACCATGGTGTGCAGGTAGAACCATTCGGCGCCACCATTGTGTCTGAAGGAAACGCGAAGCAGCTGAGAAAAGACAGCCTGCTTACCACCGGCATAGCGGTGGTGCTCATTGCCCTGCTGCTGGGCCTGTATTTCCGGAACCCCTTGCTCATCATCTTCATCATGTTCCCCGTAGGCTTCGGCATGGTGTTCTCGCTGGCAGTGCTGTTCTTTACCCGGGGCGTGGTATCGGCCATTGCCATTGGCTCGGGCGCCGTGGTGCTGGGTATCGCCATCAATTACTCGCTGCATTTTTTCACGCACTATAAGCATGTGCGGAGCGTAAAGGCTGTACTGGCCGATCTCACCCTGCCCATGCTCATTGGATGTACCACTACGGTGGGCGCCTTCTTCAGCCTGCTGTTTGCCAGGTCGGAAGCCCTGCACGATTTCGGGCAGTTCGCAGGGTTCTCGCTGATCGGGGCCATGCTCTTCTCCATTATCGTACTGCCTCACCTGCTGAAGCTGGCCTTCAAAAAGCTGGAACAGCCGGAAGCGGGTGCGGCAGAGCAGGCGCATGAGGCGCCACATAATATCCTCGACAGGATCACCTCCGTGAAGCTCGACCGCAACAAAACGGTGGTGATCGCCTCCATCCTGCTAACATTGGTATTTGCCTGGTTCGCGGGCAATGTGTCTTTTGAAAGCGACATGAACAAAATGAGCTTCATGACCAACGACACGCGCCAGGCCGAAAAGCACCTCGACGAAGTGAATAGCTTTGCCGCGCGCTCTGTATATGTTTTTGCCACCGGCAAGAACCTGGATGAAGCGCTCGACCGTAACATAGCGGTGGCACAAAAACTCAGCGCCCTGCGGGCTGCAAAGGTCATTAAGAAATACTCTTCTGTTGCCTCCATTTTCAGCTCGCGCAGGGAACAGGAGGCACGCATCCGCCGCTGGAACAGTTTTTTTACCCCGGCCCGGAAAGCGGCCCTCAAGGCAACACTGGTAGCTGAGGGACTGAAGTTCAAGTTCCGGGAAAATGCCTTCAGTCAATTTTACCAGCTGCTCGACAATGCTTTTGAGCCAATGCCAGCCGCCGACAGCGATACGCTGAACAAACTGCTTTTTAAGGAATGGCTTGGGCAGGTAGGAGGCAAACCTTCGCTCATCAACCATGTGAAGGTGGACGCCGGCAACCGCGAACAGGTATACGGGGCTTTTGAGAACGACCCCAACGTAGTGGTGTTCGACAAGCAAAACCTCACCTCCAAGCTCGTGAAGGTGATCAGCGGCGATTTCAACACCATCCTACTGATCACTTCCATCCTGGTGTTCGCCTTTATGCTCCTGTCTCACGGGCGAATCGAGCTGGCCATCATCAATTTCCTGCCCATGTTCGTGTCGTGGCTGTGGATCCTTGGCATCATGGCCCTGGCCGGCATCAAATTCAACATCATCAACATCATCATTTCCACTTTCATTTTTGGCCTGGGCGACGATTACAGCATTTTTATCATGGACGGCCTGATGAACGAATACAAATACGGCCGCCGCAACCTCGATTCTTATAAATCGTCCATCCTGCTGTCGGCCCTTATCACCATCATCGGCATCGGTGTGATGATCTTTGCGCAGCACCCGGCCCTTAAATCGATCGCAGCTATTACCATCATCGGTATGCTTTGCGTGGTGCTCATCTCTTTTATTGTGCAGCCGCTCATTTTCAACTGGATGGTGCTCAACCGCTACCACCGGGGGCTCCAACCCTATTCTGCCAAGTATTTATTCATTACCGCCATTGGTTTTGCAGGTTTTGTATTGGGTGCTTTGTTCCTAACAGTTTGCGGGCTGGTGATCTTCAGCATCTTCCCGGCCGGTACCAAAAAAAGAAAGCTGGTGTTTCACGTGCTCATTACCTATACATTCCGCTTCATCCTGCTTTGCTTCTTCAATGTCAAAAAACGGGTGATCAATGAGCACCACGAAGATTTCAGCCGGCCGGCGGTGATCGTGGCTAATCACCAGTCGCATATCGACCTGGCGCTGACATTACAGCTGCATCCAAAGATCATTGTGTTTACCAACGACTGGGTATACAGGTCGCCGTTTTATGGCTGGATCGTGCGGATGGCGGATTATTACCCGGCATCTGATGGTTACGAAAAAAGCCTGCCCAGGCTGGAGGCATTGGTGAAGGACGGCTACTCCGTACTGATCTTCCCGGAAGGCACGCGTAGCGTGGATGGCGAGATCCATCGCTTTCACAAGGGGGCTTTCCTGCTGGCGGAGAAGCTCAACCTGGATGTGCTGCCACTGCTGATCCATGGGGCGGGCGACGCGGTGACCAAAGGTGATTTTCACTTTAAGGACGGAGCGCTAACAGTTAAGATCCTGGAGCGCGTACGCCCGCAGAATGCTGCATACGGCACTACCTACCAGGAACGCTGTAAGAATATCCTGAAGCACATGCGCGCCGAATACCGGCAGCTGCGTGAAAAATGCGAGCCAGCGGCATATTTCCGGCCGCGACTCATCCGCAATTATATTTTCAAAGGCCCGGTGCTCGAGTGGTACTGCCGCATCAAAACGAAGCTCGAAAACAATTATGAGCTTTTCGAAAGCCTGGTGCCAAAGCAGGGAAAGATCGTAGATGTGGGCTGCGGATACGGTTTCCTGCCTTACATGCTGATGTATAAAAGCAAGACCCGCGACATTTTGGGGATCGATTATGACGACGATAAAATTGCCGTGGCGGATAATTGCGTACACAAAACAGCCGGCATGCGCTTCGAGGTGGGAGATGTAACCAGCTACGGGTTCCCGGAAGCGGATGCTTTTATTATCAGCGATGTGTTGCACTACCTGCAGGAAGACCAGCAAGTGCAGGTGATAGAGCGTTGCGTGGCAAAGCTCAACAAGGGTGGCGTGCTTATTATCCGTGATGCAGACACCGACCTCGCCAAACGCCAGAAAGGCACCTGGTATACCGAATTCTTCAGCACCAACTCGGGCTTCAACAAAACAAGCGGGGATGGCCTGCATTTTGTGAGCGGCAGGCTTATCAAAGATACCCTAGCCAAATACCCGCAGCTTTCGGTAGAGATCATTGATAACACAAGGCTTACCTCCAACATCATCTACGTGGCACGCCGGCAAAACACGCCTGCGTAAACAATGCCGCTTTCAGGCCGGAGGCTTCAGGGCCCGGTGGTAGTTTTGTTCCGATGCGGCGCGATCTTGTTCAGGTAGCGCTTATAGAGCTCGGTGAGGGTCTCGAATTCTTCCCTGTAAAAAATACCGACACCTTGTGTGAAAGGGCCACCACTGGTAGTGATCTGCGTGTTATCGTTGCTGCGGTTGAATCCCCTCACACGGTAACGGCCATCATCACTCAGCTTATATTCGATCGATACGTCACCGATGAGGTTACTGGTATTTGAGTTTCCCGTGGTGGTTTTGGGCGCGTTGCTGTTGTTGCTGGCCCCGAAGTTGCCGTCAATGCTGAGACGGTTGTTGATGCTTTTGGAAAGACCAAGGTCTATTTCGTCGCTGCTGGTAACCGTACCGGGCCTGTAGTTCACGCTCAGGTCCATGTTATTGGTCACACCATTGAGCCAGTTGCTGAGCTTGTTAGACAGCATTTCGGAGCCCGTAGCTGCCGCCGCGCTCCCCGCGGTAATGCCCCCGGAGCCGGGCGCGGAGGCCGGCGGAATAAAAGACCTGAGCAACAGCAGGGCAAACACCTGGCGGTTCATTTCCTGTTCGTCAGACAAAATGCTGTTGATCTTGCTGCGCGTGGTTTCGTCAATGGTTGGCAGATCGATACCAAAAGAAATATCGGGCGTCATGAGATTGTTCCTCATAAACAGCTTGCAGTCTACCGGGTAGCGCTTGCTGTAATTGCCCGTGGAATCGTAAGGGAACAATGGTTTGATAGATGCCCGCTGCTTGTAATTGGCCGTGATATCAATATTGGCTTTATATACGTTGCCATTCCAACGGATGTAGCTTCCCTTCTCTATGTCAAATTTCTTGGTGATGAATGTTTCCAGTGTAAACAGGTAATCGCCCGTGGTGAGCACGTAATCACCAAACATATCGAACTTACCTTTAGAGTTGATCTTCATGTTGATATTGCCTTCGCCACGTGCCTTGATCGCGTCGCCGGTCTTCTCGTCAAACAACAACTGCACTTCCGCATCCGGTGTGGCCTCGAGGTTAAAATCGAGCGAGAAGTTACTGGCATTCACAACCGGCGCGGCCTTTTTGGTGGTATCCTTCGTCACAAAACGGATGAAATCCTTATCACCGATCTCTGCCGGGCCGCTCAGCGGGATATAGAAACGGGTACCCGCATTCGTTTTCATGTTCAGCTCCATCTTGATATCATCTACAAAGCCAAAGATACCCGCGTTGCCCGTCGCGTAAGCCGTACCGTAATAGCCCTCGTTATTGGCGCCGGTAGTGTTCAGCACCATCAGCTTGTTTGTATTGATGTCGAAGTCGATGCGCATGTTCCGGAAATTGTTATGGAAGATATTACCCGATACGATCCCTGTATTACCAAGTTTGTCACGCAGGGTCAGGTTGTTAAAGTTGAGCTGGTCGGGCAGGATCTCGATATCGCCGCCGATGCTGTACTGCACATTGAGATAATCTACCAGCATCACGCATTTGGCAAGCGTGAGGTTGGAATTGATCAGCGGCTTCTGGGGGGTGCCTGTCACCCTGCCCTGCCCTGTCACGTAGCCCCCTTTAATGCTCACAAAATCCTTCACAAAAGGCTGCAGGAACACCATATCAAATGGCTTGCAGGTAAAGGTCACATCCAGGCTGTTGTCTGTTTTGGCCGGGTAATACACCCCGTTGAAATCAAAGTTCCTGAGCGGCTCACCTGTCACAAGATCATCCGCAAAAGACGAGTAGCCATATATATTTACATAGTCCTTACCGGCATCGTACTCGCTGTTGATCTCACCACGTCCTATCACGCGTCCATTCACTTTCAGGTCGGCAAAACGGACATTGCTCGTGACCAGTGCCTTGCCAAATACGCCGCTCACACTGGCGTTGCCATTCACCAAACCGTCCATGGTGACTTTACTATCTTTTAAAAGCGGGTTGAGCTGGTTCAGGCGGATGTTGACCAGGCCCAGCGTGATCTGGTCCTGCTCCTGTTTCGACAACCGGCCACCGAGGGTCACCTGCTGGTTACCATTGCCCAACGCAAACGAGCTCACAGTAACGGCAGCGGATGTGTCGATCATGATGTTCGCCGGCTGGCCCAGGGTCCATACACTGTCGGTGAGCACGATCCTGGCCTCGTCAATGCCAACACGGAGCCCCTGACTGCCATACAAAGTACTGCCCGCTATCTTCCCGGCATAGCCCGGCTTCAGCAGGTTGTCCCAGCTGATGCTGTAGCCCGACGTTTTATCGCTGGCCGTCACATCCAGCTCAAAGTTCCGGAAAGCCATACTGTCTGACAGGTTCAGGCTGTTCACGGTGGTAGCAAGTTTCACCACGCCTTTTTCAAGAGAATGAAACGTTATTCTGTCTTTCACAAATCTAAGACTGCCGTAATTCACCAGGTCGCTGTTCATACTCATGTCGAACTGGTTCCTGGACGCATCGAAAGTGCCGGTGATCGTTGTATTGGGGCTTAGCATCAGGTCTTTGAGCAGCAGCTCTTTCACGATCCCGAAATTCTTGATCCGGATATTGATCTCGGCCTGGTCCCTGTACACCGCTTTGGGCCTGGTTTTCACGAAAGTGGGGAAATAGGCATTGAGATACTGCTGAAAAGCGTCGGGGATAGTAGACAGCGCGTAACGGCCTTTTACAGACACATTGAACATCGACGAGGTGAGCTCGATAGATTTATCTTCTGTTTCCTGGTTGAGCTCGAGGTTGAAAGTGCTGAGCTTGTATTGTTTTTTGGGTGTTTTATAAATGGTGTTATCGAAATTGACGAGGCCGCTCAGGTTGTCAAGGCTCGCGCCGTTAAGATCTATCAATATCTGCGACGACAGCTGGCCATTGAGTGTTGAAGTGGATAAATGTGTCTTGTCAAGGTCAAGGTTATTGACCGTGGAAATAAAATCCATTTTGGGTACCTTGTTCGTAAATTTGATGGTGCCGTTAAAATCAAAATCGGCGTTCTCGTCTTTACTCACCAGGTTACCTGTAAATATTTTGTCTTTGAACTTACCATTCACCGTAATGTCCTTGTAGGCATAATTGTTATAGGTCAGCGACATGACCTTCCCGTCGAGCTCGGCATCGAGGGTTTTGATATCGAATCCTTTGCCCTTGATCCTCGCGTCGAGCGATACAGGCCCCAGCTGCCGGATGCCCGGGAACAAACGGGCAAGGTTGAAATTACTGCTCTTGATAAGACCCGAATAGCCGATGACATGGCGCACAGAATCGTTGTGGATGGACAGGTCCGTAGAGAGATTGCCTACCGCCGTTTTAAATGTGCCATAGGTTACAAAATCGTTGATGAACCCGTCGAACTTACCTTTGTATGAAATGAGGCCCAGGTGTGCAATCTCCTTTGGCAGGCTCAGGTGCGTTGGATGATTGAATGGCGGCACTGGGAATTTTTCGAGATCGGCCCGGGTGGTAGAGAGCTGCCTGGCATCAAAGTGGATATACGACCGGTCTATATCCGGCAGGCCCGTGATGCTGAAATCGCCCTTGAAACGCGTGTCTTCAGCATATTTGAATTCGAGGTTGCTGCCATGCAGGTCGTTCACATAACCTTTTACCTTACCGGTAAGATACAGCGTTTCCTTAAACCCGTTGAGCTCTCCGGCAAAATAAGCTACGTCGGCAAAATTCAGCTCTGTGCCGGTTTTGAGATTGGCATCAATGTATACCTTGTCAATAAAATCCTCGTAATCGCTCCAGGTGTTATAATCGAACCTGAGCCGGCCATTGATATAGCTGTTGTGCGTTACCAGCGTAAGGCTGTCGCAGCGCAGCTCTTTCGGGCTTACTTTGGCAATGGTACTCAGCTTGCTGAGCACCAGGCCGCATTGCTCCCTGGCGCTCAGGTCTGTGATAGTGGCAAAGATCGTATCCTTATTGAGGTGAAAACCCGAGATCTTCCCACGAACATCATGCACGCGGATGTTGTTATAGTTCATGTTCTGCACCACCCTGTCGGTATCCCTCAGCAGGTGATACGTAAAATCGACATGGTTGAGCAAAAGCGTGCCATACTTCACGGTCCAACCCGCGCTGGTATCAGGTTTCGAGGGGCCCGGCGACGAAAAATAATCTGCCAGGAACTGGAAATTAAAATCAGGTTCGCCCTTGTATTTGAGCAGCTTCACCTTCACATCCGACAATTTTACCTCGTCGAGGCGAAGCTTATGCTTACTGTAATCAAAGCCACTCAGGTTCACAAGAATGCTGCTGCCAGCCAGCAGGGTGTCGTGGTGCAGGTCTTCTACCAAGACATTTTCGAGCTCCACGTTCCTGATAAAAGAGATCTTGAGCTTCCCCACCTCTATGCGGGTGCCGAGCTCCTTGCTCAGGTAAGTGGCTGCCTTATGGGCTGCATAGGTCTGGAAGGTTTCGGTATTAATGGCAATGAGCAGCGCGATGACCAAAAACAGCACGAGGAACGTGAAAAACTTCAGTGTTTTCCACATTATTCTCGTAATTTTGCGCCACATTTTCACGGTATAAAAATAATGAATAATAGCGAGGATATAATCATACTGGCCCTTGAAAGCAGCTGTGATGATACCTCCTGCGCCATCTTAAAAAACAACGTGCTCCTCTCCAACATCACGGCCAACCAATCTGTGCATAAGCAGTATGGCGGCGTGGTACCAGAGCTCGCCAGCCGCGATCACCAGAAGAACATTGTGCCGGTGGTGGATGCCGCTGTAAAAGCAGCCGGTGTTAAATTATCCCAAATCTCGGCTATCGCTTTCACGCGCGGGCCGGGGCTCACAGGCAGCCTGCTGGTGGGCATCTCCTTTGCCAAATCGCTGGCGCTTGCACTCGGTGTCCCGCTCATTGAGGTCAACCACATGCAGGGCCACATCCTCGCGCATTTTATTGCCGAAGAAACATCGCCCGGGGTCATCAGCTTATCCGCGCCGGAATTCCCTTTTCTGTGTCTAACGGTTAGCGGGGGTCATACACAGATCGTGAAAGTTTCAGGCCCCCTGCAAACGGAACTGCTGGCAGAAACAGAAGACGACGCGGCGGGCGAAGCGTTCGACAAAGCAGCCAAGATTCTTGGCCTGCCATATCCCGGCGGCCCCCTCATAGACCAGTATGCGCGGCAGGGACAGCCGGCAAGGTTCAAATTCCCAATGCCGCACCTTTCCAGCCACAATTACAGTTTCAGCGGCATCAAAACATCTTTCCTGTATTTTATCCGCGATCACCTGAAAGAGAACGCCGCGTTCGTGGAAAATAACCTGCCAGACATTTGCGCCTCCTACCAGCACCACCTGGTAAGCTACCTGCTTAAAAACTTAAAAGCCGTGGCGCGTGAAACAGGGATCCGGCAGATCGCCATCGCCGGCGGCGTATCCGCCAACTCCGGCCTCAGGGAGCAGCTGGCCGCTATGGGCCGCGAAGAGAACTGGCGTGTATACATTCCTAAATTTGAATACTGTACCGATAATGCCGCCATGATCGGCATCACGGGCTATTACAAATACAGGCAGCAGGCATTTTCAGACCTGAAAGCCACACCGCTGGCAAGGTATCACCTGTAGCAGGCTGCCACGGGAGCAGCCTTGGGGGCGCTTTGCAAGCCATGATGGGCCCCCGCATCTATTTTTTCAAAATCTTCAAAAATTAAACTATAAAGCTTAATTTAGCCGTTCTTAATACACACACTATGAACTACGATGTTATTGTTATAGGAAGCGGACCGGGGGGTTATGTAACGGCCATCCGCGCTTCTCAATTGGGTTTTAAAACAGCGGTGATCGAAAAGGAAAACCTTGGCGGGATCTGCCTGAACTGGGGTTGTATCCCTACCAAAGCACTGCTCAAAAGCGCGCAGGTGTTCGAATATCTCAACCATGCCAAAGACTACGGGATCAGTGCCGACAACATCAAGGCTGATTTTGGTGGTGTGATCAAGCGCAGCCGTGATGTGGCCGAAGGCATGAGCAAAGGTGTGCAGTTCCTGATGAAAAAAAACAAGATCGACGTGATCATGGGAACTGCCAAAGTGAAACCAGGCAAGAAAGTGGAAGTGAAAGGTGCCGACGGAAAAACTACCACCTACGAGGGCAGCCATATCATCATTGCTACAGGCGCCCGCTCGCGCCAGCTGCCAAACCTTACACAGGACGGCAAAAAGATCATCGGGTACCGCGAAGCCATGAGCCTGCCGAAGCAGCCTAAAACAATGGTGGTGGTGGGATCCGGCGCTATTGGCGTGGAGTTCGCTTATTTCTACGCTACCATGGGAACAAAAGTGACCGTAGTCGAATTCCTGCCAAATATTGTGCCTGTTGAGGATGAGGATGTATCCAAACAGCTCGAAAAATCATTCAAAAAAGTGGGTATCGATATCATGACCGAAGCATCGGTAGAAAGCGTGGATACCAAAGGCGATGGCTGCAAGGTGAACATCAAAACAAAAACCGGCAACGTTACCCTCGAAGCTGACATTGTTCTTTCTGCCGTTGGCATCCAGGCCAATATCGAAGGCATAGGCCTTGAAGATGTGGGTATTGTAACAGACAAAGGCAAGATCGTGACCGATAAATTTTACGCGACCAATATCCCGGGCTATTACGCCATTGGCGATTGCGTAGGCGGCCAGGCACTCGCGCACGTGGCCAGCGCGGAAGGCATTACCTGCGTGGAAAAGATCAAAGGTATGCATGCGGAGCCGATCGATTACAACAATATTCCGGGCTGTACGTATTGCCAGCCGGAGATCGCCTCTGTAGGTTATACAGAGAAAAAAGCCAAAGAGGCCGGCTACGAGATCAAGGTAGGTAAGTTCCCTTTCTCCGCTTCAGGAAAAGCCAAAGCTGCCGGCGCGGCCGACGGTTTTGTGAAACTGATCTTTGATGCCAAATATGGCGAGCTGCTGGGCGCGCACATGATCGGCGCCAATGTTACCGAGATGATCGCTGAAACAGTGGCGGTACGCAAACTGGAAACCACCGGGCATGAGCTCATCAAAACGGTTCACCCGCATCCTACCATGAGCGAAGCGATCATGGAAGCAGCGGCTGCAGCCTACGGCGAAGTGATCCATTTATAAGCCAAAAATTATCATTCTAAAAAGCGACCTGATTAGGTCGCTTTTTTTATGCACGCGCAAAAGTAAAAGCCATGGCTTTTGCTACCTTTGGGTACTTCATACACATGAACAACATTGAGATATACAATGCCGAAACGGTAGCAGCCCATGTGCGGAAACGCGACAATGAGCTGAAGATCGGTGAACAAGTGCAGGTGATCGGCAACGGGCTACAATGGCAGGAAGAGCTCAAAGCCTGCAAGGCCACGTTTGTACTGCTTGGCATCCCGGAAGATATCGGGGTGAAAGCCAACTACGGTCGCGGGGGCTCGCACACCGCATGGAAACCGGCGCTCGAAAGTTTCCTCAACCAGCAGGGCAACCAATTCCTCAATGGTTCAGAGGTCTTAGTGTTGGGGCACATTATCACCAATGATCTCATGGCCCGCTCCGAACAGCCCGGCGTAGCAAAAGACATTGCCGCTTTAAGGCAGATGGTGACGGAGATCGACAATCGTGTAACACAAGCCATACAATCCATCATTTCGGCGGG
>BFBZ01002121.1_pt1 | contig 11513 bp, 9 predicted proteins | sample 1888401 | NCBI WGS metagenome assembly BFBZ01 (sample SAMD00112614, study PRJDB3348) | symbiont metagenome | host: Chara braunii | reverse complement strand
CCCGATGCCGCGCGAACCGCCTGTAACAAGTGCATATTGCATGATCTATAAAACGTGTATATGGTTATAAAAAATATAATCTCTTACCGCTCCGATCTCCTTGTAGTGGATGCCATCTTCCTTAAAGCACGGGAACACCTTACGCAGCTTTGTATAAGCTTCTTTGGAAGTGGCAGAAAGCTTGTCCTGCACGCCCAGGTAATCAATCGCCTGGAGGATTGTCATCCATTCAATGGCCAGTACCTCGTAGCTGTTCAGGATCACTTTTTTGCATGCCAGCGCCGCGTTAGAGCCCATGCTCACAATATCCTGGTTGTCGTTGTTGCTGGGGATACTGTGCACATACATAGGGTTGGAAAGCATCTGGTTCTCGGCCGTGGTAGAGGTGGCGGTAAACTGCACGCCCTGCATGCCGAGATTGAGGCCAAGCACGCCGTGGTTCACAAAAGGCGGGAGAATATTGTTGAGCTTGTCGTTCAGTAAAAAATTAAGCTGCCGTTCGCAGAGCATAGAGAGCTTGGTGATGGCGATCTTGAGCTTATCCATTTCCAGTGCTACGTAGTCGCCGTGAAAATTGCCGCCATGGTACACATTCTTGCGCTCCCAGTCTACAATAGGGTTATCGTTGGCGGAGTTGATCTCGTTGATGAGCACCTCGCGGGCGTAGGCGATTGTATCGATGATAGGGCCCGTGATCTGTGGCACGCAGCGGATGGAATAGTATTCCTGCATTTTTTCCACCAGCACATCCACCTCCACTTTCTGTTTGTAGTGGTGCTCTTCGCGGCTTTTCACCAGACGGCTGTCTTTCAGGATTTCCTGCAAGGCATGTGCGGCGGCGTTTTGCCCGTAGTGATGCTTCACTTCATTGAGCGGGGTAGAGTAGTGATCGTCGAAACTTTGTACCAGTTCCATGATCACCGCCGAAGCCAGCAGGCTCCAGTTCACCAGATTCTCGGCATAGATCACATTGAGCATGCCGATGCCGCTCATGGCCGAGGTGCCATTCATCAGGGCCAGCCCTTCGCGGATATGCACCTCCATCGGTTTCAGCCCTTCCTTTTCGAAAGCCTCTTTGGTAGGCACAATGCGGCCTTTGTAGTATACCTCTCCTTCGCCAATGAGGGTGAGCGCCAGGTGAGCCAGCTGCACCAGGTCGCCGCTGGCGCCCAGTCCGCCATGCTCGTAGATCACCGGCGAGATGTTTTTATTGATAAGGTCCTTGATCAGCTCCAGTGTATCGGGATGAATGCCCGCAAAGCCCTGCAGGAGGGTGTTGAGGCGGGCCAGCATCACGGCCTTGCAATCTATTTCGGGGATGGGATGGCCCGTGCCCGAGCAGTGGCTGCGGATGAGGTTGTATTGCAGTTTTACCTGATCTTCGTGATTGATGCGGTATTGTGCCATCGGGCCAAAGCCCGTGTTGATGCCGTAGATAAGCTTTTCGCGGGTAAACTCCCTGAGAAAATAATGGCTGCGATAAACTTTCCGGAGCGCTTCCTCATCCAGCTGGAGTTGCAGGTTGTTGATCAGCACTTTGTAAAAGTCGTCAGCAGATATTTTATTATCTCCAATCTTTACCATAAATCGTTTAATATTACAATATTACAAACATTTTATAACAAGCCACAGTGGGTATTTTGCTATTTTTTGCTAAAGACCGCGAATTGCGGAAGTGATTGTTGTTTTATGTATTTTGAGAGTATATTTGTCGGCTCACATGGAAGAACAACCGTTTTTTACAAGCGATAAGAAGACCGCGCTGGAAGCGATTGAACTGGCACAATGGATCGCGTTTGCACCTGTTGTATTCCAGGCGGCTAAATCGCTGAGAGACCTTGGTATCCTGCTGGCCGTGAAGGAAAGCAGGGCGCAGGGCCTCAGCCTGGAGGAAGTGGTGAGCAAAACCTCGCTGCCCGAATATGGCGTGAGGGTGCTGCTGGAGGCGGGACTTGGCATTGGCCTGGTACTGCGGAACAACGGTCGCTATGCCATCACCAAAACAGGCATCTTCATCCTCAACGATAAGATGACCCGTGTGAACATGGATTTTACCCACGATGTGTGTTACGAAGGTATGTTCAGCCTCGGGCAAAGCATCCGGGAGGGGAAGCCTACGGGCCTTGGGGTGTTTGGCAACTGGCCTACCGTATATGAAGCCCTGGCGCATTTGCCACGCAAGGTACAGGACAGCTGGTTTGGCTTCGATCATTATTATTCTGACGGTTCGTTTGAGGAGGCGCTCGGCGAGCTGTTTAAAAGGCGCCCGGTGCATATCCTTGATATCGGCGGCAATACAGGCAAATTCACGCTCAAGTGCATGGGTTATAATGACCAGGTGAAGGTAACGATCCTCGATCTGCCCGGCCAGCTGGCCATGGCCAGGGAGCATGTAGCCGCCACCCCTTACGGGGAGCGTGTGGCTTATTTCCCGATCAATATTCTCGACCCTTCACAAAAATTCCCGGCTGGTGCCGACGCTATCTGGATGAGCCAGTTCCTCGACTGCTTTGGCGAAGACGAGATCGTGAGCATCCTGCAACGTTGCCACGAAGCGCTGGACAGCAAGGGCCGGGTGTATATCATGGAAACCTTCTGGAACAGGCAGCGCTTTGAATCCGCGGCCTTCAGCCTGCAGATGACCTCGTTGTATTTCACCAACATTGCCAACGGCAACAGCCAGATGTACGACAGCGAGGTGTTCAACAGGCTTATTGAAAAGGCGGGTTTTGTGATCGAAGAACAGATCGATCATGTGGGGGTGAGCCACACGATACAGGTGTGCCGGAAAAAATAACGTCACCAGTTTTTACCTCCTCTTTTTACAGGATTTTTACAAGAAGATCACGCGGGGATCTTTGTATCTTTGTGCCATGCGTGATATTGCCACCACGGAAGATGTAAGCCTGCTCGTCAACACATTTTACCGCGAACTACTCAAAGCAGAAGAGATCAGGCCGGTGTTTGCTGGCATAGACCTCGAGGCGCACATGCCCCGCATGATCGCGTTCTGGGAGTTTGTGCTGCTCGATAAAGATGGCTACAATACCAATGTGTTTGATAAGCACATTGGCCTGCCACTGAAGGACGAACACTTCGATACCTGGCTCCGGATATTTACGGGCACCGTGAAGACCCTGTTTGCAGGAGAAAAGGCCGATCTTGCCATCAGCAGGGCCCAAAGCATTGCCTTCTCGTTCAGGCATAAGCTCAGGCAAATGGGCAGGCTGTAATAGTTTCAGCGTCTTCTGCCGCCACCCCCTCCGCCGCCGCGCATCGCCGGGCGGTTCATCCTTTCACCACCGTTCCTGTTCATGCCGGCCTCTTTTTGTTGCATAGGTTTATTGGCAGGCTGCATGGCCGGTTTGTTTTCACGTTCCTGGCGCATGGCAGCCCTTTGAGATTTGGCGTTATCGGGTTTGGAGACATTTTGCTGCTGTTGCGGCTGCGATTGTGAAGGATTGCCCTGCGACGATTTGGTAACATTGAAATTCTGGGCAGGCTTTTGCTGCATGGCGCCACCCGGCTGCTTCACCATGCCGTTGGTCTTGATCCCGTTGCCTTTAAAACTGCCGGCATTGTTGATGTTGTTGTTTATGGTGATGTTCTTCTGCACATATACCGAGCTGGTTTTATGCGGGTAATATACCGCCTGCGCCAGTGGGATACTGTTTACATACACCCGCTGGCAGAACAGTACAGGCGGATGGTAAAAATACCACTGGGTGTAAGCAAAATAGCTGTATGGCCTCCAGGGCCTCCACCAGCCGGGGTAATAGCCCCAGTACCAGGGCGAGATCCAGAAGGTATAGCCCGGGCTATACATATAGTTCACGCAGGGCCAGCCCCATACGTTCACATTTACTACTGTATTGGAGTTGTTGGGAGTAGGACCCTCGTTTTGTGCGTTCGGCTGGTTCTGGGTGTCATCAGGCTGGGGCTGCACAATATAATCTTTGCCATACAGGGCCTCATCGCCTACGATCTGGATGTGGGCCGCCGAATGCCGCGTCTTTTCTACTTCTATCACGGCCACATCCTGTGATTCTGTTTTGTTCACCGGCACCTGTAATACGAGGGAGTGCAGGTCGTCCTTGCCGTAATCTACCACGCGGATATAGTCTACCTGGCCATCGTTGTTGAGGTCGAGGTTGTTGATCTTTGTATCGGGGTCGTTGAGCCTTTTCTCGAAATCCTCCACGTTTTTTGATTGCTTGAAGAGATCGAGCACAGCGTGAAGGTTGAGGTTGTCGCCCGGCAGCCCCAGCGAGTCGTGGGTTGAAGCATGGCCTGTCAAAAGAGAGCAGCTGAGCAGGCAAAGGGCGATACACGAAAGCGGTTTCATAATTCCTGTTTTTTGGTAAGAACGCTAAAGCCAGCTCAAAGTTTAAAACACGATTCCCAAAGCATGTTAAATGATGAACTTAAAAGGTATATTTAAGGCATGAAACAATCACACCTCTTAACCTTTTTTTAAGCTAATTTGGACAATCAGTCACATTTGCCAGAAAACTGCCTGATCCATCAGCATTAATATAAGCGCCTTCATCTAACAGCACAAAATCTGTAGCCCAGAGAGTTACATTAGAGCTTGTATTGATAGTTGAACTACAGGCTCCGCCGGCTATGGAAATAGATTTTTTTACAGCGTAATTATATGTTGAAGGATTAAATGTGCAGATGTTTTCTATCACGGCGCATGCCTTCCTCAATTGACTTATTTTTACATAATTGATTTTGAAATATGAAGGAAGCGGGGTCGTAGCATCTATTTCACCGCCGACCCAATTACTAACCGCAAGATCCAGTATCAGGCTCGCAGGATTTTTAGGAACAGGATTAAAAGTATTACCATTGACCGTAACATTGTCATTGAAAACATCTACCTGAACATCATCATAAAACCAGGTTACTTTATTCGGCTCCCATAAAACAGCGTATTTATGCTCCAAAGTAATATCATTAACAGGTAACCCAACAGGGACAAGGCCAGATCCCGCTAAATCCCAATAGGGTTGGGTTGGTCCGGAAGGGTAGGTAGCATCTCTCCAGTGCATATTGTGTCCCATGATCTGACCTGTAACAGATTGATCGCCACCATTTTCTCCTATGTCTATTTCCCCGTAATACGTTGAGCTATTGGTTCCAAAAAGCCAAAAACCCGGCCAAAACCCTCTCCCTTTTGGATACATGGCGGATATTTCATAGTAACCATATTTGTATTGATTCCTCAGTGAAACAGCGCCTGTTTGAAAATAATAATTCCTGTTATTATAACGAATGGGAGTAGACAGTTGTTCACATTTAAGATTGAGATATCCATTTTGGGTATAAGCGTTTGAACTTACAGCATAGCTGGAATCTCCCTTATTCATTATCGGTCCCCAGCAATAATTACTGCACCATATCAAATTATTTAAAGGAGTATTAAAGTCATCCAAAAAAATAGTTTGGTAAGTTGCATCATTAGCAGGCTGCTGGGCATTTAATAATGCCCTTGTTAAGCAGCATAGTACGAATAAAAGAAATGTCTTTTTCATGATATTATTCTGTTAAAATCATTTTTTTAGTATCGATCTCTTTGCCATTTACAATGAGAGTGTAATAATACATGCCCGGCACAAAATCTCTTCCGTTGATTATAATAGCACCTTCACCCGTTTTGTCAACCGCAATTGACTTAAGTAGTTTTCCACTCATATCGAAGAATAAGATACTTGAGCTACTATTAACTTCTTCGTTAATACTGTATTTGATTGTGGTTTCGTTTTTATACGGATTGGGATTGTTTTGAGCCAGATATGATCTAAGGGGTTTTATATTGTTATCAGAAACATTATTGTTTATTAGGGTGCTGTTTTTACTGCAGCAGGAGTTTAATTGATTCTTGAGGTCCGATATCTGCTTATCCTGCTCCTGCATGCCTGAAATAAGTACGGGAATGAGTCCCGTATAGTTAACACCCAGCAAGCCCGTTTTTTCGTCCTTATCAACTAATTCAGGAAAAACCATTAGCAAATCCTGAGCGATCATCCCATGTTGTTTTACAGAGCACAGTTTTGATTTTACTTCTTCCGGAGCATTGCCAAAAAGTTCTGGTTTGAAATTATACATCGCGGGTTTCAGTGCCCTGATTTTTGCCATGACATCTTCATATTTATAATTTATATTTTGCTTCATATTTTTATCAGAGGTTACTGTTACCGCTTGTCTGGTTGTGACATGCTGGACAAATATATCTCCGATGTACTTAGTGCTGGTTCCGAGCTCCATCCACCAATCATTTGAAGGAAACAAGGTTACCTGGCCATTATAATAGCCACTGGAAAAATCAATTAATAGATCATTCGGACCGCTGAATCTGGAGGTTCCGGTTACATGAAGCTTGGCGGTTGGGCTATTTGTCCCGATACCTACGTTTCCTCCGGAAACAACCTTAACTTGGCTTGACATTTTCATGATCATGAAGATCATCACAAACATTGAAATCGACTTTTTCATGCACGTTTTTGTTTTAGGTGATTATTATGGTTTTGTAGCAGTATTATTTGTAAATGTAAATCTTTTTCGCACATTTAATTGTGATTATAATCATACAATCACTGTTAATTACATTTACCTGCCCTGAAGTTTCTTCAGAGAGGTTTAACAAACCAGAGCGTGAATAGTTTTATTTAAGTTCGGGGTTATGCACATTTAAGCTATATATGCTTATATTTTGGTACACACCTACCTTTTTTGCTAAAAAAGGCTTTAAGAAGTCTTTTTTCTGAAATTCCGGATCAATTAAAAACAGATATTTCGCTCCTAGTGATACCCTATTTTGCAGACGGGCTTCATCTTTAAGATCAGAATCACCATAATCTGTCCAGCCTTTTTGGTTCATAAGGTACAATGAAATGTTAATGCTGCCATCAGGTATGCACACCACTTTGTCGGTAGGTTTTATGCCAGCCAGCCTGTTATAGATTTCTATTGTTTCCAAAGCCTGGGTATATTGCTTATAATAAGTATTCATCCACCACCAATATCCCTTTTCATAGTCTGTAGCGAACAATTGCTCTTCATTATTGCCTAACCAGTAGCGCATTTTTATGTTTTTTGCACAATACAGAACATTTGTCGCAAACAACAATAAGAAGGCTATTTTGAGAAAAGGTGAATCAAAAAAACGCGGAAATCGGTTTTTAAGTGCGTCAAAACATGTCAGGTAAATAAAAGAAGGCCAGATTAAAATATTGGTAATATAATAATCATGAGCATCCAGGGCATTAAACCATAAGATCAGGTATGCGCATGATCCTAGCATAAAAAGGATCATGAGTCCCAAATACACTTTATTTACCCTTTTTATAAAGAAACAGATAAAGAGGCAACAGAGAAGCGTCATATACAATGCCGTTTTGTGGAATGTCTGGTAAATCATTATCTTTTTGGTGAACTCTTTTACATTCATAATTTGTTCGGCGCTCATTCTCCAAATAGGCCATATATCATTGAATGTATACTTGCCTCTGTGTAAATTGTTGTAGTATGCTGCATAGCAGTACCAGGCTATCAGGCAGATAAAAAACAAGATAAAAGGGATTAATTGAGAAAAAGGGGAAGAAAAGATTTTTTTTGTACCCCCCAGCTTGAGGTTTGTCAAGCTATCGATAAGGTAGATACAAATTATAAGTATATAATGAATGGATTCTGGTATTTTAAGAAGGGCGGCTAAAAGAAAAAAAGCAGTGGAGGCATAGAATAAGGCAGTTTTACCAGAAAGATAAAATCTATAAAAAAAATACCACCCAATAAGGCTAAAACTCATGGCTGGCATATTTGTCAGAAAATTGTTTGAGTAATAAGCCACAATAGGCGAGGTAAACAAGAATAGTGATAATAATACACCCCAAAAACTGCTTTTTAACAAGCCCGTCAATGTCTTATATAATGCAAATAGCCCTGCAAATGAGATAAGCAGGCAAAGTATGCGGTAATACATTTCCTTGTAGCCAAATATTTTCCAGACAAACGCCACCAAATAATAAAGTCCCGGAAACTCGCCTGCGGAATATCCACTATGTCCGGCATCCGCAAGCTGGTTATGAATCTCGGGTTTTAGAAAATGCATACCGTTTTGATAGTAATTATATGATAGAGACAGACAGTCTGTTTGTCGCCATTGATGAATAGACTGAGGTCTTAACGGCAGTATGCGATCATAGCGATATAAGAGGCAAATAAGTATAAATACTATAATGAAAAGTACGCTGTATGTTTTTTTCAGGTGAGAATTTTCCATCTTGGATTTGATAATATTACAAAGGGGAGGCAATTCTTATAATTTAAAGACGAAAAGTATAAAGAGAATATTGTCCAAACAAGGAATACATTCTGAATAACTTTGAAACGAAAAGTATAACTACCTGTGGCATAAAATCATGCCTCAAAACCACAAATAGTAACAAGCATAGAATAACAAAAGAACGGTTATCAAGTTTGAGAGGGGAAAAACGGCCTATTAGCGATACATCACCTCTTTCACGGCCTTCACCGTGCGGGCCACATTTGGCAACGAGGCCTCGATAAGGGTAGGCGCGTATGGCAGCGGCACATCGGCGCTGGTCACACGGCGGATCGGCGCGTCAAGATAATCGAACGCGTCTTTCTGAACACGGAAAGTAATTTCCGAGGAGATGCTGGCCAGCGGCCAGGCTTCTTCCACGATCACGAGGCGGTTTGTTTTTTTCACGGAGCGAATCACGGTATTGTAATCGATCGGGCGCACGGTGCGCAGGTCGATCACTTCGGCGCTGATGCCTTCTTTTTCCAGTTCGGTAGCGGCTGCCATGGCCACTTTCATGATCTTGCCAAAAGACACAATGGTAACATCCGTGCCCTGCCTTTTGATATCAGCCACGCCAAGCGGGATGAGATACTCGCCTTCAGGCACCTCGCCTTTGTCGCCATACATCTGCTCGCTTTCCATGAAGATCACCGGGTCGTTATCGCGGATGGCCGATTTTAAAAGGCCTTTGGCATCATAGCCATTGCTAGGCACCACTACTTTGAGGCCGGGGCAATTGGCATACCAGCTCTCGAAAGCCTGTGAATGTTGCGAGCTAAGCATGCCCGCGCTGGCTGTAGGGCCGCGGAACACAATAGGGCAGTTGTACTGGCCCCCGCTCATGCTCAGTATTTTAGCTGCTGAGTTGATCACCTGGTCGATGGCCACCAGCGAAAAATTGAAGGTCATGAATTCAATGATCGGGCGCAGGCCATTGGCTGCGGCTCCCACGCCAATCCCGGCAAAGCCCAGCTCCGCGATAGGCGTATCGATCACGCGCTTTTCGCCAAACTCGGCCAGCATCCCTTTGCTCACTTTATACGCGCCATTGTATTCGGCTACCTCTTCGCCCATTAAAAAGATGTTTGGGTCGCGGCGCATTTCCTCACTCATGGCTTCGCGGAGGGCTTCTCTAAATTCTATGACACGCATAAGATGTGTTTAAGTTTGCCCACAAAAATAAGGGTTTTCTGTTCATAATAAAGACCAAAGCCGAAAACAAAGATTTTTTGCATTGGCCCCTCATTTTTCTATCTTTGCACACTTAATAAATTAAACGCATGAAGATACTGGTTCCTATCAGCAACGTGCCTGATACCACTACCAAAATAACATTTGCCAACGGCGATACAGAGTTCAACAAAGCGGGTGTTCAGTTCATCATCAACCCATACGATGAGTGGTATGCGCTGGTGCGTGCTCTCGAGCTAAAAGAGGCTGGTAAAGCGGAAAAAGTGACCCTCATCCATGTGGGTCTTGCAGACAGCGACGCTACCATCCGCAAGGGTTTTGCCCTGGGAGCCGACGATGGCGTGCGTGTGGATGCTGAAGGCGACGCCTTTTTCGTGGCCGAACAGGTGGCTGCCTATGCAAACGCAAATGGCTACGACCTGGTAATGGCCGGTAAAGAAACCATCAACTACAATGGGTCTTCTGTAGGCGGCATGATCGCCGGCTTTATGGACCTTCCATTCGTATCGCTCGCCACAAAACTGGACATCAATGGCCAGGTAGCTACTGTAGAGCAGGATGTGGATGGCGGCACACAGGTAGTGGAATGCGAACTGCCACTTGTGATCTCCTGTGCCAAGGGCATGGCCGAACAGCGCATCCCGAACATGAAAGGCATTATGGCCGCCCGCACAAAACCCCTGGCGGTGATTGCCGCTGCAGGCGCGGAGAAGCTTACCAACATCAAATCATACACGTTATCAGCAGGACGCACCACCTGCAAAATGATTGATGAGAACAACATGGATGAGCTGGTGAACCTGCTGCATACGGAAGCGAAAGTTATTTAAGAACAATTTTAGAATGTTTGATTTTTAGAGTTGGGAATTGAGTGAAAGATTGATAAATCAGTAGAACTTGAAAAATTGAAAACAGAATGTGAAGAGGTTTTAAAAATAATCGCAAAATCTGTTTCGACTTCACGGAACAACCAAACAACTCAAAAAACCAGGAACTCAAAAATTTAAAACTCAAAAAATATCAGGACATGTCAGTATTAGTATACACAGAAATCAACAAAGGCAAAGTCAAAAAATCATCACTCGAAGCGGTTAATTACGGCGCGAAGATAGCGGAGCTGACAGGTACCACTGTTACCGCCATTGCGTTCAATGCAGATGCAGGCCAGCTGGAGGAGATAGGCAAGGCAGGCGCCAAAAAAATATTATCGGTGAAGAACGATGCTTTTGCATCGCTCGACAACATGCTGCTGGCAGCTGCCGTAGAGCAGGCTGCCAAAGCGGAAGGCTCGAAAGTAATTGTGTTCTCGTTCGATATCGTTGGCAAGGCCGTTGCCCCAAGGCTTTCGGCCAGGCTCAAAGCAGGCCTGGTAGCTGGTGCGGTAGATTACCCGGTAGTGAACGGCAATGTCCTCGAGGTGAAGAAAAATGTATTCTCAGGCAAGGCCACCGCTGTATATAGCATCAACAGCGATACCAAGATCATCTCCCTGCTGCCGAATTCATTCCCGGTAAAGCTGGGTGATAACAGCGCTGCCGTATCTGATTTCAATGTGGACCTGGGTGCCGTGAAAAGCAAAATAGTAGTGAAGGAAAAGAAATCGGAAGAAGTGGCCGGTATGGTGCCGCTGCCGGAAGCAGAGCTGGTAGTGAGCGCGGGCCGCGGTATGAAAGGCCCTGAGAACTGGGGCATGATAGAAGAGCTGGCAAAAGAGCTCGGTGCTACCACTGCCTGTTCGCGCCCTGTGGCCGATATGCACTGGAGGCCCCACCACGAGCACGTAGGCCAGACCGGTATCGCCATCCGTCCTAACCTGTACATTGCCATTGGTATTTCAGGCGCTATCCAGCACCTGGCCGGTGTAAACGGCAGCAAAACCATTGTGGTGATCAATAATGATAAAGAAGCCCCGTTCTTCAAATCAGCAGACTATGGTGTGATAGGCGACGCTTTTGTAGTAGTACCTAAGCTTATAGAGGCGGTTAAGAAA
>BFBZ01002106.1_pt1 | contig 11516 bp, 6 predicted proteins | sample 1888401 | NCBI WGS metagenome assembly BFBZ01 (sample SAMD00112614, study PRJDB3348) | symbiont metagenome | host: Chara braunii | reverse complement strand
CGCTTCCGGCGACCTCACGATAGGTAGATTCGGCACCGGCGTGCTGAGCGTCCTCAACGGCGGAAAGGTTCGAAACATCAACGGCATGTTGGCCGTTGATCTTGCCGCGACAGGAGCGGCGACCGTGGATGGCTTGGGCTCTTCCTGGATCAATGCCGGCACATTGACCATCGGAGGAAGTGGCATAGGAACGTTGATTGTTCGCAACGGCGGCCTCGTCAGCAACACCGCCGGCGTGCTCGGCAATGACGCCGGCTCGCAGGGCAGCGCGACAATCGACGGTCTGAACTCCTCTTGGACGAACTCCGGCGACCTTACTGTCGGCAGCTCCGGTTCCGGCACGATGAGCATCTGGAACCATGGTGCGGTCAGCAACAATACCGGCTATATCGGCTTCAAATCCGGCTCCACCGGAACAGTGACGGTCGACGGCTCCGGGTCGACATGGGCCAATGGCAATGCCCTCTATGTCGGCATGTCTGGCGCTGGCACGCTGACGATCCAGAACGGTGGCTCGGTCAGCAACACGATCGGCTGGATCGGGTTCAATACCGGGTCGAGCGGCTCGGTGACGGTCAAGGACGCCGGCTCCTTCTGGACCAATTCCGGCAATCTCTACGTCGGCGGGGCATCCAGCGCCGGGAGCTTGACCATCCAGAATGGCGGCACGGTGCGCGACGCCATCGGGGTGATTGGCTACACGTCCGGCTCGTCCGGTGTCGCGACGCTCGATGGTCCCGGCTCTTCCTGGATCAACACCGGCGCGCTCTATGTCGGTCAATTCGGCAAAGGCGCGCTCACGGCCGACAACCAGGCGACGCTCAACAGTTCCGGCGGCTATATCGCGGCCAATCCCGGCTCGGTGGGCAACGCCATCATTGCCGGACTCTCGTCATGGACGATGCCCGGCGATCTCTTTATCGGCGCGGCCGGCACCGGCACCCTGACGATTCGGTCGGGCGGCACGGTCAATGTGGGAGGCGACGTCATCATCGCCGGCAGTGCGGGCTCGTCCGGCACGCTGAATATCGGAGCTGGTTCGGGAGAACAGGCGGTCGCGCCCGGCGCTTTGAACGCGGCATCGGTCAGCTTCGGGAGCGGAACGGGCCGCATCGTCTTCAACCACACATTGCCGAACTACGTCTTCGCTTCGCAGATTTCGGGCGCAGGTTCGGTGGTGGTCGAAGGTGGCGCAACGATCCTGACCGGCAAAAGTTCCTATTCCGGGGGCACGACGATTTCGGGCGGCGCCTTGCAGATCGGCAATGGCGGCACGTCTGGTTCGATCACAGGCGCTGTGGTGGACAATGCCGTGCTGGCCTTCAACCGCTCGGACACGATGACGTTCTCGGGCAATATCACCGGCAGCGGCGCGCTGCGCCAAAGCGGCACGGGCACGACGATCCTGACGGGCGCCAGCAGCTATGCCGGCGACACATTCGTGACGGGCGGCAGGCTCCAGTTCGGCGATGGTAGCAACGGAGCTGCCAGCCTTCTCGGCGGCAGCCTTTATGTGTCCGGCGGCGCGCTATCGATCCAGGCCCCAGCGACGCTGAATGTCGCGCACAATGTGAGCTTTTTCGACAATACCGCGCTGTCGATCGCCGCCGGCGGCAGCAGCGCGCCCGCGTTGACCGCCGGCTCTCTCACGATTGGCAACGGTGTCGCTTTCAACATCACCGGCATCGACAGCACCCATCAGAACGACAAAGTCCTGATCGACACCCAATCCGGCATCAGCGGCGATTTCGCCAAGGTGACCGTGGGTGGCTCCAGCGGAAGTGTCGATTACCTCACGGTATCAGCGCATAAATCCGCCGACGGCCTGCAATATCTGGCCAGCTATGGCTTGAGCTGGATCGCGCAGAACGGGCTGGCCCATGGCACCTTCACCCTGGCTACTCCATCCGATACCTTCTCGGTCGGTGCCGTGCTCGCCGATCAGGCCGCCAATCCCGCGACGGGCTGGGACGGCAAGTCGCTGACCAAGGCCGGCCCAGGGACGCTGATCCTAACCGCGAACAACACCTATACCGGCGGCACGACGATCTCGGCGGGCACGCTGCAACTGGGTAGCGGTGGAAATACCGGCTCGATCATCGGCGATATCGTCAATCGGGGCACGTTCAACCTCGTCAACACCGACACCAGCGGCATCGCCAACATCACGAACAACGGCGTCACGAATTTCTACAACGGCACGAGCGCGGGCGGCGCCGTCATCACCAACAACGGCGACCTTAATTTCTACGACGCAAGCAGTGCCGGCGGCGCCACCATCGCCAACGGCAACCACCTGTATTTCACCGGCACCAGCACGGCCGGTAACGCCAGAATCACGAACGATGGGTGGCTCTACTTCACCAATGGCAGCAAGGCCGGCAGCGCTGAAATCACCAACAATTTCGGCCTGTATTTCACCAATGTCAGCACAGCCGGAAACGCTGCCATCACCAATAGTGCGAGCGCCACCACCGATTTCTCGAACAGCGCTGGCCCGAGCGGGGACGGCAAGCTGAGCGCTGGATCGATCGCGGGTGGCGGCACCTTTAATCTAGGGGCCAACGAACTGACGGTCGGCTCGAACGGTCTCTCGACCGAGGTGAGCGGCGTCATTTCGGGCAGCGGCGGTTCGTTGGTCAAGGTCGGCACCGGCACGCTGACCCTGTCGGGCGACAACACCTATACCAGCGGCACGACGATCAACGGTGGCGCCTTGCAACTGGGCAATGGCGGCTCGACCGGCTCAATCATAGGCGACGTGCTCAACAATGGCGTGCTCGCCTTCAATCGCAACGATGTGGCGACCTTCTCCGGCAACATCACTGGCACTGGCGCGGTGCGGCAGATCGGTATGGGCACGACGACGCTGACCGGCGACAACACCTATACCGGGGGCACTACGATCTCGGCAGGCACACTGCAATTGGGCAATGGCGGGAACACCGGCTCGATCACCGGCGATGTCGTCAACAACGGCACGCTCGCCTTCAATCGCAGCGCCGCCATGACCTTCACCGGCAATATAACCGGCAGCGGCGCGGTTCGGCAGATCGGCTCCGGCGCGACGATCCTAACCGGCACGAACAGCTACGCGGGCGGCACCCTTGTCTCCGGCGGCCGGTTGCAGTTCGGCGACGGCAGTGCGGGCGGAAGCAACACGCTGGGCGGCAACTTGACCGTGACCGCCGGCACGCTAGCGATCCAGACACCGGCGACCGTGAACGTCGCGCAGGCCGTGACCTTCGCCGACAACACCTCGCTGTCGATCGTCACGGGCGCGACCGGCCCCGCACTGTCGGCCAACAGCGTTTCGATCGGAAGCGGCGTTTCCTTCAACATCGGCGGCATCGACAGCGCGAGCCAACTCGACAAGGTGCTGATCGACACCCGTTTGGGTATCAGCGGCGACTTCGCCAGCGTCACCGTCGGCGGCTTCGCCGGCACGGTGGATTATCTCTCCGTCGACACCCGCAAATCGGCGGACAACCTGCAATATCTCGCCAGCTACGGCCTGAGCTGGTTCGCTGGCAACAATCTCGCCCACGGCACTTTCACGCTGACCAACGCGAGCGACACGTTCACGGTCGGAACAGTGCTCACCGACCAGACCGCCAATCCCATCACCGGCTGGAACGGCACGTCGCTGACCAAGGCCGGCGCGGGCACGCTGATCCTGACCGCCGACAACACCTATACCGGCGGCACCACGATTTCGGCGGGCACCCTGCAACTCGGCAACGGCGGTTCGACCGGTTCTATCGCAGGCGATGTACTCAACAACGGCGTGCTCGCCTTCAATCGCAGCGATGCGATGACGTTCTCTGGCAACATCTCCGGCAGCGGCGCCGTGCAGCAGATCGGTGCTGGCACTACGATCCTGAGCGGCGCGAATAGCTTTACCGGCGGCACGGAGCTTCGGGCCGGAACGCTTTCGGTTGCCGCTGATGCCAATCTCGGCGCGGCCTCGGGCGGATTAACCTTTTCCGGCGGTGCGCTTGCGACCACCGGCTCCTTCGACACCGGCCGCAGTGTCACGCTTCAGAAAACCGGCCGTTTTGATGTTGCCGGCGGCACGGAACTCGGTCTGAGCGGGATGATCTCCGGCACTGGCGATCTCGTCAAGCAAGGCGGCGGTACGCTGCGGCTCGACAACGGCGCCAACGCATACGGCAACACCCTCGTCGCGGCCGGCACGCTGATCGGCAACGCAGCCTCGATCTCGGGTAATATCGCTAATGCCGGTACGGTCGTGTTCAATCAGGGGACCGATGCGAGCTTCGCCGGCGATATCTCGGCGCTGAACGGCGTGCACGGCAACATGATCAAGCAGGGCGGCGGCGCGCTGACGCTCGCCGGTTCCTCGTCTCTCGATTGGACAATCACGGGCGGTAGATTGGTATCGGCGGCCGAGCGCTTCGGCGGAAACGCAGCTATCGGGGCCGGAGCATCGCTCGCATTCGATCAGAGCACGGACGCAAGCTATTCCGGCGCAATTTCTGGATCGGGTAGTTTCCACAAGATCGGAACGGGGTTCCTGAAACTGACAGGAGATTCGAGTGCGTTCATCGGCTTGACCATGGTCGAGAGTGGCACGCTTGCGGTCAACGGCAGACTCGGCGGCACGCTCGATGTCTGGACAGGCGGGCGGTTGCAGGGCGCCGGCACAGTAGGCTCGCTGCTGGTCGCCGGCACGGTCGCTCCGGGCAACTCGATCGGCACGCTCCATGTCGCCGGCAACATCACCTTCGGCGCCAACTCGATCTACGAGGTCGAGGTCAACCCGCAGGGCCAGTCCGACCAGATCATCGCTGGCGGCAAGGCCACCATCAATGGCGGAACCGTCAAGGTCCTGGCCGGCGCGGGCAACTATGCCCCGCAGACCCAGTACACGATCGTCACAGCCGATCTCGCCGCCGGCGGCGTCATCGGCACCTTCAACGGCGTAACCTCGAACCTCGCCTTCCTCGATCCCTCGCTCTCCTACGATCCGGATCACGTCTATCTGACGATGACCCGCAACAACATCGACTTCGCCGGCGTCGGCATCACCCCGAACCAGATCGCCACCGGCGGCGGCGTCGAGAGCCTCGGCTTCGGCAATCTGGTCTATAATGCGGTGCTGAACCTCTCGGCTCCGCAGGCCCAGTATGCCTTCGATCGGCTTTCGGGCGAGGTTCACGCTTCGGCGCGGACGGTGATGATCGAGGACAGCCGCTTCCTGCGCGGCGCCGTCAACGACCGCCTGCGCGCGGCTTTCAGTGGCGTGGGCGCGGCAACCATGCCGGTCATGGCCTATGCCGATGGCGGTCCGCAATATGTGCCCGCCACCACGGATCGTTTCGCGGTGTGGGGGCAGGCTTTCGGATCGTGGGGCCATTGGAACAGCGACGGCAATGCCGCCCGTCTCAACCGTTCCACCGGCGGCTTCTTCATCGGCGCGGATGCCCCGGTGTTCGATTCCTGGCGCTTCGGCGCGGTCGCCGGCTACAGCCGCACGACCTTCAATGTGCGCGATCGGGCATCGTCGGGATCGAGCGACAACTACCATCTCGGCCTCTACGGCGGCACGGCATGGGGCGACCTCGCCTTCCGCACGGGTGCGGCCTATACGTGGCACGACATCACCACGAACCGCAGCGTCGTCATCCCCGGCTTCGGTGACAGCCTGAAGGGCAAATACGACGCCGGCACCGCACAGGTCTTCGGCGAACTGGCCTATGGCATGAACATGGGCGCCGCCCGGTTCGAGCCCTTCGCCAACCTTGCCTATGTGAACGCGCATAGCGATGGCTTCCGCGAAACTGGCGGCGCTGCGGCGCTGACCAGCCCCTCGGCCAACACCGATGCGGCCTTCACGACGCTTGGTCTTCGCGCTTCGACCTCCTTCAATCTCGGCGAGGCGGCCGTCACTGCGAAGGGGATGCTCGGCTGGCGTCACGCCTTCGGCGATGTCACACCGGATACGACGATGCGCTTCGCCAGCGGTGGCGATGCCTTCTCCATCGGCGGGGTTCCGATCGCCCGGAATGCGGCGGTGGTCGAGGCCGGTCTGGACTTCAATCTGTCGCCCAACGCCGTACTCGGTGTGTCCTATGGCGGCCAGTTTAGTTCCGGCGTCACCGACCAGACTTTCCGGGCCAACTTCAACATGAAGTTCTGAGGGCGCAGTGCGCACCAACAGTTCAAGCGAACAGGTCCGGCGCGCTCGCGCGGCGGACAGTTTCGTCAACACAACGATCGATTGTTGCCATGACGAGATCTCTTCTTCCTCGCCTCCATATCCTGGCCGTAGCGACGTTGACGGTTGTTTCCGGCGCGCCGGCCACGGCGCAGACCTCCGGTCTTCCGGGCGGCGCGTCCTCGCTCAACGAAACCTACAAGGACTGGACCGTTGGCTGCTCGCAAAACGGCACAACGAAACGCTGCGCGCTGTCGCAGGTCCAGACCCAGCAGAACGGCCAACGTGTGCTTGCCATCGAACTTACCGCGCCTGCCAGCAATACGGTCTCCGGCGCGCTTGCCATGCCGTTCGGGCTGGCGCTCGATTCCGGCGTCACCTTCCAGATCGACGAAAAGCCAGCGATGGCTCCGCTGCGCTTTCGCACCTGTATCCCGGCCGGGTGCCTCGTCAACGTCGGCTTCGACGCCGCGACAATCGCGGCGCTTCGAGCGGGTACGGCGCTGAAGATCAAAACCACCGCCGACGGTGGCGCGGCAACGCCGTTTTCCATCTCCCTCCAGGGCTTCGGCACCGTGCTTGATCGCGTGGCGGCGCTGGCACACTGATGGCGATGGCTCATGCACCTGACCGGGCAAATTTCGGCCCCGCCTATCCGGGCGGCTATGTCGAGCGCGGTAGCCTGTTCCAGATGGTCGCGCAGGGCATAGGCATCTCGATCGCGGGCCAATCCGCCGCGCGGTATTGAGGTTCACGACTTCATCATCCAGCACCTGACCGGTTCCGGTATCGGGCCACATATTGATCGCCATGCCGTCCGTCCATCGCGACATGCTGTTGCAGATCGTGGCCGGCGGCTCGGCGTTGACGCTCATCAACGAGGCGGCAGGCGGAATGGTTGCTGCCGGCGTCGTCCTCCGGCCGATCGGCGGGGAGGACATCACCTATTGCGCTGTCCGGTTAAGGACCAACGACAACCCGGCCGCCCGGAAGCTGGTCAGCCTCGCCAGCACGCTCGCGAAGACTTTCTCCCTTGCGGAAAATGCGAGAACGAATTGACGCCATCGCGACCCGTCGTTGGCGGGAATTGGGTGGGACGGGAGCTTCGAGGGCTGGGGCTTTGGGGCAGCCCTCGAACCGTCCTGCAACCCTTAGATGCGGTTGGAGGACGGATGGGCGCGGGGATGCGGTCTGAGCCAACCGGCGGGTGGGGTCCGGTCCGGGGCCAGGCTCGGCGAGGATGAATCCAAGACGACCACTTTGCTTCAATTCGAGCCGATCACGCTCTACGGGATTTCGCTCTCCTTTGGCGGTGGGCGAGAGACTGTTTGTTCTGCCGTGACCCCTGAAAAGGCAAAGCCTTTCCCTTCCGCGCTGACGGTCAAACCCTTAGAATTTCTCATCTTTCGTGGAGATTTCGGGCCATGGCGACGATCGGCGGCGAGACAGGCAAGGCGACGGGCAACGCCTTCGAGCGCATGGTCGCGACGATCCGCCGGTCATTTGCCGCCGAGGACCATTGCGGCCTCTGGACGCTGACGGTCGACGGCGCGGTCGCCGGCGCCTTGTTTCGCGAAGGCGACCAGCTGGAACTCGCGCTATTCGACGGTGCCGACCCGCGCCTGTCCGATTTCAGCGGGCCGGTGCGCGAACCGGCCGCGCTCGAGCAGGCGCTTGCCGCCCGGCTCGGCGGCGCGGCTGACGCATCGCGCGTCAAGCTGAGCCAGGTTCCGGCCTGGGTTTGAGCCTAGCTCCACGCGACGTCAGGACATGCCGAGCGCGTGGATCAGCAGCAGGCTGATCGCGCCAAGCACCACCAGTGACATGACCGCCGCCGCGATGACCCGACCGCCGGCCGCGCCCAGGACGCGCGCGTCGACACCCAGACCGAGCGCCGCCATCGCGATGATCGTCAGCACGGTGGAGATCCGGCCGAACGAGGCCACGGCGACCGCCGGCATGAGATCCAGGGAGCGCAACGTCATCAGCGCGAGGAAGCCCAGGATGAACCAGGGCGCAAGGCGATGCACCGGCTGATGGCCATGCGCCAGCCGGTGCTGGCGGCCGCCGGCGCGCAGTGCCAGCGTCAGGATGACCGGGCCGAGCATCAGCACCCGCACCAGCTTGACCAGGGTGCCGACCTGAACGCTGAGCAGTCCGACCGGGGCTGTGGCCGCCAGCACCTGCGGCACGGCATAGACGGTCAGCCCGGCAAACACGCCATATTGCAGGGCCGAGAGGCCGAACACGGGCGCCAGCAGCGGCAGGCAGAGCACCACGATCACGCCGAGCGCGGCGGTGAAGGCGATCGACGCGGCGACTTCGTTGCCGTCGGCGCCGATGACCGGCGCGGTGGCGGCAATGGCCGAGTTGCCGCAAATGGAATTGCCGCAGGCGACCAGCACCGCCAGACGGTGCGGCAGGCCGAAGACCCGGCCGATGCCGTAGCTCGCCAGGATCGCCGTCACTACCACCGCGGCAATGCCGGCGATCAGGAGCGGGCCGGCAGCGGCGAGCGCCGCGGCCGACACGGTGGCACCGAGCAGCACCACCGCCCATTCGAGCACGGTCTTGGCGGCGAATGCGATGCCACGGTCGTAGCGCGGACCGAAAGGACGCAAGGTCCGGAGCGCCATGCCGGCGAGAATGGCCAGCACCAGGGCTTCGAGCCAGGCCCGTCCGAACAGCCAGGCCTGCAGATGTTCGAGCAGGACCGCGACCCCGGCAATGGCGGCACTGAGGCCGAGGCCCGGCAGGACGGCATTTCGTTTGACCGCGGCGAGCATGTCGTTCTCCCAAATTCTGGTTTTAAGACATGCTCCTTCTCTTTCATTCTCTCCATCGCATAGTCATGTATGTTTCATTCGTTCAAATCGAACGATTGCCGTGGCCCGATCACCATGACCCTGGAACAGCTTCGTATCTTCGTCGCGGTGGCCGAGCGCGAACATCTGACCCAGGCCGCCGCCGCGCTGCACCTGACCCCTTCGGCGGTCAGCGCGGCGGTGCGCGCGCTCGAGGATCGCCATGGCACCACGCTGTTCCACCGTGTCGGGCGCCGGATCGAGCTGACCGAGGCCGGCACGATCTTTCTGGGTGAGGCGCGCGCGACGCTTGCGCGGGCCCGCGCCGCCGAGCTGACCCTGTCCGAACTCGGCGGGCTGAACCGCGGCGCGATCCATATCCAGGCCAGCCAGACCATCGGCAGCTATTGGCTGCCGCCGCTGCTCGCGCGGTTCCACGACGCCCATCCGGCCATCGCGCTGCATCTGACATCAGGCAATACCCGCAGCGTCGCCGAGGCCGTGCTGAACGGCGCCGCCGAACTCGGCTTCATCGAGGGGCTGATCGACGAGCCGGCCTTGTCGGCCAAGGTCGTGGCCATGGATCATCTGATCCTGGTGGCGGCGCCCGGGCATCCCTGGAGCGGCGGCGAGCCGGTCGGACCGGAGCAATTGCCGGCAGCGCGCTGGGTCATGCGCGAGGCCGGCTCGGGCACCCGCTCAGCGCTGGAAGCCGCCCTCGCGGCCCATGGCATCGGCCCGGAAGGACTGAACGTGGCGCTGGAACTGCCGTCGAACGAAGCCCTGTGCTCGGCGGTCGAGGCCGGCACGCTGGTCGCCGTCGTCTCCGAACTGGTCGCCGCGCCCCGTCTCGCCGCCGGCCGGCTGAAACATATCGCCTTCGCCCTGCCGCCGCGCGCCTTCAGCCTGGTCCGTCACCGGGAACGCCACCGGACCAAGGCCTCGCTGGCATTCGAGGCCATGCTCGGCCAACCGCCGGCCTGACATGACAGGCCGGCGCGGGCCGGTCAGAGCTGGGCGGCGTCGAGACCACTGAGCGGCGGCTCGATGCGCGCCAGGATGAGCTCGACCACACGCTCGGCCGCCTGTTCGGCACTCAGCTCCTCGCTGCTGACGACCAGCGCCGGCGCCAGCGGCGGCTCATAGGCCTGGTCGCGGCCGGTGAAATTGACGATCCGGCCGGCCTCCGCCTTGGCATAGAGCCCCTTGGGGTCGCGCGCCCGGCAGGTTTCGGCCGAGGCATCGACAAAAACCTCGACGAACTGACCCGCCGGGAACAGCGCCGCCACCCGGTCGCGGTCGGCGCGGAACGGCGAGACCAGCGCCACCACGGTGATCAGGCCGGCCTCGGTCATCAGCTTCGCCACCTCGCCGACGCGCCGGACATTTTCGGCGCGCGCCGTCGCATCGAAACCGAGATCGGCATTGAGGCCCTGGCGCAGGTTGTCGCCGTCGAGCAGCATGGTGTGGCGGCCGAGCGCCACCAGCCGTCGCTCGACCAGGTTGGCGATGGTCGATTTGCCCGACCCGGGCAGTCCGGTCAGCCAGACCGTCAGCGGCGCCTGGCTTTTCAGCGCGGCGCGCACCGCGGTGGTGACGTCGCCCGGGTGACGGTGAACCTCGCGCGCCCGGTCGAGGCCTTCGACCACCAGGCCGGCTGCGACGGTGAGGTGGGTGGCCCGGTCGATCAGGATGAAGGCGCCGGTCTCGCGGTTGTCGGCATAGGGATCGAAGGCAAGCCGGCTCGCCGCCTCGATCTCGACCCGGCCAATGGTGTTGAGCGCGAAGGCGAGCGGATCGGCCTGGCGGGCCAGCGTCGCAACCTCGAGCGTATCGACCAGCCGCGTGATGGTGGCCGGAACGGTCGCGCTGCCGAGCTTCAGGAGGTAGCGGTCGCCGGCGGCGCCTGGCGCCTCGCCCATCCAGACGAGATCGGCGGCAATCCGCCGGGCGGTGACCGGCCGCTGGCGCGGATCGGCGATCAGATCGCCGCGCGAGATGTCGACCTCGTCGGTGAAGGTCAGCGTGACGGCGCGCCCGGCTTCGGCCGAACCGAGATCACCATCCTGGGTGACGATGCGCCTGACCCGGGTGGTCTGGCCCGACGAGGCGATGACCACGCTGTCGCCGACCGAAACGCGGCCGCTCGCCACGGTTCCGGCGACACCACGGAAATCGATATTCGCCCGGTTGACCCATTGCACCGCCATGCGGAACGCGGCCTGGTCGGCATCCTCGACGGTCTCGACCGCTTCGAGATGGCGAATCAGCGTCGGCCCGTCATACCAGGGCGTCTGGCGGCTGCGCGTCGTGACATTGTCGCCGAAGCGTGCCGACAGCGGGATCGCCGCGACCGAACGGAAATTCAGAGGCGCGGCAAAGACGGCAAAATCGGCGACGATGGCGTCGAAGCGCGCTTGCGAGAAATCGACCAGGTCGATCTTGTTGACCGCCAGGACGACGTGGCGGATGCCGAGCAGCGAGACGATGGCGGCATGGCGGCGCGTCTGCTCCAGCAGGCCCTTGCGGGC
>BFBZ01002119.1_pt1 | contig 11519 bp, 13 predicted proteins | sample 1888401 | NCBI WGS metagenome assembly BFBZ01 (sample SAMD00112614, study PRJDB3348) | symbiont metagenome | host: Chara braunii | reverse complement strand
TCAACTTGGTGTACGACCGCGGCACGGTGTTCGGGCTGAAGACGGACGGCCGCACGGAAAGCATCCTGATGAGCCTGCCGCCGGTCGTGCGGTACGTCTACGATTACCGCCCCGCCCCCGGCACGCCGGAAGCGGAACTGATCGACTACTGGCTCAAACCGAAGGACTGGGCGGAGATGGAATAGTGCCCGCCCGCCGAGAACCGCTCACCGCACCTCATCCGATCCGGAAGGGTTCTGAGCGACACGTTCGGCCGCGCGGTCGTACCGGTCGCGTGCCGCCTCGATCCGGGTACGGTTCGCGTGCGCCCACGCGCCCAGCGCGAGGATCGGCGTTCGGAGGGATTCGCCGAGTTCGGTGAGCGCGTAGTCCACGCGCGGCGGTACGGTCGGGAACACGGTCCGGGCGACTAACCCGTCCCGTTCCAGCCCGCGAAGCGTGAGGGTCAGCATCCGCTGCGAAACGCCGGGGATCATCCGCTGCAATTCCTTGAACCGCCTCGGACCGTCCGACAGCATGACAACGACGAGTACCGTCCACTTCTCGCCCACCAGGGCCATGATCTCGGCGCCGGGCTTGCAGCCCTCGCTGATTCTGGCGTGATCCCCCCGCCGTAAGTGGTCCCTCAGATCCGCCATATTCCCATCGGGGATAGGCACATGCGTGTTACTCGGTTCCATATTTGTGCCTTCTTGATCGGCCCCGGGCGCGGCTTAGTATGCCTCCGGTTACCGCTAAATACCGGCCGCCGACCCCTTCCCTGTCGCGTGCGCCGGGCACCCGGAGTATGCGATGAACGTTCTTCACATCGATTCCAGCATCCTCGGCGAGCACTCGGTCAGCCGAGTCGTGTCGGCGGCCGTCGTGGCCCGCTTGCGCGAGTCCCACCCGGACGCGCGGGTGACCTATCGGGACGTGGCCGCTGCCCCGCTGCCGCAACTGACCGCCCCACTCGCCTTCACGCTCGGCAAGCCCGCCGACCAGGTGCCCGCCGCGATCAGCGCAGACGCGGCGGCCCTGCGTGGCGTTCTGGAAGAGGTGCTGGCCGCCGATGTCATCGTGGTCGGCGTCCCGATGTACAATTTCGGCATCCCGAGCCAGCTCAAGACCTGGCTCGACGCTCTGGGTGTGGCGGGGGTGACGTTCCGATACTCCTCCACCGGCGCGGAAGGATTACTCGGCTCCAAGCGATTGGTGATCGCGTCCTCCCAGGGCGGATTTTACCGGACCGGGACGCCCACGGCGGGGKTCGAGCACCAGGAGAGCTACCTGCGGAGCTTCTTCGCGTTCCTGGGCATCCGGAACGTCCAGGTGGTCCGGGCCGAAGGCACGAAGGTGTCCGCGGGTGCCGATGGCCACGGGTTGCCGGTGGCTCTGCAACAGGCAGCGGCGCTATCGTTCGCATAACCACCACTACAACCTCGATCTCGAAGGACGCGAACCTCCGTTTCGGTGGTGAGCGAAACAAAAAGAGCCGCAGATTAACGCGGAGGAGCGCGGATCAGAAAGAGACACTTTTGTATTTCTTCTGATCTGCGCTCCTCCGCGTTAATCTGCGGCTCTTTTCTATTCGGACTCTGCTTCCCGATAGCGCTCGGGAGCATAGCGACCGGCCAGTAACCCGGTCGCTTCTTCGACATTGATCGCTTGCACCAGCACGCCTTCCTGACCGTAGGGCAAATACGCGAGGCACCGGCCGGTCGGGTCGATGAGGCTCGTCGCCGATTCCGGGAACCGCAGGGCGTAATTGACGCTCGCGAAGTAGATCGTGTTCTCCCGGCTGCGCATCATCATCGCCTTCTCGTAATACGGCCCGTCGACCGCGCCCCACTGTGTCGGGAGTACGCCTTCGCGGTTCGCGCCGGTGTGTTGAGGGTGGAAGACGATTTTGGCACCGCGCACGGCCGCCCAGCGCACGGTCTCGGGGTAGCGCCAGCCTTCGTGACAGATCGCCACGCCGAACTTCACCCCGTTGATCGCGAAGAGCCGGCGGGTGTCACCGGGCACGTAGAACGGGTCTTCGGACGGGTCGATCTGGTTCTTGGTTTGATGCCCCAGACTCTGACCCGCGGCGTCGAAGACGTAAGCGGCGATTTGCCGCCCCGCCGCGGTGAGTCGTTCGGTACCGAGGATCGTCGCCAGGGCATACGTTCGCGACCACTCCGCCACGGTTTTGAGTACCCGGTCCTGATGCGATTGATCGAAGGGCAACACGTCGAAGTCCTGGCCCCGCAGGCCGGGCAGATAGGCTTCCGGAAAGCACACGATCTCCGCGCCTTGGGCCGCCGCCTCGGACATCAGGTGCTTGATCTTGTCCAAGCCGTCATCGAGGGATGTTGCGACGCTCGGCGATGCGAGGGCAATGATCATGAGCGACCCTTTTGAGGACGGCACCGACCACAATGGGAAGAACGGGCCAGGCCACACGATCAACCTACCCCGGACCTCGTCTCCAAGGAGCGCCCCCACGGATTTGAACTCCGGAGTGAACCAGAAGGGTGGTGGATTCGGCCCGGGAAATACGGCACCATAAGCCCATCCGCTTCCTCACCTGGAGCTGTCATGTCAACCGAACGAAAAGTCGCGCTCGTCACCGGCTCGGCCACGGGCGTCGGACGGGCGTGCGCCGTCCGGTTCGCCAAACTCGGCTACGCCGTTGTCGTCAACTATTCGAAGTCCGAGGCCGATGCGTACGAGACGCTCGAACTCGTCGAGGCCGCCGGCGTGCCGGCGCTCTTGTGCCGGGCCAACGTCGCGCGCGAGGCGGAGGTCGCGGAAATGATCACCGCCGCGGAGGCGACGTTCGACCGGCTCGACGTGCTCGTGAACAACGCGGCCATGACCCACTTCGTGCCCCACACCGACCTCGACGCGCTCACCGATCAAGTTTGGCAGGAGATCATGAGCGTGAACGTGATGGGAGCGTTCTACAGCATCCGCGCCGCGCTGCCGCTCTTGAAGGCGGCGCGCGGGAACGTGGTTAACGTAACGAGTGTCGCCGGGCTCACCGGACAGGGCAGCTCGATCCCGTACTGCGCGAGCAAGGCCGCCCTCAACTGCATGACGCAATCGCTCGCGCGGGCCTTCGGACCGGACGTGCGCGTCAACGCGGTCGCTCCCGGACCGATCCTCACGCGATGGTTGGAGGGGCGCGAGGCCCACGTGGCGAAGTACCTGGAACAGGCGCCACTCGGTCGCGCCGCTACCCCCGAAGACATCGCCGACGCGGTCGCCTACCTGGCGACCGGCACCACGCTCACCACGGGTCAGGTGCTCGTTGTGGACGGCGGGCGAACGATGTGATCGGTACTAATTCGAAGGAGCCGCTGACGACGACGGGAGCGTCGAATTCGGCGAGTTCTTCGATAGAGGCGCAATGGTCTTGATGTTGTCGCCGCGGAGGTCGCCCACCGCCCGGTCCCACTGTTTCTTGTCTTCCGGCGTTAGACMCCCCGCCGACGCAACGAACGCGACGAACAGACTCATCAACAACACGCGTCGCATGAAATGTGTCCCCCTGGCACGGCGGGCGTCGAATACCGCGGGCAACGGTTCCGTGCAACAAAAAATGGATGAGAAGTGGCACCGGAGCCGCCCCTCATGGCGAACCCCGCCCGCCAGGGCGGCGGGTGGCGCTGCCGACCACCACTACGTGTGAACGCACCACCGCGCATGGATCGGGACTCGGAGTGGGCGAAGTGTCATCCGACTCCGCATGACACGCACGCACCACCCGCCGCCCTCTGACACGCGCACGCACCACCCGCCGCCCTCTGACACGCGCACGCACCACCCGCCGCCCTCTGACACGCACGCACCACCCGCCGCCCTAGCGGGCGGGGTTCGCCTGTTATTTCTCCGGCGGCACCGTTCCCGGGAGCGGCCAGCTCGGCGGCCCGAGTTCGCCTCGCGGTACCCCGCGACCGGTGCTGGTCAGCACGGTGCCGGCGCGGAACTTCGCCCCTTCGCCGGACTCGTACCCCGGCGGCGTGATGCGCCACGTGGGGCCGGACCGTGCCCACTCGACCCCCGCGTTGAACAGTCGCGTCATCTCGACCGGGTCGAAGTCGGTACTGGCGAGTGGCGAATCCAGGTCGCGCGGGATCACCGACACGTTGTAGTTCATCCCGGTCACGGTGCTGAGCAGGAACAACTTGTGGAGATCGCTCCGGGTCTGGTCATAAATGACAGTCGAAACGGCGCTGCTGGCAATGGCGATGGCCCGCGGCTTCACCGGGGCCGGGTCGGGGTACATCTTCCCCGCGACGAGAACGTAGATGTCCGACCCGTACAGCCAGCCGCTCGGGAGGGTCGCACGCGTCTCGGGCGGCACCCACGGCGGAGCAAAGAACATCGACGAGGTCGTGCCGCCATCGATGTGGCGCTCCACGTGCTGCTTCCCGTCCACCGTCACGGGGATGCGCACCGGCGGGAAGAAACCGGGGATCGAGGCCGAAGCAAGCAGCACCTTGCGGAACAGTTCTCGGTCCTGCGGGGTGTCGCGCGCGGCGATCGCTCCCATGTCCCAGATCACGGCCCGGCGAGCGTCCAGATCGGTGGTCCCGACGTAAAACCGTCGCCCCTTCTGGTGTTCGGCCGCGTACCGGCGGATGCGCTCCTCGGTCGCCGTCCGCTCGATCAATCGGGCCAGAGGCGCCGTGTCCGCAAACGCTTCAGACAGCAGTGACGGGATGAACCGGTTGCGGCGGTAGATATCTTCGTTTCGCAAGGGGGAGGAACACCGCTGGAGTTCGTAGTCCTCGGAGGAACCGAGGAACGCGAACGCGCCGAGGAGCGCGCCGGTGCTGATCCCGGTGACGACGTCGAACTCGGGGCGGGTGCCGGTGGCCGTCCAGCCGACGAGCACGCCGGCCGGGTACGCACCGTATGAGCCGCCACCGGTGACTATGAGAACGGATTTTCGTGGAAACGGGACGGGCGGCTTTTGAGTCGCGCGGGCCTGCTCTGCGAACCCGATCAGGTCTTTCGAGGTGATGGTTCCGCGCCCGGCCTCTTGGGCCTCAATATCGAGCCAGCCGATGGAGGCGCGGAGTTCTTCCGGTGAGCGGGCATCTCGCCCCATCAGGTGCCGGAGCGGTGCGCGGCGCTCGCCAATGCTGCCCGGGCTGGCACAGCCGACCACCAAGGCGATAAGCACGAGCCCCAGCGCAATTGCCGGTCCCGGCCGCAGACACTTGCGGTCCATTCTCACCCCCACGTTCCCCAGAACGGGGCCAAATACCGTGAGAGCTCTGAAGCCGCAAGCCGAGCGTGTTGTCTTTTTGTACCAGCTTTGCCCAGATCAAACGAACGGCTTGCCTGTTACTTGCGGTGCCGAATTCGGGCGCGCATCCGCCGCTTCTTCCGACCCACCTTCCGCCGACCGGTTCCACGCCGCCTGCCCATGTTTGCTCCTCAGCCCGTGAATATCTGACGTTTGGAGTGTTCGGTTAGGAAGTCGTGATTCTAAGCCGCGGGTACTCAAGCGACAAGTACCGGTTCCGTCACCAAGCGGAGCGTACCACCCGATCGTAATGACAGGCCCAGCCACCCTGATCCGCGTCGTCCGTCAAAGACACACAATCCATATCCCAGCTCTCGCATTCCCGAACTGCTGTCACAACTGACCGTTGCGGAACGAGAAACTGGCAGGCAGGATAGCCGCTAACTGCGACAGAAATTGACTGTTGGGGTGCTCAGAACCGCCGATTCAAGCACCCGGCATACCGATATATGGTCCGATTCCCATCGGGGTTGTCCGATTTTTGTCGGGGCCATATACTTTCTTCTCTAATTGGCACGGAACGGGCGGACGGGATGCGGTTTCATCTGATTGACCGGATCGATCGCTGTGAGCCCGGTAAGGCGCTTACAGGGTCAAAATTCCTGGCCCTGGGCGAGGAATATCTGGCCGATCACTTCCCGCAGTTTCCCATCATGCCGGGAGTTTTGATGCTCCAGGCGTGTGTTGAAGCGGCGGCATGGCTGTGGCGGGCGACGACGGATTACCAACATCCGGTCGTGGTTCTGCGCGAGCTGAAGAGCGTGAAATACGGCACGTTCATGCTTCCCGGCCGCCGAATGGACGTAACCGTTGACCTGACGAAAACCGACGCGGCGGCGCACACGGCGACGTTTAAGGCTAAAGGAGCGAACGACGCGGGCGAATCCACGGTCACCGCGATCTTCACCCTGCACGGATATTCGCTGGCCGATCGTGGATCGGCCGGTGCCGCCGCGGATGCGAAGCTGGTCGAACACTGGAAAACCCGCTGGGCGCTGCTCACCGGACAGTTGAGATTGAAGTGACAAGACTTTGCGTCGCTTCACTTTTTTGACTGAAGGTGCTGGGGCGACCGGGATTTAAGCGGGTGGGACGAGTTCCACCGATTGCGACTGAATTGAGGGACGCGGCTTTGCGCCGAGCCTCCTTTTGGACGATAACAGACCCGGGTGGGACGGCACAAAGCCGTATCCATCTCACAACAGACGGAGCGCCGACGATTGGGCCGCTCCTGGACGGAACGACAGGACGCCGAAGATGCAGCTGAAGGATCAAATCGCGTTGGTGACGGGCGGGAGCCGCGGGATCGGTCGCGGAATCGTGCTGGCGCTCGCTCGTGAGGGCGCAAAGGTCACGTTCGTCTTCCACAGCAACCAAGAAGCCGCGAAGAAACTGGAAGAAGAAGTCGCCGCCGCCGGTGGATCGGCAAAGGGCGTGCAGGCCGACGTGTCGGACACTTCCGTGGCGGACTGGGTCGTTGCCGGGGTTGTGGCGGAACACGGCCGACTTGATATTCTGGTGAACAACGCCGGCGTCATCCGCGACAAGCTGTTCCTCAAGATGGAAGCCGACGACTGGAACGCCGTCATCAACACCAACTTGAACGGGACGTTCGCGTTCTGCAAGGCGGTGGCCCAACAGATGGCGTTCAAGCAGCGGTCCGGGCGGATCGTGAATCTATCGAGCATTGCCGCCGAGCACGTGAACAAGGGGCAGGCCAACTACGCCGCCAGCAAAGGGGCGGTCAACAGCTTCACCCGCGTTCTGGCCGCGGAACTCGCGACCCGAAACGTGCTGGTGAACGCCGTTGCCCCCGGCTTCATCGCTACTGATATGAGCCAGGCGGTCCGAAACATGGCGGGCGAAGATAACCTCAAGAAGCTGATCCCGGTCAAGCGGCTCGGCACGCCCGACGATATTGCCAACGTGGTGGTGTTCCTCTGTAGCCCGGCGGCCGCGTACGTTACCGGTCAGGTCATCACCGTGGACGGCGGTCTCAGCCTCGGAGCCATTTCCGGCTGACCGGCCGGCGGGAGAAGTGAAACATGACACACGAAGACATCTTCGCGAAAGTTCGCACGACGCTCATGGACGCCCTGAGCGTAGACGAAGAACAGGTCACTCCGACCGCGCGGCTCAAGGCCGATCTCGGGGCCGAGTCGATCGACTTCCTCGACATCGTCTTCCGGCTCGAAAAACAGTTCGGCGTCGAAATCAAGCGCGAAGAGCTGTTCCCCGAATCCATTTTCCAGGGCGACGCCGCGTTCGTTTCGAACGGCAAGGTCACCCCGGTCGGGCTGGCCGAACTCGAAAAGCAGATGCCCTACGCCGACCTCACCGAGTTCAAGAAGGACCCGCGCCTGGACAAGGTCGAAGACCTGTTCACCGTGGACCTGATCGTCCGCTATCTGGAATCGAAAGTCGCCAAGAAGTAAGGCGGCYCCCCMCCACGCCGACGGGTGCCCGCCGCGGAGCGGCGGCCCGCTTTCAGGACACGACAATGCGATGGACGTGGATCGACCGGTTCGTCGCATTCGAGTCGGGCAAAACGGCCACGGCGGTGAAGAACCTCAGCCTCGCTGAGGACCACTTCGCTGACCACTTCCCCGGTTTCCCGGTGATGCCTGCACCGCTCATTCTGGAAGGACTGGCCCAGACCGGCGGTATCCTCGTCGGAGAGGCAAACCGTTACGAGAAGAACGTCGTTTTGGCAAAAATGACGGATGTCAGGTTCCATCGCGAGGCTCTGGCCGGCGAGCAACTGACGTACACGACGAACCTGGTGGATCTGAACGACACCGCGGCACGAGTGAACGCAACCGTTCATAGCGGAGCGGATCTCGTGGCGGAGGCCGTCATCATGTTCGCCCATGTGTCCGCCGCACAACTCCCGCCGGGCGTGCCGGACGCCAAATTCGTCTTTAGCGGCGAGTTAACTCAACTGCTGCGTCAAGCCGAAGCGGTCAGCCGCTCCTCGTCTGGCGTCTGAGGTCGTTGTGACGATATCCTGACACCACCGGCCGGAGCCCCAATGTGGGCTCCCATCGTTTTGAGCAGCCCCAACAACCCAATTTACCTGTACCACTGAACTTTACCGACTCCCATTTGTTGTCCGATCAAGAATCGTAACGCAAGTGGGTGATCGGAATACACTAACACTTGAGATGTCTCCCCGTGTGACCGCGGTTCCTCTCCGGTCGCGTGGGGGATCTTGGGGATCAGCACCGGGTAGTCGACATGGTAAGTAACTCCCGCCGTCTCGTGCTGACCGGGCTCGGGGTTCTCAGCCCGATCGGTACCACGTCCGACGTGTTCTGGCAGTCTCTCGTTGCCGGGGCCAGCGGCATTCGGCCCATTTCGCTCATTGATGCGGCCGAACTGCCCAATCGCATTGCCGGCGAGGTCCCCGGGTTTTCGGCCCGTGCGATGATGGCCGACACGAAGTACCGCAAAGAACTGAAGTCGATGGCCCGGACGGTCGAACTCGGCGTCATCGGCTCTCAACTGGCTGTTCAGAACGCCGGGCTCTCCAAAGGGAGCGTTGCTCCGGCGCGCATCGGGATCGAGTTCGCGTCACTCATGGGTGCGAGTGAACTGAACGACCTCGCGGCCGCCAGCAAGTTGACTTCGCCGGACGGTCACACGATCGACATGGGCGCGTGGGGCAAGGACGGGCTGGGTGAAATCACCCCCGTTTGGATGCTCAAGTACCTGCCGAACATGCCGGCGTGTCACGCCACGATCCTGTACGACCTCCAGGGGCCGAGCAACACCCAGATTCCGGGCGACACGGCCGGGCTGGTTGCGCTGGCCGAGGCGGCCCGCATCATCCGCCGCGACACGGCGGACGTGATGGTGGTCGGGGGAAGCGAGGGCCGCATCAACCCGATCACGCTGGCCCGCTATAACCTGTTCGTCCAGATGACCCGGCGGAACGACGACCCGACGCGTGCCATCCGCCCGTTCGACGCCAACCGTGACGGTACGGCGCTCGGTGAGGGCTCCGCGGTGTTCACTCTGGAAGCTCTCGACCACGCCCGCGGCCGGAACGCGTCCATCCTCGCCGAGGTGGTCGGTTGGGCGGCCGGCGTGGACCGCGGCAAGACGGGGCCCGGGCTCGCTCGGGTGATCCGGAACGCTCTCGCCGCCGCGGGCGTCCGTCCGGCGGACGTGGATCACGTGAACGCCCACGGCACGGGCACCACTGTCGGTGACGCGTTCGAGGCCCGCGGCATCGCGGAAGTCTTCGGGCGCAACACGCCCGTGTTCGCTCCGCTGAGCCGGTTCGGCAACATGGGGGCCGCGTCCGGCCTCACCGAACTGGCGTGCAGCGTCCTCGCGCTCAAGCACGGCGAACTTCCGACCACGCTCAACCACGAGTCCCCCGCGGCCGACTGTCCCGTCGCTGTTCATACGGGTGCGCCGCGGGCGGTGACCAAGCCCTACGCCGTGAAGGTCTCGTACACGAACCTCGGTCAGTGCGCCGTTGCCGTCGTCAAGAAGTGGGAGTAGCTGTCAGCCATCAGCTATCAGCTGACAGCCGTACCAGGGTCCGGAGCAAGGGTGCTCCGGGAAACGATCCGTTCGAGTTGTTCGGCTGAAAGCTGACGGCCGACGGCTGAGAGCTTTTCCGATGCGCAGGCGCGTCGTTATCACCGGGATGGGTGTCGTTACCCCGCTGGGTCACACTCCGGCCGAGTTGTTCGCCAATCAGATCGAGGGACGAACGGCGGTCGGACCGATCACCCACTTCGACGCGCACGCGTTCCCGACCACCTTCGCCTCCGAGGTCAAGGGCTTCGATCTCGCGCAGTTCCTGCCGGACCCGACGCCCTATACCCGGTGCGGCGTGAACACGCACTTCGCCCTCGCGGCCGGCCGCCTGGCGCTCAGCGATGCCGGCCTGCTGGAACCGAAAGGCGACCGGTCGCGGATGGGCGTCTATCTCGGTTCCGGTGAGGGGAAGGAAGACTTCGACGCGCTCGTCACCAGTAACGCGATCGCGACGCCCGTGGGCGAGCGAGCGGCCAACATCCGTCAAGCGACGAAGTTACTCTTCGAGCGCCTGAGCGGCCCGGACGAGTCCGAACAGGAAATGTACGTTCCGTCCGGGCACCTCGCGAACGCGTTCGCCCTGGACGGCCCGTTCGCCTCGTGTCAGACCGCGTGTGCGGCCAGTTCCCAGGCCATCGGTGAGGCATTCGAGATCATTCGCTTCGGCGAGGCCGATGTGATGCTCGCCGGTGGGTCGCACAGCATGATCAGCCCGCTGGGCGTTACGGGCTTCAACCGGCTCACGGCCCTCTCACGGCGCAACGACAGCCCGACGACCGCGAGCCGCCCGTTCGACCTGACCCGTGACGGGTTCGTCATCGGTGAAGGGGCCGGTCTGTTGGTGCTCGAGGAACTGGAACACGCGAAGGCGCGCGGTGCGAACATTCTGGCCGAGCTGACCGGTTACGGTTCAACGGCGGACGCCTATCGCATGACGGACCCGCACCCGCAGGGGCGCGGTGCCATCCGCGCGATGCAGGACGCGCTGACCGATTCCGGACTCGCGCCGACCGACATCGGGTACATCAACGCCCACGGCACCAGCACCCAGGCCAACGACTCGGCCGAAACGGCGGGGATCAAGACGGKGTTCGGAGGGKATGCCTACAAGGTGCCCGTTTCGAGCAGCAAGAGKATGCTGGGCCACCTGATTGCGGCAGCCGGTGTGGTAGAGTTGGCCATCACCGTGATGGCGCTGCGCAAGGGCGTCGTTCCCCCGACGATCAACTACCAAACACCCGACCCGGAGTGCGATCTCGACTATGTTCCTAACCAGGCGCGCGAGGTCAGGTTCAAACACGCACTGTCGAACAGTTTTGGTTTCGGTGGTCAAAACATTGCACTCGTCGTGAGTGCGTTCCGGGATTGAATCACAGTACGTGATTCTGATAATGAAAAATACGCGATTTTTCCCGAATTTGAGCGTCGGTAGGACCAGCGACGCATAATTTGGCTTTTTCGACCCTTGTCATTGTGGAGGATGGCGAGTGGTTTTCTGGTTCTACATCGGGTTGTTCATCGCAGTGCCACCGCTGCTCATTGGACTGGTGCTAGCGGTGATGTACCTGTGCGTCCGCAATTTGAGCGTCGGTAGGACCAGCGACGCGTAATTTGGCTTTTTCGACCCTTGTCATTGTGGAGGGTGGTGAGTGGTTTTCTGGTTCTACATCGGGTTGTTTAT
>BFBZ01000007.1_pt639 | contig 11525 bp, 10 predicted proteins | sample 1888401 | NCBI WGS metagenome assembly BFBZ01 (sample SAMD00112614, study PRJDB3348) | symbiont metagenome | host: Chara braunii | reverse complement strand
TCAACCGATCGCGCCATTGGCGCGCATTTGCGCAATCGCCGCCGCATCGAAGCCGGCCTCGCGCAACACCTCGTCGGTGTGCTGGCCGACCGATGGCGGCAGCCGCGGCTGGACTTTTTCGCTGCCGCGCAGCGCCACCGGCGTGTTGATGGTCAGCGTGTCGCTGCCGGCGAAGGGAATCAGCACGTCGTTGTCCAGCAGTTGCTGATCGCCGGGAATATCGGCCGGCGTCGCCACCACATCGAACACGATGCCGCGTGCGGTCAATTCCTTGCGCCAGTGTGGGCGATCCTGCTTGGCGAATTCGATGTCCAGCAACGCGATCAGTTCGCGCGAGCGCGTCAGCCGGTCGGCCTTACTGGCGAAGCGCGGATCCTCGATCAGGTCGGCACGTCCCAGGCACTGGGCGAACTCCGGCCACTGCTTCTCCTCGTTGAGAATGGTGAGGATCAGCCACAGGCCGTCGCGGCAGCAGTAATAGTTGGTCAGTGCGTTGAACGCCTCCTCGCGTGGCGGCCGATCGGTGAAGGTGGCGCCGCACAATGCAGCCTGCGCGGTGTAGCCATTGGCCCACAGCCCGTTGCCGACCAGCGATGAGGTGACTTCCGTGCCCTTGCCGGTGGTCTGGCGCTGATACAGCGCCATCACGATGCCGGAATACAGCGCAAACGCCGAGGAGTGATCGCCCATGCCATTGGCGGGGCGCACCGGCACGGCCGCCGACGAGGCCCTCACCGTATCCATCAGACCCGAGCGCGCCCACCAGGCTGTCACGTCGAAGCCGGGCTTGCTGGCTTCCGCGCCGTTCTCTCCATAGCCGGAGAACGAGGCATAGATCAGCCGGTCGTTCAGCGGCGCCAGCGCCTCGTAGGTAATGCCGAGTTTGCGGCGCACCGCGGCCGGATAATTGGTGATGAAGATATCGACCTGCGACGCCAGCCGCTGGATCGCCGCCTTGCCGTCCGGTTTGGAGAGATCGATCGCCAGGCTGCGCTTGTTGCGCGAGCCGATCATCCAGGCGTAGTTCTGATCACTCCTGGGATGACCCGGTAGCTTGGTGAGCTGGCGATACGGGTCGCCGGCGCCGGGCGGCTCGATCTTGATCACGTCAGCCCCGAAGTCCGACAGGATGGTGGCGGCGGCCGGCGCCGCGATGAAGCTGCCGCAATCCAGCACCTTCAGGCCGTCGAAGATATGTCCCATCAAAACCTCCCTGCGGTACGCGATTGCGGTGCGCCACTCGCGTTTCTCGTCATGTCGTCTTCAAGGCCTTCAGCGCGCGGATGATGGCGAGCTGCTTGTCGTCGCGCTCGCTTTCGAGCTCTGCCATCGGCGTTGCGGCAAACGACGCATCCGCCTGGGCGATGATCTTCTGTTGTGCCGCCTCGTCCAGCGACACGGGCGCCATGTTCTTCCAGGCGTTGTCGAGACCGGGGCCGAACTGCTTGAAGAACGACTTGAAACCGCCGGGGCCGCCGCCGAGATGAAACGACCGGAAGGGGCCGTCGGCGGCCCAGCGCAATCCGATCGAGCTCGTGACCACATCGTCGAGTTCGTCGACCGTGACAACACCCTCGATCACCAGATAACAGCACTCGCGAAAGATCGCCCGCTGCAGGCGATTGGCGACGAAGCCCGGCATCTCCTTGCGCAGCACCCGCGGCACCTTGCCCAGTGCGCTGTAGAACGCCACCGCATCGTCAACCGCGCTCGGGTCGGTCTTTTCGCCCGGCACCACCTCGACCAGCGGGATCAGATGCGGTGGATTGAACGGGTGGCCGACCAGCAACCGCTGCGGGTTCGCCATGTCGCGCGCCTGTTCGGTGGCGGTCTTGGCTGAACTGGACGACAGCAGCAGCGCACTGGCACCGACCACGCGGCTGATGCGGGCCCACAGCTCCTGCTTGAACTCGATGCGTTCGGGTCCATTCTCCTGCACCAGCGGCACGCCCTCGACCGCCTTTTCCAGATCGGCCTCGAAACGCAGCTTCCGGGTCAGGTTGTCGGTCGGCAACCCCAGCGCCTCCAGCGTGCGCAGGCTGCCCTTGATGTAGTCGTGGACAATGCTCTCCACATCGGGACGCGGATCGTTGACCACGACCTCAAGGCCATGGGCGAGAAACAGCGCCGTCCAGGACGCGCCGATGACGCCGGCGCCGATCACCGCCGCCTTGGGGTAACGCTGCAACACACCGGCATTTGGAGCTGCTGTCATGACGACCGCCTATTTCTTTGCTGATGGGGGTTCGCTGTCGGTCAGGTAATCATAGATGACGGTGGCCGGAGACAGTGTCAGGTCAGTCAGGATGTGGGTCGCGGAAATGATTTCGCGCACCGGAAGATCCGCCAGCGGCGCCAGCACATGCTCGAACAGTTGCAGCCGCGCCGGCCCCCGCCATGCGCCCTTGACGGTGATGTTGGAGATTTCGGTGCGGACCAGTTCGCAGATCCGCGGACGCTTTTCATAGCCCGGCAGGATCTTCAGCATGAAGGTCGGTACGCAGATTTCCGCACGGGCCTTCTCGAAGTCGAGCGGCTTGTGCTTGTAGCCCATGGTGGCGGCCGCCACCCGCAACGAACCATAATCCAGCGTGCCGACCAGGGTATCGGAATCGACGAACAGCCTGGCTGAGCCGAGTTTCTTCGGAAACGCACTGAGCTCACGACCCGCGGCAATCGCCGGCAGATTGTCGAGATACATACCGATGATGTACTCGCCGACCTCCTCCTTGTGGCGCACGACGGCCGCCTGTCCGCATTCCACATAAGATCCGTAGCCCGTGGTATCAGGCATGTTCATCACCTCGAAGCGAACCAATGGTTCGTCGATCTCCAAAGGTTCCGGCACCAGCTTGGCGAGCGCCTCGCGATCGGTGCGGTAGGTGATGTTGAGATATTCTCGGGACGTGAACCGATGCGGGCCGGGAACGAAAGCCGGTGCGCCGGTCGGTGTGGTGTATTGTTTGAGGACGTCTTCTTTTTTCATTGTGGGGCCCGGGTTCGAGAGTGGAAACAGGCTCAGGCGAGACAGACTTGCCGCGCATCGTGGGCGAAACGGGGCGAACCTGGACAGGCGCCCCTTTCCATCGCCGGATTTATGTGCCCGCCAGCATCTTCTTTGAGACAGTGGCCAGAAGCAACGCGGCGGCGAGCAGCAGGCCACACGCCATGATGTACAGGCTATGGGTGAACTCGCCGGTGACCGACTTGAAATAGGCCACCATGGACGGTGACACCGCGCCCGCGGTGACGCCGATGGTGCTGATCATGGCGATGCCGGCCGCGGCCGCCGATTTGTTCAGCAACGTTCCGGGAATGGTCCAGAAGATCGGCACGCAACTGGCGATGCCGGCGTGCCCGACTGCGAGACACAGCACCGCCGCAACCGGATTGTGCATGAACAGTGTGGTGGCGGAGAGACCAACCGCCCCGATGCATGCTGCGGCCGCGAAATGCCAGCGCCGCTCCATGGTTTTGTCCGAGTGTCGTCCGAGCAGGATCATGGCGACGATCGACACCACTGGCGGGATCGCCGATGCAAAGCCGATTTCGAGATAACCGAGGCCCATGCCCTTCAGGATGGTCGGTTGCCAGAAGGCCAGTGCGAACGAGCCAACCAGGCAGAGGAAGTAGATCACGCCGAGCACCCAGACTCGCCAGTCACCAACCGCCTGGCCGAAGGTGTGGTGGTGTCCGGCATCATGCGCCGCACCATCCTGCCGCAGGGCCTGCGTGATCGACTGCTTCTCCTCCGCCGACAACCATTTGGCGTCCTCGGGGCCATCGTCGAGGTAGACATAACAAACGATCCCCAGCGCGGCACTGGGAATGCCTTCCACTAGGAACAGCCACTGCCATCCCCTCAGCCCCGCGACGCCGTCCAGATAGGCCAGCACCAGACCGGCGAGCGGCCCGGACACCATCGGTCCTGTGACGAAGGCGGCGATGAACAGCGCGGTGACCTGGGCGCGCCGATGCGAGGGATACCACAGCGTGAAGTAATACAGCACGCCGGGCACGAAGCCGGCCTCGAAGGCGCCGAGCACGAAGCGCAGGACATAAAACTGCGTCGCGGTGGAGACGAACATCATCCAGGCGGAGGCCAGTCCCCACAGCAGCATGATCCGCAGCATGGTGGTGCGAGCGCCCCATTTCGCCAGCAGCATGTTGCTGGGCACTTCGGACAGCGCGTAGCTGATGAAGAACACGCCCGCGCCGAAACCGAACACAGCGTCGCTGAAGGCCAGCTGGTCCTTCATCTGCAGCTGGGCGAAGCCGATATTGGTCCGGTCCATGTAATTGAAGAGGTAGCAGACAAAGAGCAGCGGCAGGATGCGCCAGGTGATCTTGCTGTAGAGGTCGTCGGCGTCGCCGGTCCGGCCCGGGTGGGTGGCGACATCCGCCACGTCTGCGACTGAACTCATGGTCTTCCTCCCCCGCTGATGTGTCGGCGGCTGAGATCGCGCGCCGTAAACTGCAAAGTGGCATCGACCTGTTCCGGGCGCCGCACAGGCACCCGGTCTCGTTCATCTGAGTGCGGTTATTTCCGTTCGATCGCCGCACGCGCTTCGGCGACGCTTTCCTTCATACGCTCCATGATGATGGCGGATGCGGCAGTGCCGGACTTCTGGATCAATTCGGCGATGTCGCGCATGTTGGCGACCGCCGCCTCGAACACCCGACGCGACAGTTCGGCCTGCTTGGCGAGGATATCCTGCGGACTGCCCTGCGGTTTGAAGTCGGCGATCAGTGCTTGCGTTTCGCGCATCACATTTGCGGCGATTTCCTGCTGCTTCGCGGCAATCGACCGGCCGCCTTCCGAAAGCGCGGCGGCCGACTTGCTGATCGCCTCGATGTTCTTGCGGTGCGCCGTGGTCAAGGCCTCGAAATCGATCTGCGGCAACTTCATCTGCTTGCCCCAGTCGGTGAACATGTCAGTGATGGTCTTGTCCGGCCTGTCCGTCATCCCGTCCTCCCAGCGTTGTCGTGTCGTTATATTTTTGATTGCGCCATCATAGGGTGATCATTCTCACTTAATCAAGCAATCGATCGATTAGAGAGCCCCCACCTCGCCCCGCTTGCAGCTTCGGCATTCTCACATCTCCACTCGGCAAAGACTCGTTCCCTCCCCCCTTGTGGGGGAGGGTTAGGGAGGGGGGTAGCGGCAAATCCGCAGTGCGACAGATCGGATGTCGCTACATCACGGTGGCGGAATGCGGGGTACCCCCCTCCCCAGCCCTCCCCCACAAGGGGGGGAGGGAGCCGAAAATCATCACCTTGCCGCCTCAACCTGAACTCACGCCTCTAGCCGTCGCCGTATTTCGCCCGCAGCGCTTTCTTGTCGATCTTGCCGACGCTGGTCTTGTCCAGCGTTTCGACGAACAGGATCTTGTGCGGAATCGCGAACCGCGAAATCACGCCCTTGTCGGCGAAGCTCTTGACATGCGCCTGCACCGCATCGGCGCCGACGGTCCCGGTCGCTTTGGCCGAAGCGACCAAAATGGCCAGCGGGCGCTCGCCCCACTTGGGATCGGAGATGCCGATGATGGCGGCTTCGCTCAGCTGCGGCATCTGCAGCAGGATGTCCTCGATCTCGATCGACGACACCCACTCGCCGCCGGTCTTGATCACGTCCTTGATCCGGTCGGTGATCTGGACCACGCCATGCTCGGTCATGGTGCCGATGTCACCGGTGTGCAGGTAGCCGCCTTCCCACAGTTTTTCCGACGCCGCGGGGTTGTCGAGATAACCCATGGTCAGCCATGGCGCGCGAACCACGATCTCGCCGGCGGTGCGGCCGTCGTGCGGGAGGTCCTTCATGTGATCGTCGACGATGCGGAAGTCGACCAGCGGCACCGGCGTGCCGGTCTTGGTGCGCAGTTCGACCTCGGCGTCCGGATCGCCCGTCAGTTCGTGCGCCTTCAGCTGCGCGATGGTCAGGATCGGCCCGGAATACACATCTAGATGTGTATAAGAGACAGGCCATGGCGCGCGAACCACGATCTCGCCGGCGGTGCGGCCGTCGTGCGGGAGGTCCTTCATGTGATCGTCGACGATGCGGAAGTCGACCAGCGGCACCGGCGTGCCGGTCTTGGTGCGCAGTTCGACCTCGGCGTCCGGATCGCCCGTCAGTTCGTGCGCCTTCAGCTGCGCGATGGTCAGGATCGGCCCGGATTCCGACATGCCGTAGCCGGCGAAGATATCGATGCCGCGCTCCATCGCCGCCTTGGCCAGCGCCTTGGTCAGCGCGGCGCCACCGATCACCATCTTCAGTTTCGAGAGATCGACATCGGCGCTGTTGGGCGCCGAGAGCAGCATCTGCAAAATGGTCGGCACGCAGTGGCTGAAGGTCACCCCTTCTGTCTTGATCAGATTGAGCAAATGCTCCGGCTGGTAGCGCCCCGGATACACCTGTTTCACCCCGGCGGCCGTTGCGGCATAGGGCAGCCCCCAGCCATGGACGTGGAACATCGGCGTAATCGGCATGTAGACGTCACCACGGTGGAAGCGCCCCTGGCTTGCCGGCGATCCGAAGCCGATGAGATCGATCAGGGTGTGCAGCACCAGCTGGCGATGGCTGAAATAAACGCCTTTCGGCACGCCCGTGGTGCCGGTGGTGTAGAACATAGTGGCACGGGTGTTTTCATCGAAATCCGGAAAATCATAGTGCGGCGATGCCGCGGCCAGCAGGTCCTCGTAGCGACCCGCGGCCTTGACGCCTTCAGGCACCGCACCGTCGTCCGACAGCAGGACGATGCGCTCGACCGACTCCAGCTTGTCGCGCAACTGCTCGACCAGCGGCAGGAATTCGACATTCACCAGCAACAGTTTCGGCCGCGCATGATTGAGCGTGAACAGCACCTGTTCGGGTGAGAGGCGGACATTCACGGTTTGCAATGTCGCGCCCATCATCGGAACGGCGAAATAGCATTCAAGATAACGATGACTGTCCCAGTCCAGCACGCCCACGACGTCGCCGCGAACCACGCCCTGCGCCGACAACGCGCTGGCGAGACGCCCGATCCGGGTGCGCAGATCGCGATAGGTGTAACGGCTGACGTCGCGATAGACGATTTCCTGGTCGGCCGCCTGGGTGAGCGGCGCGTGCAGCAGATGCTTGATCAGCAGGGGATAGTGATAGGCCGAGGGGGTGACCTCGATCGCAAAATCCGACATCGCTTCCTCCATTGCCGGCGCCGGTCGTCGTGAGCTCGCGGACTCTTCGGATCCGTCGGGCTCCGTTTTCCGGAAGCATGATCCTTCGGACCACCGGTGTCCACACCATGCTTCCGCTGGTTACGCTTCCGCGGCCCGCAAATGCTGCATCGCGGCGACCTCGGCGCATTCCCTTAATCTATCGGATGCTTGATTAGTTAGCAAGGAAGCCGCAATCGCACGAACGCCGCCCATCCGGGCAAGAGCGGGATGAGAAATAGTTCGCTCAATGTCATCCGTCATCCTGAGGTGGCCATTCGTAGAATGGCCCTCGAAGGACGACGGCCGCTGACTCTCGGGCCGCCGTCCTTCGAGGCCCGCTTCGCGGGCACCTCAGGATGACGGAGTTGATTCAACCTCAATTCATCCCGCTCCAGCTGTCATGAAGACGCGCGGCGCGATCAGCGCGGCTTGCGTGGCGTGGACTTCAACGGCTTCGGCGCCGCGCCGCGCGCCATCAATGCGATCTGCCGCCCGACCTGCTCGACGCTGAGGCGGCCGTCGGCGCTGTACCAGAACACGGTCCAGTTCATGGCGCCCAGCAGCGACAGCCGGAACGCATGCCGGTCGCACGCCGCCGGCAACGGCAGCTCATCGATCAGCCCGGCGAAGATCTGCTCGTAATCGTCGCGCTGGCGGACCAGCTTCTTGGCGCCGGGCAGCTTGTAATAATAGTAGCGCGGCGGCGTCAGGATAGCGCGGGTCACGCTGCCGCCGAGCAGCACCTTGCAGTGCGCGACAATGGCCTCCTCGAGGCGCTGCCACGGCTCCGAAAGACCGACGATCGCCGCCTCCACTTCGCGCCGCATCGCCGTCAGGCTTTCCTGATGCACGGTGAAGAGCAGGTCTTCCTTCGACGGAAAGTGGTAGTAGAGCGAGCCGGACAGCACGCCCGACGCCGCGGCGATGTCGCGAATCGAGGTGCCTTCGAAGCCGCGGCTGGCGAACAGTTCGGACGCCGCGGCAATGATCTGCTTGCGGCGGTCAGGCCCGCGCCGAAGCTTCTTCGGCGCCTTTTTCGGCAGACTTTTGCGTGCGCCAGCGCCGCGTTTGGGCATCGTCATTCGTGAAGCGCCGCTTTGCTTGAGATCGGTTGTTATAGAATTCGAATGCAGGTGGTTCAAGTCAGCCCAGCCTGTTGGCGCCGGGCGATTGCTCAATCGGTCGAGAATCCAAAGGGAACGCTGAGCCGCCTGAAGTCGTCGGGAAGAAGCTCGCGGCCGATCGGAAGCTGCGACCGCGCCGCGCATCTCGGGCGATGGCAGACACGGCAGGCAACGCCGATCGGCGTGGGCGCATCCGCAGGCGGCCCCGCTCCATCGCGGGTATAGATCAATTGCCCCGCGTGCTCGGCCGCGCAACCGATGGCGATGGCCCGCTCCACCCGCACGGCGCCGAATGCGCCCCCACCTGCGGTCACCGTGCGCGCGATGGAAAAGAATCGCTGACCGTCGGGCAATTCCAGCCACTGCGTCACGATCTGGCGCGGCGTTTTGAAGACCCCATGGACGGACCATAACGGGCACGCGCCGCCATGCTTCGCGAACGGAAAGCCCGCACCATCCAGCAGCTTCGAGATGTTGCCGGCCGGATCGACACGGATCAAGAAGAACGGGACCTTTTCCAGACCCGGCCTCTGCAGGGTGGTGATGCGATGCGCGGTCTGCTCGAAGCTGGCGCCGAACTGACGCCCCAGCGCTTCCAGATCATAACGACGCGTATCGGCCGCTTTCGCGAATGCGGAATACGGCATGATCAGAGCCGCGGCGGCGTAACTTGCGAGTGCCCGGCGTGCCAGCAGCTCGGCACTCTTGGTGGTGAAGTGGCCGGCTTCGAGCGCCGCATTGATCTCGCCTTCCATTTCGAGATAGGCGAGCTGCTGCGCCAGCTGGAAGTTGAGGCTTGCGGTATCGAGCGAGTCTTCCAGCAACAGCTGCCTGCGATGGAGATCCAGCCGCCTGACGGAGCCCAGCATGACATCCGGCGGCAGATAACGAACGCTGAGGTTGTGGCGAACCTTGAGACGCTCGGTAAAGCCGGTCGTGCCGGCTGTCGCCTGGACGAGACGCTCGGCTGCATCATCGATATCGGCGAAGTTGTTGCGGCGCGCCGCCAGAAAGCGCCGGACCTCCGCGACAGGGTCGTTGGCATCGTACCCCTCTGCGCCCGATAGCGACGCCGCGCCCACAAGCGGGGCCCGCTGGTCGGCCAGCGCGAGCTGTTCTTCGCGGTAAGCCGTGTAGAGCCGCAGGAACGCCTCCGTCATCCCCGGATAGCTGACGGCGAGGTCGCTGATTTCGAGCGAGGGGATATCGATGTCGGAGAACATCGGCTCCTTCAGAATGGACTGCATCCGCGCGGTGTGATCGGCGCCGCCGTCGCCGGCGAGATCGGCCAAGTCGATCTTGTAGGTGCGAGCCAGGCGCAGCAGCATATCCGCCGTCACCGGCCGCTGATTGCGCTCCAGAAGCGCGACATAGGGGGCGGATATATCGAGATCGGCCGCCATGTCGGCCTGGGTCAACCCCAGGTCGCGCCGAAGGCGTCGCAGCCGCGGTCCCATGAAAACCGAGCGAACGGTCGAGGTAGCCATGATGGTTCCCGCTCCAATGTAATATTCTTACAGCTATACATCAGAATTCTGTAAAGAATGACAAGTTATCTGCGAGATGGCTAGCGGCTGGTAATGGCGCGCGTAAAAACGCTGCAGACTTGTTGTCAGCCGAAGGGATTACCGACATGAACTTCCAACCACGCGGGATGAGCGATCTGGCCATCAAGGGCCCGGCTTCCTACCAGAGCGAAATCGAAGCCGCCGAAGCGCTCCTCAAGACCAAGGACACCTGGAACGGCGTCACCGCCGAAGCGGTGGCGCGGATGCGCCTGCAGAACCGTTTCAAGACCGGCCTGGATATCGCCCGCTACACCGCCGCGCTGATGCGCGCCGACATGGCCGCCTATGATGCGGACACCACGAAATACACCCAGTCGCTCGGTTGCTGGCATGGCTTCATCGCCCAGCAGAAGCTGATCTCGGTGAAGAAGCATTTCGGCACCACCGATCGCTGCTACCTGTACCTCTCCGGCTGGATGATCGCGGCGTTGCGCTCCGAGTTCGGACCGCTGCCCGACCAGTCGATGCACGAGAAGACATCGGTGCCGGCCCTGATCGAGGAACTCTACACCTTCCTGCGCCAGGCGGACTCCCGTGAGCTCAACGACATTTTCCGCAGCCTCGACGCGGCCCGCAAGGCCGGCGACAAGGCGAAGGAAAAGGCGCTGATCGAAAAGATCGACACCTTCCAGACCCACGTCGTGCCTGTCATCGCCGACATCGATGCGGGCTTCGGCAATGCGGAGGCGACCTATCTGCTCGCCAAGAAGATGATCGAAGCCGGCGCGTGCGCGCTGCAGATCGAGAACCAGGTGTCCGATGAGAAGCAGTGCGGCCACCAGGACGGCAAGGTGACGGTGCCGCACGAGGTGTTCCTGGCGAAGATCCGCGCCTGCCGCCACGCCTTCCTCGAACTGGGCGTGGAAGACGGCGTGATCGTGACCCGCACCGACTCGCTCGGCGCCGGCCTCACGCAGCAGATTGCTGTCAGCCACAAGCCGGGCGATCTCGGCGACCAGTACAACAGCTTCCTGGATTGCGAAGAAGTGACGGCCGAGAATGCCAGAAGCGGCGACGTCATCATCAACCGCAACGGCAAGATGATGCGCCCGAAGCGGCTGGCCAGCAATCTCTATCAGTTCCGCGCCGGCACCGGCGAAGACCGCTGCGTGCTCGACAGCATCACCTCGCTGCAGAACGGCGCCGACCTGCTGTGGATCGAGACCGAGAAGCCGCATATCGAGCAGATCGCCAAGATGATGGACCGCGTGCGTGAAGTCATCCCGAACGCGAAGCTGGCATACAACAACTCGCCGTCGTTCAACTGGACGCTCAACTTCCGTTGGCAGGTCTACGACGCGATGAAGGAAGCCGGCAAGGATGTCAGCCAGTACAACCGCGCCGAGCTGATGAAGGCGGAGTATGACGCCACGCCGCTGGCGATCGAAGCCGACGAGCGCATCCGCACCTTCCAGGCGGATTCAGCCAAGCGCGCCGGCATCTTCCATCACCTGATCACGCTGCCGACCTATCACACGGCCGCGCTGTCCACCGACAACCTCGCCAAGGATTACTTCGGCGAACAGGGCATGCTCGGCTATGTCAGGAACGTGCAGCGTGCGGAAATCCGCCAGGGCATTGCCTGCGCGAAGCATCAGAACATGGCCGGCTCCGACATCGGCGACGACCACAAGGA
>BFBZ01000008.1_pt258 | contig 11529 bp, 10 predicted proteins | sample 1888401 | NCBI WGS metagenome assembly BFBZ01 (sample SAMD00112614, study PRJDB3348) | symbiont metagenome | host: Chara braunii | reverse complement strand
CGCGTCGCGTCGATGTGCTCGCTGACGCGATGAAAATTGTCGATCAGCAGCGTGTGATGGCGGGCTAGGTGGGTGTCGGAGATCTGGGTCAGGCGAAACTGGGACATGCATCGATCCTTTCGTCCGAAGGATAGGTCGGCGCGAAGTCGGAACGATGACGATTTCGACGACTTATTCGCTGCTCTGTTTGATGCAGCGTTTGAAGTCTTGTTTGATGCGTCGGCGCATGCCGGCCAACAGACGCTAGATCGAAAGCTGATTGATCGAGCGCGGCGGCGCAGGCTGTCGTATGCGGCTTCCGAGCAGGCCGGTGTCGGGCAGGTTGGTTCCGCTGACGGTCGACTGCGCATTCAGTCCGAAATACTCGCGCGCGTCGTTTCGCATATCGTAGACGGCAAAGCCGAGCAGGCCGAGCAGCAGCGCGGTAGCGACCCCGTGTTTGACGATATCGGAGGTCGAGCGATAGCCGCTGCGGAAATAGATCGAGAGCAGGATCGCGACCAGGAGCGCCGCAGCGACGCCGGCCAGTCCCGACATCACCATGCCGAGCCCGCCATCGGAGGCATCGCCGAACCAGCCGGTGCCAGTGCCGACCATGTCGAGCAGGGGAGCAAGGACATTGCCGAGCGCCTCGGCCACCTGGGCCGCGCCGTCGAGGATCGGGGTGATGATGCTCATCGCGTCATCCGTGAGGGGCTGAAACTGTCATAACTCCTGGGAGTTGGTCACCCGGGCCCGGATGATGGTTCAACCACGCCTCCGGGCGCTCGATTGTATTGCGCGGCGGTGGCGGCTAAGAGGGCGGCCGGGCGCCGTGGCTGAGGGAGATTCTGATGTCGGTTCAAATGGTTTTGCTGCCGGTCTTCATCCAGATTGGGCTCACCTTCGCGCTGTTGTTCGCGATGGCGGTGACGCGGACCCGCTCGCTGTCGAGCGGCGAGACCAGGATGAAGGATATCGCGCTGCGCGAGCAGAACTGGCCTGCGAAAGCGACCCAGTTCGGCAACTGCTTCGCCAACCAGTTCGAGCTGCCGGTGCTGTTCTATGTCCTGATCGCCATTGCGCTGCCGCTGCGCCATGCCGATCTGTTCATCGTGCTGATGTCCTGGGTGTTCGTGGTGACGCGGTTTGCCCATGCCGGGGTATTCGTCACCTCCAACGACGTGCGGCCACGCTCGCTCGCCTGGTTCGCCGGCGTGCTGGTGCTGGCGGCGATGTGGCTGTATTTCGCGCTCAAGCTGCTGCTGCTGATTTGACGCGCCCAACCGAAAGAGAACGATGACTCCCGCTGCCCGGCTTTCTGCCGCGATCGAACTGATCGCCACCATCGACGCACAGCGCATTCCCGCCGCCAAGGCGCTGAAGGAATGGGGCACCGCGCACCGCTATGCCGGCTCCGGCGATCGCGCCGTGATCTCCGGCCTGATCTGGGACGTGCTGCGCCGGCAATCCTCGGCGGCCTGGCTGATGGACGATGCCAGCGCCCGGTCACGGGTGCTCGGCATGCTCAAGCTCGAGCGCGGTATGGATGTCGCCACCATCGCGGCGCTGTGCGACGGCGGCCGGTTCGCGCCGGAACCACTGACCGTGGCCGAGGAGGCCGCGTTGACCTCCCGGTCGCTCGCCGACGCGCCGGCGCATGTCGCGGGCGATTATCCTGATTGGCTCGACCCGCATCTGGCGAAGGTGTTCGGCGATGACCGCGCCGCGGAGGCGACCGCGATGGCGAGCCGCGCGCCGCTCGATCTGCGCGTCAACACCCTCAAGGGCAAGCGCGAGAAGGTGTTGCCGCGGCTGTCGCATCTCGGCGCCAGGGAAACGCCGTGGTCGCTGCTCGGCCTGCGCATCGAGCTCGGCGCCGACGCGCGCAACCCGGGCATCCATGCCGAGGAGGATTTCATCAAGGGCGCCATCGAAGTGCAGGACGAGGGCTCGCAGCTCGCCGCGCTGTTCTCGGCGGCCAAGCCCGGCGAGCAGGTGATCGATCTCTGCGCCGGTGCCGGCGGCAAGACGCTGGCGATCGCAGCGATGATGCAGGGCAAGGGGCGGCTGATCGCGACCGACAGCGACAAGCGCCAGCTCGCGCCGATCCATGAGCGGCTATCGCGCGCCGGCGTGCACAATTGCGACGTCCGCACGCCGCGCGGCGAGGACGAGGTGCTGGCCGACATCAAGGCCTCCGCCGATCTGGTTCTGATCGACGCGCCGTGCACCGGCACCGGCACCTGGCGTCGCAACCCTGACGCCAAATGGCGGATGCGTCCCGGCGCGCTCGAGGTGCGGCTGAAGGACCAGGCCGCGGTGCTGGCGCGCGCTGCGCCGCTGGTGAAGGCGGGCGGCCGCATCGCCTACATCACCTGCTCGGTGCTGGCGGAGGAGAATGGCGAGCAGGTCAGGGCCTTCATCGCCGGGCATCCGGAGTTTTCGGTGCAGCCGCCGGAGCAGACCGCATCGGTGCTGTGGGACAAGGCGGAGCCATTCGCCGAAGCCGCGTTGCAGTCCGACGAGGGCTGGTTGATGACGCCGCGTCGTACCGGCACGGATGGGTTCTTCGTATCGGTGCTGAAGAAGGCGTGACGCTTTCTCCGTCGTCATTGCGAGGAGCGTAGCGACGAAGCAATCCATGACTCCGCATACGCGGTGCGATGGATTGCTTCGCTTCGCTCGTAATGACGAGTTGAGCAGTCTAGGCCTCGGAGCACGCCCCCACAGGCGCCGGCGTCCTGCTCACCACGATCACCCAGTACAGCAGCGCAACCGCGCTGATCGTAGCGCCCAGCACGCAGACACCGAGCCAGCCTGTGGCCGCATAGACGATGGTGGAAGCGATCGCGCCGGCCCCGCTGCCGATCGAATAGAACACCATGTAGACGCCGATCAGGCGGCTCGATGCCTCGGGACGGGTCGCGACGATCAGGCTCTGGTTGGTGACATGGATCGCCTGCACAGCGAAGTCGATCATGACCACGCCGACGACCACCAGCCACAGCGAGGTGTTGAGGCAGGCGATCGGCGCCCAGCCGGCGAGCATCAAGAGCAGCGACAATCCGGTGGTGCGCTGGCCCCAGCCGCGATCGGCGAGACGGCCGGAATTGCGCGCCGCCAGCGCGCCGGCGAGGCCGGCGATCCCGAGCATSCCGATCGTGGTGTGCGACAGCGACAGCGGCGGTGCSGCCAGCGGCAGCACGAYCGAGCTCCAGAACGCGCTGAAGCTCGCGAATGCCAGCAGCGCGAACACGGCGCGTTCGCGCAGCACCGGCTCCTCGGCGAACAGCGCGGCGGTCGACCGCAGCAGCTTGGCATAGGACGAGCCGGCCAGCGGCTGCGGCGCGTGCCGGGGCAGGGCGCGTGCGAGCAGCGCCGCCATCACCAGCATCAGCGCCGCCGACGTCAAATAGACCACGCGCCAGCCGCCGATATCGGCCAGCGTGCCCGAAGCGAAGCGGGCAAGCAGGATTCCCGAGACGACGCCGCTCTGGATGGTGCCGATGGTCTGCCCGCGCTCGGCCGGCGCGGCCAGGGTCGCTGCGAACGCGACGATCACCTGGATGACGACGGCGAGCAGCCCGACCAGCGCCATTCCGCCGAACAGCACGACGGCGTTTGGTGCGGTGCCGACGATGACGAGCGCGATCGCTGACAGCGCGATCTGGCCGACGATCAGCTTGCGCCGGTCCCAGAGGTCGCCGAGCGGCACGATCAGCATCAGGCCGAAGGCGAGGCCGATCTGGGTCAACGTCACCACGATGCCGATCGCGGCCGGCGTGATGCCGAGATCCCGCGCCATGGTGTCGAGCAGCGGCTGGGCGGAATAAATGTTGGCGACGCTCAGCCCGCAGGCGACCGCGAACAGCAGCACGAGCGCGGGGGAAAGCCGGGTTCCGGCGATGGCACCGGACGTTCCCGGTCCGGCCGTCGTTGCATCCTGGGTGGTCATTGCAGGTCCGCTCCACATTCCAAATCTGGTCTTATAATGAGACCAGTTGCGTCGCGCGCTGTCTAGTCCTATTTTAGGACCAGTTCGGAATCGTGATCGAGGGAGGGTGAGCGCGATGAAGCGGACCGGATTCGCCAGGGCGGAGTGCCCGGTGGCGCGCGCGCTGGACGCGATCGGCGACTGGTGGTCGCTGTTGATCGTGCGCGACGCGTTCGACGGCCTGCGCCGGTTCGGCGATTTCCAAAGCAATCTCGGCATCGCCAAGGGCATGCTGACGGCGCGGCTGCGCAAGCTGGTGGAGCTGGGCGTGCTCGAACAGGTCGCGGCCTCCGACGGCAGCGCCTATCAGGACTACGTGCTGACCAGGCGGGGGCACGACCTGTTCCCGATCGTGGTGGGCCTCCGGCAATGGGGCGAGGCGCATCTCTATGCGCGCGGCGAGACGCATTCGGTGCTGCTCGACCAGGCCGGCCACGCCGTCGGCCAACTGGTGCTGCCGTCGAAGAGCGGCAAGCCGCTGAGTTGGTCGGAGACCAAGGTGAGGAAGGCTGCGACGCGCAGGCGGTGAGCGTCTGAGCAGCCGCAAACGCTGACGTCTGAGGTGCGAGCTCTCGCGAGCCTCGAAGGATGGGATGGAGCCGGGCTGTCGCCCTTCGAGACGGTCGCTTCGCGACCTCCTCAGGGTGACGAGATAGGTAGGGGGCTCCTCAATCCACGATGAACAGCGTCGCGCCTGTCTTCGTCGACGAGCGGTGCGCAGCGTCGCCGAAATCGGAGACCTGATAGCTCATGCCGGACTTCAGCGTGAATTTGCGGCCGTCGCGCAGCTCGGTGTCGAGCTCGCCCTTGACGACCAGGAGCACGTGGCCGCGATCGCACCAGTGATCGGCGAGATAGCCGGGCGAATACTCCACCATCCGCACCCTGACATCGCCGATATCGAGCGTGCGCCACAGCGCCTGTCCGGTTTCGCCGGGATGCACTGAAGGTTCGATGTGGCTCCAGTCGGTGACGGTGAAGGGCAGGGTCGGGATTTTCATGGGCGGGGTCCTAGCGCTGTACTCACCTTACGCTCCAGCATCCTACACGCTGGCGTCATCCTGAGGTGCGCGTCGAGCGGTGCGCAGCAGCGCTCGACAAGCCTCGAAGGATGGGGATGGAGCCGGGCTGTCGCCCTTCGAGACGGTCGCTCCGCGACCTCCTCAGGGTGACGGGAAAGAGTTGGAAACGGCGACCGCACCCTCAATGAACCAGGTGGTTCGCCGAACCCTGCCTGATCTTGCCCTGATCATCGAGCCGCAGATACTCGCAGATCTTCTTGCCGCGTTCGTTCTGGTAGAACACTACGACGCTGTCGGGCGACACATAGAGGTCGATCAGCTCGAAATGCAGCTCGGGCAGTTTCGCCAGCGCCGCGCTCCAATAGGCCCGCAGCTGTGCCTTGCCGCGCACCGTGCCCGACGCGCCGAAGCCGAATGCCGGGATCCGGTCCGAGGTCATCTCGGTATCCTCGGCATAAAGCGCCAGCACGCGCTCGAGGTCGCGCGCGTTCCAGGCCGCGATCCAGTCGTGGCCGAGCGCCAACAGGCGCGACGGGTCGTGAAACTTGGGCATCGGCTTCCTCCTCGTTGCTTATGGTCAAATTAGGTCAATAATACTGACCTATATCGATTTGTCCATGCCCAAAGAAGAATGTGGGCGCGCCGCGCAGCGCGGTTGCGGGGGCGGGCGGTGTCGCGTATCTGCTTGCCATGACAGCCCAGCACACAGCCCGTGAATCGTCGGCGCCCTCGGTGGCCTCGGCGCATGACAAGATTCTGATTGTCGATTTCGGCAGTCAGGTGACGCAACTGATCGCCCGCCGCGTCCGCGAGATGGGCGTCTATTCCGAGATCGTGCCGTTCCAGAAGGCGGAGGCCGCCTTCAAGGAGATGAAGCCGAAAGCGGTGATTCTGTCAGGCGGTCCGGAATCGGTCCACGAGACCGGTTCACCGCGCGCCCCGCAGCTGATCTTCGAATCCGGCGTCCCCGTGCTCGGCATCTGCTACGGCCAGATGACCCTGGCGGCCCAGCTCGGCGGCGAGGTCGAGGGCGGACACCATCGCGAATTCGGCCGCGCCGATGTCGAGGTGAAGACCGACAGCTGCCTGTTCGACGGCATCTGGAACCACGGCGAGAAGCACCAGGTGTGGATGAGCCATGGCGACCGCATCACCAAGATGCCGCCCGGCTTCTCCGTCGCCGGCACCTCGCCGAACGCGCCGTTCGCGATCATCCAGGACGAGAAGCGGAAGTATTACGGCCTGATGTTCCACCCCGAGGTGGTGCACACGCCCGACGGCGCAAAACTGCTGCGCAATTTCGTGCGCAAGGTCGCAGGCCTCTCCGGCGACTGGACCATGCGCGCCTTCCGCGAGGAGGCGATCGAGAAGATCCGCGCCCAGGTCGGCAACGGCAAGGTGATCTGCGGCCTGTCCGGCGGCGTCGATTCCGCTGTCGCGGCGGTGCTGATCCACGAGGCGATCGGCGACCAGCTCACCTGCGTGTTCGTCGATCACGGCCTGCTGCGGCTCGACGAGGCCAAGACCGTCGTCGACCTGTTCCGCAACCACTACAACATCCCGCTGGTCCATGTGGACGCGTCGAAGGAGTTTTTGGGCGAGCTCGCTGGGGTCACCGATCCCGAGGTGAAGCGCAAGACCATCGGGCGTCTGTTCATCGACGTGTTCGAGGCGGAAGCCAAGAAGATCGGCGGTGCTCAGTTCTTGGCGCAGGGCACGCTCTATCCCGACGTGATCGAAAGCGTCTCCTTCACCGGCGGCCCGTCGGTGACCATCAAGTCGCACCATAATGTCGGCGGCCTTCCGGCACGCATGAACATGAAGCTGGTCGAGCCCTTGCGGGAGCTGTTCAAGGACGAGGTGCGTGTGCTCGGCCGCGAGCTCGGCCTGCCCGAAGTGTTCGTCGGCCGCCACCCGTTCCCGGGCCCCGGCCTTGCCATCCGCTGCCCCGGCGACATCACCAGGGAGAAGCTCGACATCCTGCGCAATGCGGATGCCGTCTATATCGACCAGATCCGCAAGCACGGCCTCTATGATGCGATCTGGCAGGCTTTTGCGGTGCTGCTGCCGGTCAAGACTGTCGGCGTGATGGGCGACGGCCGCACCTACGAATACGTCGTCGGCCTCCGCGCCGTCACCTCGACCGACGGCATGACCGCCGACTTCTACCAGTTCGACATGAAATTCCTCGGCGAAACCGCGACGCGCATCATCAACGAGGTGAAGGGCGTGAACCGGGTGGTGTACGACGTGACGTCGAAGCCGCCCGGGACGATTGAGTGGGAGTAGGGGGAGCTACTCATTCGTGGAGATCCATCAGTGCAGCTCCGACCGCGAGCAAAGCAGCAACTAGTTCGGTATTTAGGCCGAAAAGCGAAGTGACGTGTAGTGTAGCCGAAATTGCGGTTAACCATTTGATCTTTTTCATAAAAGCAATCCTTTGTTGATGGATTGCCGTCCGGACGACAACAGTGGTGCGCCCCGCCAAACTAGGAGAACCGCGCCCAGGAGAATTGCGGTCTAGGCGCGGAAAATATGCGGAGTAAATGCGGAAATGACTGATCGGACTTTCGGTCAGGCCTTGGGCAGTCTGATTTATCAGAAGCGCAAGGCTGTCGGTTTGACGCAGGTGCAATTAGCTGAGGACGCCTACGGAGACGCAGGGAAGACCCGGCGAATAAGCGAGTTGGAGAGCGGAACTGTCGCAAACCCGCATCCGAAAACAATTGATCCAATAATCGCAACTCTAAGAATTTCTGAAGCGGAATTGGCGGAGTGCGCTCGCCGTTCTGGGTCGGGACCCGATAGTGAGCTGGATCGCGCCTATAAAGAGGCGAGAAACCTAATCGACGCGATCGCAAGGCAATTTGAACACTCAAAACCCTCCGCAACACTGGCGGAGTTGGATGACTTTCTCCGCAGCAAGGCAAGAGAATGGTTGATTCTTCGGGCTCGGATTGCGGCCATAGATGCTCCCCAAGCTGAGTTGCTCAGTCTCAAGGACCAAGCAGCGAGCGCCTTGGCCGAAGGAAACTTTGACCAAGTCGATCGCCTGCTATCCAAAGCTGAAGACAACTATCAGAGAGTCCGAACGTTGGATGAGGTGAGAAAGTTCGCCGAGATCCGAATCACTCGGGGCGACAATTGTCTGTTTCGTGGTGATCCTGGTGGGGCGCTGGCACTCTATCTCTCAGCGGCGGAATTCTTTCGTCCGTTCGATGAATCGGAGATGGCTACATGCTTGAGCGAAATGGCGGGCAAGGCCTATGAAGTTGCCCGGCGGACCCTTGATGCGGGTTTCTTTGTCGCGTCGCGACTACTGGAGACTCTGATCGAGATCCCGTCCCTTCAAATGAACCTTCGAGATATGGCCACCGCGAAATATCAGCTCGGGCTGATCTATCGTAGCGAGTGTGAGCAGTCTCCTCGCGATGGCGTCGGAGAAAGTCTCAATAAAGCTATCTCGTACGCGAGACAGAGCAATTCATTTTTTGAACAAGAGGCGAGCTCCTTTGAATCAGTTTCGGCCGCGATCAGTTTGGCAAATTGTCTCTGGCAGCGAGGCAAGAGGGAGGCTGGTCCCAACGATATCAGAGAGGCAGTAGAGATTTTTGAGAAAGCGAGTTCTCGTCTCAGTGGTCTTTCGAATGCAGCGGAGCTTCTTCCCCATATCTGCAATAACTTGGGCGGTGCACTACTGGATTTGCGTGAGCTTTCTGCACCGGACATTGCATCCTCACTCTTGGATAGCGCGCTGGCCGCGTTCAACACGGGCGTGAAGGCTAGCGAGGAATTTTCAAACGAAGAGGGATGGGCGGCGGCCAAGTCTAATTTGGGCGGTCTTCTGGCTCTAAAGGCCCAAGCGGATGGGATCGACGACAGTGTTCGGAATTTCCTGAGAGTGCGCGCCATAGCTGAACTTTCCGCCGCTCTTGAGGCGTGGCCATCAGTCGCTTTCCCAATCCCTTATGCTCAAACACAGCTGAGACTTGGAGATGCACTTCGTGTGCATGCGGTGTCGATCGGAGAGCCGTTAGCGGAATTATATCTCCATCGTGCTTTGCAAGCCTATGAGGCGGCCACGAGCGTCTATTCGGAGGAGCGAGATCCTCCGCGCTGGGCACATATTCAAATTCAGATTGGAAGCATATTCGCATTCCATGCGAAGATGGAAGGCGTCAGTACCGTTCGGGACGATTATATGCGGGCGGTCGAGCATTATCGCAAAGCATTGCCGATTTTGCGAAACTCGGCCGATGAGCATGCGGCGGACTGGTGCGCGCAGGCGCTCAATCGCGCAGAGATCGCGCTGACAGCTCTTCAAGATGAGGATGATTAGACGACCATTCCTAACTTGAGCGATACGCGCCACGGTTCAGCGGCTGAACCGGCGGGACTCTTGCTCTGTAAATCAGTTCGACGCAAGCGCAGTCCGAATGTGCGATGCAATGTCCTAGGCTCTCTAACCCATCTGTCGTGCGCTGTAGCGCTTACCAGCTTCGCTGATGCGGGAGCGAAGGTGCCGGGCACCGAGCTGCACATGCATGGAACGCGCTTGCTTCTCCCCAAAGGGGGACATGCAAAACGAAGCGCATGCGGCCCTTCACTGAGTTCGTCTCGCGCGGCTGAGTTGTCCCGACGCAAATCAAATCCACCTCCACCCCCTGCGACAAATCACCCCGACGGGCAACTCACCAAAACCCGTCAATCCCGAGATAAGAAAATATTCCGCTTGGCGTTTGACCCAACTCAGCTGTTCAATATGCGCGTCTCACCCGACACGAGGGGCGGATCGCGGTCGTCACGAACGCGGGTGGAGATGCGGTGGACGCGGAATGCGCGACTGACGAGTGCGCGTGAGGCGGACGGCGAAGTCGTGTGGTCCTGACGCCCAAGTGGCAGGTGTCTCTTCACATTGCGCAGGTCGCGCGTGGCGAAGACGGTGACAAAAAAGCCAAGTCTCGCCGGGGAGAGCACGAAGTAAGCCGCACAACCATCGCGCAGGGAAAGCCGGGTTGATTCCGGTTACACCTGTGGTCCTACCCCCGTGCTTTCTACTTTTGCACGGGGCCCATGGGTGCGATCGGCGCCCGGCTTTCCCTGCGCCCTCTGTGAGAGGAGGGCGGAACGAAATGCAAGCTCGGGCGGTTCATGTCGCGAGAATGCGTAGCTGCGTCCCCGCCCACACCGTCATCGCGTGTTGGACATCTTGAACCGAGAGCCATCCGGATCGTCGTCCTGGCGAAAGCCAGGACCCATTACCCCAAATGGTAGTTGGTTACGCGACGCGGGGGCGATGATCCCGTTCATCTCGAATTCGGTGGTTATGGGTCCTGGCTTTCGCCAGGACGACGGGGTGGCGGAAGCGTGCTCTCACGAACCCAGTTCCCGCAGATTATTTTCGTCGGCCTGTCGGTTGCCGAATTCGCCAACCGTCCTATGCGCATAAAAAGGAGACTGCACATGACCGATCTCGTCACATGCCTTTGGTTCGATCAGGGCCGGGCGCGCGAAGCGGCGGAGTTTTACGCCGCGACCTTTCCCGACAGCCATGTCGATGCCAGGCATGTCTCGCCGATTCCGGGCATCGGGCAGGGCGATGAGCTGACGGTCGAGTTCACCGTGCTCGGCCGCCGCTTCGTCGGGCTGAATGGTGGCTCCAACTATGTGCCGAACGAAGCGGTCAGTTTCATGGTGCTGACCGACAGCCAGCAGGAGACCGATCGTTACTGGAACGCGGTGACGACAAATGGCGGCGCGGAATTGCCGTGCGGCTGGTGCCGCGACCGCTGGGGCTTCACCTGGCAGATCACGCCGCGGCGACTGCTCGAATTGGTCAACGGGTCCGATCAAGCCGCGGGGCGTCGCGCGATGGAGGCGATGATGACGATGAAGAACATCGACATCGCCGCGATCGAGCGGGCGGCGGCCGGGTAATCCGCCTGCCCGAAGATTTGGCCCGGGCGCGATAGTCAGCTGTCGGATCAAACGGACGGCGCGCTCGCGGCGACGATCACCCCGGCGCAAACGCGGGATGTGGCCGTTGCGCTCGCGTGATACGAAACCCGTATCGCAGCTCTGGAGCCAACCTTGATGTCCGTCGCAGCCGCCAATCCGCAACAAAATCCCACTGCCGCCGAGACCGATCCGAACGAGCTCGGCTGGATGCAGGGCTTTCCGCCGCCGCAGGACAAGACCATCACCTTCCAGGACGGTTCGTTCCGCAGCTTCCCCGAGCTGCGCTGGGCCTGGAGCAACATCCGCCAGCTGGTGCCGACGGTGAATGTCTGGCGCGGAGCTGGCGGAGCGTCGGTGCTGCCGCGCGAGGATCACGACATCGGCGCGTCGGCGTCGGTGACGATGGACGGCCGGCCGCAGACCTTCGCGCGCATGCTCGAGGACAGCTACGCCGACGGCATCGCCGTGCTGCATCGGGGCAAACTGATCTACGAGCGCTATTTCGGCGCGCTGAAGCCGCACAAGCCGCATATCGCGATGTCGGTGACCAAGTCGTTCACCGGCACGCTGGCC
>BFBZ01002117.1_pt1 | contig 11534 bp, 12 predicted proteins | sample 1888401 | NCBI WGS metagenome assembly BFBZ01 (sample SAMD00112614, study PRJDB3348) | symbiont metagenome | host: Chara braunii | reverse complement strand
TACGCGAAGGGATTGTGCATTCCAGCATCCCCGAGGACGAACTGGCACGCCTCAGCGACGACATTATCGGCGCGCTGAAGACGGTCTATGATCCTGAAATTCCCGCCGATATCTTCGAGCTCGGACTGATCTACAAGATCGACATCGAAGACGACCGCATGGTGAAGATCGTCATGACGCTGACGGCACCGGGTTGCCCGGTCGCAGGCGAAATGCCGGGTTGGGTCGAAAACGCTGTGGGCGCCATCGAAGGCGTTTCCGGCGTCGACGTCAGCATGACCTTCGATCCACCGTGGACGCCGGATCGCATGTCGGAAGAAGCGCAGGTTGCTGTCGGCTGGTATTGAAGCTTTAAGCCGACGGATTTACATTAAGACTCGAAGCGCCGGATCTTGACCCCGGTTGCGGAAGGAGAATGAGCCCATGAGCTTTGCAATCATGAGCATGACGGATACGGCAGCTGCCCGCGTCAAGGCGATCGTGGAGAATTCCGGCCCTGATGCCAAGGGCGTTCGCGTCGGCATCAAGAAGGGCGGCTGCGCCGGGATGGAATATACCATCGACCTGGTGACCGAGCCGAACGCGAAGGACGATCTTATCGAACATGATGGCGCCCGGGTCTGGGTTGAGCCGTCAGCCGTGCTTTATCTGCTCGGTACTCAAATGGGCTTCGAAAGCACGACCCTGCGCTCAGGCTTTACCTTCACCAATCCGAACCAGACATCGGCCTGCGGCTGCGGCGAATCCGTCGAGCTGAAGCCCGCCGATCTGGCAGCGTTGGCAGCTCAACGTCAGGCCGCGCAACCCGCATAAAGCGATTGCCACCGTATTTCCCCTTCATGCGTTTCGTGCTTTGATCGACGCATGCCCGGGTTTTCCGTCGCCTCCCCGGCTAACCGGTTCAGCCGGATAAAGCCAGCGGCGCTGTGGGGGATTTTATGGCTGCTTCGGCATGGGTTTACACACTGATCCCGGCCACGGCCGCTATCGCCGGCTCCGTGGTTGCGGTGAATACACGGCCGGGACCCAATCTTGTCAGTGCAATCCAGCATTTTGCCGCCGGTGTGGTGTTTGCGGCCGCCGCTGGAGAGATCCTGCCTGATATCATGCACAGAGGCTCTCCCCTGGCGACGGTTATCGGCGGCGCGATCGGCGTCGCCGTCATGCTGTTGGTCAAGCAATTGGAAAATTGGGCCAAGGGACCAGTTGGCCTGCTGGCTGCGATTGGCATCGATATCCTGATCGATGGCCTGGTGCTCGGCATCGGGTTTGCGGCTGGCCCGAAGGTCGGCTTGCTGCTGACGATCGCGCTGACGATCGAGGTGCTGTTCCTTGGGCTGACCGTGGCCAACGAACTGGGCGAGAGCGTTCGCTCCCGCACCAAAATCGTTGCAATCACGGCGGCGCTTGCGCTTCTGCTGCCGATCGGCGCACTGCTCGGGACGCCGGTGGCGCTGTTGCCCGGTCCGATCTTGACCGGGTTCTTCGCGTTCGGGCTGATTGCGCTCCTCTATCTCGTCACTGAGGAGTTGCTGATCGAAGCCCACGAAACACCTGATCGTCCTTGGGTGACGGCGATGTTTTTCGCGGGCTTTCTCGTGCTTCTCCTGCTTGAAGAGTCGATCGGTTAGCGATTCCGGCACTCAATGTGCTGATGGCACCGGCGTCAGCTTGAGGCCGAGCGCCTTGACGACCTTGAGGATCGTGGCGAATTCCGGATTTCCTTCACCGCTCAATGCCCGATAGAGCGCCGAGCGGTTCATGCCGACATCCTTGGCGAGCTTGCTCATATTGCGCATGCGTGCCACGTCACCCAATGCCCTGGCAATGGAGGATGGATCATCAGTCGCAAAAGCGGCTGCGATATAGCTATCGGGATTATCCGTATCGAAGCGATTTTCCTCGTTCATGTCATAGGCCTTTCCGTATGAGCCAGTCGCGGATGATCTCCGCCTCGTCTTGATGGAGGTCATGACCAGTTGGCAGCACAAGAGCGCTGACATCCGCGCCGGCGTTTGCAAATTGTTGTCTGACGAGTTCCGCGTCGCCGGGCGTGCGGCGTTGATCCTGCTCGCCGGCGGTGATCAGGATCGGCAGGKCGAACATGGATGGAAACTCTGCTTCTGGCGCCGGCGAAAGGGGCCGCATCAGGACTGCCGATGATGCGAGTCCGGGCTGTCGCTGCAGGACCGATGCAGCCATGATGGCGCCGTTGGAGAAACCGACCAGAATGGGCGGCTGCGCAAGCTGCTTTGTCTCTATCGCCATTGCAATGAAACGGCAGAGCCTGTCAGTCTGCCGGTCGAGATCGATGTAATCCAGGCTACGGTCGGGGTTGCGGCGAAAGAAGGCAAAGCCATCCTCCCATTCGACCGCGCCGCGCAGAGACATATACGGCCGTTGCGGCGCAATCGTATCCGCAAGCGGGACGAGAGACGTTTCATCGCCGCTGCTGCCGTGCAGCAGAATCAGCGGAGGCGAGGGATGGTCCGCTCGCCCGGTAACGACATGAAATTCCGGCCATTCCGGCATAAAACTGACTTCCAAAGCCCATTGCCGCGTCAATAAAAACGCCGCGCATCCGGTGGGACGCGCAGCGTTTCATAGACAAGTTTCGCAATAGATTTATGTCGGCATTTGGCGAAGCGACTGAACCGCTTCGCTTTTTCGCAAAAAATCCTACTCGGCGGCCTCGGCGTAGGATTCGACCGGCGGGCAGGAGCAAATCAGGTTCCTGTCGCCATAGACGTTGTCGACGCGATTGACCGGCGACCAGTACTTATCCACCCGGAAGGCACCTGGCGGGTAGCAGGCCTGTTCGCGCGAATAGGGTCGATCCCATTCACCGACAAGATCTTCCACCGTATGAGGCGCGTTCTTGAGGGGGTTGTTGGTCTTGTCCATCCGGCCCTCTTCGATGGCGCGGGCTTCCTCACGGATTGCCAGCATCGCCGCGCAGAAGCGGTCGAGCTCGGCCTTCGTTTCCGATTCGGTCGGCTCGATCATCAGCGTTCCTGCGACCGGCCAGCTCATGGTCGGTGCGTGGAAGCCGCAATCGATCAGGCGCTTGGCAACATCGTCGACGGTCACGCCGGCGCTTGCGACCAGCGGGCGCGTATCGATGATGCATTCATGCGCGACGCGTCCGTCCTTGGACTTGTAGAGGACGTCATAGGCACCCTTCAGACGGGCGGCGATGTAGTTGGCGTTGAGGATCGCCACCTTGGTCGCCTGCGTCAGGCCTTCGCCGCCCATCATCAGGCAGTAGCTCCAGGAGATCGGCAGGATGGAGGCAGAACCGAAGGCTGCTGCCGAGACAGCACCGCTGCGGCCGTCCGTTTCCGGGTGGCCGGGCAGGTGAGGTGCCAGATGCGCCTTGACGCCGATCGGTCCCATGCCGGGGCCGCCGCCGCCATGCGGGATGCAGAAGGTCTTATGCAGGTTGAGATGGCTGACGTCGGAGCCGATGTCGCCCGGGCGCGACAGGCCGACCATGGCGTTCATGTTGGCGCCATCGAGATAGACCTGACCGCCATGCTTGTGCACGAGATCGCAGATCTCCTTCACCGTCTCCTCGAAAACGCCGTGCGTCGAAGGATAGGTGATCATGCAGCAGGAGAGGTTGTCGGCATATTGCTCGGTCTTGGCGCGGAAATCGGCCATGTCGATATCGCCGTCGTCGCTGACCTTGACGATCACCACCTTCATGCCCGCCATCTGCGCCGAGGCCGGGTTGGTGCCGTGCGCCGAAGTCGGGATGAGGCAGATGTCGCGATGACCCTGGCCATTGGCAATGTGGTAGTTGCGGATGGTCAGGAGGCCGGCATATTCGCCCTGTGCACCGGAGTTCGGTTGCATGGAGAAGGCGTCGTAGCCAGTCACGGAGCACAGTTTCTCCGTCAGATCATCGATCATTTCGCGGTAACCGAGCGCCTGATCGGCCGGCACGAAAGGATGGATGTCGGAGAATTCCGGCCAGGTGATGGGCAGCATTTCCGCCGTCGCATTCAGCTTCATGGTGCAGGAGCCGAGCGGGATCATCGAGCGGTCCAGCGCCAGGTCGCGGTCGGAGAGACGGCGGATGTAGCGCGTCATCTCGCTTTCCGCGCGGTTCATGTGGAAGATCGGGTGCGTCAGATACTCGCTGGTGCGCAGCAGATCCTTCGGCAGACGATACGAAGGCTCGAAATCGGCGATGCGGAAATTGCCGCCGAAGGCGCGCCAGACGGCTTCCAGCGTCGCCGGGCGCGTGCGCTCGTCGAGGCTCATGGCGATCTTCGTCTCGCCGACTTTGCGCAGGTTCACGCCCTCGGCGACGGCGGCCCGCAGGATCAGGCCCTGCATGTGGCCGACCTCGACGGTGATCGTGTCGAAGAAGCTTTCCGGCTCGACGGTATAGCCGAGCTTTTCCAACCCCTTGACCATCAGAACGGCCTTCTGGTGGACCTGCTGGGCGATGGCCTTCAGCCCCTGCGGACCGTGAAACACCGCATACATCGAGGCCATGACGGCAAGCAGAACCTGCGCGGTGCAGATGTTCGATGTCGCCTTTTCACGGCGGATATGCTGTTCGCGGGTCTGCAGCGACAGGCGATAGGCGCGGTTGCCACGCGCGTCGACGGAGACGCCGACGAGGCGTCCGGGCATGGAGCGCTTGTGGTCGTCCTTTACGGCCATATAGGCCGCGTGCGGACCGCCATATCCCACAGGTACGCCGAAGCGCTGGGAAGAGCCGATGGCGATATCCGCGCCCATTTCGCCGGGAGACTTCAGGAGCGTCAGTGCCAGCAGATCCGCAGCGACGACGGCGATGGCGCCGGTTTGATGCAGTCGCGAAATCAGGCCGGTGAAATCGCTGATACGGCCATGGGTGCCCGGATATTGGAAGATCGCACCGAAGACATCGACCGGATCTAGATCGGTGAAGGGATTGCCGACAATCACGGACCAGCCGAGCGGCTCGGCGCGCGTCTTGATCAGTGCAATAGTCTGCGGATGGCAATCGGCATCGACGAAAAAGGCCTTGGCCTTGGATTTCGCGACGCGTTCCGCCATTGCCATGCCTTCGGCCGCGGCAGTCGCTTCATCGAGCAGCGAAGCGTTGGAGACATCCAGACCCGTGAGGTCGCTGATCATCGTCTGATAGTTCAGAAGGGCTTCGAGACGACCCTGGCTGATTTCGGGCTGATACGGCGTATAGGCGGTGTACCAGGCGGGGTTTTCCAGAATGTTGCGCTGGATGACCGGCGGCGTGATCGTGCCATAATAGCCTTGGCCAATCAGCGAAACCAGAACCTTGTTCTTGTTGGCGGTGTCGCGCAGCTTGTCGAGCGCCTCGCGCTCCGTCATCGGCGCGCCCCATGCGAGCGGCGCCTTCTGGCGGATGGCCGGCGGCAGCGTCGCATCGATCAGGCCGTCGAGGCTCTTATAGCCGATCACGCGAAGCATATCGGTCATCTCCGACGGAGACGGACCGATATGACGGCGATTGGCAAAATCGTAAGGCTGGTAATCGGTGAATGTGAATTCCGTAGGCGTCGTCATTACCCGATCAACTCCTTGTAACCGGATTCATCAAGAAGACCATCAAGATCGCTGACATTCTTCAGCTTCAGCTTGAAGAACCAGCCGTCACCCATCGGGTCGGAATTGACCAGTGCAGGATCGGCAGCGATGGCTTCGTTGACTTCGGTGATTTCTCCATCAAGCGGACAATAGACTTCGGAAGCCGCCTTGACGGATTCGACGGTTGCCGCGTCGGCGCCCTTGGAGAGGTTGGCGCCAACTTCGGGCAGTTCCACGAACACGAGATCGCCAAGCTGTTCGGCGGCATGTGCGGTGATGCCGACCGTTGCGACGTCGCCTTCAACCTTCAGCCATTCATGTTCTTCGGTGAATTTCAGCATGGATAAATCCTCTCTGGAAAAGACGTTCAGCGTTTGTAGGTAGGTTTGACGAAAGGCAGGGCGCTGACAGCGACGGGCAGGTACTTGCCGCGCACCTCGGCATAGACGGTCGTGCCGGGCGATGCGAGCGAGGTCGGCACATAACCCATGGCGACGGGCGACTCGGCGCTCGGACCGAAGCTGCCCGAGGTGACCTCACCGATTTCGGTCTTGCCTTCGGCGTCGGCATAGAGCTTGGCATGATTGCGCACCGGCGCCTTGCCTTCCGGCTTCAGGCCGACGCGGCGGCGCGAGGCACCATTGTCGAGTTCCGCCAGAATACGGGAAGCACCGGGAAAGCCGCCGGCACGGGCGCCACCGGTCTTGCGAGCCTTCTGCATCGCCCATTCGAGCGCGGCTTCCACCGGCGTCGTGGTCTGGTCGATATCATTGCCATAGAGGCAGAGACCGGCTTCGAGACGCAGGGAGTCGCGGGCACCGAGGCCGATCGGCTGCACATCCGGATGCTCCAGCAGCCGGTTGGCAATGTCCACGGCCTTGTCGGCCGGTACGGAAATCTCGAAACCGTCTTCGCCGCTATAGCCCGAACGAGAGACGAGGCAGGAAACGTCATGAAGGCGACAATGGCGCACATCCATGAATTTCATGTGGGCGATGTCGGCCCAGAGTTCGGCAAGGACATCGACCGCATGCGGCCCCTGAAGGGCGATCAGCGCGCGATCGAGTAAAGTAATTTCGCAGCGATCGCCGATATGAGCTTGAAGATGCTTGAGATCCTGCTCCTTGCAGGCAGCGTTGACGACGACGAATAGGTGATCGTCCAGATGGGTGATCATCAGATCGTCAAGAATGCCGCCATTGTCGTCGGTGAAGAATCCGTAGCGCTGACGTCCCTCGGCGAGCCCGAGGATATCGACCGGCACAAGGCTTTCCAGCGCAAGTGCGGCATCCTCATATTGGCCGGAGCGGGCGCGGATCGTCACCTGGCCCATATGGGAGACATCGAACAGACCGGCCGAAGCGCGGGTCCAAAGATGCTCCTTCATGACGCCTGCAGGATACTGCACGGGCATGTCGTAACCCGCGAACGGCACCATGCGGGCGCCGAGCGATACATGCAGATCGTGAAGCGGTGTTTTCTTGAGGGCAGCGGTCTCGTCCAAATGACGCCTCCGGGTTTTGCGCTGATATCGAAGCGCAGAGCTCACAATTTCGACGCGGTTGCGCCTGACGATGAGCCCCCTCTGTCTGTGTGCCTGAGATTGTTATCCCTTCGGCGAACGCTTGCGCGCTTCTCTCCAGAGTTCCGTCTGCCCCTTGCTGGTCCTTTGGCCTGAGAGTTTCCGGGGCGGTTGCTCCTTCGGCACCGGCTTGCGCCGGATTCTCCCAACAAGGKTGAGTGTCATTATCTGGTAGTCCTCCGAGATGGCAAGGGGCAAATGTCGTCATCGAACAAATTTTTGTCGCGCCGTTCGAAGGCCTGCCGAGCGGCGGAAGCGGGGCTTTGCAACGACCTCTCGAAAGGCTATCCCTTCGGGTCGACAGAGGAGCCGGGCAGGAGAAAATGATGAACCGTTGTCACGTCGCAGCATTGCTGATCTCAGCAGCCGTACTTTCGCTTTCGCCTATTGGCGCGGTTGCGCAGCAGAGCAATGACATGAAGGGCATGGCTGGAATGCATATGGATGCACAGGCAGCGCCTTCCGGTTCCGCTACCGGCAAGCTCGGCGATCTCGATATCAGCGGTGGTTATGTTCGTGCCATGCTGCCCCGCCAGCCGGTCGGCGGCGGGTATATTACCATCCACAATACCGGCAAGACCGCCGACAAGCTGACCTCGGTTACGTCATCGGAGGCGGGCAAGGTGGAGCTGCACGAGATGAAGATGGACGGCGAGATCATGAAGATGCGCGAGATGAAGGATGGCATCGCCATTCCCGCCGGCGCTACCGTAACGCTTGCTCCCAATACCATGCATATGATGTTCAAGCAGGTGAAGACGCCTTTCAAGAAGGGCGGCACGGTGCCTGTCATGCTGATGTTCGAGAAGGCCGGGATGATCGATCTCACCCTGCCTGTCGTGTCGGCCAAAGGAAACTGAGCCAGAAAATTATCCGGCGCGGATAATTCCAGTTTCCACTTTTGCTCGAAATGCTCTAAAGCCACCTCAAAAGGTCGGGAAATGCCCGGCCGCGGGGCTATTCGTCCCGTTGTTTGAATCGGCATGATCCCGTCCAGCGAACGTTTGGCATTTCCGGGGCATGCCGCGGCATTTGAAAGAAGAACAATGGCCGGGATTGAACATATACAGGTCGAGCCTGAAGAAGCCGGCATGCGCCTCGATCGTTGGTTCAAAGTCCATTTTCCGGGTCTGGGATTTGGTCAGCTGCAGAAGCTGCTGCGGTCCGGCCAGGTGCGCGTCGATGGCGGCCGCGTCAAGACGGATGCGCGCGTGCAGCCCGGGCAGGTGGTGCGCGTGCCGCCACTCGACGTCGACGCCAAGGCGCTGAAGAGCGGGCCCATCGGCAACAATGACTTGAAACATTCCGGCGACGGCGAGCTTCTCGCGCGCATGCTGCTGCATGAAGACGACAAGGTCTTTGTATTGAACAAGCCGGCCGGTCTTGCTGTGCAGGGCGGTTCCGGCCTTGTCCGGCATCTTGATAAGATGCTTGAGGCGTGGACGAGCAAGAAGGGCGAAAAGCCGCGCCTGGTGCACCGTCTCGACCGCGATACATCCGGCGTGCTCGTCGTTGCCCGCACCCGCGGCGCCGCGCAGAAGCTGACGGCCGCCTTTCGCGAGCGCGATACCAAGAAGACCTACTGGTCGTTGGTCAAAGGCGTGCCGCGCAAGCACGAGGACAAGATTTCCACCTGGCTGGTGAAGGAAGCGACACCGGATGGTGATCGCATGCGCATCGCCAAGCATGGAGAAGATGGGGCGGATCACGCCATCTCCTACTACCGCGTGCTCGAAACCGCGGCGCAGAGCCTCGCCTGGCTGGAAATGGAGCCCTATACCGGCCGCACGCACCAACTGCGCGTTCATGCCCTGCACATAGGCCACCCGATCATCGGCGACCCCAAATATTTCGATGACGATCCGAACTGGGATTTTCCAGGCGGTGTCCAGAAGCGCCTGCATCTGCATGCCCGACACATCGACATCCCGCATCCGAATGGCGGTCGCCTGCGCGTTACGGCACCTTTGCCGCCGCACATGGTGCAGACCTGGAACCTTCTCGGACTTGATATGGCATCGGCAGGGGAGCCGGACGACGAATGAAACTGGTTCTTTTCGATTGCGATGGCACGCTGATCGACAGCGCGCGCCTTATCCATGAGGTCATGGCGCGGACGTTTGTGGCTTTTGGCTACAAGCGCCCGGATGTCTCCGCCACCAAGTCGATCATCGGTCTGACGCTCGATATCGCCATTGCCCGCATGCAAGGCAAGGCACATGTCGATGACGAAGCGATCGCCATGACAGCGCATTACAAGTCGATCTTCCCCGGCGTTCGCGATGAGGCTGACATGCAGACGCCGCTGTTCGATGGCATCAAGCCGTTGATCGAGATCCTCGCGGCTCGCGACGAGTTGCTGCTCGGTGCCGTGACAGGCAAGTCCCGCCGTGGCCTGACCCATATTCTTGAAGTCAATGGTTTCACGCCCTACTTCGTGGTTTCACGCACCGCCGACGATTGCCCGTCGAAGCCGCATCCGGCGATGGTGACGGAATGCTGCGATGAAACCGGGATGGACCCACACGATACCATCGTCATCGGCGATGCGGTCTATGACATGCAGATGGCAAAGGCAGCCGGCGCCACGGCGATCGGCGTATCCTGGGGTTACGCTTCGGTCGAGGAGCTGCTTGCAGCCGGCGCCGATGCGATCGCCCACCATCCAAACGACTTGTTGAGCCATATTCTCTGAGGTGACGCCATGCGCGACCTGTTGAACGATCTTTCCGAGGGGCTGAGCCACCCCGATCCGATCCGCCGTGCGCAGATCCAGATGAAAAGGCCCTTGCCGAAGCGCTTCTACAAGGAGGTGAAGATCAGCAAGGGTGAAGAGGGACACGCCATTGCGCTCGATGGCAAGGCGGTCAAGACGCCAGCTCGCCATACTCTGGCTTTGCCGACGGAAGCGCTCGCCAGACTGGTGGCCGCCGAATGGGCGAGACAGGTCGAGGTTATCGATCCCGCAACCATGCCCGTTACCCGCCTCGTCAACACCGCCATCGATGGCGTCGTTGCTGAAAGCCAGGCGGTGTTCGACGAAATCGTGCGTTTTTCCGGCAATGACCTGCTCTGCTATCGGGCCGATGGCCCGGAGCGCCTCGTGGAGCGGCAGTCGGCACGCTGGAACCCGGTGATCGAATGGGCAGCGGACGCGCTCGGCGCGCGCTTCATCCTCGCCGAAGGTGTCATGCATCAGGATCAGCCCGGCGAAGCCATCGCTGCTTTCGCCTCGGCATTGCGGAAATACGATGCGCCGATGGAGCTTGCGAGCCTGCATACGATCACGACGCTGACGGGCTCGGCGATCCTGGCGCTTGCTTTCGCAGAGGGTTTCCTGCCGCTCGCCGAAGTCTGGTCGCTCGCCCATCTCGACGAGGACTGGACGATCGAACATTGGGGCAGCGACGAGGAAGCGGAACGGCGGCGTTCGCAACGTTTTGAAGAATTTCAGGCTGCAACGGATGTTTTTTCTGCTCTGCGCAGTTGAATATTGTTGATTTCCAGTCCTTTATAGCGGCCTTCGTATCTTGCAGATTGGGAAGTCGGGGCAGGTATCATGTTGTTGTCGAGGTCGGGAGCCATGTTGGCGCTCGTGGGATGTTTGGCTCTGGCGGCGTGCTCCAGCTGGTCCGTTGATCCTCCTCCTCCGACCTATGACGTTCGCAGCTCGACCGTGGTGGCCGATCAGGCCTTGCCGCCCGTTTCGCCGGCGCTGATCGCAGCCGTCAATGATCGCGTAAACGCCTCGATCGCTGCGACAACCCATAATGCGGCGCTACCGCCTGTCGCCATCACCATCCGGCTGACCGATGTTCGCAAGGCGCGCGGCTTCAATCGCGATCGCAGCAGCGCGAAGGTCAATATCGATGCAGCCGAGCTGAACGGCGGCTCCGTCATCGCCATGGCGTCCTTTGAGATCAGAACGGTCGCGCCCGATCCGGCCACCGCCGACGAGCTGCTGGCGGAAGATATCGCCGCGCGCGTCCGCTCCATCTTTTCGCTGACCATGCCGCGGCTGGCGGAATAAGCTGATAGCTTCAAGGAAGGCTCGCGCCATGCTAAGCCCGAGCAGTGAGGGAGAGAGGGCCGTATGAAGGAAATCCTGCAGGAACTGGAACGCCGTCGCGAAGTCGCAAGACTGGGCGGCGGCCAGGCGCGCATCGACGCGCAGCATGCGCGCGGCAAGCTGACGGCGCGCGAGCGCATCGATATCTTTCTCGATGAAGGTTCCTTCGAGGAATTCGACATGTTCGTCGAACATCGCTCGACCGATTTCGGCATGGACAAGAGCAAGATCGCCGGCGACGGCGTCGTCACCGGCTGGGGCACCGTCAACGGACGCACTGTTTTCATTTTTGCCAAGGATTTCACTGTCTTCGGCGGG
>BFBZ01000007.1_pt644 | contig 11539 bp, 11 predicted proteins | sample 1888401 | NCBI WGS metagenome assembly BFBZ01 (sample SAMD00112614, study PRJDB3348) | symbiont metagenome | host: Chara braunii | reverse complement strand
GCCGCGGCCGGTGGAGACGATTTTGCCCCGGCCTGCCGCCGTGCCGCTCAGCTCGACCAGCGTCGGCAGGAAGCCGGCCAGCGTCTTGCCTGCGCCGGTCGGCGCGATCAACAACGCCGAGCGCTGGTCCTGCGCCTTGCCGAGCAGCGCCAATTGGTGGGCGCGCGGCGTCCACCCCCGCGCGGCAAACCAGCGCGAGAAAACCTCGGGCAGCGCCTGCGACACGATTTGATCGTCGAAAAGACTCACAGGCTCAGAGGTAAGCCCTCCCGCAGGCGCGGTCGAGAGGCAAGAATGGCTCACCGTGCCCCTGAGGCCAAGCAATCGGCACGCCAAAACAGGAAAAGGACGCACCACGATCGCTCGCAGCGCGCCCCTCCCTTCAAATCTCGCTGGTCAAGGCGCTGTGAGACGCCCTGCTGCCGCTCTCAGAAGAGCTTAGCGGGCGACCCCAGCGAGGTGACAGCGTTTCGAATGAGACACTGGATCACCTCCTTTCATTGTTGACGGAAAACTCAATATAGAAGGTCCCGGCGATTTTCCAACCCCCTATGGTCCACCTGGGCCGATCAACATTTCTCCGCGACCACGACATAGCCGGGAACCGGAATGCCACCATCGGTGCGGGTGGCGACCGCCGACAGATCGCGGATCCTCAGGCCAGCAGCCTCGATCGTGCGGCGCACATAGGCCTCGCTATGCGTGTAACGCAATCCGGCGCCGAGACCGAAACCTTCGCCCGCATGCGCCTCCACCGTAAAAGCCAGCAAGCCCTGCGGCATCAGCACACGAGCGGCCTCGCCGAACAGCACAGCGAGATCGCCGAGATAGACCATCGCATCCGCCGCCAGAATCAGGTCGGCGCTGGCCGCAGGCTCGTTCGACACCGCCTGGACCATGTCCGCGATCTCGAGCCGCGCATACACCTGTGCCGCGTCGGCCCGCTCGATCATGCCCGGCGACAGATCGAAGCCGTCGATCGCATCAACGATCGACACGAAGGTGCGACCGGCCAGGCCGGTGCCGCAACCGAGATCGAGCCCGTGCTTGAAATGGCCTGGGCGCTGCGCGGCGTGGCACGCCGCGAGCACGGCCTTGAGCAGGATTTCCGGACCGCGATAGTTGAGGTCGCCGCGCAGCGCCATGTCGAACTTAGGCGCGTATTGATCGAACAGCGAGCGCACATAGGCCGGCGACATTTCCGACAACGGCTCGGCCCCCAGCCGCATCAGCCGCAGCTTCGCGCCATGGCGGTCATCGGTGTCGGCGGCGATGGCCCGGCGATAGGCCACGATGGCGGCATCGTGCTGATTGAGCTCCTGGCGCAATTCGCCGAGCGCGAACCAGCCGGACGCGAAGTTCGGCGCCAGCTCGACGGCCTGTTCCATCAGGTCGGCGGCGGCCACCAGGTCGCCGCGCAACTGCAGATCACGGGCGAAATCAAAGCGGCGGTCGGCGATCAGGTCGCCTGATGACAGAAACAGACGCGCAGGCATGGCAACGACAGATGGAACGGACTCGAATGGCATCGGCATAACCCTATATATCCAAAATGCGCCCGCAAGACATCCTGACGCCGCAGCCCGCCGGCCTGTTCTGCAAGCCGGGTAACTTCCACATCGACCCGGTGCGGCCGGTCGCGCGCGCGCTGATCACCCACGGCCATTCCGACCACGCCCGGCCCGGCCATGGCGCCGTGCTGGCGACCCAGGAAACCCTCGACATGATGCGGCTGCGCTACGGCGAGAATTTCGCCGGCGCGACGCAGGCTATCGGCTACGGCGAGGAGATCACCCAGGGAGGCGTCACGGTCTCGTTTCACCCCGCGGGCCATGTGCTGGGCTCGGCGCAGATCGCCGTCACCCACGGCGGCAAACGCATCGTCGCGTCCGGCGACTACAAGGATGCGCCCGATCCCACCTGCGTGCCGCTCGAGATCGTGCCCTGTGACGTGTTCATCACCGAGGCGACATTCGGCCTGCCGGTGTTCCGGCATGGCGATGCCGACGGCGAGATCGCCAAACTCTTGGCCTCGGTTCACCTGTTCCCCGAGCGGGCGCATCTGGTCGGCGCCTATTCGCTGGGAAAGGCGCAGCGGGTGATCGCGCTGATCCGACAGGCGGGCTACGACGCGCCGATCTACCTGCACGGCGCGATGGAAAACATCACCCGCTACTATGAGAGCCGCGGCATCGATCTCGGCGAACTTCGCCTGGTCAAGGGGCAGAAGAAGGCCGATCTCGCCGGCACCATCACGCTGGCGCCGCCTTCCGCCACCATGGACGTATGGACAAGGCGCTTCCCCGATCCGGTGACCGCGTTCGCCTCGGGCTGGATGCGGGTGCGCGCCCGTGGCCGGCAGAAGGGCGTCGAGCTGCCACTGGTGATCTCGGACCACGCCGACTGGGATGGCCTCTGCGCCACCATCAGCGCCACCGGCGCCGGCGAGGTGTGGGTGACCCATGGCCAGGAAGATGCGCTGGTGCACTGGTGCACGACCAAGGGCCTCACCGCGCGCCCGCTGGCGCTGGTCGGCTATGGCGAGGAGGACGCGGAAAATGCATTGCCCGAAAGCGAAACGGCCGCTGGCGGCTCCTCTTCAGAAGATCAGGCGCCATGAACCGCTTCGCGCAGTTGCTCGATCGCCTCGCCTATGAACCCGGCCGCAACAACAAGCTGCGGCTGATCACCGGCTACTTCCACGAAGTTCCGGACCCCGACCGCGGTTATGCGCTCGCCGCCATCACCGGCGCGCTGTCGTTCAAGCATGCCAAGGCCGGGCTGATCCGCGACCTGATCGCCGATCGCACCGATCCGGTGCTGTTCGCACTGTCTTATGACTATGTCGGCGATCTCTCCGAAACGGTCGCGCTGATGTGGCCGGTGGATGCGCGGGCGACCAACTCGCCTCCGCCACCGACACTCACCGAGGTCGTCACCACACTTGACACCTTGCCCAAGAAGGAATTGCCGGCGCAACTCGCCCGCTGGCTGGACGACCTCGATGAGACCGGTCGCTGGGCGTTGCTGAAACTCGTCACCGGCGCGATGCGCATCGGCGTATCGGCACGGCTGGCGAAAACCGCCGCCGCGGCGCTCGGCGACAAGGATCCACACGACATCGAGCTGTTGTGGCCGGGATTGTCGCCCCCCTATCTCGACCTGTTCGCCTGGCTGGAAGGCCGTGCCGACAAGCCGGAGAGCCGCGATCCAGCGCCGTTCCGACCGGTGATGCTGGCACATGCCATCGAAGACAGCGATTTCGAAAAGCTCGGCGCCGCCGATTTCAGCGCGGAATGGAAATGGGACGGCATCCGCGTCCAGGCCGTGACCGGACCCGCCGAGGACGGCGCGCCGGTGACGCGGCTGTATTCCCGCTCGGGCGAGGACATCACCGGCGGCTTCCCCGATCTGCTGTCGTCGCTGCACCGAAACGGCGCCATCGACGGCGAACTTTTGGTGCTGCGCGAGGGACGGGTGCAGACCTTCAACGTGCTGCAGCAGCGGCTCAACCGCAAGACCGTGACGCCGAAGCTGACAAAAGAGTTTCCGATCCACCTGCGTGCCTACGATCTCCTGAGCGAGGATGACGAGGACCTGCGCACGCTGCCGTTCCTGGAGCGGCGCGCCCGGCTCGAGCGCTTTGTCGCTGGGCTGAACACACCCCGCGTCGACCTCTCGCCGCTGGTGCCGTTTGCCAGCTGGGAGGAACTTGCCGCCGCGCGGGCCGATCCGGCCACCGCCGGCGCGGGTGACGATGCAGATGCCGTGGAAGGCGTGATGCTGAAGCGGCGCGACGCCCCCTATGTACCGGGGCGCCCGAAGGGCCAGTGGTGGAAGTGGAAGCGCGATCCGCACATCATCGACGCGGTCCTGATGTATGCCCAGCGCGGCCACGGCAAGCGCTCGTCCTATTACTCGGACTACACCTTCGGGGTCTGGACCGCGGGCGAGGACGGCGACCAGCTGGTGCCGGTGGGCAAGGCCTATTTCGGCTTCACCGACGAGGAATTGATCCAGATCGACCGCTACGTCCGCCGCAACACCGTCGAGCGCTTCGGCCCGGTGCGCGAAGTGGTGCACGAAGGCGACCAGGGGCTGGTGTTCGAGGTGGCGTTCGAAGGCCTGCAACGCTCGACCCGGCACAAGTCCGGCGTCGCCATGCGCTTCCCCCGCATCAACCGCCTGCGCTGGGACAAGCCACCGCGCGAGGCCGACCGGCTGGAGACGCTGGAGCGGATGCTGGCGGCGGAGGACGCTGGGGTGAATTCCGGGACCGAGCAGGCTTGAATCGTTTACCCGGTCTTAACTTCGAAGCAACGTCCACGGTCGAAAGACAAGCCGATTTCAACCAACCGATGGCATGATCCTGCCGAAATTTTCCCCGGCCAATCGCCGTGCAGATTTTTTTCAGGGATCGAGGAGACGCGTCATGCGTGCTTTGCTTCTGGCCATTCCGCTGTCGCTCATCGTCAGCCACGCAAGCCTCGCCGGCGACAGCACCGCCGCTCGCGCCCCCTCCGTGGCGGCGAGCGAGCAGCCGATCGGCGCGAAGCTCGAAACCTATCGCGGCTACGTCTACGACCTGTCGGAGATTGCGGGCCGCCAGGACATTTCCGCGATCGAGGCATCGCTGCGGCAGCAGCTCGATATCGTTGAAAGCGTCAAGCTCAGCCCGCGCGTGCTGACCTATTTCCACACCATCCCGATCGTCGCCGATGAAATGGCCTGCTTCCCCGCTGAACAGTCGGCAACAATGGAACGCCCGCTGACCACGGCGGGATGCTACGGTCCCGCCGCCCCCAGACGTCCGGACCACGCCACACGCGCACCTTCGGTGTGGGACAGCGCCAAGGGCAAATGGACCAACGCCAATGCCATCGATCTGGCGGAGGACCTGGGCAGCGGCATTGTCATGGTTCGCCCGCTGCTGCTCGGCGGGCAGAATCCGGTGGTCCTCCACGAACTGCTGCACGCTTTCCATGCCCACATGCTGCCGCGTGGCTACGACAACCCTGGAATCGAGTATTACTACAGTCAGGCGAAGAAGGGCGATCTCTACCCCGCCGATTCCTATCTTCTGAGCAATTCGCGCGAGTTCTTTGCGGTCACGGCCAGCGTGTTCCTGTTCGGGCAGGACGACAAGGAGCCGTTCACACGGGCAAAACTCAAAGAGAAGCTGCCGGAGTACTACAAGTATCTGGCGTGGCTGTTTGAATTCGATCCGGACCCGGCACCGCGCGCCACGCCCGTTGCGTCGGCGAACTGACGGATGCGGTTCCATCGCGCGCCGGCGCCGCGCTCAGGATTGCGCGCATAGGCTGAAGAGCACAGGCCCCGTGAAGCAAGTCTTCGGGGCCTTTGTTAATCTCTCTCGCAGATAGATGGATCACGGGCGGCGCTCATCGATCCTCATCGGCCGGTTGAACGGCAGGCCGTGCTTTCGGCGCACAATCGATCCGTCCAGATCTGTCAGGCTAACGCGCGTGCTCCGTGGCAGCCGCGACAATCGCAATCCGACGGCTGCAGAAACCGTAACCAAAAGGTGCCTCCATGAGCGAGCGTATCGAAACGCTGAAAAAGGCGCGAGAGCGCATGATTGAAGACCGGGATGCATTTGCGAAGGTGCTCGCCGCGCCGGTCAATCGCGACAACGCCGAGCGCTCGCGAAACAAATTTGTCGAACTTCAGGCGCTGATCGAAGCGATCGAGCGAGCCATCAAGGGCGAGTCGGCTGACTAGGTGACTTCGCGACATCACCGAATCTGCGATACAGGTCTCGCCTGAAAAAATGGCCAACGGCGAGGCCTACCGGGAGAGCGAGGATCATCGAGGAAAGAGCACGAACGAACTCATCCACGACATTCCAGGAAAAACCCTCGCCGAGCGGATGTAGCACGCGAACATAGAGCCCAAATGCCAGACCGCAAAGCGCGGCTTTGCCAATCTGCCGCCTCATGGTTCCTTTGACAACGAAGGCCAGGATGTCGCGTCCCTGACTGGCGCTTTGGGTAAGTTTGAGACGCTCCGAATATCCCCAGATCAAGCCAAGAACAGCCAATGGCAGAACGATAACAAGGCCAACGCGGATTAGTGCTGGGATCAAGCCGCCTTCGGGATAATTGAAGCTGCCGAGCAGTGCGCTCGAAACCAGCAACCAGACCACTCCCAGAATCAATCCGCCAACGGCCCAGCGCAGCGGCAACAGTTGCAGCCATCTCGCTGTTGAGCTCTCACTGGACATTGGACCCGCCCCCCGGATGCTCATGACGTTGCGGCTCATCGGCCCCATGGTTCGAGACGGCGCAAGAGCGCCTCCTCACCATGAGGTGTGGGCCTCACCACAGCCCATGCTTCTTTCTCAACTCCTCCACCTGCTGCGGTGTCAGCGGCCGCACGGATTCATTGCGCAGCAGCAGGAACAGCTTCGCGGTTTCCTCGAGCTCCTCAGTCGCATACATCGCGTTGTCAAGGCTGGTACCGGCAACGACCGGACCGTGGTTCGACAGCAGCACGGCGTGGTGATCGCCCGCGAGCTTTTCCACCGCGCGCGCCAGGCTCTCATCGCCCGGCGGATAATACGGCACCAGCGGCAGCCGGCCGACGCGCATGACGTAGTAGGCCGTCAGCGGTGGCAGGCAGTCGTGATGATCGATGCCGTGCAGGCAGGACACCGCGACCGAATGGGTGGAGTGCAGGTGCACCACCGCATGCGCACCGTCGCGCTGGCCGTACATCGCGCGGTGCAGGAAGGCCTCCTTGGTCGGCTTGTCGCCGCTCAGAAGGTTGCCTTTGGCATCGAGCCTGGACAGCTTCGCCGGATCAAGATCGCCCAGCGACGCATTGGTCGGCGTCATCAGGAAGCCGCCATCGGGCAGCCGCACCGAAATGTTGCCGGTGGAGCCGAAGGTCAGGCCGCGCCGGAACAGCGAGGCGCCGCACCGGCAGATCTGTTCGCGCGCTGCACTGTCGCTCACGCCAGTCTGTCCCATGCCTTGAGGAAGAAATTCTCGGCGCCGAAATTACCTGATTTCAGCGCCAGCGCCATCTCGTCACCCGCGCCACCGCCCGTGCGCGCCCGCGTCCACGGCACGCCGGGATCGATTTCCGGACCGATGGTGAGCACGCCGGCCCGCAGCGCCTGCATCACCGCGCCGGAGGTTTCGCCACCGGCCACGATCAGCCGGCTGACACCGCGCGCCGGCAGTGCCGCCGCGATGTGGCCGAGCAGATCTTCCACAATGGTGCCGGCCTGGGCGCGTCCCAGCCGCTCCTGCACCTGGCGCACGGCGTCGGGATCGTCGCTCGAATAGATCAGAAACGGCTTGTCCTTCGGCTGCCGGTCGACCCACTGCAGGATATGTCCGGCGGACTGGGTGCCACCCGCCACATCCAGCGGATCGATCCGCAGATGGGGCAGCCCCGCCGCAATCGCGGCTTTCACCTGGCCGCGGGTGGCGGCAGAACAGGACCCCGCCAGAATGGCCTGGCGTCCCTCGGGCGCTGCCATCTGCTCCGGTGCCGGCGTCAGCCGCGCGATCAGGCCCGCCTTCAGGTATGCCGCCGGCAATCCCATCGCCACGCCGGAGCCGCCGGTGATCAGCGGCAGGTGCGCCACCGCCGCACCGATGGTGCGCAGATGCGCGTCGGCAATGGCATCAACGATGAACATCCTGGCGCGACCACTTTCCAGGGTCTTGCGGATGGCGTCGGCGCCCGCATCCACGGTCTCGAACGGAATCAGCCCGACCTTGCGCCCGGTCTGCCGCTGCAGCACCCGCACCAGATTGGCGTCGTGCATCGGCGTCAGTGGGTGATCCTTCATCGGGCTTTCGTTCAACGGCACGCCATTGACGAAGAGATAACCTGCATAGATCGTGCGCCCCGCCTTTGGAAACGCCGGGCAGGCGATGGTGATCCCATTGCCGATGAGATCCAGCAGCGCATCGGTCACAGGACCAATGTTCCCCTCGTCGGTGGAATCGAAAGTCGAGCAGTATTTGAAGAACAGCCGCTGCGCGCCGAGTGTCTGCAGCACGCGCGCGGCCTCCACCGACTGGCTGACGGCATCGGCCACCGCGATGGTGCGCGACTTCAGCGCCACCACCACCGCATCGACCTGCGACACGTCGAGATCGGCCGGCGGCAGGCCGGTGGACTGCACCGTGCGCAGCCCCTCGCGGGTCAGCATCAGCGCGAGGTCGGTGGCACCGGTCAGGTCATCGGCAACACATCCGAGCAGCATGATTCAACCCCGCCGACCAGGAAACCAGCCGAGCCCGTCGAGCGTCTTGCCCGCGGGACGATACTCGCAGCCGACAAAGCCCTTGTAGCCGAGGCGATCGAGCTCGGCGAACACCCGCGCGTCGTCGAGCTCGCCGGTCCCGGGTTCATTGCGCAGAGGCACCGACGCGGTCTGGATGTGACCGATGATCGGCATCATCGCCTGCAGTCCCTTGATGACGTCGCCGTGGATGATCTGGCGGTGATAGATGTCGAACTGCAGCTTGACGTTCGGTCGCGCCAGCTTGCGGATGAGACTGGCCGCAACATCGAAATTGTTGAGGAAGTAACCGGGCACGTCGCGCGGGTTGATCGGCTCCAGCACCACGTCGATGCCTGCGTCCTGCACGCGGTCCGAGGCGAACACAACAGCACTTTCGAAGGCCGCCTGCGCCGCTGGATCATTCGCCGGCGCGATGCCGGCCATCACATGCAGGCGGCCGACACCGGTGGCCTTGACGTAGACCAGCGCCTTGTCGATGGACGCCTCGAATTCCGCGCGCCGCTGCGGCAAGGCCGCGAAGCCGCGCTCGCCCTTCTCCCAGTCCCCCGGCGGGGCGTTGAACAGCGCCTGGGTCAGCTTGTGCTTCGCCAGCCGCTCGGCGATCGCATCGGCCGGAAACTCGTAGGGAAACAGGAATTCGACCGCGTCGAAACCGGCATCGGCGGCGGCCTGAAACCGGTCGAGAAACGACCACTCGTTGAACATCATGGAGAGATTGGCGGCGAAACGCGGCATCGGGATTTTTGTCCTCTTGTTGGTTCAGGATTTTTTGACGACCGGCAGATCGATGCCGGTGACCTGGGCATAAAGCCGCGCCACCGAAGCGTCATCGTCCTTGCCCATGCCGGACGCGGCCGTCATCAGGAACATCTGCAGCGCGGCGGAGGCGACCGGTGTGGGGAATTTCGCCGAACGCGACATGTCGTTGATGATGCCGAGATCCTTGGTGAAGATCTCCACGGCACTGCGCGGCGAATAGTCGCCATCGAGCACATGCGGCACGCGGTTCTCGAACATCCAGGAATTTCCAGCCGACGCGGTGATCACCTCATAGACCTTGCGCATGTCGAGCCCGAGCCGCTTGGCGAACACAATCGCCTCGGAGGCCGCGGCGATGTGCACGCCGGCCAGCAACTGGTTGACCATCTTGAACGAGGCGCCGATGCCGGGCTCGTCGCCGAGGCGATAGATGTTGGCCGCCATGGCTTGCAGCGCCGGCTCGGCTTTCGCCATCGCCGCCGGCGATCCCGAGGCCAGCACGGTCAGGGCGCCTTCCGCGGCGCGCTGCGCTCCACCGCTGATCGGAGAATCGACATAGTCGAGCCCATGGCTCGCTGCGGTGGCCGCGAAGGCGCGCGCCCGCTCCGGCGCCATGGTGGCACAGGACAAAATCACCGCGCCCTTGCGCATGACCGGCGCGATACCGTCAGCGCCGAACAGCACCGCTTCGGTCTGGTCGGCATTGACCACGACCACCACCACGACGTCGGCGTCTTTTGCCGCATCCCCAGCCGAGGAGGCTGCACGCCCGCCGGACTCGCGGGCAAAGCGTTCGGCAACCTCCGGGCGGACGTCGAAGCCGGCGACGGCAAATCCCTTGCGGCGCAGTGACAGCGCCATGCCGTAGCCCATCGAGCCGAGCCCGAGGACGGCAATTTTCTTTTCCTGGTCAGACGCTTCCATTGGATCCCAGCTTGTTTTCAGTGATGCCTTGGCAGTGACGTCTTGGCGGTGCCACATCACCGTTTGATTGTGGACGAGACAGTGTAAACCGGGCGCGGCATACAAGGCCAGACGAGCGAACGCAGATCGGTGGACGATCCCTGCCGATCTGTAGACCTGATAGGGTTCATGACGGTAAATTCATGAAACACAGGCGCGGTGGCGACTTGACGCGGGTTCCCACTCCACCCACCTGCCTCAACATGTGGGCCGCGCCGTCCCGCATTATGAGCCGGCACCGATGAGCCGGCGGGAGACGAGATGATGTCGATGGACGACCACAAGCCGATCGAGGCCAAGCCGCCCGTGAGCGATGGATTCTCGCGCTTTCTCGGCGGCTCGCCGCTGGCGGTGGTGGTCCGGCTGATCCTGCTGTCGATCCTTGTCGGCGTGGTGCTGGCGGCGATCGGGTTCGATCCCTGGAATATCGTCCGCAGCATCCGCCTGTTGTTCGAGCGCATCTGGGATCTCGGCTTCGACGCCGTGAACTGGCTGTGGCGCTACTTCCTGCTCGGGGCCGTGATCGTGATCCCGATCTGGCTGCTGTCGCGGATTTTCGGCTCTCGTCCGGCCCGCTGATTTGCCCGACTTGCGGAGCGTGACCACCGGGCGGGTGTTCGCCATCGCCGGGCCGGCGATGCTTGCGAACCTGACGACGCCGTTTCTCGGCGTGGTGGCGACCGCCGCGATCGGCCGGCTGGGCGAGCCCTATCTGCTCGGCGGCGTCGCGATGGCGTCGGTCGTGTTCGACTGCATGTTCTGGCTGTTCGGTTTCCTGCGCATGGGCACCGTGGCCCTGACCGCGCAGGCCGTCGGCGCCAACGACACGCCGGAAATCCGCACCGTGCTGGTCCGCGCCGTGATGATCGCCGCACTGGTCGGCCTCGTTCTGCTGATGCTGCAGGCGCCGCTGACGTCGGCGATCTTCCGCCTGATCGGCGGCAGCGATGCCGCAACGACTGCGGCAAAATCCTATTTCGCCATCCGCCTGTGGTCGGCGCCTTTCGTGCTGGCCAACTATGTGCTGCTCGGCTGGCTGGTGGGGCAGGCGAAAACCGGGATCGCGCTGGCGCTGCAGATCGTCATCAACGTCACCAACATGGCGGCCACGGCCTGGCTGGTGCTCGGCCTGCGGATGGGCCTCGAAGGCGCCGCCATCGCGGCCATCCTGGCCGAGGGCACGGGTTTCGTCGCCGGCGCGATCGTCGCCTGGCGCATGCTCGGCGGCCATCTCCGTGTCGCCGCGCATGTGCTGTTCGATCGCATCAAGCTCATGCGCATGCTGGCGATCAACCGCGACATCATGATCCGCACGGCGGCGCTGATCGCCGCATTCCTGTTCTTCACCGCGCAGGGCGCCCGCGCGGGAGACGACACCCTCGCCGCCAATGCCGTGCTGAACAATTTCATGCTGATCGGCTCGTTCTTCCTCGACGGCCTCGCCAATGCGGCTGAGCAACTCTGCGGCCGCAGCATCGGCGCCCGCGACGGATCGGGCTTTCGCCAGGCCGTCAGGCTGATCATCCTCTG
>BFBZ01002116.1_pt1 | contig 11541 bp, 4 predicted proteins | sample 1888401 | NCBI WGS metagenome assembly BFBZ01 (sample SAMD00112614, study PRJDB3348) | symbiont metagenome | host: Chara braunii | reverse complement strand
GTTCATCGACCTCGTCGGCCGCGTCCCGGCCGTCGAAGAGATTTACGACTTCGAGCAGGACCGGTCCCCGAACAAGCGGGTCCGCCTCGTCCAGCGCCTGCTGAACGAGAAGAGTTATTCCCCCAAGGGTCCGGGCGGCAAGCCGTACGCCGAGATCTCCGGTCTGAGGCTCAAGAAGGGGGAAAAAGGGATGGGGATCGACTATTCGGGCCAATACGCCAGCAATTTCGCCGAATTGTGGGCGGTGTGGCTCCTGACCCGCAGCGGGGTGGATGACACCTACCGTGAACAATTCCAGATCTGGTTGGAAGACCAGCTCGACAGCAACGTGCCCTACCGCGACTTCGTAACGGGCCTCATCACCGCCACCGGCAAGAGCAACGAGAACGGGGCGGTTCACTTCGTGTTCCGCCACCTCGGCGACCCGATCCAGGCCGACATGAAGGGCCAGCGGGTCGATCTCGAGAAGTTCGGCAAGTACGACAACGTGCCGATCACGTCGCGCGTCACCCGCATGTTCCTGGGCATCCAAACCCAGTGTACGCAGTGTCACGACCACCCACAGGCCAAGGGGTGGGTGCAGACCGACTTCTGGGGCGTGAACGCGTTCTTCCGCCAGACCGACAAGCGCGGCCAGCAAACGGCGATGGGTAAGAAGGGCGGCGCGGGCGTCGCCAACGCCGTCGAACTGGTCGACGTGCCGGACTGGAACAAGGAGGCGATGGTGCTGTACGACCGCCGCGACGGCCGCCGCTCGGCGTCGTTCGCGGTCATGCTGAAGGACGTCGCGCAGGCCGAAAAGGAAGAGAAGTCCACCAAGGTGCTGACCGGCAGCGGAGCGCAGTCCGGAAAAACGCGGCGCCAGATCCTCGCCGAGTGGGTTCTCCAGCACGACAACTTCGAGAAGGCGTATGTGAACCGCATGTGGGGCCACCTGTTCGGCCGCGGGCTGCAACAGGAGCCGACCGTGGACGACTTCAAGCGCGAGAACGAGATCGTCCACCCCGAACTGCTCCAGTACCTGGCCGAGCAGTTCAAGCAGTACAACCACGACTCCAAGAAGCTCCTGGAGTGGATCTGCACGAGCGACGTGTACCAGCTCAGCCACGTCGCCTCGAAGGAGAAGGGGCTGACCGACGTGAAGTACGACCCGTACTTCGCCCGAATGCCGCTGAAGGCGCTCTCGCCCGAGGTGCTGTTCGAATCACTGTCGCTCGCCACCCGCGCCCGTGCCCGCATGACCGAGGAGGCGTACAAGGGCCTCAAGCGGACCTGGAACAGCCGGCTGGTGCGCAACTTCGGTGACGACGAGGGCAACGAGGCCAACTTCAACGGGACCATCGTCCAGGCGCTGCTGATGATGAACGGCAAGGACCTGAACGACCAGATCAAGACGGAAAAGGCCAAGGGGCTGATCCACGACGTGGTCCTCAAGCACAGCCGCGGCGGCGGGACCAGCCCGGCCGGCGTGTACGACGAGCTGTTCCTGATGACGGTGAGCCGGCACCCGACGCCGGAGGAAGTGCGGAAGCTGGAGGTCATCCGGTCGGGCGCCGCACACATCAATCTTGGCGCGCCGACCCCGCCGGCAAAGGGGCCGAACCCGAAGGGGCCGAACCCGAAGCCGTCGGGAACGAACGCCCCGGTGGTCGGCGCCTACGCCAACGACGTCGCGTTCTACGAAGACGTGTTCTGGGCGCTGCTGAACACCAACGAGTTCATGCTGAACCACTAAGATGACGAAGGGAATGCCAAGATAACCAGCAAGCCGCGGATAACTCTCCGCGGCTTGCCACATTATTACCACATTACGCGAGCGCAGAAGAGATCGCGCTGGCCGGATCGGACCCGGCCGGGTGGACATAGGTGCGGACCACCTGCGCGACTGTATGGCCGAGGTATTTCGTCACATCACCGATGTTGCACATTTTTCGAGACGAGGAGCGTGGCGATCCCGTGGCGCAAAGCGTGCGGGTTGCGGCGCCGCAGGCCGAGGGCTTTGAGTCGGCGGTTACAGGGCGATTTCGACCAGGAGCGGATGCCCCTGGTCGGCCACCCGATCCAGCTTACCGAATTGATGCGCCGGACCAACCATCGGCGTCGGGCGTCGGGCCGCCGGGAAGTCCCAACTTGACTACAACCCGGAGCGGGTGATATGAGCCATGTTTACCACGCTCTTGTCTCTCCTCGCGGCTGCGTCGAGCACAACGCGGACTGCGGCAAGTCATCGGGAGGGGCGCGGAGCTGTGTCGTTCGGCTGCAATGGGCGAGGAAAACATCCATGGCACATTTGATTTTCCCGTGGCTCGTCGCACTCAGCTCCTGCTTCCTCACTCCGTTCGCCCGGGGGGCCGATCCGTCGCCGAAGAAAGCCACCGATGTCCGCCGGGCTGCGTTGGAGAACGCCGGTTACACCCACGTTCCGCTCACGCTCGACAACATGCTCTTCTACGTCGAAGGGACGATCGGCACCGAAAAGGTGAAGTTCCTCCTCGATAGCGGGGGCCAAAGCACGGTACTCGACCTGACGTTGGCCAGGAAGCTGAAGCTGGAGTTGGGAAAGGAGACCGCTGGAGTTGGGGTGGGTGGGGTGACGGTCGGCCGTGAGACGCACTTCCCCGGCTTCAAGATCGGCTCCTTCGATGCGGGCAAGGACGCGCCCAAGACCACCGCCGTGGCGGCCGACCTGTCCGTTTGGCCGAGGGTGCCGGGCGTACTCGGGGCCGATCTCCTCGATTCGTGGGGTGCGGTGATCGACTACCCGGCGCGTGCTCTGTACCTGCGCCTGCCGCTCAAACGCACCTCGGACGCGCAGAAGCCGCCCGCCGATCCGCTCAGCGATCGGCTCCTCAAAAATGGATACACCGCCGTACCGCTGGAGCGGGAACCGAACGGGCTATGGATGGTAGCCGCTATCACCGGCAAGCACGACCTCCGCCTGATGGTGGATACCGGAGCGAACGTCTCCGCGTTCGATGCGGCGGGGCTTGAGAAATGGGGCGCCAAGCGGTTCGGCGGGGGAGAGGCCAAAGGATTCGGCGGTAAGGCGATGACGGAAAAGATCAGCCTGCGCGGGCTGACGCTCGGCAAGTACGACACCCGACGGGTGTGGCAGGAGGKATACGGGAGTAGCACCGACCTCACCGCGATGAACGAAGGCTTGGCCCAGCAGAAGCGGAAGCCGATCTCGGGAATGTTCGGCGGCCTCGACCTGCTCAACGGGTCGGCGGTAGTCGACCTCAGCACCAACACGCTCTACCTCAAGCCGATCAAGGAAACGGTTGCGCCGCGGTTGGAGGGGAAGTGGGTCGGGGTGAGTTATGAATTCGACGGACAAAAGGGTCAATTTAAACCCGGTGATGGGTCGCTTGAGTTCAAGGGAGACAAGTTTGTTTCTACCCAAGAAGGAAAGACAGTGGAGTGGGCATTCCACCTTGAGGACTTGGGCGACCGGTTTCGGATTGCGCTGTTCAAAGCGAATATGGACGAGTTGGCCGACGGGTTCAAGTATTCCAGGGTCGCGCTGATCAAGCTGGACGGCGACACGCTCGTTATGGCATCGCAGCAGGGCGCGAACAAGGAAATGCCGACCGAGTTCGCCGCAGCGAAGGGGAGCGGCGTGTCGGTGATCGAGTTCAAGCGGGCCAAGTAACCCGATCCGTCGCCCAGACGAAGACGAAAGGCAGCCCAACAAAAACGCTGCCCCAGACCCAAGCACCCGTAGCGGAGCATGACCCGCTCCCGCATGCACGTGCCGACCACCGGGTGCGGTCCGAATTCGGACCGCACCTCACCTTCCCGCCACGTGACGCCGATCCCGATCCGCGCTAAGCCGGAGCAATGACCGGCAGCGATCCCACCGACAAGCAACAGCCACCGGGCCGCAACGAAGCCCACGAGCGACTGGTCAAAGGCGGCCTCGAAGAACGGGCCCTGTTCGGATTCACCGCACGGAGAATCAGCGGCGGGCCGTGGCCCACCCCGAAATGGTGCAAAAATGTCCGCCCCGACCTTTTCCTCTTGCCTCCGGCGTCTCGGGTGACGAAATTGGAAATCAAATCCTTGGGGGCGTCAATGCGAATTATCCTAGCAATCGTACTTTCATTCATCTTTACGGGATGCGGATCAAAGCCGACCGCTCAGGCGCCTGAGAGCCCCCCATCACCCGTTGCCGGCGCCCCGTCCGACCCGCTTAAGCTGACCGACCCGCGCGAAGCCCAAATGGCCCGCCAACTGGACCGGCTGGCCGATGAACAGGCGTTCCCAATCCCACAAAATCCCGCGCGCAGCAAGCAGCTCGCGGAAGCGTATTTGGATTGGTACCGCGATCTCACTTCGCGCGCGTTCGACAAGGTCGGAGACACCAAGGCGGCCGCGGCAGAAAAGACCCGCGCCGCGCTCGATGCCTGGGCCGTGGATCGCGCGATCCACCAGCACCGCGGGTTGGACGACTACGTCGCTCAGGCGCGAGCCGACGAGGCGATTCGTGCCGCGGCTGCGGCCGGCGCCTCGGACCCGCTTTTCAACTACATACGGCACCAGATGGAGAAGCGGGTCGGCACGACAGATCCGATCAAATCCCTGCCCCAGTTCCGGTCGATCGTCGTAGCGCTGTGCGACAGTAAATACCCGGCCATGCGCAAGATCCATGCCGCCCTTAACCTCATCGCCGCCCTGGGGACCCGCTTGATGTCCAGGGAAGACTTTGAGGAACTCGAGTTGTGGAACAAGCGTTATTGGGAGCTGTTCGAGGAGGCAGCATCCGACCCGAACCCGATCACCCAGCAGGAGGTGGAGTCTCTTGCCGCGTTCCGGGAGGAGCTCAAGAATGGGACGGCCGTTCTGGAGCGCAAAAAAAATTATAGCGAGATCGCCGCCCATTTGACCCGCGCGAAAGCCCCGAAGTACACCCAACTGGTGGTCCGAGGAGCGTTCCTTTATCGCTCCGCCTGGGACGCTCGGGGGAGCGGGTCCGCGGACACGGTCACCGAGCAGGGGTGGAAGGATTTTACCGACCGACTCGTCGAAGCCGAGAACGTGCTGACCGCGGCCTGGGACATCGACCCCAACAGCCCGACCGCGCCGACCGGAATGCTGATCGTGTGCAAGGGGTTGAGCCGGGACCGGACGACGTTCGAGGTGTGGTTCGAACGGGCCATGACATTGAACCCTGACAACTACCCGGCGTGCGTGCTGAAGTTGGACTACCTCCACCCGAAGTGGCACGGTACGTGGGACGATTTCATGGGATTCGGGTGGCAGTGCGTCCGGACCCGGAACACTGCGGGCGGCCTGCCGTTCGCTCCGATCGTCGCACATCACATGAACGAACCATACATCGGATCACAATTCGATCAATTTCGAATAAAATCCGTATTCCATTACAGCAAACTGGACGTATGGACAGAGGTGAATGCGGCGCTCGGAATATTCCTCCAAGATCGCCCGGACGACCCCTATATTCGCAGCCTGCGGGCGCGGTTGGCGTGCATCGCCTACCGGTTCGAACTCGCCGATCAGGAACTCGAATCACTGGCCGGAACGTACTCGCGTCTGGTCTTCGAAGGGCCGGCAGAGTACGAGCTCTTTCGCAAGTGGGCCAAGGCCCAAATCCCCCCCGGGCTGGGAGTTCCGAACAAAGGCAATTGAGTCACGCGGCTGTCCGTGGGGCACCCGAAGCAAGAGCAGAACGAAGCCGCGCGGTCCCAAACTTTGCTCCGATGACGGCGGCGTGCCCCACGCGATCAGCTCCTCTCCAGCAGGGCCATCCCGAACGGGTTCCGATCGCTGTTTTTCGGAAATAGGGCATGTCGGAGCGATCTGCTGCGGGGAGTTTTCGGGTAGAACATCCCGGGGGCTCCTCCCATGTCCGATCCCGCGCGCTTGATCCAACTCATCCGAGAGGCCGCTCCGCGCGCCAGTTCGGCTCCGGCCGACACGGATCTGCTTCACAAGTACGCGACCGAGCGCGACGAGACCGCGTTTACCGAACTCGTCCGCCGCAACGGTCCGCTCGTGCTGCGCACCTGCCGACACGTCCTCGGCGAAGCCCACGCGGATGATGCCTTCCAGACCGTGTTCCTGCTCCTGGCGCGGTCGGCCGGGCACCTCGCCCGCGCCGGATCACTGGCCGGGTGGCTACACACCGCGGCCGTTCGGATCTCACACCGCGCGCGCCGAGGGGAGGAACGCCGGCGGAAGCGCGAGATGGCCCGTCGAACACCCGCGGGCGCCGATGACCTGACCTGGAAAGAAGTCCGCGAGGTGCTGGACGCCGAAATCGCAACGCTCCCCGAGCGCTACCGGCTGCCGCTGGTTCTGTGCTACCTTCAGGAGTTGACCCACGGAGAGGCGGCCCGACAGATCGGGTGTCCGGTCGGGGTGCTGCGCGGGCGCCTCGACCGGGGCCGCGAGCGGCTCCGGCGGCGACTGGCGCGATACGGTCTGCCCCTGGCGGCCCCGGTCCTGGCCGTCGGTGTCACTCCACCGGTATCCGCAGCACTCGCGGCGCGTACGGTTCGGGCCGTGATGACGAGCGCGGGCTCGGTCCCCTCCGTTCTCGGCGGGCTCGCGTGTATATGCGTCCCGTGGCGCATGGCGCTGTTCGTCCCCGTCATCGCAACCCTGGCATTCGTCCTGGCCGCAGCCGGGCAACCGAACAACGCCCCGCCCGCGTCCMCCCCGCCGGTACCCAAAGACCCCATCACAGTCGCGCGGGAACCGACGACCGACACACTCGGAGACCCGCTCCCGCCCGGAGCCGTCGCTCGGCTTGGGTCGGCCCGCTTCCATCACGGCAACAACCTGTCGCGCGTGGTCGTTGGCGCGGACGGGAAGCTGGTGGCGTCCGAATCCCGGGACGGGCCTTACAAGCTCTGGGCCGGGGACACCGGACGCCCGGTCCCACTTTGGGACGGGCTGACGAAGCCGGAGCGGCGCCCGAACCGATTCACCCTGACCTCCGCCGGGGGCCGATTAGCTGCTATCGTTTGGGACGTCAACGGGAGCCGCCTCCTCGACCCGGTATCGGGTAAAACGACCCGAACCCTGCCCCCGCTCAACGGTATACCGGTCGCGGAACTGTCCCCGGACGGTAAGGTGGTGGCGGCCCTGCGACAGGAATTCATTGCCGGGCGGGTGGTGTCGGTGTTCCGCATCTGGAGCGCCGAAACGGATCGGTGGACCGACCTCGACGAGACCGCCGGCCAACCGGGCCGCCGGGCGATTCTGTTCTCGGCGGACTCGACTCGAGTCGCGTACTGCACGATCGACAGCGCGGTGCAGGTGTGGGACGTGACCTCCGCCAAGTCCGTGTTCCAGCTCCCGGCGACCGCATCGCGGTCCATCGAGGCGGTCGCGCTCTCCCCGGACGGCAAACTCCTGGCCCGCGAGGACCAGAAGGCGACAAAGGTCCGAATCTGGGACGTTGACGCGGGGAAGGAGCGCCCCGAACTCGCCGATCAACCCGAGAAACTCGGGCAATCGCTGGCATTTTCGCCCGACGGTAAAACCCTCGCCGGCATCGCCCACCCCATCACTGTCCGGATCTGGGACGTGGCGGCGGGCAAGAAGCTTCGGGACATTCGGGCCCACGACTACCAGGTGTTCCATCTCGCCTTCACCGGCGACGGCAAGCGGCTGTACGCCGCCGACGGGAACGGGGTGAGCGTCTGGGACCCCGCGACGGGTCAGCCGCTCGACGACGTTGGCGGGCACCGGTACACAATTGCCGACGCGGCGTGGGCGCCGGACGGCAAGAAGCTTGCGTCCGGCGCGGCTTACACGGACAACGTCGCCCGGGTGTGGGACCCCGCCACGGGCCAGAAAGTGTTCGACCTCGTCGGGCACAAGTCCGGGATCGAGCGGGTCGCGTACAGTCCGGACGGCGCTCTCCTGGCCACCGGCAGCCAGGACGGGACGGCCCGGCTCTGGGACCCGGCGACGGGGAAGGAACTGCACGTGTTCGCGGCCAAGGACGGGATGGTCTACGCCATGAGCTTCACCCCGGACGGTCGGTTCCTGGTAACCGGTGGGCGAACCGCCCTGCACGTGTGGGACGTGGCCGGGCGCAAGGAGGCACGGTCCATTCCACACACGGGCGGTCTCGTTCTCCAGATCACGTTCTTTGGGGACGGAAAGCGGATTCTGGTCGGGGACTACCAGAACGGTGCCCGCGTCATTAACTTCGCGAGCGGTCGAGAAGAAATCCGACTGGACGCGAAGTGGCTGGGCACGACGGCGATCTCCCCCGACGACAGATGTGTGACCCTGATCGACCAGGACGGGCCGGTGCGCCTGATCGATACGGGCACCGGACGAGAAGTACGCGTCTTGGCCGGTCCGGTACCGGACCGCCCCGACCGGGAGGCATTCGGGCTGGCCTTCTCCCCGGACGGTCGGACGGTGGCCGTGGCCTACCGGTTCGGCGAGGTGCGGGTGTACGAGATGGCGACCGGATCGGAGCGGTTCCGCTTCGTCGGTCACGCCGGCGTCTCAACGGGCGTTCGGTTCTCTCCGGACGGGAGCCGCCTCTGCTCCTATGCCGCCGATCACACCCTCCTCATCTGGGACGTAACCGGTACCCGTCTGCCTCCGGCCCCTGCGCCGACAAGTGCGAACGCCGCCTGGGCGGATCTACTGACCGCGGACGCCAAGAAGGGATTCGCCGCGATCCGGTATCTGTCCGCCGACCCGCCCGCCGCCCTGCGATTCGTGACCGCCGGCGTGAAGCCGGTCACACCCGTGGCCCCCAAAGTCGTCGCCGGCCTGATCGAGAAATTGGGCAGCGCCGAGTTCACGGAACGCGAGGCCGCGTCGAAGGAACTCGCCGCACTGGCCCCGGCCGTATCCGATCAGCTCCGCGCGGCGGTCGGAAAGTCGGATTCGCCGGAAGTGCGTGCCCGGCTCAGCGCGATTCTGTCAGGAGTCAGCGAGACGAAGCTCTCGGGAGAGAGCTTGCGAGCGACCCGCGCGGTCGAGGTGTTGGAGCGGATCGGTACTCCGGACGCCCAGAAGGTATTGGCCGAATTGGCCGCAGGGGCCCCCGGCTCCGCGCTCACCCAGAACGCAACGGCGGCACTCGGTCGGTTGAAGCTCAAGAAATAGCCTTCTCGCTTGCCCTTGACCCGTACTTCGTGCCGGCGTTACCTTTCGGCCCGCAACTGGCATATTCCGGGGCGGCGCATGAAGATCGGCATCGACCTGCGGTGGCTCGTTTTCGGAGAACCCGACGCCCCGACCGAGTGGCTCCAGGGCACCCTCGCCGCTCTATTCGCGCACCCGGAGCCGCACACCTACGTCCTGTTCCACACCGTCTTCAACTACCACCTGTTCCCCGAACTCCCTCCGGGGATCATCCGCCACACGCTTACGGCGGCGCGATTCTACGACGAGCTTCAGGACCAGATAGCATTCGAGGGCGACTTCGATCTCCTCCTGCGATGCACACCGGCCGCCGTGCTGGACCGATTCCCACTCGCAAAGCAGATCGTGTGCGTGGCCGACTTCGGAAACGAATCGGCGCCGCAGTCCCTGACGCCCGACACACTCCGCGAGCGTCGTCGGCTCTATCGCTCGTACCAGACCGGAGCCGGCGCAGTCGCGGCGCCTAACGAAGAAGTGCGGGCCGCGCTGCTCGCCGACTCGTGGACGACGACCGACGTCTTCGTCCTGCCATCAGCCGCTAGACCGACCGACTCTCAAGACGCCGCCCAAACGCTCCTGGCGGTGTTCGAGCGCGTGGCGGGGGCCGAACGCCCGGACGTGCGGGTGCGCGTCTCCACGCCGCCGCTCGTATCGATCGTCACGCCGTCGTTTAATCAGGGCGCGTTCATCCGCCAGACGATCGACAGCGTGCTGACCCAGGACTACCCGCACATCGACTACCGCGTGGTGGACGGCGGGTCCACCGATGAGACGGTCGCCGTCCTCAAGAGCTATGGCGACCGCGTGCTGTGGGTGTCGGAGAAAGATCGTGGCCAGGCGCACGCGATCAACAAGGGCACGGCCGAAGCGCGGGGCGAGATCCGCGCGTACCTGAACTCCGACGACCTGCTCCGGCCGGGCGCGGTCCGGCGCGTGGTGGACCATTTCCTCACGCGGCCGGCGTGTGACCTCGTGTACGGGCGCGACGCGTTCATCGACGCCGACGGCCAATACGTCGGCATGTACCCGACCGCGGACTACTCGTTCGCGGCGCTGGCCGACGGGTGTTGCATCAGCCAGCCGGCGACGTTCTGGCGGAAGCGACTGGCCGACCTCATCGGCCCCTTCGACGAGTCGCTACACCTCGTCATGGACTACGACTACTGGCTCAGGGCCGACCGCGCCGGCGGGACGCTCGAACACATCCCGGACGTGCTCGCGCACACCCGTCTGCACCGCCAGACGAAGACGAGCGGCGGCGGCGCGCCGGCCGCGTTCCAAGCCAAGTATCACCGCGAAGTGTTCGCGGTGTGTCTGCGCCACGCCGGGTTCGTTAGCTCGCGGTACGTGTACGGGTGGCTGCTCGCAGCCGTGTTCAACGCGCACCCGTGGACGTGGCGGTACGAGGAACCGATCACCCGCATCGTGCAGACGTGGTACCAGAACCGGTACCGCCGCGGTAAGAAGCCGTGGCGCGCGGCGCTCTCGGTCGTCTACAACGAGCGGCAGTACGTCCTGCCGTTCTTGCGGAGGCAGGTGGCGGCGCTGAACCCGCGGGGCTGGTTCCGCACCGCACCCGTCCCAGTTGATCTGGCCGATGACCTGTGGCTCGGCCCTGAGTTCACGCTGGCCCACGCGGGAGGCCCGGTGCGCCTGGCCGGCGTACCGGCACGGACGTCCGTGATGCGCGTGTATCGCGCCGGCACCGAGATCGCGACAGTGGAACTGCGCGCGCACGAACCGGCCGACGTGTGTGTGGATGCGGTCGATGCCGGCCCGCTCCGGATCGTGTTTTCTGACTCCGAACCGCTCCCGGACGGGCGACAGGTGTCGTTCAAGCTGCGCGGGACGACGCTGTTTCCCGAACGGGCGGTAGCTTGAGTGTCGCTCACCGCGCACAAGAGATCCGTGTAGCCAATGGCCGTCGGGCCTCGTCGCAAAGCCTCCTCGACCGCGACCTACACGCCCCACAACTTCTTCATCAGATTCACCATCTCGACGGCGCACACGGCGGCCTCGAACCCCTTATTGCCGGCCTTGGCTCCGGCGCGGTGGATGGCTTGCTCCAGAGTGTCGCACGTCAGCACGCCGAACACCACCGGCACGCCACTGTTGAGAGCGGCCTGCGCGATGCCACTCGTGGCCGCGCCCGCGACGTGATCGTAATGGTCCGTGTCGCCGCGGATCACGCAGCCGAGGCAGACGACGGCCGCGAACTTCCCGGACGCGCCGAGCTTCTGCGCCACGAGAGGAATCTCGTATGAGCCGGGCACGCGCACGAGGTCGATTCGGTCGTCCGAACCCCCGTGCCGTCGGAACGCGTCGGTGGCGCCCGCCACGAGTTGGTCCACGATGAACCCGTTAAAGCGGGCCGCGACGAGTACGAACCGCCCGTCC
>BFBZ01002115.1_pt1 | contig 11541 bp, 8 predicted proteins | sample 1888401 | NCBI WGS metagenome assembly BFBZ01 (sample SAMD00112614, study PRJDB3348) | symbiont metagenome | host: Chara braunii | reverse complement strand
CCCCGCCGGCGTCGTTGGCGCGGTTGAAGGCGGCTTCGATGCCGACCTTGAGCAGCCGGCCCGATTCCTTGTTCGCGCCCGACAGTGGCAAGACGCTGCCGAACGTGATGTCGCGCTCCGTGACGCCGCGAACCGATGGAGCAGGCACGGCGCTCGTCGCACCAGCCGCAGCGATGGAGGGCGCAGAGTCCGGCAGCGCGCCGGCCGCCGTTGCGGGCGCGCCGATCGATCGCTCGATGTCTGCGAGCTGAAGCTCGGCCCGCCGGCAGTCCTGGCGGCCACTCGCCACGGCCGCGCGACCGTCGGCGATGGAGCGGTCGAACTCGCGCGTCAGCTCGTTGCGATCGCCGTCGTCGCTCGACGCCTCCCGGATGACGGCCTGGAACTTGCCGATGATGGCCTGGATCCGCGGCCGAGGGATCTCGCTGCAGGCAAGGGCCGCTCCGATGGCGGGACCGATCCTGCCGCCGAGGTCGCGCACGACGGCGAGGTTGTCGCCGGGCGCGGCACCGACCGAGGTCGTGAGCATGAGGGTGAGGATGATCACCGAGGAAGTCGCGAGCGATCGCATCCGGTTCACCACCTCGTGGCGGGGCCGGAGGTCAAGGAAGGCCATCATGACGGGATTTGAACTCGTTGAGACACGCTGGTCGGATCGTTGATTGAGCTAGTGAGATTGCCGCGGCCTGTCAGGCCGCGCGGACCGTCTGCAGGAAGCGGCTGACCTCGCGCTTGAGGCGGTTGCTGTCTGTCGACAGCCCCTGGGCCGCCTCCAGCACCTGGGTCGAGGCCGAGCCGGTCTCGGTGGCGCCGCGCTGCACGTCGGTGATGTTGACGGAGACCTGCTGCGTGCCGTGCGCCGCCTGCTGCACGTTGCGCGAGATCTCCTTGGTCGCGGCGTTCTGCTCTTCGACAGCGGCTGCAATCGTCGAGGAAACCTCCGACAGCCGCTCGATGCTGCCGGAGATCAGCCTGATCGCCGCAACCGATTCCTGTGTCGCCGCCTGGATGCCGGCCACCTGCTGGCCGATCTCATCGGTCGCCTTGGCGGTCTGCTCCGCCAGCGCCTTGACCTCGGCGGCGACCACGGCGAAGCCCCGCCCCGCCTCGCCGGCACGCGCCGCCTCGATCGTGGCGTTCAGCGCCAGCAGATTGGTCTGCCCGGCAATGCTGTTGATCAGCTCGACCACGTCGCCGATGCGGCTCGCCGCGCGCGACAGCTCGCTCACCCGCTCGTTGGTCTTCTTCGCCTGCTCGACCGCTTCGTTGGCCATGCGCGCCGATTCATGCACCTGGCGGCCGATCTCGGTGACCGAGGACGTCATCTCCTCGGTGGCCGAGGCGACGGATTGCACGTTGGTCGACGCTTCCTCCGACGCAGCCGCCACCGTGGTTGCGAGCTCGCCGGCGCGGACCGCCGTCTTGCTCAAGGTATCCGCCGAGACTTCCAGTCTGGACGAAGCCGACGAGACCGTCTCGACGATCTCGCCAACGGCGCTTTCGAAGTCGTCGGCCATCTTGTGCATGTCGGCCTTGCGGCGGGCCAGCGCCCGCTGCTCGGCTTCCTTCTGCTCCGCTTCCAGCGCGTGACGTGCGACCGCATTGCTCTTGAACACCTCGACGGCGCCGGCCATCTCGCCGATCTCGTCGCCGCGTCCTACGCCGGGGACCTCGACGTCGAGACGGCCGCCGGCGAGGCTCTTCATCGCGCTGGTCATGCGATGCAGAGGGCTGGTGATGCCGCGCCCGACGAGCGTCGACACGACGAGCAGGATCAGCAGCACGATCCCGGCCGCCATCAACGACTGCCGCGTCGAGGCCCAGGCCTGAGCCGAGAGGTCATCGATATAGACGCCGGTCCCGACCAGCCAATTCCAGGGTGCGAAGCCTGCGACATGGGTGAGCTTGGGCTGCGGCGTCTCGGAGCCGGGCTTCGGCCAATCGTAGTCGACGAAGCCGCGGCCATGCTGGCGAACCACGTCGATCATCTCTTGGAACAGCTTCTTGCCGTTCGGATCCTTCATGTCCGCGACGTCCTGCCCGATCAGCTTGGTCGAGATCGGATGCATCAGCATCTTCGCGGTCATGTCCGTGACGAAGAAATACTCGTTGCCGCCATAGCGGAGCTGGGAGGCGCGCTCCAGAGCGCGCTTCTGCGCGTCGGCGACCGAGATCGTCCCCTTCTGCGCGGCAGCATGCTCCTCGGCGAAGATGGCGAGCGCGAGCTCGGTCAGATGCCGCAGCTCGAGCTGCTTCTGCTGCTTGAGGCCGGCAGCGAGCTCACGGGAATTGAAGGCAGTCAGGCCGATCAGACCGAGGAAGCTCAGACCGATCAGGGCGTAGATCTTGATCCCGATGGTGAGCTTGAGGCGATGAGGCATTGCAAACGACATGTCAGTCTCCACGGGCGCGACTCATGCTTGGGGCGCTCGGGGACAGATCACGTCGGCGGTCGGGGGGCTCGCCCTCGTCGTCACGCAAACGGGCCCGCAGCCCACGCGTGGAAGCTACGGAACCCAATATTAAGTCTGGTTAAGACGATGTCCGTGCAAATACGGAGCAACGATCGAAAACTGATCGTTGCCCGTCCAGATCGGTAACGCGCTCCGGCTTGCCGTGCGACGCGTCGTCTCGTGCCATGCGACCGAACGAGAGAAGCGCCGTCTGCCCGTGGGACTCGACTGCGCGTTGGCCGCGAACGTCCGGACCCTACGCGCCGATTCTTAACACAAGTTAAAAACGCAGATTGACTACGCAGGTTAGTTTGCCGGCGTCGATGCAACGCGAGACAACGCAAAAGGCCGGAGCGTTCGATGCTCCGGCCTTTTAATCCCCTGCGCAATCCGAGTTGGCCGCTTCCGCGTCTCGGCGTTACGCCGCCCGCACCGAACCGAGGAAGCTCGCGACCTCCTGCTTGAGACGGTTGCTGTCGCCGGACAGCGCCTGTGCCGCTGAGAGCACCTGGGCCGAGGCCGACCCGGTCTCGGCCGCACCGCGCTCGACGTCGGCGATGTTGGACGAGACCTGCTGCGTGCCATGCGCCGCCTGCTGGACGTTGCGCGAGATCTCCTGCGTCGCCGCGCCCTGCTCTTCGACGGCGGCTGCGATGGTCGAGGAGATTTCCGACAGCTTCTCGATCGTGGAGGAGATCTCCTTGATCGCGCTGACCGACTCCTGCGTTGCGACCTGGATGCTCGAGATCTGCTGGCCGATCTCGCCAGTCGCCCTCGCGGTCTGCTCCGCCAGCGCCTTGACCTCCGAGGCGACGACCGCGAAGCCGCGGCCGGCGTCGCCGGCGCGTGCGGCCTCGATGGTGGCGTTGAGCGCCAGCAGGTTGGTCTGGCCGGCAATCGTGTTGATCAGTTCGACGACGTCGCCGATGCGGGTGGCAGCCTTGGACAGCTCGCTGACGCGCCCGGTCGTGGTGCGGGCCTGGCCGACGGCGTCGTTGGCGATGCGCGCCGATTCCTGCACCTGGCGGCTGATCTCGGTGACCGACGAGGCCATCTGCTCGGTCGCAGACGCCACCGACTGGACGTTGGTCGTGGCTTCCTCCGAGGCGGACGCAACCGCCGTCGTCAAGCCTTGCGAGCGCGTCGCGGCCTGGGTCAGCGTGGTGGCGGACTGCTCGAGCTGGCTCGAGGCCGACGAGACGGTGTTCACGATCTCGCCGACCGCGGCTTCGAACTGCTCGGCCAGCCGCTGCATGTCGGCCTTGCGCTGGCGCGCCGTGATCGCGTCCTGCGCGCTCTTTTCCTCGGCCTCGGCGCGCGCCTTCTCCTCCGCATTGCCACGGATCACCGTTACGGTCTTGGCGAGATCGCCGATTTCGTCACCCCGCGATGCGCCGGGAATGGCGATGTCGAGCCGGCCGCGCGCCATCTCGCCGAGCGCCGCGTTCAGCCGCGTCAACGGCCGCGCGATCCCGAGGAACGAGAACACGACCGAACCGATCACCGACAACAGAACCGCCAATCCGACAAACAGCGTGATATAGCTCGCCTGCGCGGCGACCTGGTCTGCCTCGAACCGCGCGCTCGCGTTGCGCGCGCGCGCGTCCTGGATCGCAGAGGACATCAGCTCGCCGGCCTCGCCGAGATAGATGAGCGTGCGGTCGCGCAGCACGGCCTCCTTGATCCCCTCGGTCTTCACCACCTCGTCGTTCGCGGCGACGAAGTCCGAGGCGAGGCCATTGAGCTTGGTGATCGTGGCCTGGATCTCGCGGTCGTCGGCCAGCATGCGGGCGTCGGTCAGCGAGCTCTTCAGCCCCGGCACCGTCTGCTTCACCGTCAGGATCGTCGCGGCATCGCCAGTCATACCGAACCGCCAGGCCTGCGACCGCATGTAGTTCAACTTGGCATCGGCGGCGTGAAGCTGGCGCTCGACCCGCTCGCGGAAGGCGAGCTTCGGCAGCGACGGCGAGGCGAGCAGCGCCTTCAGGCTGGTGTTCCAGTCGTTGGAGACGGCACTGCGCTTTTCGATCTGCGTCAGCAACTTCTTCTGCGCCTCGGCGAGATCGACCGCTCCCGCGGCATAGCTCGTCATCAGCTCCTTGATCCGGGTCAGCCGGGCGCGATTGTCGGCGGTCGACACGTTGGCGAGTGCGGCGTCGATGTCCGTCACCATCCCGGTCGAGAACTGCTGAATGTCGGCGGCTGCCTTCTCTGCCTCGGCCGGCGCACGCGCCAGCCGCGCCGAACGGCCACCGAGCTGGGTCTGCTGCATGTTGATGCTGGCCGACAGCACGCTCTCGACGACGCGCCGCGCGCGCTCGGCCTGCTGATTGGCGTGGTTGACCGCTCTTTCCGCCATCAACTGGTTAGCGATCATGCCGACGGCGAGAGATGCGCCGATGGCGCCAGCGAGCCCGAGTTTGTAGCCGATCCGATTCAGTTTCATTGCCCTACCCACAGATGAACGCGTCACGCGACGGTCCGTACCGGAGGTATAGCGGTGAGGTCCCTAGAGACCGTTAATTTACGGGAGTTATCGGGCATTACACGCAAAAAACTTCTGCTTTTTCAGTGTGCGTCCCGATGCTTATGGCGGCACGACGGCGCTGCCGCGCCGAGCGACGGCTCACAAACTAAGCAGATGATGAGATCGGGACCGAGGCCAAGCACGTCGTTCCAAAATCCGGCACGGGCCGACGCAGCCGGGAGTCGGCTGACGCGCAGTTAGCGCATCAGCCCGAGCGCGTCGGCGAAAAACTGCGGCCCACCGAAATTGCCGGACTTCAGCGCCAGCAGCATGTCGCCTGCGTCGGCGCCGATCGTGCGAAGCACGGGCACGCCGGCCGCGATCTCCGGACCGACGAGGAAGCCCGGAATCCCCAGCCGGTCAACGACAGCGCCCGAGGTCTCGCCGCCGGCGACGATCAACCGCCGGACGCCGGCCTGGATCAGCCCCTCGGCGAGATCGGCCATCGCCTGCTCGATGGCGTGCCCCGCCGCCTCGCGGCCGTGCCTGGATTGCAGCGCGCTGACCTGATCCGGCGTCGCGCTGGAGGCAATCAGCACGGGCCCCTTGGCGATGCGCTCACGCGCCCAGGCGAGCGCGCGCTGCGCCTCATCCGGACCGGCGACCAGGCCCGCCGCATCGAGATGCAGCGCCGGCATGATGGTCTCGGCCTGCGCGATCTGCTGCAAGGTCGCCTGCGAGCAGCTGCCGGCGAGGCAGGCGGCCAAGCCGCCGACGGGGGCATCGGCGTGATGCGCCAAGCCGTGGGAATGCACGCGCCCGGCCTCGACCAAAGCGCGCGCCAGACCGAGCCCGATGCCGGACGCGCCGACGGAGACCCGGCTCTTCAAGGCGGCCGCACCGATCGCGGTCAGGTCCGCATCGAACACGGCGTCGACGATCGCGGCACCGATGCCCTGCCCGGCCAGTTCCTGCAGCCGGTGGCTGATCGCCTCGGGCCCATGCACCACGGTGGCGAGATCGACCAGACCGATCTTCCGTCGGCTCTGCCGGCCGAGCACGCGCACCAGATTGGCGTCATGCATCGGGTTGAGCGGATGATCCTTGAGCGGGCTCTCATTGAGCGGCACGCCGCCGACGAACAGGTTGCCCTGATAGACGGTCCGCCTGGTTTCCGGGAACGCCGGCGTCACCAGCACGATCGTTTCACCGGCATCGCCCGCCAGCGCGTCCATGACAGGACCGATATTGCCGGCGTCGGTGGAATCGAACGTCGAGCAGATCTTGAACAGCACGTGGTCGGCGCCTCGTGCGCGCAGCCATGTGTCGGCCTCGCGTGAGCGGGCCACGGCAAGCGACGCCTCGATCGAGCGGCTCTTCAGCGACACCACGACGGCATCGACCTCGGGCAGCGTGAGGTCATCAGCCGGTACGCCGATGGTCTGCACCGTGCGCAGGCCGGCGCGGGTCAGGGTGTTGGCGAGATCGGAGGCGCCGGTGTAGTCATCGGCGATGCAGCCGAGCTTCAGGCTCACGGCTTCACTCCCTTGTAGGGCGCGAACCAGCCGAGCCCGTCCTCGGTGCGGCCGCGCGGATTGTACTCGCAGCCGACGAAGCCGGCATAGCCGAGCCGGTCAAGTTCCGCGAACAGGAACGGATAGTTGAGCTCCTCGCCGTCGGGCTCGTTGCGCGAGGGAATGCTGGCGATCTGGATGTGGCCGATGATGTCCATCATCTCGCGCAGCCGCATCGTGACGTCGCCATGGATGATCTGGCAATGATAGATGTCGAACTGCAGCTTCAGGTTCGGAATCTTCAGCTCGCGGACCAGATCGCGGGCGAAGCCGAAATCGTTGAGGAAGTAGCCGGGCACGTTGCGCGGATTGATCGGCTCGATCACGACGTCGAGGCCGTGGGGCGCGAAGAACTCGGCCGCCCATGCGACCGATTTGTAGTACGCCTCCACCGCCTTCGGATCGCTGCGCTCGGCGATCCCCGCCATCATGTGCAGCCGCTTCACGCCGGTCGCCATGGCATAGGGCAGCGCGGTCTCGAGGCTCGCCTTCAGATCGTCGAAGCGCTCCGGCAGCGCCGCAAAGCCCCTCTCGCCGGCATCCCAATTGCCGGGCGGCAGGTTGAACAGCGCCTGGGTCAGGCCGTTGCCGTGCAGCCGTTGGCCGACCTCCTCGGCCGGATGGTCATACGGAAACAGGAATTCGACCGCAGTGAAGCCGGCCTTGGCGGCGGCCGCGAAGCGGTCGAGGAACGGATGCTCGGTGAACATCATCGAGAGATTGGCGGCGAAGCGGGGCATGGCGTGAAGACTCGTCGTGCTGCTACTTGGAGGGGCCCGGCAGCGTCGTGCCGGTGACCTGCGCATACATCCGCGCCACAGAGGCGTCGTCGTCGCGGCCCATGCCGGCGGCCGACGTCATCAGGAACATCTGCAGCGCGGCGGCCGAGACCGGCACCGGAAAACGATGGCTGCGTGCCATGTCCTGGATGATGCCGAGGTCCTTGACGAAGATCTCGACCGCGCTGCGCGGCGTGTAGTCGCCGTCGAGCACGTGCGGCATGCGGTTCTCGAACATCCAGGAATTGCCGGCCGAGGCGGTGATGACCTCATAGACCTTTCTGATATCGAGACCCTGCTTGGCGGCGAAGGCGATGGCCTCGCTGGCGGCAGCGATGTGAACGCCGGCGAGAAGCTGGTTGATCATCTTGAACGCAGCGCCCTGCCCGGCGGCATCGCCGAGCTCATAGAGCTTGGCCGCCATCGCATCGAGCGCCGGCCGCGCCTTGGCAAACGCCGCCGCGCTGCCCGAGGCCAGGATCGTCAGCTCGCCTTGCGCGGCGCGCTGCGCGCCGCCGGAGATCGGCGCGTCGAGGTAGTGCCGGCCGGTGGCTTCGAGCTGCTTCGCCAGCCGCCGCGCAACGTCAGGATCCATGGTCGCGGAGGAGACGAACACGGCGTCCTTCGGCATGGTTTCGGCAGCACCGCCCGGGCCGAACAGGATGGCTTCCGTCTGCGCCGCATTGACCACGACGCTGACCACGATATCGGCGCCATCAGCCGCCTCGGCGGGAGTCGTCGCGCCCTTGCCGCCGTCGGCCACGAAACGCGCCACCGCGTCCGCCGAGACGTCGCATCCGGTCACCTCGAAGCCTGCGCGCTTCAGCGAGGTCGCCATGCCGAATCCCATCGAGCCAAGCCCGATCACGGCGACGTTCAATTGCGATGGCGACGGCATGCGGCAGATCCCTGAAGCGTTTCCCGGAGAATGTCCGGTTGCCCCGGACTGCACCCTGGGTATCACGGCTTGGCCGCGTTGCCAAAGCGTGAGACAAAGCGGCAAAACAGCGACATGCGAGGAAAGACCCGTGGCGGAAACTGCGATTCGCGAGGCCATCTGCCGGTTCGGCCGCTCGCTGTTCGAGCGCGGACTGACGCCGGGCTCGTCCGGCAACATCAGCGTGCGGCTCGATGATGGCGGCTGGCTGGTGACGCCGACCAATGCCTCGCTCGGCTTCCTCGATCCGGCCCGTTTGTCGCGGCTCGATGCCGAAGGGCGACTGGTCTCGGGCGATGCACCGACCAAGGAGGTGCCGCTGCACACGGCGCTGTACCAGACGCGCGACGCCGCGCGCGCCGTCGTGCATCTGCACTCGACCCATTCGGTCGCGATCTCGATGCTGCCGGAGATCGATCCGCGCGCAGCGCTGCCGCCGCTGACACCTTATTACTTGATGCGCTGCGGCCAGACCGCGCTGGTGCCCTATCATCGTCCGGGCGATTCCGCGGTAGCCGATGCCATCAAGGGTCTCGCCGGCAAATACGCCTCGGTGCTGCTCGCAAATCACGGGCCCGTCGTGTCCGGTGACACGCTGGAAGCCGCCGTGTTCGCGATGGAGGAGCTCGAGGAGACCGCAAAGCTCTATCTGCTGCTGCGCGGGCTCAACCCGCGTCATCTTTCGCCGCAGCAGGTCGACGATCTGGTCAAAGTCTTCGGCCTCACCCTGCCCGATCACAACGATCATCACTGATCCGCCGGCGGATGGATGGGCATGCAATATTTCGCAACAACGCCGGCCGAAATCGATGCCGCTGTCCGGGTGCTCTACGAGGAGGCCTGCTTCTATCGCTGGTTTCCGATCGCAGCCGACTCCTATGACGCGTTCGCCGCCTCTGATCCGATCGCGGTCAGCGAGCTGCGCGGCATTGCCGAGCGCATGCTGGTGGCCGCCGCGCAGGCGAGATCGCGGGCACGGCGGATCTAGCGTCCCGCCAGCCCGGCCTGCATGCGAGGTAGCCTGCGCCGCCTTGTCGCTCATCAAGCTGCCTTGCCTCGGGAGGACAACGATGCCTAATATTCAGGCAAAGTGCGACTTCGGCAGCAATCAGGGACGGATCGGTCGAGCAAGGACAACACCGGCAGCTCATCGCTGCCGCGGCGCGAGGATGCGCCCCGCTCTTCCACCATCGATTGTAGCCTATCGCTGAGCACGCCCGGAGCACGAAAGGACAGGGCAAAATGCCTCCACATCGGCGTGGGCGCGGCTGTTTGGCCGGATCGGCGGCCCATCTGAGCGGACTGACGCCGGGACCGGGGAATGCCCTTTCGAGCGTTGCATACGCATCTCATCCAGCGCGCAATCTTCACGCGCTGCTCCGCGCCCACGGCGACCCTTGGCATATCCGTTGCAGACATCAGACGGGCCGGATCGCGGGCGCCCGACGGAGCGAGCTGCGATCATGACCGACACGGGACAGGACGACGGAGGGCGGATGGCGGCGGGCGCGAGCTTGGAACTGGTGAAGGTGACGAAGATGTACGGTCACGTCACCGCCGTCGACGCAATCGACCTGCGGATTCCCGCCGGCTCCTATTGCTGTCTGCTCGGCCCGTCCGGCTGCGGCAAGACCTCCACCCTGCGCATGATCGCCGGCCACGAATCCGCGACGTCGGGCGACATCATCGTCGGCGCCAGGAACGTGACCGAGCTGCCGCCCGCAGGACGCGGCACCGCGATGATGTTCCAGTCCTATGCGCTGTTTCCGCATCTGTCGGTGATCGACAACGTCGCGTTTGCATTGAAGATGAAAGGCGTGTCCAAGCCCGAGCGCCACGCCAAGGCACGCGAGCTGCTCGAGCTGGTGGACATGCAGAGCTATGCTGGCCGCCTGCCGGCGCAGCTTTCCGGCGGCCAGCAGCAGCGCGTGGCGCTGGCCCGTGCGCTGATCACCTCGCCGCAGATCCTGCTGCTCGACGAGCCGCTGTCGGCGCTCGACCCGTTCCTGCGCCTGCGCATGCGCGCCGAGCTGAAGCGACTGCAGCGCGAGCTCGGGCTCACCTTCGTTCACGTCACCCATGGCCAGGACGAGGCCATGGCGCTGTCCGACCTCGTGGTGCTGATGAATGGCGGCCGCATCGAGCAGCAGGGCAGCCCGCGCGACATCTTCAATCATCCGCGCACCGAATTCGCCGCCCGCTTCATCGGCGGCCACAACGTGATCCCGCTGAACGGCGAGACCTTCGCCGTGCGCGTCGACCGCATCCAGCTCAAGGCGCCGAATGCGGCGATCGACGGCCCGATGGTGCCCGGCACCATCAGCAAGATCGAATATCAGGGCACCTATGTGCTGGTCGCGGTCGCGACCGACGGTGGCCCCGAGATCTCGGCGCAGCTCAGCGACGATCAGTTCGATGCACAGACCCACAGCATCGGCGAGCGCGTCGTCGTCACCTGGAACATGGCCTTCGCTGACGCACTGACGCCCCGCCCTGCCGCAGCCGCTCCGGCTGCGGAGCTGGTCACCTGATTTTCGTTTGCTCGTTCTTTCCCAAGGAGATGATCATGACTGATCGATCGAAGACGACATCCATCAGCCGCCGCTCGCTGCTCAAGGGCGCGGCGGGCGTTGCCGGTCTCGCCGGCTCCGGCACGCTGCTCAGCGCGCCCTACGTCCACGCCGCCGACGCCAAGGTGCTGCGCTATCTCGGCACCGCCGTGAACGAGGGCGACGAGATCTCCAAGAAGTGCCTCGCCGACACCGGCATCAAGATCGAATACATCACGGCGACGACCGACGACGTCACCAAGCGCGTCATCACCCAGCCGAACTCCTTCGACGTGCTCGACACCGAATATTTCTCGCTCAAGAAGCTGGTGCCGTCGGGCAACATCTTCCCGCTCGACGCGCGCAAGATCAAGGAATTCGACAACATCACGCCCGTCTTCACCAAGGGCGAGCTGCCGAACGGCAAGAAGATCGGCGGCCAGGGCACCGCGCCCTGGAAGGTGCTCTATCTCGACGGCGCAAACTCCAAGACCTTCTCGGCAACCCCGACCGAATGGGTCACGCTGATCCCGACCGTCTACAACGCCGACACGCTCGGCATCCGCCCCGACCTGATCAAGCGCCCGATCAACTCCTGGGCCGAGCTGCTCAACCCCGAATTCAAGGGCAAGGCCTCGATCCTCAACATTCCCTCGATTGGCATCATGGATGCCGCCCTCGTCGTCGAGGCGACCGGCCAATACAAATATGCCGACAAGGGCAACATGACCAAGGCCGAGATCGACCTGACGATGAAGGTGCTGACCGAGGCCAAGAAGGCC
>BFBZ01002098.1_pt1 | contig 11541 bp, 11 predicted proteins | sample 1888401 | NCBI WGS metagenome assembly BFBZ01 (sample SAMD00112614, study PRJDB3348) | symbiont metagenome | host: Chara braunii | reverse complement strand
TCTCAGGCTTCGCAGGCGGTGCTCCGTCTGTTCGGCTGATTTCGAAGCGGCCTTTCCAAAACGAAACGGCGGCACGCGAGTGCCGCCGTTTTGCGTTTGGGCCTGCGATGCGGCTCAGATCCGGATCATGCCGCGTTGAGAATCTTCATCGCCTCGGCGTGCACGCGCTTGTCGCCCGCAGCGATGATGCAGCCGCCGGATTTCGCCGCGCCGCCGTCCCATGTGGTGACGATGCCGCCCGCACCCTCGACGATCGGCATGAGCGGGATGATGTCGTAGGGCTTGAGCCCGCACTCGATCACCAGATCGATGTGGCCCGCGGCGAGCATGCAATAGGCGTAGCAGTCGCCGCCGTAGCGCGAGAGCTGCGCGGCCTTCTCGACGCGCTGGAACGCGGTGCGTTCGGTTTCGCTCATCAGGAGCGGGCTTGTCGTCATCAGGATCGCATCGCCGACCGATGCGCAGCGCCGCACGTGCAACTGCCGCTCGCCCGCCGGCCCGCGATAGCGCGCGGCTTGGCCGTCGCCGGTGAAGCGTTCGCGCGTGAACGGCTGATGCATCATGCCGTAGACCGGATCGCCCTTGCGGGTGAGCGCGATCAGCGTGCCCCAGGCCGGCATGCCGGAGATGAAGGATTTGGTGCCGTCGATCGGATCGAGCACCCAGACGTATTCGGCGTTGGTTCGCTCGTCTCCGAACTCCTCGCCGATCACACCATGATCCGGGAAATGCCGGCGGATCAGCGTGCGCATCGCGGTTTCGGCGGCGCGGTCGGCGGCGGTGACCGGGTCGAAAGCGGCGCCCCGCGCTTTGTTCTCGACACTGAGCGAGGTGCGGAAGAACGGCAGGATCGCGTCGCCCGAGGCGGTGGCGAGCTGGTCCACAAATGCCGCGAAATCGATAGCAGTCATGCAGCCGCCCCGGTTGTGTTCAGCGCGTCGTATAGGAGAGTCGGACGCGCGGCAACCACTGGGTTGCCCAAGTTGCTTAAGCCGCGTTGCCGCGCAACGATGAAACGACAACAAGGCCGGTCGTCCGCAAAAGACCGGCCGGGGGGAATGCCGGGATGACGACTGGAGCCGAATCCGCGCCCGTGCGCGGCGCCAATCCTTTGTCGGCGATTGCGCTCGCGGTCGTGATGACGCTCGGCTCGATCTACATCGTCAGCCAGTTCATCCGCAATTCGATCGGCGTGATCGCCCCGAATCTCGCCTCCGAGCTTGGTTTGTCGCCGCTCGAGATCGGGATGCTGTCGAGCATCTATTTCTTCGTCTTCGCATCGGTGCAACTGCCCCTGGGCGTGGTGCTCGACCGCTTTGGACCGCGGAAGTGTCTTTTGACATGCATCGTGCTGACCTCCGCCGGATGCCTGGCCTTCGGCATGGCGCAGTCGGCGGGCTCGCTGGTTGCAAGCCGCGCGCTGCTCGGGTTCGCCACGTCGAGCTTCCTGATGGCGCCGGTCGCGCTCTATGCGCGGTGGTTCCCGCCGTCGCGGTTCTCGACCTTCGCCGGCATCCATCTCGGCATCGGCTCGCTCGGTGCGCTGTTCGCGACCGCGCCGCTCGCATTCGCCACCGCGAACTACGGCTGGCGGACGGCCTTCATTGCGGTCGGCATCCTTGCGGCGGCGATCGGCGTGATCTGCTGGTTCGTGGTCAGCGACGATCCGCCCGGCCAGAAGTCCGAACCGCATAACGAAACCCTGAAGGAAAGTATCGCCGGCATCTGGCAGGTGATCCGCACGCCGTCGATCGGGCGCGTGTTCCTCATCCAGCTCACCAGCTATCCGAGCTATCTGCTCATCGTCGGCCTATGGGGCGGGCCTTATCTGACGCACATCTACGGCTACGACCTGAAAGGCCGCGGCGAGATCCTGTTCATCGCGGCGCTGGCACAGGTGCTGGGCTCGTTCTTTTGGGGGCCCAGCGACCGGCTGTTCGGCAGCTACAAGCGCCCGATCCTGATGGGGTCGAGCATCGCGCTGACTGCGCTGCTGATCCTGTCCATCGGCGGCGTGCTGCCGATCCCCCTGCTGATCGGGGTGTTCATCCTGGTCGGATTCTCGACCGGAATGTCGTCGGTTGTGATGGCGCACGGCCGCTCGCTGGTGCCGCGGCATCTCCTCGGGCGCACGATGACGCTTCTGAATATTGGGACGATGGGTGGCGGGTTCGTCGTTCAATCGATCAGCGGAGCGGTGATCGAGCTGTTTTCCTCCAGCGGCGGAATCTACCCGCTAGAGGCGTATCGCTGGGTTTTTGGGTTGCAGGCGGTTCTGGTGCTGGCCGGTATCTCAGCCTATTTCTCCAGTAAATCCGGATACTTAGGCCGCTGAACAGCCTTGCGCCTGACTATCAACAGGTATGCAGAAAATAGGTCAGGATTACTTGCTTTTTGTGCAGCGCACGGGCATATTTGTGCAGCGCGGCAACGGGCTCACGCCTGTTCCCGCCGCCCTCCTTGGGCGTTTCCTCCCTAGACCTGGGCCGCTTGCACCCGCAAGCGGCCCTCTTTTTTTGTCGGCACGAGAAACGTCGAACTGAACGCGAAGCTTTGGGCGGCTATTCGGCGGCGGCGCGATAGGGGCGCAGCTCTTCGAGCGGGATGGCGGCGAGCTTGTCGGCGAGCGAGACGAGGTCCCGCGACAGGCGGTCGAAATCAGCGGAGCGTTCGAAGCGGCGCTCGTCCATGTAAAGCGCGCGGTTCACCTCGATCTGGATGGCGTGCAGGCCCGCGGCCGGGTTGCCGTAGTGCTCGGTGATGAAGCCGCCAGCATAAGGCTTGTTGCGGCTCACCGCATAGCCGAGGCCGCGCAGCGTGCCTTCGATCATTTCCGACACCGCGGCGACGCAGCTCGTGCCGTAGCGGTCGCCGATCACGACGTCGGCGCGCGGGCGTTCGTCCTTGCCGCCGGTCGACGACGGCATCGAATGGCAATCCACCAGTGTGGCGGCGCCGAAATCGCGATGCACGCGGCTGAACAGCTTCCGCAGGCTGCGGTGATAGGGCTTGTACAGGTTTTCGATGCGCCGCATCGCGTCATCGACCGAAAGGCGCTGATCGTAGATCTCCTGCGCATCGCCGACGACGCGGGCGACGGTGCCGAGACCACCGGCCACGCGCATCGAGCGCGTATTCGCGAACGACGGGAGGCGGCCGTCGAACATGCGCGGGTCGAGCTCGTAGGGCTCGCGGTTCACATCGACGAAGCAGCGCGGGAAATGCGCGCGCATCAGCGGATAGCCGCGCTTCACCACGTCCATCACGAGATCGTCGACGAAACTGTCTTCCGAGCGCCGCAGCGTGTTCACATCAAGCCGCGAAGAGACCAGGAAGGCGCGCGGATAGACGCGGCCCGAGTGAGGCGAATTGAAAAGAACCGGCCCACGCCACTCCGCCGGCTCCAGAATATCGAAGGGCGGTTCGAGCTCGTCTTGGCTCTCAGTCATACAAACGGGGCTCTCAGTCGGTCTCTTTGGGTGGCCGATGGGCTTCAATGGACGCGTCGGGGGTATTGTCCACGCGAACTGTGGCAAAGGGAAGCTCGCTTTCACCCGTTATTTACCAGGAGTTTGCCTTATGCCCGCCGGGGGCGGCTTTCGGGCCGGTTTCAAAGGGCGCTGGCGGCCGTCGTAACGGGGCGTTAGCGTGGGAAAACTATGGTCGCGTGAGGGTTGGGGCGTATCGAATGACTGAAACAGCAAAAATCCTTCTGGCCGAAGACGACACCGATATGCGGCGGTTCCTGGTCAAGGCGCTGCAAAACGCCGGGTTCGACGTCATCTCCTACGACAACGGCCTGTCGGCCTATCAGCGGCTCCGCGAGGAACCGTTCCAGCTCCTGCTGACCGACATCGTGATGCCCGAGATGGACGGCATCGAACTCGCCCGCCGCGCGGCCGAGCTCGACCCGGACATCAAGATTATGTTCATCACCGGCTTTGCCGCGGTGGCGCTGAACGCGGATTCGCAGGCGCCCAAGCAGGCCAAGGTGCTGTCCAAGCCGATCCACCTGCGCGACCTCGTCAACGAGGTGCAGAAGATGCTGGCGGCCGCCTAATCGGCCCTTTGAGGCCGCTTTCGGGCGGCCTTTCGTGACAGTTTCGGGCGGTTTTGCGCGGGGCAGGCTCCGGCTTGCCTCCAATGCCGCCACCCGATAAGACGATGCCTTCCTAAGAAGGCAGTCCCTTACGAAGGGATGGGCGCGTAGCTCAGCGGAAGAGCACCTCCTTGACATGGAGGGGGTCACAGGTTCGATCCCTGTCGCGCCCACCATTCCTTTCAATGACTTAGCCGGAAGCCCCAGATCCGCGTTTGGGGCGTTTTGCACGGACGTTGCACGGAACGTTTCAATGCCGCGCACGCGGCTCTCAGTCACCGCGAGCGTCGTCGTCGCGTGGCCGATCCCGATCGTCCGGTCCTGCATTCTCCCGTCCTGCAACGTCGTGTCCTGCAACGTCGTGTCCTGCAACGTCGTGATGTGCCGGCCTGCCCTGGTCGCTGTCCTCATTTGCACATCGTGAGCCCGCGGCACGCGCCTGCGCGAGATGGTTGAGCGCAAGCCCCGCTGCTCCCCCGTTACTGCGTAGGTAACGGCGTGGACAGGAAAACGCACGCCAGCGCCAATCAGGCTCCCGGTCCTCGCGATCCTTCCCTCAATCGTGCCCACCTGCATCGGCATCCTGTTTGCGTTGTTCACAGACGTACTTGAAGTGCGGTGGGATTTCAAGCCAAGTAAGTGGCGAAATCACAGAGGCCCGGCATGGCAACGACTCGCCCCCGCAAGCAACGTGGCACCGACTCCGGCCCCAGTCCCGGCCGCATCTCCGACTGGCTCTCGCTGATCAGGCCGCACCTCGAACAGTACCGCATGCTGCCATGGGGGCAGCAGTCTGAGTTCATCGACAAGCTCTCCAAAAGCTCGGGCTACAATGCCAACACGCTGCGCCGCTATATCGCTGCCGCCGAGCTCCTGGAAGGCTTCGGCATCACCGCGTTCCCCCCGAACCTGAAACGAATGCCGGTTGCCGCCATCGAAGTCATCTCCCGCATCAGCAAGAAGGATCCGGCGCGGGGCAGGGTTCTGCTCAACAATCTCATGAGCGGCTTGGGCACCATCATCGACCTCAAGGACGAGCTTTCCGACTTGCCCAAGCGCAAACGCGCCACAGGGCCAAAGCCATCCCGGCCGCTATCGAAGCGGGAGTTCTTCGGGGAACTCGACGAAATCGAGAGCTTCATCCGCGAAGCAGGTGCGGCGCGATGGCTGCCGCGCGAGCGGTGGCTCATCCCATTCACTGACTGGCCGGGCCCCAAGGAGATGTTCAGCAAGACTGCCGGGCCGGTTCTGATCTACGTGCTTCTCGACGGACGCTTCGCCGTCGTGTTCGACGAGAGGGGCCTGGCTTGGGCGTCATCGCCGGCGATGGTCACACGGGAGTTCCTGCGCAACGTCGCGGTCGCTGCCACGATGTTCGATGCCGTGGTCGTGTTCAGCGACGTGCTGCAGGAGGACCTCGCCCGCGTCACCGATTCGATGCGTCATGACGTGCGCGGCCGAATCGTCCTCCGGCAAATGCCGTTGCGCATCAAACCGTCCGACCTCAAGCACTTGAAAGAAAATTGACGGAAGGGCCTGCCGATATGGGTGGCGTTGCCGTGCGCAGAGTGGACTTCGCATTCAAGCCGATGTCTCGCCCTGGAAAGCCGTGCCGCTCATAAAGTCTGGTCTGACCAACGATAGGGGCTTCTTCGTTCCTATCGCGTTTGCGGTTGCGTGCAGATAGCGGGGGATGGTGACCTTAAACGCAGGGTCTTCTCTGACATACCGAGAAATCCTGCGGCTCCCAGGTGCTGACCTCGATTTGCATAAGCCAAGTCGCTGCCGTGTGACGCAAAGTGCGCGCGCGGACCATGGCTTTCGGTCGAGGTTTTGCTGAATTGGGTGTGGATCACGTTCAGAGGCGCGCATGTAACTCTATACGCAGGCGCGTAGCAGTTCCGAAAAGCGAGAAAGTAAAAGTAGGAGAAACGCACGTTGAACAGTTGTCCCAAATTTCCACTTTTGACCCAACGCGGACATCTCGCAACTAAGGTGTTCTCGCTTGTACGATAACCTCCAAAATTCTCATCGCGTCATCGGCACCGTCTGCTTCACCCTTCTCAAAGTCCTGTTCGCTCTTCCCCATCGTATTCGTGACATGGGCGAGGCAGAGAACATGCCTGTTCGCGGCCTGTGCGAACGCATAGAGCGCGGCGGCTTCCATCTCGACGGCCAGAATGCCTTTGGAACGCGCTGCTTCAATGGCCTCGGTGGTCTCGCGAAATGGTGCATCCGTGGTCCAGCTTGGGCCGACCATCGCAGGCAGCCCTTTCCCATTGAGGGCAGTGGCGGCCATCGTGACCAATCCAGCATCAGCGTGGCTATACTCCGATGGCGCAGCATAGTGATAACTCGTGCCCTCATCGCGAAGTGCGCGGTCAATGATGACGAAATAGGGCGTCGGTCCGGCCGGAACGATCTGGCCCGCTGACGTGAGGCTCACCAGCAGTTGGCAGCCGCTGGCAAACAACTCTTCTGCAATCAAAACGGCGAACGGCGCTCCCACCGCGCAGCCAACGATCCCGACCGTTTGGCCGGCCAGCGCGAACGTATCGAGCGCGGTGTGATAGCAGGGCCAGTTTTCGAAAGGCTGCGCCTGACCTGTGTGCCGCAACCGGCGCACGATGTCGCCGTCTGGGTCCAGGATGCAGACTGCCGGAACGTCGGCCGTTGCCAGACGCTTTTGCCGCCGCGCTTCGCGCAAAAGAGACGTAGCGAGGAAAACCGAGGGCGACGATGGATTCTTGTTATCGGACAGCGGCATGGTTTCTACAACGCTGGGCGTTCAAACACAGCCCCGTAGTGATACGGAGGCACTTCGACGACGTGAACGAGCTTGAGCCCGCCCGCTTCAACGGCCTTGATGGTCTGGTCAGGCGACATCTCAGTTCTGTTCTTGGACCACGTGGCTCCTCCAGGATCGTAGTCTCTTCGCGCGGCCTCGGGTGCCAGTTCACCACCGCAAATAACCCTGATGGCGCGAGCGCATCGTGGACCGAACGAGCCAGCCGCTCGCGACCCGGCACGCCGTGGAGGGCGTTTGCCATGAACACAAAATCGACCGGGTGCGGCCAAAGCCGGTTTAGTTCGTAAGCGTTTCCTGCGACGAAGTCACAATTCTTGACGTGGCTTTCTGCGAAACGATGCCGTGTCACGTCCAAGAGATTGGCATCGATATCGATTGCAACGACATGCTTGGCGAGTTTCGCAATTTGAAGCGTGAACCAGCCGTCGCCTGAACATAAATCCATTACGGCCATTTCTGGCTTCACGCCAACATTGGCCAGCACACCCGCAGGATCGGGCCACAGCGCCTCCCACCATCCGGCGGTTGGCATTTCCGTGCCTTGAAAGAAGCCGGGAAGTGTCGTGCTCATTGCTGCGGCTCGGGTTCCCGTCAGAAACAGGGTTCTGCTTAACATCAACTAGGCTACTATTGTGCCATGAATAGAGCCGCAGTTTTTTACGCGCTCCTGTCCGCCGCGTTGTTCGGTATATCGACGCCTGCTGCTAAAGGTCTCGTCGGAACGATCGATCCGATACTGCTCGCGGGTGTTCTTTACTGCGGCGCAGGCATTGGTGTGACGATACTACGCTGGCTTGCCCATGCGGTCTGGTCCCCGGCAGCCCTGGAGCCATCGCTGCGGCGGCAAGACGTCCCTTGGCTGGCAGGAGCAATCGCCGCAGGAGGTATCGGTGGCCCCATCCTGCTGATGCTAGGACTGGCCCGGACCGAAGCCTCTACAGCCTCGTTGCTGTTGACGCTTGAAAGCGCAACGACAGCGCTGATGGCTTGGTTCGTCTTTCACGAGCATTTTGATCGCAGGATTGCACTGGGCATGATCTGCCTTGTGACTGGCGCCGTCGCTCTCGCGTGGTCGGGGACGCCTACGCTGCAAAGCGTTATCGGCCCTGTTGCCGTAGTCGGTGCATGCATCATGTGGGGGCTCGACAACAATTTGACGCGTAAGGTTTCGTTGGCCGATCCGTTGCAAATTGTTCAGCTCAAAGGGTTGATTGCTGGGCCGGTCAGCATCGCGCTGGGACTCTGGGCTGGCGGATCGATGCCCGATGCATCGCACGCGTTGCTGGCTGGCCTCGTCGGTTTTCTAGGTTACGGCGTAAGTCTCGCTTTATTTGTCGTCGCGCTTCGACATCTCGGTGCGGCTCGCACGGGCGCCTATTTCTCGACGGCTCCGTTTTTAGGTGCGGTCGTTGCTTTGTTTGCTTTTGGAGAGCCGATTACACCCCAGCTTTTTTTAGCCGGAGGTCTCATGGGACTTGGCGTTTGGCTTCACCTCACGGAACGCCATGAACACGAGCATATTCACCAGCCCATGACGCACGCGCATTCACATGTTCATGACGAGCACCACCGGCACCAGCACGGTTCCGAAGACCCTTCAGGGGAGCCGCATACTCACGCACACGAGCATCGCGGGCTCAAACATATGCACCCTCATGCGCCAGATATGCACCATCAGCATCCGCACTGAGCTTGTTCTTCCTGATCTTTGGTTAGTTTGAAAAGCGCGCTGGTCTGTTGTTTGACGTGACGAGCGAATCTTGCTGTGCCAAAAAACCTTGAACCGAGCAGGCGATAGCTCCGTGTAGCGCACGGTGCATAAACGATCGGTACGGCCCTTCGGGGCACGCGCGAGGCGTGCCGCTCATAACGGTCTGGTTCCTGGTTCGAGTCCAGGCGGGCCCACCACGCACTCTCGCGAACGCGCGCGGTTCCTAAAATCTTCAAAGAACTCGCTTTGCTGCGAGCCTTTTATCGGAGCTTTGGTCTCTGCAGAGACCGTATCTGGGCGGCAGGCCTTTTTGCCGGCAAAGTCTCTGGCCCCGAAATCTTGGTTCCTGGCGCTGTCTTCGAATTTTGCGGTAGCTGGCCCGATAGTAGGGACTATCTTGCTAGAGGCCGAGGGTCTGTTTCTGGCGGCGCCATTCCGGCGGCATATCGCGAAGCCGACGGACTCCCATTCCATGGGGTAATTTCCCCTGGATAGCAGCCTTAACGAGATCAGGGGCGAGAAAGGCAAGCGAGATCGTCATGTTCACCTGCCGCGCCGTGCATCCTTCACGGTCGGCGATGCTCTCGGCATTCGTGCTGGAATTGGCGATCAATTCGTCGAGCCAGCGGCGTCCGCGTGCGATGGACGCCACGAGCGTTGCGCGATTCTCGGAACGTATAGGACGGATAACTTCAGCGTTCTGCGACTGCGGAATCAGGATCTCGCGCCGTCGTTTTGATGGTTTTTTGCTCCAGGGAATTTCGATTGTATCAGAGCGCGTTCTTCGCCCTGAGCCGGCAGCTTTTGTATTTGCAAGTTCGACGACCAATCTGCTCGCTTGGACCTCAACGCGCTTGACGCGTTCGTTGATGAGGCTCCTGTCATCCCCGTCGTTGCCTTCACCAATTCGATTTCGAACAGCCTTGATAATGACTGCTTCGACCTCGGCGGCAGGGACACGATTTACGCTGCCTGCCTGTTCGTCCTGCCCCTGAACCAGCACTGACGAGATGTAGTATCGGTATTTTAGTCCTCTCTTATGGGTATGGCTTGGGGTCATCCGGTTGCCGCGGTCATCGAAAATACGGCCCACAACAAGCGCCTCGGATGTGTTGCGGGAAGCCTTGTGATTGTTGAGTTGCTGATTGAGCCGAGCCTGGACGGCATCGAACAGCTTTCGATCGATGATCGCCGGTTGCTCACCAGGAAGGATCTCGCCCTTGAAGGCCACTTCTCCGATGTAGAACCGATTACGCAGCAGGTAGGCGAGTGCTCCACGTGCGAGCGGTATTCCCCCGACCTGCTGGCCAGATTTCAAGGTTCGGGTCTTGCTTACCACGCGTCGCTTACGGAGATCCGCGAGCAGAAGGTTGAGGCTACCGAGCTTGAGATAACTGCGAAAGATGTCCCGCACTCGTGCAGCTTCTGCTTCATTGACAGTGATCTTTCGGTCTTTGGTGTCATACCCCATCGGCGCCATGCCGCCGACCCAGAGGCCTTTGCGTTTTGAAGCCGCGATCTTGTCGCGAATGCGCTCCGAGGTGACCTCGCGCTCGAACTGGGCAAACGACAGAAGCACGTTGAGCGTCAGCCGGCCCATCGATGTGGTGGTGTTGAACTGCTGTGTTACCGACACGAACGAAACATCATGCTGATCGAACAGTTCGACCAGCTTGGCGAAGTCCGCCAAAGACCGGGTCAGACGGTCGACCTTGTAGACGACGATGACGTCGATTTTGCCCGCTCGCACATCTTCCAGCAGGCGCTGCAGGGCGGGGCGGTCCGTATTGCCGCCCGAGAAACCGCCATCGTCATACTTGGATCGCACCATTGCCCAGCCAGCATGTGCCTGGCTGCGGATATAGGCCTGGGACGCATCGTATTGAGCGTCGAGCGAGTTGAAGTCTTGTTCCAGGCCCTGGTCTGTGGAGACCCGGGTGTAGATGGCGCAACGGACTCGCTTCGTTCCGAGCGTCTTCATGACCGCCCCTTCTCCGACGGCTTGTTCCGCACCTTATCGCGCAGCCCGAAAAACCTGGGGCCGTTCCAACGGGTGCCGGTTATGGCGTGCGCAATCTTGGAGAGACTTGGATACGTCTTGCCATTCCAGGCAAAGGCATCAGCGAGTACCGCGACGCGGTGCATCCGGCCGTTCCATTCGCGGGCCAGCATGGTGCCAGGGCGGATGTCGACGGTTGATCGACTGCTGTCTACTGCGCGCTGACCCGCGTCCTCCGGCGTTGCAGCGCCATCGAGCAGGCGTTTGTCTTCGGCATCGAGATCTCCCAGTCGGTCAGCTTGAAGCTGATAGGCCAGCACGCGGAACAAAAGATGGCGCGGCATGTGAGAGAATGGCCGTTGCCGGAACACAGTGTGCCATCGGGCTTGAAGACCGCCGAGATCGAGATCGCGCAGACGCGCAATCTCGATCTCTAGCGTCTTCGGATCCGGCAACGCCGGACCGATCTTCACACGTGGCATGGCCGTCAGACTGCCGGATGCTTGGACGGCTCGTGATTAACCTTGGCGCCGCCGCTGATGCGGTAGATGCGGTTGCCATCGACCCTCTTGGAGACGAGCTTGAGCTTCAGTTTCTTGCGTACTACTCCTGCCAAGAACCCGCGAACCGAATGCTGCTGCCAATCGGTCTCCTTCATCATCGCGGAGATCGTCGCGCCCGCGGGCGACTGAAGCATGGTTATGACGCGGGCTTGTTTTGAAGCAGCGCTGGGCGATTTTGATGCTTTGACTGTGGCGGGTTTAGATAGATTCGAGGTTTTCGCCCGCTTCGCCGTTGACTTCGGCAAGCGCTTCTTTGCTGGTTTTGTCATCGAAAACTCCGTTCGGTTATCGCGGCGTCGCGCCGCACCACCGAAGCCCCATCTCGGCAACGTGCCGGCGGGGCGGGGATCTCGATGCGCC